>Ga0098052_1002065_pt1 | contig 12236 bp, 1 predicted proteins | sample 15_taG_FD_81591 | JGI IMG/M metagenome (GOLD analysis project Ga0098052, IMG submission 81591) | Marine viral communities from the Subarctic Pacific Ocean - 15_ETSP_OMZ_AT15312 metaG | ecosystem: Environmental > Aquatic > Marine > Oceanic | place: Pacific Ocean | collected 2015-01-18 | reverse complement strand
GTCTCTTGTAAGAAATTATTTCCCCTTGAAGTGCAACAGCCACTGCGAGTTTCCGTCCCTTTCGGGCCTGTTCGTATCTTTCCTCCAGCTCAATTAGCCCTGCGTTGGCAGCATTAGTGCCGTCGCGCCTACTCGTTGAGGCAGTTTCAGATCCACGCGATGTTCCCGGTGTACGGGAAGCTTCTTCTTGTGCAGGTACTTCAGCATCTCTGTTGGGTTTGACTGCAGCTAGGAGTTCTTCTTTAAGAGCGTTCATCTTGTCATCAAGTTGAGTCTCTTTCATTTTATTACTAAGCTCACCAGCCATTTTCCAAACCTGTTCAGATGTTGTAGCACTACCTAATGCACTAGGTTCAACGTCGGGAAACGCACTTATTGCTTGTTGGATAGTAGTTTGAATAGCTTGTTTTTGTTGTACTTGCCGTTCTCTACGTTCATTTTCCGCTTCAGCAGCAGCTTGTTCTCGGTGTTGTCTTTCTTCAAGAACCAATCTGGCTCCATCATGTTCGTCGGCCTCGACTAACTTTTGTTCAAGATTTGTGATAGCACCATCTTTCGATTTAAGCTGCTCGTCATAATAGGTTTGCAGACCTTGGTACCACTCTTGGTACTTACCTTCAAGATCACGCTCTTGTTCCCCCATTTTACGAGCCATATCACCGACTCTTGAGTTCAAGTCTTTTTTCTCAGCCTCTAGTTCTACAATTTTGGTCTGCATGTCATCTGATGACAGATTGGGATTTTCTGAGAGTGAGTCCGTAGACTGCTCTGTAATATCCTCTGTTTCGTTAGTCATACTAATCCTCCATTCATATTTAATTATAACACTATTGTCAACTTTTGACAAGTGCTAGTCTCTATATCGTGCTAATCTTGGTGTCCTTTCTGGATATTGACCAAAGGGGGAACGTAAATAGCTTTGCTGTTGCTGTGATGGTACTCCTCCTATTAGTTCTTTAGTCTGATAAATTAGTTTTAAAGCAGCTAACCACTGGTCGAACGAATACCCGGACCCGATTGGCATTGTTGTTTGCATCATTCTTAGCATCCTTTGATGGTTCTTTGTTATTGATTTAGTAGGTGATTTAAAATATTCTTTTACTGAACTTTCTAATGTAGGGTCATGAAAAACCATACTCATGTGACTAGTCACATCATCCCATGTTGGCAACTTCCCAACATTTGTAAAGGTTGGAGTAACAATTGTCTTAGGATCAACATGTTTTGTAGACTTAGGTTTCTGAATGCCATACATAGGTTGTCTATACAGCTTTCTATATATTTCTTTTACTCCAGTAACTTTTCCAAGTATTGCTGCTATTGCATCAATATACTGAAATGTCGCAAGAGTAAGAGGTCTTTCATCCTCATCATCTTTTTGTTCTGTAACACGTAGTAATGCAGCAACTGGACGTAATTCATGTAGTTTTGTATATACTTTACTTAGCTCTGGGTAAATTGTTTCCCACATATCTATAATCTCTTCTTTACTACGGATACTATTTTTAGAAAAGTTTTCCCATAAAAAGTTTGCTGGTATGTCAATACCATCTTTATAATAGCGAGAAATCATACTTGCTTTTAAATTTTCTGCATCACTTCCTAGAGTAGGATTTGGACCTACATCGTATACTTGATAGACTTTTTTCTGTAATATAGGGTCGTCTGTGTTACTTGACATAGCACCTGTTGTAATATAATTATCTATAGGTTTTGTATACCGAGCATCCATTTCTGTCTGTGTAGGTCTTACTTGTACTTCGGCCATTAGCTCTTACCTCTGAAGTCTACCGCACTAGATTGTCTTTTACCCTTAGTAAAGCCAGCAAACATAATTGCTTCCTCTATTTTACCTGCATTAATAAGTGCAGATTCTGCTTTCTTCTCGTTTTCTCTTTTTTCCCCCTCTTTCCAAAAATACCGAATATACAGTCTATGGTCTGGATCATTTCCATCTAATTCTTTCGATTCAAGTTGACTCTGTCGTATTCTTTCATGTACCTCAAACGCTCTTCTAAAGTCTGCTAGTTCTTGTCTTGTATTAATAATTATTTCATGATTTGGTGACCAAAAGTGCCTTATTTTGAATGGATCTTTTAATCCCATATCGTGAGCATCAAAGTCTTCCTGAAGTTGATAGATTCTACTTTCAAAATCACCTGCAAGTATGTCATGTAACCCAAGATATTGTAAAGAAGTTAATCTCTCTTCTATTAGTTCAAGTATCTCAGACTCCTCCATATCATGATGCTCCATCCATAATGGACCAAATAATTCTTTCACACCAAATGTTTCTGTTCCCCTTTTCATTCTGTCTAAAATACCTTTTGGTGTAGGAGCTTCATATTTTTTTTCTTGCTCAGCAATATATAAAGAAAGCTGTTGAGAATCATCAGGATAGATTTCTAAGAATTGGAATAAACCTTTCCAAAAATCCCCTGTAATTGCTTGTATAATAGTTCGATCAATTACATATCTAGGGTCATCATTAATTGCTTCGTGTAGCTCATATAATTCCCACGTATCTTCACCATGTTCTTTAATAATTCTATTTTTAAACTCTACCATATCTGCTTCCCAAGAGTGCAAGTTTGATACAATTGAGTATTTTAATTCTAGTATCTCTTCTGCAGTAAGATACTCTTGTTTAATTTCGTCAGTTCTCCACTTCATAACATTAGTACGTTCACCAGATTCAGGATCAAGCACTCCATATATCTGGTGACCTTCTGGAGTAGAAGGTGATGGAGGTCTAGTTAAATATATAGCTTGCAATTCATTTTCAATTTGCCACACATTAAACGTACCTACGTCAATATTATCAATGTCTACTATAATACCTGTTTCATTCTTGTATTCATCTTGTATTGTGTACAGGGCTTCACGTATTTCACTTTCTGTTAATCCCCAGAATTCACCATTTTCACCTGCTGCCACTTCAAGTACATCTGCAACCTTGTGTGACCAAGCAGTAGTCCTTTCGGGGAATAGCAATTTAAATGTAGGTGAGTCCATAAGATTCATCTGAACAATTTTTTTAGCAAGAAACTCATTAGAAAAGTTGCTTCGTTCATATATAAATCTAGGGTGTGTAGGACTGGTAACCTCCGTATCTTCTGGAAGTCCTACGTTAATATTAAATTTTTGCCAAATCTGCATCATAAGTGCTCGTTTGTCTTTTTGGTACTGGTTTTCAATTTTGGATACATCATTGTGATACTCAATGTTTCTTTGAACTCCTTCAGGCTGTTCTCCTCTTGCCCACACATTATCTGGTTTAGTAGGTATATCTACTCGCAGTGCCCTCAAACCGTTTTCTCTAACTTCTTTAAGTTTTTCTAATTCAGTCCAATAAAAGCTTCCTGCTTGTGCAATCTCAACAGCTTCAGTAGTTTGTTTAGTATTATTCATGTATGCTTGAATCCATGGACTGTTTGCTAGTACTGCCTCGTACTCTTTATCCTTTGCTTCTTTTGAAAGATTCATTCCTACTACATTAAAAAAGTCATTGAGTGAGTCACGAAGGGTCACTGTTTTACCTGTCTTTGGGTCTGTAAACCGTTTGTCGTATTGATTAACTTTTGCACCAAACAGCCAACTAGATCCTTGTTCTACTATAGTTTCTTGTGCAACTCTTTTCACTACTTCTGCAAAGATTTTTCCTCCTGTTTGCCCGGATAGAGTCACTCCATCTTTATCTGTAAGAGGAGAATAGTGCGCACCATCTCTTTTGGTTATTGCTGAAATTAACGGATAAGTAACTTTACCTTTAGGTGTCACTGCGGACCAAGCATCATACGCAATTCTAATTTCCTGCATAGTAAATTCAAAGTCTTCATCGTTTAAATCACTATAGTATGCTTCCATCATTAGCTCAGCAAAACCTTGATCTATTTTACGAACTTCTGCAGGAGTTTGGATTAGCTTACCAACTCTAGCAAGTGCCTCAGCACCTGTAAGTGTAGCAAGTGCGGTCCATACATTATTAAATCTAAAAAGACCTGCAAGGTCGTCTTCTACTAAACTATAATCAGGACCAAATGCACCAAGAGAACCAGCAATCATATTAACTACTGGGGACATAGAACCTATGTTACCACCTGCAGTTAATACCTTACCAACACCACTCATTCCCATTTCATCCATCATATTTAGCGTACTCTTATCACCAACAGGTTTCCCTAATACCCACGGATCTGTAAATAATCCTTGCCAATATGCTAGTCCTGCTATGTCAATATCTTTGGTATCTGCCCAACTTTCAGTTCTTTCCATTTTATCTGCAAGCCAATCGTTCTTTCCAGTTATATAATGTGCACCGTGTAATAGCGCACGAAGTGGTGCAAGCGCAGAGAGGAGGGGAACATTGTCAGAAGCCCATGCAGTATTAGGGTTCTCTTTATTCAGACCATCAATAATAGTTGTAAAAGTATTAAGCTGTCGAGCTAAAGTAGGATGGTCTAATGCATACATAGCAGACTTTCCTACTGTACGAGAGAACCATAGCATCCAAGGCATCCATCCCTTCATGGCTGCATCAAAGTTAAATGTATTATTATACGCATGCATAATTAGTTCTTGTGCAGCAACTGCTTGTTTAGTAGCTAATGAAAAAACTTCATGCCTATCTCGTCTTATAAAATCCATAATTTCTGATAAGAGTCTTGTGTCTTCTGACGACATTTGAAGACTTGTTCCCCCAAATGGAATATCTCTGTTAGGAGGTCCTCCTATACCTAGAGCGCGCTGTTGTGCTCTTTTTTGTAATCGGTTTAAGTTCCATGCAAACATCTCACTAAATATTTCGTTAAGAGGACTAAAGTCATCTACAGTAGTAACCTTATCGTAGTCTCCAAAAGGACCCCATCCTCTACCCCACTGTGCACGAACGAGTCCAATCATTTGTTTTAAAGTAGATATCTTAACTTCTAAGAACATTGCAGCTTCATTATCAGTAAACTCAGCTGATTTTGTATTCTCTGACAGAATTCGTTTAAGACTTGCATTAAGACTCTTGCCTATTGGTCCTTCTCGTGGTACGATTATGTCTGTATCTACTGGCATTGTGAATATTGATGTTTTCGTGCTTTTAAAATCTTTAATATCATCTTCGTAGTATTTCTTCTGACGTTTTGCTTCAAGTAGATTTTTGTCCTTAGACATCCCTTTTTCTTTACCAAACATAGCTATATCTATTTCCCATTTTTTTGTTAGTGAATCTAACATAAAGAATAAATGGTCTGTCACATTTTGAAAATATTCTGCAGTAAGTTGAAACTGACCGGCGGCTTCAAGATATCTTTCTTCGTCTCCAGATACTGAAGACCATGAAGCATAATAACCAGAAGAGTTTCTTTTACGAGAATTCATCTTTGTAGCCTCTGCTACCAGTTCTCGATCTAAGTAAGTATTCCAGTGGTATCTTGCTAACTTCTGTATACCTGCAATAATCTTTTCTTCTGTAGCACCCTCAACTTTAATAAAGAAACCAAGTCTTCTTCCATCTATTTTTTTGTGTGCAGCTATCCATTCATCAGACATACCTTTTTTCTTTGCCTTTGCTACCCACTCAGCTGGCATCTCACCAAGGTCGAGATTTTGTATAGTGTCATTAGTTATTACAGGAACCCATCCTGAAGCTGGATTATATCGAATCTCTCTACCATTAATTCCTTGAGGAGCAAAAGGAGAGAACAGTTTCTGTCCAAATAGCTGTCTCTGTCGTGGTTGACCTACTGTAAGTGGAAGTACCACGTCAGTTGGAAGAAACACTTCATCATACTTATTTTCAGGAGAAGTAAGTACGTATACCTTATCCTCTTCAAGGAATTTATTCATACCACTATTTACTGGATTAGCTCGTTCAACACTTTCTGTAAGTCCGGGCTGTACAGAACCTATGAACTCTGGGTGAGAGAAATAAACTTTTGCTTTTGCTGGACCTGTTTCAAACTCTTGTTTGAAATCATCTATGTCCTGTTTCATTAACTTGCCAGTAACTTCGTTAATTTTATATACTTCATTTAGCCTATTCTCTGTAAGCGCAACCAAAGGTATTTGAAGCTCTTTAGAATCTGCATAATTGTACTTCCGTAGATCATCTAAAGTATGTTCGGTAAAGATACTATATCGACGTGTCTGAGGTTGCCTACCAAATGAAGGTCTATCTTGTGGTAATAAGTCTTGTAATATTGCTGCAGGTAAATCTTGATTTGGATCTGGTTGTAATATCTGTGAAATATTCTCATACAAATGAGGATCTTTAGCTGTATCTATATATAATTCTTTTGCATTATCATATGCTTTAATTGATCTAGTACGAAGTGCTGTCTGAAGTGCAGATGAAATTCCGGTATCAACACCTGTTTTATTAACAGTTGTTAAGTAATTGTACATTTCTTGTAGCGCAAAGAACCTAGGACCAAGCTCCATCAGAGTTCCTTCTATAGTACTTCCGTCAATATCATGCCATACGTTTTTATTAAGAGAAGCAGAAAGACTAATACCGTTTTCTTTTATTGGATCAAAAATCCTTAGTGCGTCTTCATTACTTACCCATTTAGCTAAGAATGCATTTATATCTTGAGTTACATCTTCAACAAATCCAGGATGGTAAACACCTTCTACTGTTTTTCCTTTACCTTGATATTGTGCTCGTATAGTTCCTTCAATTTCATCAAATAAACGTGTTGCTTCAGGTATATTAATATCTTGTATAAACTTTGCCATGTCTTCATCTACTAGTATATTTTGAATAATATTGAAAGTTGAATCCATTGCTTCTTGTGCTTTTCTAGATACCTGAGATATTAACTCCTGCTTGCCTTGTTGTATTGTAGCATCACCATACTTCATTCCTACAATGCGGTTAGTTAACACATTTAATGCACTATGGAATTTTTGATAGTCTTCTAATAATTCTGTTTCATCTACTGCAAAGTCTTCTAATCTCTTTTTAGCAGAAACTTTAGGTTGTCTTTTTAAATCTTCTGTAGCTGCAGTTATTGAAGGCTCAACTGCTGGAGAATCTATTTTCTTTTTAGCTCTTGATTTACTTGGTGCAACACCTTTCTCGTAGTCACTAGGAAGAATCTTTATTAGTTCAGTCTTTGTAAACTTCATAGAATCATCACCCTGAGCAAGTGCAGTTAACCTAGCATAGTCTCCTGTTTTTCTCAGTAGTTCCATATAAGAAGTACCTTGTTTATGTAACTCTTTATCTAATGCATCAATCTGATCGGCCTGTGCGTTAAGTTCTGCCTTTATTCCCTTCTTATCAAATGGACCAAAAAGATCTTGTTCTCCTTCTATATGATTAATAAGTCTAGTTATAATTCTATCTCTAGCTGATTTAACCATACTAGGTGAGTACCAAGGAGCAATTGAGGGGGTTGTTCCTACCTCCGTTGCACTCAATTCCCATATACTACCTAATTCAATCCATGTGTCTACATCATCTGCATCTGCATCCTTAATCAATTCTATTGCATCATTACTGTAAAATTTTGTCTTAACACCCTTTGAAGCTGGGCTTATATATATTTCTTGAGTTGGGGAATCGTAAGATAAAAAGCCGCTATACTTTTTATCAACCTCATTTCCTTTCTTATCTCTCACAGTCCGTGTACCAATTACGTCGTACTTGTACCCAATTTCGTTATGACCAAGAGCTTCAGCAATCTTCTTATCTTCTGTAATCTTTTTTACTCTATTACCAAAAAACTTTTCTGTATTAGTCCATTGAGGTACATCTTTTGGACGTGGTCTATTATGTCGTGCAACAAAGTAACCTTGATTTATGTATTCTTGGATAGCTTTTTCCAGATCTCGTGGCTTAAAGTGCGCCTTTAGTGAAGGCGTAAACCAGTTAGTATATATCCTCTTTGAGTTAAAGTTAGGTATTCTAACAGTAGAAACTAGAATGTCATCTAAGAACTCGTATAACATCTCCATCTTATCAGCCTCAGAAAGTAAGTCATACGATAGTAATTCTGTGGGAGAATTATATGCTTCTACTCTTGCAATCATCCGATCTATTATCTGGCTCTGTGTAGCTCCTTTTGAAGGAAGTGTAGGTAAAAGTTGAGAATTTATAGCTGCTTCTTGACGATTAAACTTACGCTGTAGTTGTACTACTGTATTTGTTGCTTCTACAACTTCAGGGGGAACATTTTGAAAAAGTGGTAGATCATTTGTTGTGTTAGCATCTCGTATTATTCGAGATATAAATACTCTACCGTAAGCTGGCATGGCTTCATTCAATATTTGTGTAGGGATCATACCACCGCCATCAGGACCTACATGTAATGTAGGTGTTGTTAGAAAGTCTAAGAACTCTGTTTTTGATGAAACAGCTTTACCAAAATTCCATAACCAAGGATACTCATAAGCTTGTAGTTCTTCAACACTAGACAGCGCTTGTTTAATAGAGTACAAGGTTTGGTCAACGGCACGTATTGGTTTAACCATTTCTTTGAAAATTTGATTGGTGAGTATTCCTGCGTACTCTGCAGCCTGTGGTGTTAGATTACTATTTCTAATAGAAGTTGCAGTTTGCTGTGACGGAATTATTTGTTCAGGAGGTATGGCTCTATTTAATTGGGGTACCTCTCTAGAAGGAAGTACCTCACCACCTTGCATCTGTAGACGAGTATCAGTAAGCTCACTAGTAGTACCAACAGGTCTTGCACCCATAGGAGTACCGGGTGTGACTGTTGTATCTCGTTTAGGAATTACATCCAACTTCCCAATCCTACTTGCAATTAGATTATACAAGTCACCCCACATAATTAGCTGCCTAGTTGCTATATTTTGTTTAGCTGCATCAAGATTAAATGGAGCATTATTATCTACGTTCGCCAGATTACTTTTCATAATAATATAAGGGGAACTTCCTTCATCAGTTAACATTCCTGAGACGTGTTTAAGATCTTCATATTGTTCAAGAAGTTCTATTTGAGCTTGATGAACTGCCGCAATTAATTGGTCTGTTTCAGTCGTAGCACCTCCCACCATATTAGTAGCGCGCCAAATCATTGGATTACGTATAACAGAAAGGATTACATCATCAATTTGAAGCTCTTCAAAAATTGCAGTAGGCCAACCAAACTCTGTTGCTATCTGTGCAAATGTCTTTTCTATAGTAACATTGTATAGATCTGGTCCATCTATTCCTGATAAAATACTAACAACAGAATCAAATTCTTCGTTTGGTGATCCTGCAATTTCTGTTAGGCGTGGAAGTAATTCTGGATACTTTGAAAACAATCCTCCAGTAGGGAACGCTTCAGGAAACAGATTTCTTATTTGTCGCTCTACCGCATCTGGTTGTAACATTCTACGTATTAATCGAGGAGCTATTGAATCTGTAAGTTTCGTACGAGTAGTCTCCTCTATTGTACCTTGTAATCCTCTCATATGCAATCCCGGCAAATGCGTCCAGCCAGGAACTACTCCTCCTCCATGAATTCGAGAAGCTATATTGGCTGCAGATCCTTGTAATTGAAAAGGTGTTCCCGGTATGCCATACCGTCTTGAAAAGGTCATTCCTCCAGTAAGTGCTGAAAGAAACCAACTGCTATCTCGCATTACAATATTTAGTTCTTCTTGTGTTAAAAACTCTTGTTGTGTAGCTCCTTGAGGAAATTCTAATCCTCTCATATACCTATTATGCATAGAAGAAGTTTTTCTAAGTTTATCCATAAGAGGAACACCGTGTATCATTCCTACTATAAAGTCTGTCATCACGTTTCTAGTAACAAATCCCGGTCGTTCTAGATAGAATTTACTTTGTATTTTACTTAGCTCATTTTGTAAGTTTAATAAGAAGCTTGGATCTTGTACATCAAGATGTTCTGCATCTGACAGTACTCTTTGTAAAGCAGTATCCATTTCCATTTCAAACATCTTATTCCACTCTGCATAAGATATAGGGGCTGGGCGCACTTCTCCCCATCTAGTTGTGTGGGTTCGTAGTTGTACTTCGTATTTCCCATTCTTTAGGACTGGATTACCTTTTTCATCTCGTACTAGCATATGTGTAAGAGGGGAAATACCTTCACGCACCTTTTCAGAGTCGAGATAAGCCTTTCCAAAAAGTGCAGGATGTATTGATTCTATAATAGATAGGTCTATCATAGCGATTGCTTCCATAGCTGCTGCGGTCTCTTTCTTTAAGTGTGGTCCAATAGGGTAACCTCTTTTTGTTAACCATAGTGAGTAGGCAGAAGGATTATGCCATGCAGGATTTCCAACAGTATATTCACCAATAGGATCTCCGTTTGAATCTCGATAAGGTTCTTTAGTTTCAGGGTCTACACTTTTATAAGTTTTCTTTCCCCCTAGAGTATGTACTAAATCATGTAGGAATCCAGAAAAATTTTCAATACTTTGTGCATTATTATACCGAAAGTAATTTCTGAATATATTTAGGTCGTGTCCAATGTATTGAGCAGTTCTACCTACCGCGTCAATTTTTGAACCATTAGCTGTTTTACCAGCAATCATATTCCAAACAGTCTGCCACGGCCAAATAGTTGCAACATTTCCTTGGTCATCGACAGCACCTGGAAAAGGAATTAATGATCTTTGATTATAAACACCGTCTTTGTGAAACGCTGCTTTGGTTTTTGGTACAGGTCTTTTCATTCGATCAAATATGTTACGAGATTTTAAAAGACCCGCTAAACTAGAATCAACTCCTAATGCTTTAAAAGTATCTTGCATTATTAAAGGGAGTCCTTTAAATGACTCTATTGTAAATCCGTCTAAACCAAGATCTATAGCTTTTTGAACAGCTGCTTTTAAGTTTAAGAGTTCTTCTCTTGCTAATAGCAAATCTTCAACAGAAGTAGGAAGTTTATCAAATGTTTGTGCACCCGTCATTTCATCTAGTATTCGTCTTGCTGCATTGTTTGAAGGCTCGATTGGTCCTCCTAAACTTTTTGGAAGAAGCCGTTCAATACCTGATGGGTTAGGGCCATAAGGATCCACAGTTCTAAATGTCACCTTTGGATCGTCAAAACCACCTATAATTCGTTTCTTTAGCAGACTCCCAAGAGGCGCAGTTGTTGAGGGAACAATTGATATTCGTTTACCTTCTGGAATTTTCGCACCTACAGGAATTATTTTATCATTTATGGCAGAGTTTATTGCGTTTAGTGACCCGTCAAAATCATCTATAAGGTCTTGTGGCTCTGTAGCTAATCCCAAATCTGCAAATTTTACTTGTCTTCGACCACCATTAGCTTCTCTAATAAGTATATCTAAAGTTCCAAAAGATCTTCCGGCACCTATAGCTGCATATCTTGATGTTCCTCTTGCTGCTCTAAACGCTGCTCTTCCCCAACCAAAAGGTAATATATCAAGTACATTAAGTCTATCACCAACAAACGCACCTTTTATATGTTCGTGAAGGTCTAATGAACCTGCTAAAGACGCTTTTACACTGACTCCTTGCTCTATAAGTTTGATAAACTCTTTAGCATTTACTAGCTCTAACATACCTTCTTCATTAAACTCACGATAAAGAAGTCCCATCATAGACTCTGCCATCATCTGTCGTTCTTCATTACTAATTTCGTTCCATACAGTCTCTCCTTCACGTCGAGTGGCAATGTGATATTGACCAAGAGCATTTCCCTGTTCATCTTCTATACCATAGATTTGTCCAAGAATACGCCAAATACGACCATCGTATCTAGAATCAGGTTCAGTTAAAAAGGTATCTTTCCAATCAACAAATTGCTTGTATGTAAATTCGTCCTCTTCAGTTAGCCCAATAGAGCCAAGAAATTCTTCTCGTGATCCTTCAGGTAATACATCCCAGACAGCTTGGTCAGCAGCTGCATTTAATGACCAAAGATTCTCATAATGACCACCGAACTCATCTTCAGTCATTCCAAATCGAGAATACATCATTGAAGTAAGTGAACCGAACCATAAGCTAGCGATTCCAGAAACATTTCTATTAGAACTTTCTCCAAACTGCCACGCTTTATAGGCTGCTTCAGAGACTTTATTTCCATCTCTTTGAGCTTGCGCAATATTATCGGCAAAGAATTTCTTCTGTTCAGCTATAGTTTGCGATCTGTATATCACCCAATCGGCGCGCATGTTCGCCTTTATCTCATCATCCAAATGCATATCATTAAGATTTCCAAAGACTTCGGCAGCGTTCAGTTCGGGGTTTGCAAAAGCTTTATCTGCTCGTTCATGTACCCTAGCCTGAGACCAGT
>Ga0098052_1002064_pt1 | contig 12243 bp, 13 predicted proteins | sample 15_taG_FD_81591 | JGI IMG/M metagenome (GOLD analysis project Ga0098052, IMG submission 81591) | Marine viral communities from the Subarctic Pacific Ocean - 15_ETSP_OMZ_AT15312 metaG | ecosystem: Environmental > Aquatic > Marine > Oceanic | place: Pacific Ocean | collected 2015-01-18 | reverse complement strand
TTTCTCTGAATCATATTCCTGTGCTTATCCCCGATTCTTTCTAGTGCTTCTTCTCTCTTCACATGGCCTAAGAGGATGGCGAGTTCCATCTGGCTCACATAGATCTTAAGCTCAGAGAGTTGTTCGTCAAAACTCCATCTCATGAACGGTCGTTTTGGGATGTACAAATATCTGTTCCCTTTCCGGTCATGCTTAGGTCGTCCTTTTGGCCTTTGCCCGTAGCCTAATTTGTTGGCCCCCATGAACTTTCTTTGTTCATAAGATGTCGCAATAGCCGCACCGTACTCATGCACCACACCGAGACCCGCTAGTGTAATACCACCGTCAACCTTTTCACTTCCTGCCTTTCCTAAGAGACCAATATCAACAGAGGTGTCTTTAAGATCTGCAATGTAGGCATCCCAGCCGTGATCGATAATCTCTTGATCAGCCGACATAGAACCCGTCAAAGTGAGCTTGTTGAATCATGTAAAATTGTCGTCCAAATACTGTTGCGAGTAACCCCTGTTTTGCTGTCGGGTTATTCACTGCAAGAGTAACACTGGAACTGAACGAGTCAATCCCAACATTATTTTTTGTTCCTTCTCCTGCCGCTGGCCCTAAATTAATAGTAGCCAGATGGGCAGCATAATAAACTCTAGCAACAAAGGTGTCTGTCAGGTATCGAGTCTCTGGAACCCATCTTGTGGCCGTATCGAGGATGAAGTTCTGCTCTGGAGCTGTAAACTCGTCAAGCTCTTCCTTCATTTCGATACTGACTTTCTTGACGTCGTCCCAGGTGATCTCATATGCCATTAGTTACCTTTCATCTTTTTCGCTGCTAGTTTCTTGTCCTTAGTGGCTTTTGCCTTAGCCGCTTTTGCGTCTTTCTTTTTCTGCTTTGTGTCCACTTTAGGTGCAGGCTCAGCTACAACTACGAAGACACCCATTTCAACCAAAACGGGCAACATACTATTGTCCTTATTATTCAAGAACTTATAGTCGTCATCTTCCAGATCGGTGATCTTACCTTTCTGGAAAATAGCGGCCCTCGCCACCCCTTTTTTGCTAGGGGGCAAAGGCATGGCTTCCCTCATTTTGGAATGTGAGAGAATCCTTTTCATGTTACACTCCGTATCGTTGTGTCATGGCAACAGGGTATCTAACGGCCACGCCGCCAAATTCCATTTCAGAACCGAACAAGAAAGCTCGACCTCTAATCTCCATCGGACTCCACAGGATGCTCTCAGCAATCTGAGCTTCCACAACTTCAGGGTCCATTGGATAAGCAACTGCAAGGTCAGTATCTCCAGTACCCACACCAGCCAGTTCGTAAACAGGCTCAAATCGTGAGATCCCGTTGGACTGGTTGTTCTGCAGAATGAACTGCATGATGGTGGTATCTGTTCCAGACTCCATTCGGGTATCACCCAAATATCTGAACTGAGCGATTGGCAGGGCGATAACCATGTTGGAGTTACCGAACTTACCACGAGTAGCTACTGCAATCTCTGAAGTCATTCCAGTGATGTCAGCAACGATCTCGGCAGGAGTCTTAGTTGTAGCGGTTGTCCATGTCCTGTCTGTGTTAACGGCTCCGGCAGCAACCTGAGTGTTAGTCACACCAGTATGATTGAACATACCTTCCAGACCTAACTGAGTGTTACCAGTGAACATTACTTCCTGGATACGCTCACGGTAAGCGATTTCAACAGCGATCACTTTATCAGTCTGAAGAGGCACACCAGCGATGGCTGCTTGTCTTAGTTCCTGAGAAGAGTACTGGTAACCTACATTCCATGCGTACACACGGTTAGTGGCTTCCTGTGCTGTTGCATCGGCAAGTGCCAGTTCAGTCACATTAGCTGCGCTGTTCAGCTCGGCCTTACCGCTGTAATCTCTTACTCGGTAAGTGATGTTCCTGATACCGGGCTGGAATGCCTTAATAGGAATCACACGCTTCCAAACATCCAGTGGCTTTCTGATCACCTCAAACCTACGAGGGTCGATCTCTTCCAACTGACGAGCAAACACAAGACCGTCATCGGCATCCAAACGACCTGCAGAATCCATCCTTGAGATGATCTGGTCATCGGTCATGTCACGCCGATATTGGCCTTTAAAATTACCCTTGATGATAGCTTTCTTTTCCCACTCAAGTTCACGAAAAGATTCTCTCAACTGATCCATTCGGTAGTCTGAAGACATTCCGTCAGGATTGATCAGATGCATAGCTTGAGGATTCGATGTAATATCGTGCATCAACCGGTTTAAGTAACTCATTCCCTCCTCCTTATGGTATGATCTGAGCAATTCTGGCACCGTAAGAGACTTGGATTTTCACCACATCTCCACTGACACCATCTTCAAGAAAAATAGCTGGGATGGCACTCGCCTTATCCGTATCAAGATCGCTCCTGAAAGTGTGGATAGTGCTTGAACCGCCTGCTGTATGAACAAAATAACATGCACCGTCTTTAGCGACTGTGTCTGTTACGAGAACTTCGATCTCACCGTCTTCTGCAACAGTGACAGGATCGTTTGCACTGTAAGACCGGTCTCCAGTCAGTAGTGCTTGTTCCTGATCTACCGGACTCCATGCTGCTACACCTTGAAAGTTGGCGTAGGTGAAAGCGGCTGCAGGAAGAATTACATCGGTATCAGCGGTGGATTTAATCACTGCCATACCTGGATCGATTGCGGTGGCACCGTCCGCTGTTCTTGTAACGGTTTTCGCGTTAGCCACATTGTTTAGTCGTCCTTGGACTCTAGTCGCTCGATCTTCGACACTGGTCTGAGGTGTATAAGCCATTTAGCCTCCTTAAGCTTGTTCAAGTGATGAAGGCCGATTCAAATCGCCCTTTGGTAAGGCGTCGAATTTTGCACTCTCCAGATTCTTCCTGGAAGCAACAACTTTCTTGCCATGTTCGTCCTGTAAATGTTCCAGAGCGAATTTTCGGTACTCAGCCTGATCCAGTTTTTCTTCGTTGAACATACCGGACTCTTTAACTACCTGAGTCTCCAGTTCAGAAACTGGTGTGTCACGATAATCTTTAATCCCCATCTGATCTGCAAGACCAAACAGAGCGATGCGATCATTGATCACCTGATCCAATCTCTCATCGGAGACCATACCTTCGGCTCCTGCTTTCAGAGATTTATTCTCTTGCTCAAGGGCATCCATCTTCACAGTCTGCTGTGTGTAAGCTGAGTTCACTTTGGCTAGTTCACCAAACAGAGACTCCTCACGAGTTGCAAGCTGATCGACGATTGAATTTTGATCTTCGTTAATTTCCAGGTCAAGGGCATCAAGCCTAAACTCCCCTGACACTCTCAGTGGTACTTGCCGTTTGACAATTACCGTTTTAATATCAGCCATGTTTTCTCCATCTTGACTGTTTGAAAGGTTGCCAGAGTCTAGTCTCTCGGCTTCTATGCCGCAGATAGCTGAGTCAGCACTGTCGAGGCGAATGCGACAATTCTCTCCGCCTCTGGCTTTCTTAACTCGTGCTACATGATCGTACACGATGTTCTTTTGCCTCACATCGTACTCTTCGCCATCGAAATGCCCGGACTCTTTTACAATATCGCAGGTATACCCATTTGATAGCTCCAAACTTTCACCGTTCATGACAGCTTTAATCTCTTTGCCGTCGGTGATTTTAATCTTAATACTCGCATGGTTGTCCACTCTCGTAGCATCAGCCATGGTCATGCCGTAGGTTCTCTCTCTGACATTCTCTGGTGTCATGAGTGAGGTGTGATTCTCTTGGGTTGTGTAAGGAATGACATTCAGTGAATCCATTGTTTCCCGTGAAAACACATCATCAGGATGTCTAAGCTCCCTGACTCGCTCTCCATTCTGATTGTAATAAGTGAATACACCCGCTCTTGTTGGAGTAGATTCTACGATCAGACGATTACGAGCGTCCATTCTCCACTTCTTTGTGGTCGAGATATCAAATCGATTAGCCATTGACGACCTCCGATATTTTATCAGATGTCCAGCTAAAGAACGAATGGATCTGCTCCCATGCTGCCTCAACATGCTCTGTCAGCCCGTATTCACGGACAGCAAAGAACACCATGGCAACAACCGCTATGCGTATAATGAGTTTAAGCATACTATTGTCTCGTTTAAAAGGTTGCTCAGCAGTGTTGATGATAACCTGTTTAGACCTTTGGTAAGCGATGGCAAGCAGGAAATAAACGATCCCGGCAATCGCTAAGATGTTGAAATAATATATAAAGGCTGCTGTTTCAATCATTCTACCGCCGTGCTGATTTTTGTTTGTTCTTCAACCTCGTTACCTGAAAAGCAATATTTCCCAAGTAAAAAACCTGCATACCCAAGGATAAATGTTGCGAATCCTGGGTCAACCAAAGGCTCTATCAGAGTGTTCTCAGGCTCGTACTTAGCGACCCACAAACCAAAGGATTGCCACTGGACGCTGAAGCCGATTAAGGCACTCAGAAAGAACTTGTTTAAAAACTCTGTTGTCAGATTGACGTATCTTGCAGAGAAGAAGCAGATAACGACAAACTGTTCAACAAATAACCAAAACTGAAATGAGAAGATTCCCATGGAACTTTCTCCAAGGTATCCCGTGGTTAAGAACCCAAGGATAAACCCGTTGATCAGTGTCACCAGCAACACAATATTTGGGGTGATCCTGTCGGTGCTGGTGGACAGAAAAACATTAAACCCTGCTAAGAATTCGTTAATTTTATTCATCCAATAAATCGTTAATGGCTTCTTGGTCGATCACACACCTGAACTGCTTAGCTCCTTCGCTATTTTCGTGTGTGAGTTCGTCCTTAATCCTCTTAATCCTAAAATGCCTTCGCTTATCAAAAAAGGTCTTCTGGTAATTCGTTGGTACTTCCCCAAAGTAGTCGTCACACACATTCTCAGCATCCGTGCCGAAAGTAGTGGAGATCTCCAGTGGGGTTCTTTTCTTCTCTGTATCGCTGATCTCGTAAGCAGCTTTTCTCATGACCATCAGATCCTCTTTCATCCCTGAGGCGTTCATGATGGTGATGTACTGATAGAGCTTGCCGAAGTCCTGCTTATATTCCTCTTGCCATTCTTTGACGATTTCAGAGGCATACAGTGGGTGGTTGTTCATCAGCTTGATCTTCGGCTTTTTCTCTTTGACAAAACTTTCGTACATGCCAAAAGGATTATCGCTCGCAGCATGAGAGGCCATCTGATCAGCCAGTTTCTTGTCCTTAGCCGTGTAGCCAAAGAAGACTGCAAGGATAAAGAAAAACACTGCATAAAGAGCGTTCTTAACGATCACCCATCTGAGCATCTTAACGATGATGTTCCAGACTTTGTTCACAAAAGCGTTATCAGTCAGCGACCAGTCCCCGGTAAGGGTGTCAAACTTAGTGGTCGTTGTTGTGTTCGTGCTATCCCAATCTTCCATGTCTAAGCTCCTGAGTTCAGCGCAAGCTCCATAGCCGCCTGATCGGTTGCGAACTGATAGCATTCATCAATCGGAGTACACTCGTGTCTAGTGTAAGGACCGCTGATGGAGGCTGATGCGATGAGGTCTGTGGTGTGTTTCTGGTCAGATAACTTCAGTGCCAGGTCATCTCTTTTAATCAGGGAACTTCCTTTGTCGTACAGTCTGACGGGACTACCGATAGAGACGATCTTGATATTTGGGTTCCGGTATCTGATAAAGAAGTCGTTGTTCTTCATGACATCTCCGATCATAACGCCGAGTCCGCTAATTCTTGGTTTTGTCTTAAAAAAGATGGGATCAAAGATGGCTGCTGCGACTACCTGATAGATAGGTACATTTGGATAAGTACCTTTGGTCACGACCCTGACTCTTCCAGAGATATCCTGTAGAGGAATAAAAACATCCTTGGTGCAATGTTTAACCTGGAGATCTTGTTTATTGTTCTTGAAAAGTTTCTTGATGACTCGCTCAGCGGCTCTTGTGTTCATCCGCTTGCTGTCGGTATCGATCATGAGATTCACGAAAGCGTTTCCTGCAGTTGCAAGGTATCCCGTGTGGATGCTGTCACGAAAATCTGTCACGAACCATTTGGCTAGATCTTTAGCGTCCCGTCCTAAAGCCGCCCAAAAAGCCTGTAGCACACCAAACCCAGCACCGGAAAAGATGGTACTGTCTGCACCGTATTTCTCCTGCAGGTTGATCTGCCCGATTGTTCGTGTAAAATAACTTTGATCGAATGAGGTACAACTAGCGTGGGTTAAAACGGGAAAGAGATCTTCTCTGCCGTTCTCAATGGTTCCACGGAAGTACTTGCCCTTTGCTGACGGGCTTTTAGTTGTGGGTTTGTCGTATGTGTTGACCACTTGGACTTGTTCTTCGGTGATGATGTCGTAAAGTACACCGATTTTATGGTCACTATTGAACAGAACTTCACCTGTCTGGTCTTGGCTGTTGAGGCTCATTCTCGGAGCGGTTAACCCAGTCTGATTAACGATCTCTGAATACAGAGGCGTACCTGAGAAATTCCCTTCAATCTTAAGCCTTTTGGAGTTCGGTACTCTCACTGAGTACTTGACCCCTATCTGTATCTTCTTCTTCATGTGGATTTTGATCGCAAGAAAGTTGCAAGTAGTCGTCGAGCGGCCTATTTCTCAGAGATTCCTCCGAGAAGAACTGTTCGCTCTTTGAGCTATTATTACGTTTCAAAATCCCCTTATCGTAATTCAGGTATATGTCGTCTTTAAAAAGATACCCGATGGTTTTCGGTGTGATCTTCTTAAGTGCGTCAAACATATCCATCACCTTCAACATACTCTGCCCAGCGAAAGCACCCCGTCCAAAGATGCGATCATATTCAAAGTACTGCACAGGCACTTTTTTGTTGCTTGATATCACATGCCCACCAACTAATCTCACGCTACGGGCACGAAGTCCGTTAGAGATCTCGTCGATCTGCCACGGTCCTTTAATTTTGCACTCCTTGATCCCCTGAGGGAACAATTTTTTCATTTCCATAAGCGATGAATAATTTATTTTTTGAATTTTTGTCAACTTATTATTTTCATTCTCTCTCAGTAGACAATTCTTCATAGACAGGTTGAGCCCAACATCGACATGCAATGTCGCCTCCAGGATGGTTTCTTTCTCCTGCTCTCTTGCCCCTGAAAACGGTCACAGGTGGATCGTTCCAAGATTGTTCTGTGCCGTTCAATCGTTCATGATCTGAATGCCCATTGGAATTAGAAAGGCTGCGAACCCTTGAATCTTGGGAGGTTAGCCAGACATAAGTTTCAACCCCAAGTCTTCTCTGTCTCGCTTCGTTCAGAGTAGCAGTGAGTTTTGAGACCTGATCCCGGGCTATTAGTCGTGCTTGATTTTTGGAAAGTTCTGATAGGTCAGAGAGCTTTTGTTCAAAGTCTTTTGTCAATAGTCCTTTGGCAACATTCTCTTCCGTTAATCTTTGGATCTTTTCGAAATGTCTTGAATGAACCGTTTTGATGAGACTGACATTCTTCTTTGTGGCTTCATTGACGAACTCTTTTACATCAATAGGTGGGGGTTCCACTCCTGTCTGCCTTTTGTACTCTTCGGTAAAGGTCTTCTCAGCCTGTTTCTGAGTGCGTTCTGTGAATACTGAGGTTAGACGCCTTAAAGTCTGTGCAAAGAGGTTCTGGGTGGGTTCACCGTCCTCTGGGATAGCTTCCCCGTAAAAGATTGACTTAACCTTCCTGAGAACAGCAGCAACAAGAGCCGCTCCTGCCAAATGTTTGAACTCTAGGTCGTCAAATCTGTGTGTGGAGATCTGTCCAAGATAAGGGAAGAGTTCCTGCTCTACTATCTTGTCCGCCTTCTCTATCTCTTGGATGATCTGTTTTCCATATTCCAGAGCGATAAGGTCGGTCATAATAAGCTGATTAGGAACGCTACTTCAATTATAGTGATGGCTACGACTGCGATGACTATCAGGTGGCTCATAAGTCGGTATAATCAGCAGAAGCCTGACTTGGGATTGTCTTTTCGGAACTGATACCAAGGCCATCAACCACGAAAGATACAACCGCTGTTCTTGGGAGCAACCAGTACAGTCTTCCGGTTGTAGAATCGTAAGTTCCGGTGATCTTCTGCCCTGAGTAATAAACTCCTGACACACTGGTCGGCAACTGTTTGATCTGAGCCGTCCCCTTAAGAGAACTCAGGTAACTGCTCGGGGCCTGAGAAGATGCGAAGATAGAAACCTCGCACTCTCCTGCACCTGAACCTGGGGTGATAACATTTGGAGTCCCATTGTAAGTCTGTGCAGTGGTCCCAGATACCGTGAGGTCTTCTGGAACGGTAAAACTTACCTGAGGCTTTGAAGCGACAACCTTGTATGAGCCATCGTCCGCTGAAAAGACAACCTGTCCGCTAGAATTCGTCGTCTTTGTGTCAAGCAACAAAGTCTGCCCGGAATTCCACAACTGTATCTCTGCTGCAGCGATAGGTGTCTCATCTGTTTCTTCGATGGTTAAAGTGACCACATTAGCACCAGAGAGTCTCACAGTGTCCTCGATTGATCCACCGAAAATCATATTACCTGTAACTTCTGTCGTGGAATTTGTCATAACCCAAAATAAATCTGCATAGGTCGTGGGCGGTGTAGTTATATTGCTCAATCCGAATACAAAATAACCAGTAGACCCTATTTCGATGCAAGCATTTGAGTCCAAAGCTACTGGTGTGCTGCTCGCATTGTTATAGATTGTGACTGTAACAGTATCACCTGTCGTAAATCCTGCTCTGATCACAGTTGACGCTATTTCTGAAAGTGTAAATCTACTCATTTTCCCACCTTACCCAACATGTTTATAAAAACACGGGGTTTCCCCCGTATTAAGTTTATGCCGATTTTTTCTTGGCCGCACTGACTGCTTTACTGCCTGTATTCTCAAGAATATTGCTCGCTGCCCAGTAATAGATAGGCATTTTCTGATTCTTAAAAATCAGGTCTTTGATCTTCATTGCGTCATCGATAGAGATTTCCAGTTCTTCACCGTCTTTCATCGACTGAAAGATTTTCTTAGAAAGGTCACCTTTTTTCAGAAACTCATCTGCGGTTCCATCTTTATCTTCTGCCAACAATGCAAAATTTGCTACTTTTCCGAAAGTTATATCTTCTCTTGCAATCACTTCACCCGTGACCCGGTTGTACTGAGTGGGTTCTGCGATGACTGTACCCTCAGGGCTTACCAATTTTTCATTAAAATCTACGAACATAAATCCTCCTGTGTTTTTTGATTGATTGTAAAATATCAGTTTACGAATTCCTGCCCACATTAGCAAGCATGAATTAATTTAATTGTGCTTCAAGCTCTTCTATCCTCGCCTTTAACGCTGCAATTTCTGCCTGCTGCTCTTGAGTCGCACCCACTAAAATCGGAACCAATTTACTCTGATCAATCCCCTGATAAATTGGGTTACCGTCCTCATCAACTGCGTCCTTTTCACCAGAGCAACATTCAGGAACTACCTCGCCAGCTTCATGGGCTAAGAAACCACCCACTGTTTTATCTGGATCTACTTTAAAATTGAAGTAGCTTGGCTTTAGTGACATCAGTTGTTCAACCGCACCTGTCATCGGCACTACATTCTCTTTCAATCTGTAGTCTGAAGACGTGTTGTATGAGGTTGTAGAACCTGATACTGAGATACTACCTTTTGTGACGGCATCTCTCCGAATATCAACAATCACACCGTCGTTTGTGTGTCTGTCAACAACCAAGGGATTGTTGCTGTCAACAATTGATGATATAATGCCTGACGAGAACAATACCACTCCGTCTGGGTTGCCAGCGGTAGTAGTTTTCCCAACTAAGACATTACCAGAGGAGTCGATACGCATTCTTTCGGTGACTGCATTTGCGCCATCCGATGCAGTGCTGAATACTATACGACCGGGAACATCGTTAGCACCCGGAGTACCATCAATTGAAAACTGGATTTTGGCTGATTCAGCGGTGTAATCAGTGCCATCGTAGGGAATCCCCGTTATAGTTAGAAATGTGTCATCATCCTGAACAATCGCAGGACTAGCGTTAGTCCCTCTTGAGAATATACCATGAATATGTGCGCCATTTGCCGAGTTTCTATGTGAAGCTAATTTTATAACCCCTGCGCCACCATCATCGACAACATTTAAAATACTCGCTGGACTACTAGTACCTATACCGACATTGCCATCTTGATCAATGATCATTCTCGTGGTAACAGACCCCCCCGTGGGTTGAGTGGCAAAACCTAATTTTCCAGAGTCGGTTTGTCCATCAGTGCTGCCGTTAATGTATGCTAACGACTCAGAGACCCTAGCGAAATTAATAAGACCGATCGTTGTCCCTGTGGTAGCGTCAGGGTGGTTTAACTTCAGCTCAACCGCACCATTGTCTGACAATTCCAAAGCCTTGCCAAAACCATAATCACTCGAAGGACTACTAGTCCCTATACCGACATTATTAGTTGACCCATCCACGAAAAACGTACTCGCTCCCCCTGCGGAAAAATTACCTGTAATTGCCGTAGCACCTGTGTCTCTTGCAACTGATAACCAAGCACCTTGATCAACTCCTGCTGCTATGCCATGCAACTCAAATTGATTATTAGTTGCGCCTTCATATAACACCGAAAAACCATAGTCGGTATCCTCAGTTAGATTGATCCCTGCGACAGTATTAGTACCACCCCCGTTTATGTGTAATAGCGTATCTTCAGATAAATAAGCGGACGGGCTATTAGTACCTATACCTACATTGCCTGTACTTCCTTGAATCCTAAAACGCTCTGTCCCATTAGCGAGGAAAACATGGTCAGCCCTACTTGTATAACCAAGATGTTGCTCTGTAGCAGAGTTATATGAAAAAATTGCATTTTGGTATGATCCATCATTCGGTCTGGAAAGTGATATCTCAATACCTCCCGAACTTAAGTCTGTCGGGTCTGCTGCTCTTGTTGTGTATTGCCTAACTATAACGCTGTCGTTTGTGTCGTCTAATATTTCAAGTATACCATTAGGACTACTAGTACCTATACCTACATTGCCGTCATAGGTGATCCTCAACGCTTCATTTATAGCAGTGCCAGTTCTACCAGCAAATACTAAATCACCGTTAGCACTGCTCTTCCAATGGTTATAAATGAACCAACTAGACTGAGATAGTGACCTTGTGTGCAAAGCAATGCCTGAATAAGTAGCTGAGGCATTAGTATTTGTTATCCTTAACCCGATATCATCATTTACCGTCCCTGAATACGTAGATAAGTCTGGTATGTCATTAGACGAATAATCGAATCGGACAAGAGGTGAAGCTGTGGTTGTTTTAACAACGTCAAGAGCTGACGCAGGACTACTAGTACCTATACCTACATTGCCGTCATTATCAATTATCACCTTTTCACTGACACCAGCGGCCCCCCTAGTAATGAATCGGAGATCACTCCTGTCTGCTGCTGCTGAAGTTGACACGATAGCTGCAATCCCGCTACTTGAGCTACGATGTCCAAAACTAAGTGCCGATGCCGTCCTGTTGGCTGTGTCATCATGGTTCATGATGGTTGCCCCGTACCACGTTGAAGCATTAGAACTAGAGTAAGTAGTTGCTAATGAGTCTGATATTAGGAGGTCTGTACCTATGACCCCCATCGAGCCTGTAACATTGTCATTGATGGTCAGTTTGACAGTCGGATCACTAGCACCTATACCTACATTGCCGTCGGAACCAATTTTCATTCTTAATGCCGCCCCACTCCCTGATGCCTCGGTGTAAAATTGTAGGTCACAAGCATCATCTGCCCCATCTCTGAGGCTAGTAATTATAGCTCTTGCTGTGGCAGAACTACCACCATCAAGATTCAAAAATTCAATCGACCCTAGTGACTCAACACCTGTGGCATTTTTGTTGACGAGTTCCAGCGAGGCATGTGTAGTGTCACCGAGGATAGACATTGTTGTTGTACCCGATGAGCCGATATAGTCTGGACTACTAGTACCTATACCTACATTGCCGTCCGCCCCAACTTTGAATAATTTGTTCCCTCCGTTGTTTGTAGTACATTCGAATATTGTACTGGCTGTACTGGCTGTTACGTTCGCATCGACACGCAAAGCTACCCCAGTGTTGGCCCCGCTATATCCCCTATCGTCCTGAACATGTGCCACAACAGCCGATCCACCATTATTTTTAGCCATGTGGATTTTTTCAAGTGCAATGTCTGACAAGCTGTAGGATGTAAGCTGTGCTGCTGGACTACTAGTACCTATACC
>Ga0098052_1002060_pt1 | contig 12251 bp, 15 predicted proteins | sample 15_taG_FD_81591 | JGI IMG/M metagenome (GOLD analysis project Ga0098052, IMG submission 81591) | Marine viral communities from the Subarctic Pacific Ocean - 15_ETSP_OMZ_AT15312 metaG | ecosystem: Environmental > Aquatic > Marine > Oceanic | place: Pacific Ocean | collected 2015-01-18 | reverse complement strand
TCTATAGATGAAATAATGACAATGGAACAAACCAAGGGGAAAGAATGGAACACTCTGAAAAGCCTTTTGTATCAATACCTGCCTTCCACTTAGCCGGTGTAGTCCCAATAGCCGGACAGCCATTAGAGTTTAAAATGGATTGGCCTGATTGCATGATGCCTGTGGCTCCAAATTTTACCATGGTCGAGGCAGCCATACATGAGTGCGCTTGGGCCGGCTGCGAGACCATTTGGCTTGTGTGTAATGATGACATCGCTCCTCTTTTGAGGTATCGGATTGGGGACTTTGTTGAAGATCCCGTTTGGGCAGCAAGATCATTTGATTACAGACCCAGTGAGTCAAGGATAAGGATCCCAATATTTTATGTTCCTGTACACCCGAAGGATAGATACAAAAGAGACTGCATAGCTTGGAGTGTTATCTATGGTGCCCTGACATGTCTTAAGGTGGCTAGCAAGATATCCAAATGGTTGATCCCTGATAAGTACTATGTTTCATTTCCCTATGGTATTTTTCCTCCGGAGGAATTGCGACCCTTAAGAAAGAAAATCTCATCTGCCCAAAATTTTTACGTCCTGAAAAATGGAGAATCGGTCGATTGTAATCATTACACTTCGTTTACTTTTGGAAAGGAAGAATTTATTAAGTACAGAAGAGTAATTAGAAAAGAAGGAACAGGCACGTACAAAGGAGACGTGTTGAATGAATACGGTTTAGCGATAGATAAACTTCCAATAGAGGAAAGATATTCGGCTCGTTTCTTTGAATTGGAGAGGGTGTTCCGAGACTTAGATATAGAAGAGGCAACCACATTGGAGCCGTCTTGGTTTCATAACATGGGAACTTGGGAGGACTACAAGAGATTCTTGGGCTCGGAGGATTCGGCTGACATTAAGAGGCCATGGGACAGAATTATGAAGTATAGGGAATTTAATCTAACGGGCGTGGATGTGAAATAATGTCTTGGTACTTAGAATATAAAAGATATAAGAAATTAGCCAAACAATTGGTCTACCACAGGACAGAATTGGATTATCAAAAAGAAGTTTTAAAAGATGCCCATATCGAATTCGATAAGTATCAACGTCAATATTGCGCGGAGAATAACATAGATTTGTCAAAATTTAACAAAGACAACTCAAATAAAATAAAAAAAACCCTCAAACCAACAAGAAGAGAACAAAAAGTAGAAGAAGGAATTATAGTATCGAACGATAAAACAGAGGAAAATAGAGAAAGCATGAAAGAGTTTTCAAAAGTTTATAAATTGATAGCAAAAAAAATCCACCCGGATGTTTTGGGACAAAGACTACAAACAGAAGAGACTTTGGAAAAAGAAGAAATGTTTAAGATTGCAACAAAATCTTATCACGAGTGTGATTGGGGGGTGTTTGTAGAGGTTGCGGAGAATTTAAATATCAAGCCCTCAAACTCAAACAAATTGTGCAAATTTATTAAGAAGGAAATAGAAAAAGTTAAAAAAGAAGTCCAACACAATTCCTCAATGTACAGTTGGAAATTTTATGAATGTGAAGATAATAAGGAATGTAAAGATAGTTTGATTGAAAGTTTTTTAAAAAGATTAACGATTTAACTTGACAAAATTGATCAATGTGTTATATTATTATTACGCAATAAAAAAACATTGGAGGAAAAAATGATAGTAAGCGATTTAACAACTTTGAATAATTTAGATTTAATGATAGTAAGTGCTAATGATGAAAATATTACTAGTAATGAACTTAGGAGGAAAATACGCTATTTAGCTGGTTTGGAAATTACGGATGATCCGAATTTTACAGCACTTCAAATAGATGAAATAATTAAAATTTTTAATCCAAAATTTAAACGGTCGAGCAGTGATACTAACAACAAACTCCTCCCAGCCTATATTCCGGGCTGGACAAAACAACAAACTGTTAATGGCCAACCAAATCATACTAATCTAAAAAATATATGTAAATGTATTGAAAACATTAGGTCGGTTTTGTCGGCAATGCCGACAAAACCGACCTCTAAAACTTATACTAATAAAATAGAAGCCATGCTCTTCTTTGAAAAAATTCTCTTTGAGGCCATACAAAAAACACCAGAATTTGGCTCTTTTGTGGAAACTAAAATTACGAATTATAAAGAAGGTAGAATAAGTTACATCTTTAGAGATCCAAAATGAAAGAAGAACTAGAAAAACAACTATTTGATAAATACCCCAAAATCTTTCGCCAAAAAGACCTATCAATGCAACAGACCGCTATGTGTTGGGGTATTGATGTGGGTGATGGGTGGTATGATCTTATTGACACCCTATGCCACCAAATTCAACATCATGTTGATTGGCGCACTGGATCGGGGACCTTTGACGGTAGGGAAGCGGAAAATCTCCCCGATATTCAAGTTGAAGCAACTCAAGTTAAAGAAAAATTTGGTGGTCTTCGGTTTTATTATGTTGGTGGAGATGATTTTGTGGAAGGAATAATTCGCCTAGGCGAAGCAATGTCTTATAAGATTTGTGAGATTTGTGGAAACAAAGGGGAAATTTCCAATGAAAGATGGGTTACAACCAGATGCGAAGCACATAAGGGGAAGCGAAAATGGCTTACAGCAGATGGTTAACAAGCAGGTGGTATACATTTTGGTCATGGACACCTTCCGACGAACAAGACGATCAGATATTTCAAATTTGTGAATTTGGCGGAGGCATTGGGTTCACTTATAAAGAAATAAAAGAGGACATGGATGCATGTCTATCGAGGGTTGTGGAACACCTTAAGAAACCAAAAAATGTAAAACTTCTTAAATCAGAAGAGATGGAGATTGTTGGTCCACTTCCTACGGATGAGGAGTTGAAAGAACTTAAAACATATATGATGGATTTTATTTTTGATGTTGAAGACGAAAATCGTGAGCTTAATAATTAAATAAGACATTGGATTAAAAAATGGACCCCTGTGATTTTAAAGTAGGAGATTTGGTTGTTTATAGACACGCAACAATTAACTATTTTATGGTCAAATCCTCTGAAAGCAAAATAGGGGTAATTAGTGAGATTTATGATGAAAATATCTTCGCTAGCAAGCCAAAACAAGAGCCATTGATGATGAAAATGGCTCTTGTTGTTTGGGCTAATGGGGTCCATTCTAAAGACCCTATAATATTATTGGAGAAATACGAAGATGTTTAACCCTCAAGATGTTTTAAAAAACAAAATCGTTCATGCCGGTGGTTTTGTCAACGCTCATTCTCATTTGGATAGAGCATACACCTTAACAAGACCAGACATGAAGAAAGTTGTTTATGAAGATTTACAAAATAAATGGGAACTGGTCGACAACTATAAATTATCCGCCACTTCGGAGGATTTCGAGAGAAACATAACTTATGCCCTGACCAAACAAAAGGAAATGGGAACAACAGGAGTGATTTCTTTTATAGATGTCGACTATGTTGCGGCCTTCAAGGCGCTATGGGCAGCCAAGAGAGCCAAAGAATTCGCAAGAGCTAACGGCATTATTTTTAAAGTAGCTAGCCAAACGCTCAAGGGGGTTGTCAATAAGCAGTGCGAAGCAATGCTCCACATGGCTCTGGACAACGGATTGGTTGATATCATAGGTTCTCTCCCATCTGCTGATGAAGATGAGGAGAAACACTTGGATATTATTTTTGGACTTGCAAAAAAATATAACAAACCTGTTCATGTACATGTCGATCAGTTGAATACACAGGCGGAGAAACAGACTGAGATGTTAGCCAAAAAGACCATCGAGCACGGTTGGGAAGGAAAAGCAACTGCTATTCATTCAATCAGTTTATCGTGTCACCCGAAATTTTACCGCCGCCAAATTTACAGAATTAGTCGTCTTGCTGGGTTGAGTTTCGTGTGTTGTCCCACAGCATGGATTGACCATCGAAGAACAGAAGAATTAACTCCAAACCATAATGCGATAACGCCTGTCGAGGAGATGTTGGAAAACGATTTGTTGGTAGCCTTGGGCACAGATAACATACATGATATCTACAAACCATTCAGTGATGGGAACATGATGACCGAACTAAGGTTTCTTTTGGAAGCCCTACACATTTATAATTATGATGAATTGGTAAAAATTGCGACAACCAACGGGAGAAAACTAATAGACATAGCATAGTTACAGTATAGGACGTTTTTATGTGTTTAAGGTAGGCGATTTGGTTATGCATATACCACATTCAAGAGGCCATCAATCTTGGGTCATGTACGGTGGAATCGGTATAGTTACGTCTTTGATTCAATATAACAAACGAGGAAAACTGCTTTACAGAATAAAATGGATAAAGGACTACAGCGAGTCCATGGTGGCAGAAGATTTTTTAGTTAAACTAGAAGAGCCATGGATAGATGTGGTGTGTGGGAATTAATGATGGAGGGTCCGTTCTCTGTTTTTTATTATGTTACTTAGTTTGTGGATAGAGATTTATATCTCTTTTGTGTTTTCTTTATCTTTTTGGACTTTGTGGAGATACTTTGGATATAAGAGGAACATTGTCATGAAAATGATATCTGTTCCTTTTTTCTTTTTGTTTTTTGTTTCTTTTACATTTATGTCGACACGTATTATTTCTGCTGGTTTTGTTTTATTTAAATTATTATCTTGACAAGATAGCCAAATGTGTTATATTGTTTGCATCTTCGGAGGACAATTATGAAAGATAAGATAAAATTTGTTGGGCTTCATGCTCACTCTGGTGTTGGTTCACCGTTTGACGGATTTGGATATCCGAAAGACCATATGGAATACTGTTATGCCAATGGAGGAGAGGCTTTGGCTTTAACAGATCATGGGAATATGTCAGGGTTAGCATATCAAGTGCTTCATGCGAAACAAATGGAAAGAGAAGGAAAAGATTTTAAACCTATTTATGGGTGTGAAGCCTATTTCATTCCATCTATAGATGAATGGGAGGAGATGTATGAAAAACAACGAGAAGATAAGAAAAAAGCTAAAAGAATGGCAAAACAAAAGTCTGAAACTACTATTGAGGCTGAGGGAGAGACCAAATCTCGAAAACGAAACCCTCTTAATAATTCTCACCATCTTGTTCTTGTCGCAATAAACCAAGAGGGGCTTAATAACCTCTATAAACTTGTGTCTGAAAGTCACACACAAAAATATTATTATCGCAAACCTAGGATTGACTATGCATTACTTTCTAAATATTCTAGCGGCATTATTGGGATGTCTGCTTGTCTTGGTGGTGTTTACGCTGGTAGCTATTGGGAACACCATGAAGATGGTGAAGAAGCTGTTCTACAAGCTATGCGTGAGACGACCACCAGAATGGTGGACATCTTCGGAGATCGCTGGTATGGAGAACTCCAATGGAACAACGTCCCAGAACAACACGAATTAAACCAATACATTATTAAAATTGCCAAGGAAACCGGAATTAAGCTTGTCTCGACGACTGACAGTCACTACCCAGATCCGGAAGCTTGGAAGAATCGAGAGCTTTATAAGCGTTTAGGATGGCTCGGCCGAGGAATCCCAGAGTGGCTTGATATGACTTTGCCGGCTGGAGTTGAAGAGATTGGTTATGAACTCTATCCAAAAAACGGAGAGCAGATGTGGGAATCTTATCTCCAATATTCAAAAGAATGTAATCAGGAGTATGATGATGAACTTGTTATGGGCTCGATTGAAGAAACACATGAAATTGCTTTTAATAGAATCGAAAGATTTTATCCTGACAGTACTGTGCGTCTCCCTAATTTTGTGGTTCCTGATGGTCATGACGCTGATGATTATCTGAGGCAGTTAGCTGGTGAGGGTTTATTTTCCATTCTCAAAGTTAACTATCCGTTGATTTTTAAAAAGAAAACTAAACTCGCGAAGGATAAAACTCTCCTTAAATATGAACAACGACTTAACCACGAACTAGAGGTTATTTCGAGTCGTGGATTCTCAAAGTACTTTTTGACGATGAAGGCGGTTTGTGATTTTGGCAAGGATAGATTTCTTATGGGTCCGGCCCGTGGATCTGCTGCTGGCTCCCTTGTTGCCTATGCTCTTGGCATTAGCCAAGTTGATCCCATCAAATATGGCCTGTTGTTCTCTCGCTTTCTTCGAAGTGACGCGACTGATTATCCTGACATTGATGTTGATTTTAGTAATCCCATGGGCCTCAAAGAACTTCTCATTAAAGAGTGGGGATGGAATATGGCTGTGCCTATTTCAAACTACAATACGCTGCAACTGCGTTCTCTCATTAAAGACATTTCAAAGTTCTATGATATCCCCTTTCAGGAGGTTAATCCGGTTACTAACGCCATGATGGCCGAGGCCACCCCACGAGCTAAAGCTCGCCATGGGATAAGAGCAGGGGTTTATACTCCTACTTTTGAAGAGGTTATGGAATTTTCCGATTCTCTTCAAAAGTTTTTCAAGAATCATCCGCAAGTTAAGGATCATGTTATCGGCCTCATCGGACAAATCCGTTCAAAGTCCCGCCATGCTGGTGGAATACTCATCGGTGAGGATTTAGATTCTCACATGCCTTTGATTTCCAGCAAAGGTGTTATGCAAACCCCATGGAGTGAAGGTCAGAATGTTCGGCAACTAGAGCCAATGGGATTCATTAAGTTTGATTTACTTGGCCTCTCCACTCTTCAAATGTTTGAGGCTTGTATCCGCAGAGTTTTGCAAAATCACCATGGGATAGAAGAGCCGACATTCGAACAGGTTCGAGGTTTTTATGAGAAGAATTTGCATCCGGATGTTTTGGATTTACATGACAACGGAGTCTTTAAAAACATCTTTCAGGCTGGAAAGTTTGCTGGTGTGTTTCAGTTTACGACTGACGGCATGCAGTCTTTGTGTAAAAAGGCCAACCCGAGTAGCATTGAAGAAATCGCAGCCGTTAGTGCTATCTTCCGTCCCGGGCCTTTGTCTGCGAACGTGGACAAGCTTTACTTAGAAGCAAAGAAAGACCCACATAGCGTCCGCTATGACCATAGGTTACTTGAGCCAATCTTAGAAGATACATATGGCTTAATCATTTATCAAGAACAGATTTCACAAATTGCCACCACTATGGGAACAAACATTACGCCTGATGATGGGAACACTTTGAGGAAGCTCTTGACAAAGAAAGGACTTTCTGAGTCGAAGCAAAAGAAGAAGGATGAGATTTATTCTAAATTTATTAAAGGTTGTGTGGCTAAGAGAATGTCGAAAAAGAAAGCCTTGGAGCTATGGCAGAAGTTGGAGTTCTTTGGGAAGTATGGATTCAATCTATCTCATTCTATTTCTTATGGTCTGATATCATATCAATGCGCGTGGCTCTACCACAAATACGAATCCGAATGGATGTGTAGCTTTCTAGATAAAGAACCAGAGACAAGAAAAGAAAAGGCGATTAACATTGCCAAGTCTCACGGATTCGATATACTCCCTGTCTCCTTGAACAAATCAGACAGAGACTGGAAGGCCATGGATGACGAAACCCTTGTGGCTCCCCTTCTCTCGATCAAAGGTTTGGGAGACAAGGCCATAGATGAAATCTTGAAACATAGGCCCTTCAGCAACGCCGAGGAGCTTTTGTTTACAGAGGGTGTATCTTATAGGGCTTTCAATAAAAAAGCGATTGACGTCCTTATCAGGGCCGGAGCAATGACTGATTTGATTGATGATAGGTTCACCGGTGATAAACATTTCTGGAGTGCCGTTTGTGTTGACAAACCAAAGAACAAAAAGAAACTCAATGAGAACATTGAGGCATATAGAGGAGAGAAATCCTTCTCTGAGGAGGAGCGGATAGCTTTTCTAACAGAGTTGACTGGAGTGTTTCCGTTTAATCTTGTCGTCCCGCCAGAGATAGTACAAGGATTAAGGAGGAACTGTATTCCTCCAATCTCCGAGTTTGATTTGGATCTCATGGTTGGCTGGCTCGTTCCTAGGGAAGTTGTTAAGCGCAAGACAAAGACTGGCAAGCCTTATTATATTGTCGTAGCAATCGACAGCAACTCAGAGACAACCAAGATTAGGTGCTGGGGAGTCGACCCTGAGAAGGACAAGATTCACATCAACCGACCTTACATCATTAGGCCAAAGTATAACGAGACTTGGGGCTTTTCAACAAGAGGGCCTGTTGGAAAAAGTTGGAAACTTTTGGCTTGACAAAGTATTTAGAACGTGTTATATTATAGTATCATGGAGGACATATGATTAAATTTCTTGGATCAAAGAAGAAATTACTAGAAACAATTTATAAAGCAGCGATAAAAGATTTTGACGGAGAGGTGGAATCAGTGATAGACTTGTTCAGTGGAACGTCTAGGGTTGGTCACCACTTTAAATCGAAAGGACATCGCGTAATAGCAAATGATTACAGCAACTTTGCAAAGGTTTTGGCCGAGTGTTATGTTGTGGCAGACAGAGATCAATATTTATTAGATGCTCAAAAACTTATTGATGAATATAATTCGAATAATAACTCAACCGATGGTTGGTTCACAGATGAATATTGTTTTAGATCTCGGTTTTTTCAACCAAAGAATGGAAAGAGAGTTGATTGGATTCGTGAGGATTTGGAGAAGAAATCTTTAGATCCTGTTCTTAAGAGCATTATGCTCACATCTTTGATGAAAGCTGCCGATGCTGTTGACTCAACCTGCGGAGTACAGATGGCTTATTTGAAGCAATGGGCAACACGATCCGATAAAGATTTGATTCTTAAAATGCCTCCTTTGCTCCCGGCTTCTTTGTTTGGAAGCTGCGAGGCACACAAGGAACTATCAGAAGAAGCATCTATGTCTTTAAAGGCTGATGTTGTTTACTTAGATCCGCCATACAATCAACATAGTTACCTAGGCAATTACCATATATGGGAGTCTTTGGTTCTTTGGGACAAGCCAGAAACTTATGGCGTTGCTCGTAAAAGAATAGACACACGAGATAATAAGTCTAATTTCAATGGGAAAAACAAAGCACTTCCGGCGATGACTACTATAATTGAGAATGTTTCTAAAAATACAAGAAGATCGGTTGTTTCCTATAGCAATGAAGGTTACATATCATATAGAGATATGCTAACACTGCTAGCATCTCATGGAAAGACAGTTGTATATGAAGTTGATTATAAAAGATACGTCGGAGCAGTTATTGGAATTTATAATGACAAGGGTGTGAAAGTTGGAACACCAACTCACACAAAGAATAAAGAATACATTTTTGTAACGGACTTTTAAGATGAATCATTCACAAATAGCAAAATCAGGTTACGCCAATGAAGAATGGCTAGCAAATTTATTAACTCACTGGAGAGGCGACGCTTATGCGAGAAAGATTATACAACATTTTGGTTTTAATTTGGATAGAATATCAGATGCATATGGAATTAGACTGAAGGGAATAGAAAAAACAGATGTAACGCTCATTGTACATGAACATGAGAAACTCACTGAAGTTCGAATGTCCTGCAAGAAATTTTCCTATGACAACAAGAGGGCATTGGGACATATTGCCCATGGAGTTGTCGACAGTTTTGTTTTTGGTTTTGGAATGGACTTGGAGATAAGGGAATCTCTTATGGCTTTTGCCGGAGGCCACATTGTTGAGGGAAAAAGAGGAGTTTATTTTGATGATCCTTTTTTTGATTTCAAAAGGAAAGATAAGATTATAAAAGACTTTAAAGACAATTACGATAACATCTTTAATGTAATTTTCAAAGGTCAACACTCTCCACCGGAGCAGTTTGTAATAACAGTTGAGAATGATGGAGATAGAATTCTTTTCATCGCTCCCATAGACAACGTAATAGAATATGCCAAAGGCGATGGGAAAGTCTGGTTCGGTCGAGAAGAATCGAATCACAACTTGGCTTTGGGTAACATAACCATGTACAGGAAAGGCCAAAGCCTACAATTCAAAATGGACTATAGAATGATGGTTAAGGCACTTGGCCACAAGATGAGAATATTTTATATTTATTCTTGACAAAAGTGCCCAACATGTTATATTATTATCACAACAACGGAGGAACAAATGTTGAGTATGTTTAATAACAAAGATGAAATTGTGATGGTAGCAGAAGAACTTGATTGCGAAAAGGATCAAATGCAACACATGAAAGAGTATATCGAATCACTTAGAGCTATCGAAGATGAAATGGAACCTCTCAAAGAACAAAAGAGAGATCTACGAAAAGAGTACGATGAAAACGGGTGGTTAAATAAAGACGAACAGCGTTTGGCTGTTCGAGCTTATAGGCTTCTCAAAGATGAGGTGGATTTGGGAGAGCTAATTGATATGTATGAAGCGTTGAAAGGAAGTGCAAAATGAAAAAAGTAACAGTGGAAAGCTACAATAAGGAAGTTGATAGGTTGGTAAAGAAATCCTATAAAAAGAATCCCACTAGGAAAAATAAAGGAAGATCCTATGGCATTCGTTGGGGAAAACACGCAGAACCAGCAGCAGGAAATCTCTTGAAGAAACACCCAAACGTCCGGAGAGTAGACTCTCAAGTGAGGTTTCAACCAGTCGGCGGTACTGCTTGTGTAGATTTGGTCGCCCATATGAAAAATGGAACTACAGTTTACATTCCGGTAGCTAGAGATATCTGGAGGGGTACTGCGCAGGTTGATAGAATGGAGAAGATTTATTACAAATGGAAAGGTGGTTTCTGGGATGATTACGTTGTCTGTCCTTTGTGTGCAGCGGATTATAAAATTAGATTGAATATGGAATTTACAGATAAAGCTGTAAGGGAAAAATTAATCAATGAAATGCTAAGGGAAATGGCAGATAATGATAAATTATTTAACATTGAGACATTGTGGGAATATTTAAACAATTTTAAGGAGGAATAAATGAAAGAAGAAAATAAGGAAAAGAAATCAAAAACAACTCAACGCCAAGACGTCGGCAAGGAACAGTTCTTCACGCAGTTCTCAACTGCTGAAGAGCTTTCCAACATTATCAAGAGCCAGTCGTGGTTCGGTAGCATAACAAGAATTATTGAGCCAAGCGCCGGAGATGGAGTGTGGCTTAAGTATCTTGATGTTGATGAGGCATATGATATTGAGCCAAAGCATCCGGCTGTTGTTGAGGCTAACTTTTTGACTTACGAGTTGACTCACCAAGACGGAACCTTGTTTGTTGGCAACCCTCCGTTTGGTCGGATGGGAACACTCGCAATGCAGTTCATTAGAAAATGCACCGAGTTCGGGGATTACATTGCCTTTATCCTCCCAGCATCCTTCGGCAAGGCAACGGGGATTCGTCGGATTCCAAAGAACTTGCATCTTGTCTATCAAAAGGATTTGCTTGATGAGAAGTTTCGTTATGAAGAAGATGGTAAAATACTTTCAACCGTATTTCAAATTTGGGAAACGCGAAGCTATGAAAGAGTGGACCCTGAACTTCGGAGAGAGTGTGATGATTTTTCTTTTGTGAAATATGTCAATCCGGTTTCCGGAGATGCTGCGCCTTGTCCTGATGGTTCTGACATATGTATATGTACTCACGGCTCAGGTTATGGAAAGGTTCACACCAGTAACTATCAGAAAAAGAACACAAGAACCCACCGTTATATTAAGGTTAAAGAAGGCAAGAATATAAATGATGTGGCGAATAAATTAAAAGCATTGAATTACGAAAGAGTTGCTAAATATACAGTGGGGCAGCCATGTATTTCAACAGCAGAAATCGTAGAACTTTATTTGGAGGAAGAATGTATTTAGAGTATGCAAAGATAAGAGAAAATTCCATAGACCCGGAGAGAGCCAACCCCTCTGATGCAGGCATGGATGTGTTTTATTGTCCAAACAACAAGACAGCATGCATAGCCTTGAACCCCAACGACTCTCGTAAGATACCAACTGGTCTTCGGTTTGGAGTACCTCACGGTTATATGCTGGAGGTTATGAACAGAAGCTCAATCGCTTCGAAAATGAATTTAATCGTTGGCGCATGTGTGGTTGATCCGGGCTATGATGGAGAATTGTTCATAGATCTTCACAATATAGGCTCGACAACGCAGTTTTTAAATGCCGGAGATAAAGTAGCACAAATTGTTTTGATTCCTGTTGTGCATTTTAGAGCGGTTGAGAAAATTGACGGCAATCTTTATAAAGAACAAATTGCTATTTCAAAACGTGGAGCCGGCGGATTTGGGAGTACCGATGAATAGAGAACAAAGAAAGAAGACGCTCGATACTTTGGCCGAAGAGAGTCAAATCATGGATATGTTTGACAAGTTGCCCGACCATTGTTTAG
>Ga0098052_1002058_pt1 | contig 12252 bp, 13 predicted proteins | sample 15_taG_FD_81591 | JGI IMG/M metagenome (GOLD analysis project Ga0098052, IMG submission 81591) | Marine viral communities from the Subarctic Pacific Ocean - 15_ETSP_OMZ_AT15312 metaG | ecosystem: Environmental > Aquatic > Marine > Oceanic | place: Pacific Ocean | collected 2015-01-18 | reverse complement strand
TGGTATTCCAGCTGCGCCGCTTCAAACGCATCAAAACGCGCATCGAAAGACAGGGCGGGGTCGGAAACGATTTTCGTATAGCTTTCGGCCCTGAGATTACTGCTTGCTATCGCAGCACTCTCCAGCCTGGCATCGTTCTCCTTGAAGAACTTGGAACGCGATGCCAGCCTCGACTGGCCTGCTGGCTTCGCAAATAGCGATGCCGCATATCTGCTGTTAAGACTGCCGGCATGCTTGTCGTATGCTGCGGCACTCTCTCGTTTGTAGTATGCCTCGGCGTCTTCTGGCTTCTGCTTACGAGCGTCACGCTCTGCCTGCAGAAGATCGTTTTGGTACAGGCTGAGGGCCGCGCTAGCCTTCGTACTCCCGGCAATCTTGGCGCGTTCCTCGCCTATATTGATAAGAGCCTCACCAAACTGCGATGCCGTGCGACCGACCACTCCAAGGTCTGGGGCCTTCAGGGCCAGCGGCTGACCAGACGTCAGGCCGCGCTCGGTCTGCGCCCGAAAGATTTTAATCTCTGCCATTTACGAGTACCTCGACACGCGCGCAGCGCCGCTCATCAAAGCTGTGCCAGCCTGGAAATAGCTGGCCGTCCGCGCGGCTCTGCCGCCCATGCGAATGTTGACGGCGTTGGCGCGGAAGCCGGCAGCCTGGTCTTCAACGTCGCGCCGGCCCTGCGATGCGTTGTAGCGCCGCCGCTCCAGCTCCTCGTCAGCTTCCTGCGCTGACCGCATTGCCGTCTGCAAAGGCGTGCCGCTGTAGGCATAGACGCCGGACTTCGTTCTGACCACCTCTTGTTGCTTGGCAAAATCAGAGTAGTCCTCTCGGAACTCCACGGCACGCCGGGCGTTTTCTGCGACGAGCTGCTCGGCCTTGATCTCGGCCCGGTCTGCATTGCCCTCGGCAACCTGCGCGTTGTACCCAGCCTGCTGGTTTGCAGCATTCCCTGAGTAGATCGCGCCGCCAACGGCAGCAGCTGTGCCGGCAATCATCAGCCCAATTGACAATGGGTCAGACATTGATCTTCGCTACCCGTATGTAATCTTGTTTATCGGAGCCGTATGCTTTCATCACGCCTTCTTCCTTCATGCCTAGCCAGCGCGCAAAGCGCCTGGCAGCAGGCCAGTCGGCCCTGACTACGGCCTGTATTCGGTGCAGCTCATGCGCTGTCATAAGTTCATCGAGCTTGCGCCTGGTCGCCCTGGCACCGGCCATGACGTTGTTGTTCAAACGCCAGGAGCCAACGAACCAGGCCTCACTTACGCCCGGCCATATTCGGATCAACCCGGCGCTGCCGATCAGGTGGCCGTTCTCGACCCCGGTGAAGGCCATGTCTGGATTGACCAGGTCGCCAATCCATGCAGCCCAGTCGTCAACAATCTCTGGGCAGCCCTCGTTTAGTCTGTCAGCCAGCAATGCCTCGGCATGCGCTGGCACAAAGGGGATCAGCTTCACTCGTCAAAAGTGGTCAGCCGTGGATAAACTGCCAGGACCGTCAGCGGCAAAGCCTGATCCTGTCGAACGACGACAAAGCCATCGGTGTCATAGCCGCCATCGAACTCGACATCCTTGTCGCCGGTATATAGCGGCACCGGCAGGCCCATCTCGTCGGCGCTGGATCGAAACGGTATCAGGTCGAGCTGCGCGGATGACTGGCCGACCTTGACGCCGACTGATCGGTACAGCCTGACCGTGACGTCATGGATGCGTTTTGTCTTGCCCTGCGACGTGCCCTGCGCCGATCCCTGATCGATCCGCATGGTCTGCAGCGTCGAGGTGTAGCCAAGTCCGAAATGGCCATACGTCGTCGTGCGGTCTAGCGTGACCGCTCCTGACGCCACCGACTTGTTTGGGTGCGTCGATCCATTGGTCAGGATCGTGATAGCCTCGCCTTCGAGGTGGCTAAGACCTGAAATGCTTGACGATGCCGAACCTGAATAGCTCAGACCGCTATCGACAAAGAACGCATTCTCGACGTTGCTGCCAAAATCAAAAACATTGAAATATTCGATGTATCGTTTCGTTGCGCCGTTGATTGTCCGCTTGACCAAAATGTAGATCGCATCTTCATCAAGGTCGCCTGGAATGACGGCGATGTTCTCGACTACAGCGTATGATTCACTCGTGACAGCCAGCCTTGTCAGGTCTCTGCTGGTAACCGTCAGCGGGTCTGTGCCGGTCTTCAGCGTTTCCTTTATCGTTACGACGTTGGCCGCAGGATTGGCCACCGTGAAGTCGTCATGGGCATTGATGGCGGTAAAGATATTGTCAGCCGTCGCATCATTGCTTCCGTTAGGTCGCCAGCCGTTATCCTCGGTCGGCGCACTGCCGCCAGCCGCCTCAGACGTGAAGGTCACGGTCGTGCCGTCAGACTTGCTGACGATTATATCTGTGCCGGTATCGATGTTGGCGTAGTCCGTAACGGTGACCGTTGCCTCGCCAAAGACGCCGCCAATCTTGTGCTGGTGCCAGGCTACGACGTTCTCTTCCCGGCGGTAGGTCATGCCGGCCAGCTTGCCGTTCGCCAGGACGCACCAGACGATGTTGTCCGGCTCCTGCTGGTAGCTGACCTCGGAGATGCCGGTTTCGGTGATATGCTCGGCCAGGATTGTCAGGTCCGGCGCGGTGTAGCTGTCGGTGTCGAAGTTGTACGTCAGCTCACGCAGCTTGCGCTTGGCTCGCTGTACAAACAGCGTGGCGTTGGCCACCTGCACCGGCTGGATATCCGCCGTGCCATATGTGCATTGCCGTTTGATCTGAATGTTAGTCGGCGTGATGGCGGCATCGCTATCGCCGGCCCTGGCGGCGAACTCACCGCCGGACGTGCCGACCAGCAGCGACCGGCCTGATGCCAGGTATCTAATGACGTTCACCTGATTGGATCCGATGGTGTAGATCATCGCATCGGCGTCTGCCGTGCCTGACGTGAAGTTCTCGAAGTCTCCAGATACGCTGAAGAAAAGCGTCTGAGGCTGGGTTGCCGTGGCGGCGAAAACCAGGCGTTGTTCGTATAACGACACGGCTGACGGGTAGCCCGTCGTTGCCGACAACGCGCCGAGCGACCATTCGGTATGCGCCGTCAGGTCGCCGGATATCGTGATGCTCGATGACGCCGCTTCCGCCGTCACGTCATCAGATGGTGCCAGCAGTATGGTGTCTTCAGTAACAGACACTGCCAGGTACGAGCCATTGTTGCCAGCCGTGCCTGCGCCGGCCACCGTGATGTTCATGCCGGTCTTGAAGCCTTCATCGACAAAATTCTTACCGCTGTCGGTTATGCGGTCATTGTGTTCCAGCCCGGTCGCGCTGGGGTCGCCCTCATGCAATGCAATGGTAGACGCCGTATAGCTCGGCTGCAGTTCCGACCGCAGGTCTTCGTTTTCCTGCACCGTTGCCGTCACAGACGTTGCTGAAGAATACGCTGTGATCGCAGCATAACCATTATGCAGCTTGACCAACCTGCCAACGTCGGTCGATGCAAAGGTCGATGCACTTGCCGTGATGGTGACACTGCCTGTCCGCGCACCTGCCGTCAGGGTCGTCGTCGTCAGGTTCTCGTCCTGCATCGGGCCGCGAACGAGAGTGACGTTTGCGATTGTCCAGGCCGTATGGCTGGTCCGGCTGATCTTCCTGGGCGGATGATCTGGATGCACCACATACATCACGTCGGCGCTTTGCGCGAACTTCAGTTCCGGCAGCTCGGCCTCTGTATAGCTGGTGGCTACCTCGACCGGCGAGCCGCCGCTTTCGATCAGACCGCCGTCTTTCAAGATGCGGAAATAACTTGGCCCGAACTGCAAGATATAGGTCTGCGTGACATTGAACTCGAACGGGATAAGCCGCGCAGCTTCGCTACTCGTCTTCACTTCCGCGACAAAGATCGTGCCGGGCCGGCGCGATGCACCGCCGTGCGGATGCACGATCATGTTCTGCAGCACCTTCGCGCCGGAAAAGTATTTTTGCAGATCAACCCGGCCATCGAGGCGCGGCGATAATTCGCCCGCCGTGAAGTCGGTTAATGCTGCCGCAGCCTTGGGCATATCAGTACCGCGCAGCTATGAAGGTATTGGCTTCGATGCTGCCGGTATCGGAAACCTGATCGATGCTGCCCGGCATGCCTTCGGTCGCATCTACGAACCTGGCCTCGCGGACCTTCTGGTCGAAGACCGCAAGCATGCTATTGGCCACAACAGAACTTGCAATCAATGGGTAGGCGATCTCGCTCGCCAGCCTGGCGGCGAGGGCATCGACCAGCAGGCTGTCGTACTGCGCCGTATCGGTTTCGCGTTTTATGTAAATCAAATTAAAGGTGGTCTCGTCGGTCAATATCTTGCGGCCTTCAACCTTGAATACGGTATCGAGATATTGCGCCTGCAGAACCCGCAGGCAGTCTGACGGCAATGTGTACTGGTTACTGAAATCGAATGCCGGCGCTGTGCTGTCCGCAGCCAGGTCTGTCCTGGCGACCAGGCAGTTCCAGGGATGCGCCCTGAAGACCGCATCGCGCACCGGCTCATACCTCTGGTTCAGCAGCCGGGCTGGCTTGCTGTCCTCGGTCAGCGACGTGATGTTATTGCCGCCGATATGGTTCAGCGCGGAATTGCAGATATCAACAACGGACATGCCGGTCGTCTCCAAAAAGGCAGCGGCTGGCCAAGACTGGCCAGCCGCCACTAGGCGAGTTAGTCAAGCACATACATCATCATAACGTCGATGGTGCCGGTGCCGGCGGCACCGCCCATCGTTACCGTAACGATGAACTCGTTGTTCTTGGTCGCGCCAGAGGTATCAAGATCAACCTCCGAGAACGCGCCGAGCGCAAGAGTTGCAGCGATGTCTACGATCTGAGCTGACGTGGAGGCCGCAGCCGCCTTGTACTCGTCAGCATCGAGCGCGACAGACGTGCTTGAGCTGTTGGTGTAGGCAGCATGGCCTACAGACAGGGTGGTCGAGCCGCCGAGCGCGTCATGCGCCAGGACACCCGATATGATACGCGCGCCGTCAGGCAGAGCGAACATCTCGATCACGTCGCCGCTGGCGAGTGAGGAAGCCTCGTAAGTGCCATAGGCAACTCTTACGCGACCGCCAAGCTCGTTGGCTTTGACCTGATCAGCAGGGTCGTTCTGACCGAACGTGGTGCGTCCAGTGGAATATACAGTAGCCATTGTCTATTCCCCCTTATGCCGATTCATCGCAAAGGATCGAGACGACTTTCTCTTCTTCCATGCGGGTTGCGCCAAACTGGGCACAGTAATAAACCTGCGTGGAATAAGATTTGTCGGCTCGCTCGTCTATGCGACTCACGATGTCTTTGCCCATGCCCAGCTTGATGCCGTCTTCCGCCCATGCAAAGCAGGTGCGGATGCTGGACGCCACAGCCAGTCGTGTCGAAACGATGAACTCAAAGCCCAGGAACGAGTTGACCTCGCCTTGTGCCAGAGCCTTCACCGTATTGAAGTCGCTCGACGTAACTGAAGTGATGCCTAACAAGGCCTCGATCTGTGCGGGTGCTACGCAAATGTAGCGTTTGATACTCGGATCGACGTCGTTCTCATCCAAGATTTTCTTGGCCGAGAGCAACTTGGCGACCGTCATATCACCCGATCCATGCGCGACGATATTGCCGGCAGGCAGAGCGGTTGAGGTGCTGCCGGATTTGCCGGTAGAGGCAGACCCAGTAGCGGCGGTGATGATCACGTCATCAATCGCCCGGCCCATTGCGAATGCAGCGGCCCGTGCGTAGGAAGACGTGGGGTCAGCGAGTAAACGGACCTTGTCAGCCCCGTCAATCAAATCTGCCCATTCATACTCGTCCATCGTGACCATGCGCCTGGAGTGCGGTGACTCCATTAATGGCGTATCGCCGTGACGGCTCGTCTTTTTTTGGGCGGAAGTTAGACCGACCTGGTCGAAAAACCCCTTCTCGCCGGTAACGCTCTCTTCCGAGACGGCGCTACGCAGTTTGCTGCCCATTTGCTGTGACAGCAGATCGATATTGCTACCGAACTGCTGCACAAAGGCAGTAGTTACTTGTGTGGACATAAAAAACCTCCGATCCACGTTGCGGGTTGGATCGAAGGGCTCCCCGGCGGATGCCGGACCTCTCTTGCGTTTAACGTCTGCTAGGACGACGCTGCTTTAGCGCAAGCAGCAGGACCGTTTGGCGGCTACCCTGCGGCGGTAAACTCCCTGAGACGCATGGCCTCAGCGACATACCAATCGTGTTCTGGATGCCGCTGTGACCAGTACGGCGAATCTTTTGCCGTAATGTCGCGGAGCTTACTGTGGGCCTCGTCCGGTGCCATAACACCAGAGCCCTTACTGCCGGCGAAACTATCCTCGCCGGTCTTCTCGGCAATGAATTGCCCGACCTTGGACATCAGCTTGACGACCGCCGGGTTGTCACCCAGCAGGCTACCGTCAGCCAGCCTAAGATCGGAAATATCCGCTGCCTCGAAATTCTGTAGTACCGCACTGGCATAGCCAATGCGCTGGTCATACGCTTGCCCCCATTCGCGCTTCAGCTCCAGCTCCGCGTCGGTGCGGGTCTGGGCCACAGCATCGGTGACCTGTTGCGTTCGACTGCTCTGCATATCGTTATATGCAGTCATCAATTTTTGTGCTTGCGGCCCGGACAGCCCAACGTCGTGGCTGGTCGTCTTGAACCACTCGACCATGCCGGCGTCGGCTTCAACGCCATCGCCCATCGTCAGCTCGTAGCCATTGGCATCTTCTGGCCGGCCCAGCTTATCGTAGACCGCATTCCAGTCGTCGGACGTCGCCCACTGGCCTGGGATCGGCACCTTGTCAGCGCCGACCATGCTTTGAGCGTGCAGGTAGCCCTTGGCCAGGCTGCCAACATCCTTGATCGATCCAAGCGATTTATGATCTCTAATCTCTTCCGGCAGGCTTGCTCTCCAGTCGCCGGCATCCGTATTCGCTACAGACGGTGCTACCTCTTGCGAGACATCCGCTACCTGTTCCTCATCGGACATGATTTATTCCTCTATGGTTGTTGTCGGTAACTCTCTGTGGTCTTCCTGCAGCATTGCGATCAGCGACAGCACGATTGATCGCTGGCCGTCGCGGTATGCTGTTTCATGTGTGTCGCCGGGTGCGTGAACCGGCGCGTGGAACCAGAAGCGGGTCTTCAGGTCATCGATGACCTTCTGGCCGTCTTCGCTATTGAAGACGCCTCGGTATAATTGTCTCAGCTCGTCAGGCGTCATTCTGCGGCCTGCGGCACAGCATTGGCCTCGATAATGTTACCGACATTAAGAGCCTTAGCCATCGGCGCTGCAGCCCCTGCCGTCTCAGCGATCTGCTGCGCCTGCGCCATCTGCTGGGCCTGTGCCTGTTGCTGCTGGCGTTCGACACGTTTCTGGTAGACCTCTTGCTCGCCGCGCACGGTAGATGCCGGCACGCCGAGAACCTTGATCAGGTGCTTGACCATGCCGTCTGTATCCATGTAGTCGAGGACGGCCTGATCGACCTGGGTCAGCGGCATCAGCAGCTCGAACATCCGCAGCACCGACTGCACGTCGCCGCTACGCTGAGCTTTCGCCAGCGGGCTGACGTATTCGATATCAACGGTCATGCCGTCCATTTCTTCCGGCGGTTCTGGGAAAGCGTTCTGACGCTGCAGCAGATGGAAGCAGCGGTCGATCAGCGGCTGTAATAGCTCGGCCTGCAGCCTGCCAAGCACCGGCCCCAGCAGACGCATCTTCTCTTCGGTACGCTGAATAACCTCGGTCGCCGTCATGGTCTGACCGCCGGTCCCCATGATCAGCTGATCGACGTAGAAGCTCTGCCTGATTGCATCGCGGCGCTGCTCTTCCATGTTGAGGCCGAGCGGGTTGTTGGCACCGATCTGCAACGGCTCAAGCCTGTCGCGGGTGCCGGCGCGGTAGAAGTTCAGCCCGCCAGGCACCGTGCGGATCGGCAGCATGAAGCCGTCGTCAGGAACCATGAGCGGTGGATCGACCTGCTTCTGCGCTGCGCGGATCGTCACCTCGGACATTTTATTGAGCATCTTGATGTCTGGCAGCGAGCTACTGGCTGGTGATCTTCCATAGCCAAGCTCGAACGAACTTTTGAGATACCGTGGACACAAGTACGGCATGCTCGCGAAGCCGCCTTCGGACAGCACGATCTTCTCGTCTGGATTTATGTAGCAGGACTGGTACGCCATGTTTTTGTTGTCGTACTGCGTGACGTCGCGGTCGTCGCGCGGCCTGACGACATGCACCAGGGTGACTTCGGCATACGGGTCTTTCTCTGCCAGCTTCTCTATACGCTGGCCAACGTCGCTGCCCCACTTCGCGTAGGCTGATCGCGCCGGCATCTTGAACTTGCGAAAGACGGTATCGACGCGGCCCTGGTCGTCCTCGCTTAAAAAGCATTCAGATATGTGCCGGGTGGAAAACCTGATCTGTTGCTCTTCATCGCTTTCGACCAGCATGATGCCGGTGCCGAACGTGATCAGGTCGTGATACAGCTCATGTATCTGCTCTTGAAAATTAGACCTGGCAAAGGCCTGGTACATTACGTCGGTGGCTGCTTCCAGCCATTCCTTGGCAATGTCGTCAGCATCGAGCGCCGGGTCGCGATAGCGCAGGGAGAACCATGGCGTTGACGCATTTGTCAGCATGCCGTGCAGGCTGGCACTCAGCAGCTCGGCGGCGTGTACGGCAGTGGCATCGAACAGCCTGTCGGTACGCTTGTCGCCCGGCGAGCGGTTGACCGTAATGTCGGCCTTGCGGGGCACGACGTAGTCGGCAATATCTTGCCACAGGTCTTCCCAGGTCTGCCGCTGCGTCTCCAAGGTCGATAGACGCTTGAGCAGCGTGACCGCCATCTCGTCTGTTTCTGGCATCCGTTAACCGCCTAGTAATGTTTTGCGTGGTAATGACCTGGTGCGTCGGCCAGCTCTGGTGCTTACTGCGCCGCCAAGCACGCCCTGCGGACTGGTCAAGATGGTCTGCGTTCGCCTGCGGCGGCGCAGCAGTGTTCCCGGCGCAGCCGTTGCTCTGTTTGGCGTCACGTTAGGCGCTGCCGGCGGATCAGCAGATGGCGTTGCAACCGCGCCTGTGCTTGTCTCTTTTGTTACTGGCTCTGCCGGTGGCGATACTACCGAGCCTGCTGCCGGCGCAGACGCAGCTGGACGCGGCGTTTCTACAGGCTCCGGTGGACCGCCGATGGCCCCGGCCTCACCGCCAGGGTCTGGGTCAGAACTGCCGTCGCCGGCCAGGCTGCCTTCCGGCGCATTGGCCAACGCTGCGGCAAAGCTCAGTATGCCCATACCGGGCATCGCGCTGGTGAGTGCCATCATGCCGGGGTCTTTGGCGGTTGCATTCTTGAAGCCTTCGGAGATGGCCTCACTAAAGCTCAGCGTATCGCCAATAGCTGACCCAACGCTTGTTGTGGCGTCGGGGTCGCCAAAATCTTCATCCATGCCGGTGCCGACGCCGGCTGGGCCAGGATCGTCGGGGTTGCTGGTAGACGTCTCATTGTCCACTGCGTCGATCTCGCCCATGGCGATGCCTTCGTTATCGCTACCGGCTGCGTCGCCGTCGCCGTCGCCGCTCATCGGTTTACGCTCCCGATATGTCCAACGACGCCATCGCCATAGGTTCGCGTCCACCTGGCGCGTTTGGCTGGCCAGCCGCCAGCCTCTGCCTTGGCGCGTAAATCTTTGGTGATATGTCTGGTAATTTTCATAATTCCGCCCCACGGCGCTAAGCAGTCGATAAGCCAGATGCGTGAATAGTCGCCGGCAGACCAATCGCCGGGCTGCAGCTTTCGCGATCTGTTCAGGAAACCGGCCTCCGCTTCCTCGGTCAGGTTGGCCCAGGAGGCAAAGCCGGTAAGGACGTCACCGTCCTCGAAGGTGTAATACTGGCCAAGCATGACCGGCGGCACGAAGAGCCGGTCGAAGTCGGCAAGGGACCATGGCCTGTAGACCTTGGCCTGCATGGCCAGCAACAATATGCGGCCATAAAGTGATGTTAACTCGTTGTAATTGCTTGTATTTTCCACCGCGGCGTCCTGTAGGCCCCTTACAAGGCCGGTTTTCTCAGGTAGGCCAGGGTATCGAACGGTTGCGATCCGGCGCTTATACGGCTTGTCAGGGCGCTAACTACGCCTTTGAGGCCCCGCCAATCAGCGTGCGGCGCAAGACAGGGGCCTCATCGAGCAAACCTCGCGGACTGGTCAGGATCGTCGCCTTACCATGCTTGCCGCGCTTGCGCGCCAGCCGGCGGCGCTCGGCTTCCTCGACGCTGCGCGTCCTGGTGGCCGATTCCGGCCTGACTGTTTCGCCCTCACCAATATCGTCTTCAGTGATCGGATCGTAGGGATCGACCTTCTTGTCAGCAACATCCGTTGTTGATTTCACGACCGGCTGGACAGCAGCCGGCGGTGGTGCCGGCGGTGGCGGCGGCGGTGGGTCGGGTCTTAGAAATCCCATGGTGTTCCTATACGGTTGCGGCTAACGGGCTATACGAATTGTCGGCAAAGGCCTGTGGCGGCGTGCGATCTGCACGCATCTCGCGCAGGCCGATGGCTAAATATCTAAAAGCATCTGCATAATGGCTAGACCAGTCATGGACCGGCGACAGCCTGAAGGTGCGGGTCTTCTGGTTATACGCCCTATGGTACTGGCGCATTGCTTCCAGCAGCGGCTTACAGGCGTCAGCATCGAAGATGCACCTGGGCAGCAGCATCTGGGCTGCGTGTATTCCGTCCTCAAGGCCGAGTTTGGGCACAACGCGGAAGTTCAGGCCAAGATCATATGCTATTTCGCGCCGACTTTTCCCTGTGCCCAATTCTCGCACCTCAAGGTCATGCGGGCCGTTATGCGTACCATACAGGTAGCCGCGCGACCTCAGCATTTCGACATAGTGCGGCAGGCCCTCATTGCGGGCCTCGTAACAATCGATAACACGAACCGAGCCTCCGCGCGTCTGCTGCGTAAATATTATGGCTGTACTGTCGCCAATGCCCAAATCCCACCAGCTATCGACCGGCATCGATGGATCATACGGACAATCGCCAATGCGGTCGTCTTCAAGGGCGTCTTGCATTTCCTTGCCGTAGATCGAGCCGGGTACATTGGCAACCCAACTGCACTCAAATTCCTGCTCATACTGGTCCTGCGTCATCATCGTGGCCGCAGCTTCCAGTTCCTCGGCGTCTACGACGCCAGTCTCGGATGCCCTGTAGACCTTCGTATACCAGGCCTTATCGCCTACAGCGCGCTCGTAGAGGTCATAAAAAGCATTGTGGCCTTGCGGCGTACCTATAAACAGCGCCCTGCCCTTGCGGTCCGACAGCGCCGGCCTGACGATCTCAGGAAACAGGTTCTCAGGCATCATGGCCATCTCATCCAGAACAGCGTAGTCCAGATAGATGCCCCGCAAGCTGTCAGGGTTCTCAGCGCCTAGCAGCTGTATGCGGCTGGAATTAGGCAGATCAACGCGCAGCTCCGTCTCATGGAACTTGACGCCAGGTATATCTGCAGCGAATTGCTTGCAATAATCGAAGGCGACCATCTTGGCCTGCCGGAATGTGGGGCCGATATAGGCCACACGCGGGTTGGGCAGGCCGCATAGCACCGCATGACGCAGCAGGTGGTTGATGGCCATCACCGTCTTGCCGAACCTGCGGTGGCAAACTACGACAGCCCAGCGATAGTCATCCAGGGCGCTGTGCAGCTCGGCCTGGAGAGGGCGGGGTGTGTAGGGGATGGCGATGTTCGTCAATGTGTGTGAGCCTCCCTTGGGCCGGTATAATTAACGCTACAGAGCGGCGGGCGGTTTTTCGGGGGGTGGGGGGGCCTCGATCGCGAAAAATGCGGCAGATCGCAGGCCCCGCGCCGGGTCAGTGGAACGGTTCCACGCGCCACGCCATTCCTTTCAATAGCTTAGCTCCGCCAGTCGCCAACCAGTCGCGAAACAAAAGCCTGGGGGTGCCTCGATACAGCCAGGCTGAGCTGCCGATCAGCCGGCCAGCTCTCGCGCGTAGCTCGGTCGAGACAGGACGTTACACACACAGTTCTATCGTCAACCCTCAGCCTCAGCCTTCAGCCTCTTAGCAGCCTCGACACATTCGATATGCAGCGCCTCGATGTCGCCGGTCACCTCGTCATTCAATAGTATCCTGGCCAGTTCCCATCGAGCCTTGTTAGCATTTGACAGCTCATCTAATAGAGCCATCCGAACCTCGATGCTTAGCACGTCGGTAGCTACC
>Ga0098052_1002054_pt1 | contig 12256 bp, 5 predicted proteins | sample 15_taG_FD_81591 | JGI IMG/M metagenome (GOLD analysis project Ga0098052, IMG submission 81591) | Marine viral communities from the Subarctic Pacific Ocean - 15_ETSP_OMZ_AT15312 metaG | ecosystem: Environmental > Aquatic > Marine > Oceanic | place: Pacific Ocean | collected 2015-01-18 | reverse complement strand
GAAAGACGAGCAGAGACACTCCCAAGTCGGCTCGGTCGCTGCTAAGTACGTTGAGACGCTTCAGAGGAGCAATGAGCAGTTGGTTAAGATATCTGGTCTCATCCATAAGCAGCAAGCCGGAGATACAGGCTTGAGTGACGACGATCGAGCCGATATATTCGATATGCTTCAGGGAGGGCCTGAAGGTGGCTGAATATAAAACCGCACCAGGACAAATGGCACCCTTCCTTCAGCCCAGGAGTAGAAATCCGACGGCCACAAGAGAAATGCTTATTGATGATCCTGTTGCCGTTGTTAGGAAACAGAATAGAAATTCCCTGGTCGGTGATCCATACGAAGGGGTTATGAAGTTCCCGGCTACAGTTTTATTGGCTTTTGGTGTTGATGTAGAGGATGATCCACTTTTTTCTCTCCTTGCTCCGCTGGGTAGTTATTTTTCCTGGGCCGTCCAGGCCTGCGATGTAGCTAAATTTATATGTCAAGTTCATCCTCTTGATGATGTTCTCGGTGATCCAACAGCTTTTATGAAAACAGATCCGGCTGAATACATTAAAAGATCACTCAGGCTATACCCCCTCCGCGAGTTTGGCGGCCAGGACTCTTTAGTTGAAACCGAACAGACAAATATGCTCCGAGGCCTTGGCCCGGGCTCGAAGGTTTGGGTAACCTTTACTGATCCAGCTAGGACAAAGGGGCATATTTCGGGCATCCGCGTAGGGTCCATTACCGACCTCAACTCGGCAGGAGTTACGCCCAGCGCCACAGGCGCCCACGCCCGCGGAAATTCCCGTCCGAACGGCCAGAATCCAGAACCCGGCACCCAGTCTAAAAATCCAGCCCATCTAGATCCAGACTTCCGGGTGTTAGTAGATAAATTAATAGCAACTGTTAAAGAATTTGGGTGGGTTTTCACATATATGGCTACATATCGGGATTCAGTAAGACAAGATTATTATCGACAGATGGAGTATTCTACTGTCAAAAAGGGTTTTCACAACAATGTTGATCACGAAACCGGTGTACCCGCGGCACTTGCGGCCGATTTGCTGCTGACAAACGCGTCGGACAACGATAGGAAAGCAGAGGCTTACAAGGTATTAATGAGCGAAGCTAAAAAACTTGGTATCGAATCCGGCGGCGAATGGACAAGATCGGCGAAAGCGGGAGAATCTCCTACCATGTATGACAAATCCCCATGGAAGAAATATAAATTAGGCTGGGATCCCGCTCATGTTCAAGTCCGCGGGAAAAGTAACATCAGTGACGTTGTAACATCCGGCGAATTCGAGGCGCGAAGCGCGGGATGAGCCGGTTCGGATGAATCTCTAGGATAAATATGAAAAAGAATAGGAATATATAATGGGACACGAGAAAGGATGGAGCGAGCAAGAGGCTCTTGCAAGGGCCAAGGCGAACATGCCCCCCGAGGCCGAGAACCCCATGCCCGGCACGGCCGACGATCCCTTCGCGGGCCAAAACGCTCCAGATCAATCTGAATACGGCGTCGAGGACCCACCGCTGGGGCTACCTTTTAAACAACAGGCATTACATCCTTACGATGGAAAGCTACCCGACAAATACACGCCACCGTGGGGTGGTTATCATACCAAACTGCCTGAGAAACAGCCAATATATAATGTAGCTCCGTGCGAAAAAGTGATTGAAGGTGAGAATAATTCTAGAATTATTTTAGGCCGAGACAGAGATATAGGCGTTGCTTCGGGATATGGCGCCCGCGGCCACACACGCTCCGGAGCCGTCGATATTGTTGTTGGATTGCAGGGTTGGAAACCCGACGAGGGCGGCGAATGGAAATTCCCCGTAGCGCGCCCCCCAAAATGGATTGACGGATACGCCGATAAGAACTTCGGCTCTATGAACAACGATAAGCCTGGCGATGCAGCAAGAATTTATATTTCACAGAGAGCAGATATCGACAAATACTTTGATATTTGTCCCGGCAACGTAGGTATGTCGACATGTGAATCGGCTATTGGAATGAAAGCAGATTCAGTTCGTATCCTGGCCAGGAAAGGCATCAAGTTGGTCACCGCCAAAAATCCACCGGGAAGAAATTCTATCGATGGTAAAATTAAAGTAGTATATGGTATTGATCTTATTGCTGGTAACAGAGATATCAAAACTGGTTTGGAGGGCCTGAGTATAATGAATCCAGAATTTGGTACGGAGAGAGAAATTGAATATTTACAACCGATTCCAAAGGGACTTAACTTGGTAGAATATTTAACACATTTACATGGTAATGTACAGTATCTAAACAGTATTATGGCTGGTTATTTAACAATAATCCCATACCTCACTCGCGCTGTTTTGAATCCTTCCCAAGTAATAACAGCCACCGGCGCAGGGTATACTATGCCCTTTGCAACCCCGTGGGTTGTTAGTGATGTGTCAAGTTATCTTGTTCTGGTATACAAACAATATATGAAGCTTTATAAGTCTCAGCTAAAAATGGTAGCAATAGAGCAAGATTATCTAACTCCCAAGGGTTCGCTTTGGGTGTTAAGCCGACATAATAGGTCAAACTAATGAGTAGAAGAACAAGGAATCCGGACGGAGACGTTCCGGGAGAAGAATATACCAGAGATCCACAGGACGGAGACTCCCCGCCAGCGCCACCTCCAGAAGAGGGAGCTAGAGCAGCAGGCAATAGGTTGGCGCGCCAAGACGCACCAGCAGCCCGCTCAACTGGCCCCAATGCTGTCACAGGCGCATATCCTGGCGATTCTGGCGACGACTCCCTTCCCCCGGGAGAAGCTCTTAAAGTAGAAGAATTCAAGTTCCTAGAATGTGATCCCCAGATCCCTGGCGAAGAATCCGACCCGTGCGCTATTTGTCATCCAAATCCCTATGCATATGTTCCCGACTATAGGGCGATGTCTGATGGAGAGGTCTTTTTTGATGGGAAAGTTTGTACTCAAAATATTATCATAACAGTCCCTTCACCGACCCGGGAGGGTCCACTGCCCGCGGAAATCGACGCGTCCAATAAACAATATAGAGAAGATGGTATTAGACTTTTGCTTGATTATTTTAACAAATCAGAAGTTATGACAGCCTATTCTTATAGACCTTTGAAGGAACTTAAAAAATCAGGAATGGCTGGCTTTGATAAATTTAGTATCCTTCCTCCGCTCGGCGCCGCCACACCGGCCTGGCCAGTCGGCGCATCTGGTGCAATGCTAGAAACAGGCGAGTTCGACGCCTTCGTCCCTCCACCAATTCCTGGCTATACACTTAAGTCAGAAGAAATAAATACTATCAAAGAGTTGCTTCAATATACAACTTATAAATTTTATGTTCCGATACAAAAAAAAGGCCGGACGAGAATTTTGATTTCAGTACCGGTTGAGCAGTTTAACCGTGTACCAGAAATATTATTATCAGAACCCGATACAGAATTTGAAACAAACTTACAAGTTACATTTAGGGGTCGTGATTTCCTTCCTATTCTTGGCCGGGTAGAGCGAGCTTTTAAAGTTTATGATGGCGCCCTTAGACGATGGAGGACCTTTGACGGAGGATCCCTTATAGAGGCTGCCGATAAAAGACAAGATGCCTATTACGATATTCTTTCTGGGACAACAAAAACAAAGCCAGCCCGCCTAGATCTGTTTGAAGAGGCTGGAAATATAAAACTGTTTGGCGACCATATAAAAACCCTGGTTGAAGAAGAAGCCGGCCTTTCCTTCAGTCCAATGAAACCGGCCAAAAATATAGAGTTTATTACTTTTAAGTTCAGAGAAGAAGGACCAAAAAAGATCAGACTCCAACAAATAATCTTCAATAAGCCAGGTTGTGAAGATATTAAGGTTACTGAAAATGGTAGATATAAGGGCATTTTTAATAAGTTAGTTAAGAAGATGCCGTTTAAGAGATCTAGAACTCTCCATTATATTGGAGCAGCCCCGGAAATAGATTTAGATCTCCAAGCCCGCGAACCCACACCGTGGCTTCAAGTTGTAACAAGTTATACCTATCCGCCTATCGAGGTTTTCTTTGGACAAAATACCAATACAGCTTATAGCGATCCTACTCTGTTACAGTGTTTGGGTAAAGGCCCTATAAATGAAACAGTAGATGAGTTTATGAATGAGTTTGAAGATCTGTTGCTTGGTTTCCCCGATGCTGTTTTGGAGGAATTTTCGAAATCTTCTTGTCATACGAGAGAGGAACTTAAGGAGGAGTTATCAGATCTGGGTGCAGCCTTTGGCAAGGATGGTAAACTCAAGAAGGAGCTTAAGCGAGTTACAGAAGAGGCCAAAAGAAGTATCAAGCTTGATAATCCTTATCTCAATATAGTTTTTGAGGAAATGTTTCCCGGCGAGGCGTCTTTTAACGCGATGTCGACCGAGAGCCCCCGCTTCGGAGGAGGTGGAATGGATGGCATTGATTATAAAGATATGGGCGAGAAAAAAGGATATCGGAGCTTCTTAAAGAGTAAAGAATACAAATTTATGACTCGCCTGAACGACCGTCTTGGTTGGTGTGGCTGGGTTGCTTTAATCCTACAGGCCGCCGATTGTGTAGCCGCGGGCCTCGGTGAGGACGGCACAACGCAAGCTTTAGCCAAAGCAGCTTTTGGAGCAATGGACGACAACTATCTTGGTAGAACCTTTTTGGGACTTTCCCCGGAAGATCAGAGAAATGTTGTTAATGCTGTCGAAAATCAGTTTGGATCCATGCCGGCACCGTGGGATGATGATTTCAAGCCCGGTAATAATACCTATCCACCACAGGCAACTTTTAAAGATACAGCCGGCGGCCAGAACCGGAAACAAGTGCGCACTGACGCCGAGAACGAGGCCCGGGCCGCGCGGGGCAATATCCCCCCTGGCTCCGAGGATGCGGTTGAGGATGCCATCGCGCAAGCCGGCGACGATGCTGTTCAAGAAGTTCTCGATGACAACGCATACGCACTGGCCCATAACCAGGCTTTTGAAAACCCGGGTTCCGGCGGCGCCGGCGGTACATACGGTACCGCACTTGGGGCCGTCCAAAAAGCAGTATTCAAAGCTTATAAAGATGCTATGCTTGATGTTGTCGGCGCCGACACTCTTTTAGAACAGATGAACAGACTTCCTGGCGCCCCTATCGTTGCTGGTATTTTTAAGCACCTACCTTGTAAGATAACTCCACCATTCTATACGGTACCCAGAATAGACGATTTCGCGAAGTCATTAGAATCGGAGGTTTGTCAGTGGAATATGCATGCGACTGCGCCCGTCATGCATACCAAGATAATAGAATTTAAGGATATATTTATGCAAATCATCAATGGTATTAAAGAGGCCATTGAAGAACTAGCTGTTGCTTTATTAATGGCGGCAATTAAATTGATTTTGGAGAAAATCCTCTCTCTTGCATGCGACCTCATAGGTTCCGCCGGCGCCACCCTTATGGATCTGTTTGCCGGAAACGATCATTTTCGAGACCTCCTAAAAGATAATATGTGCCCAGATGCCACAGAGAGCGACCTGTATGATTCTTTAAGAGACATTTTTGGTACTGTTGGTGGTCCCGATGCGACGTGCTTAGAGCAGCTATCAAACGCTGTGCTGGGAGAGTTCTTAGACGATTTATCTATAATGTTAACTCAAGAGCAGATTTTAGAACTTCTTAATGGTAATATCTCCGCGGAGACTATGCAATTGGCTTTGGAGGTTGCAGCAACCAGTGATTCAGAGTGTATTCAAGAGATCTTTTCAGATCCCAATGCTTTTATAACTTTTTTCCCCGGTCTTTCGGTTTTTATACCAAACCTACCAGAACTAAATGAGGCCTTGAAAGAGCGCAATGGGAACACCCCGGTATACCCTTGTCCGCCTGATATATTAGATAATATAGACGATCTTAAATGTAAGCTTCTCGCACAGAAAGGTTTGAGTCCAAAAGAATGCCGTGAACAGCTAGATGATATCAAAGATAAGGCGATTCAAGATTATAGTGATCTTATAAACAATTTGCAAAATGGCCCTCTTGCTGATATGCCTGGAATAGAAAGTCCACCCGGATGCGCCCCGGGCATTTTGGCTACTGAGAATCCTATGGTAAGCGCCGCCGCACAATCGGTTACCAAAATTCTTTTCGAGACCATTGAGAACGCATACCTTAAGGATATGTGGGGCGTACTTATGTTCGGCAAAGGCGGCATGTTGAATGCAATCTTGTCGGACACAAAGGGCCGGCCCTTCAAAAGGCACAATTGGTTGGTTAAAAACTTTGGATCCCCGCTTGCTATCGATTTAACTGACATCGAATTTCATTCGGATAATGCAATTCAAACCAAGGAAGGACAAGGCCCGGATAAGATACCAATAGATATATATGGTCAAGAATTGACGGGCGATGATGGCGGCAAGCGCGCATTTATGGGCTATTCCAACGGTGGCTTCCCACCAACAGTTGGTGCCCACTTGGCCAAGCAATATGGTGAGCTTAAGCCAGAATTCAAGTCAGTCAACTCCCCAGATTCAGCCCGAGATCAATATGAAAAGGTGGTAAGAAAGAACAAGGACAAAATCAAAAAGAGAAAGAAGTATATCGAAGCATTTATTGATCAGTTCAATTTGGAAAATCGCAAAACTAGTTTTAAAGAAAAGTTCCGCGCCGCCGCCAACGACTTACGAGAAGGCGCGAGCATGGAATTATTTGTGCCAGACGATCCAAAGAAAGATCCTGGCTTCGCCAATCACAGCCCCGGCCAAAGAACGAGAAATGTTTTGCGAGGAAAAAACATTTCAATTGCTGGTGAACTTGTAGGGACACAGCCGCCTGGAAGATGGGATGACAAACCCAAGAAGAAGGCCGGCGTCGGTGATTCTAAATCATTTGTTGATCACTATGAAGATGGAGAGTGGTATCGCCTCCGTCCTCTGCCTGATACTTCATCGGCCGATATACGGCTGAAATATAAGGGTTATAATGACGATCCAAGGAAGAAAGCGGATCCTGATTATGCCGGTTATGAAGTAGATATTCAGTATGATTATAATTTATTTGATCACGACACGGGCAAGATTAGTCAAAATTTTGAATATGGGCTAAAAGTCGTTGAAACTCATCGCTCATTTAAGGGTGGGAAACTAACGAATAAAGAAAAGAAAGACTTGGGAATGGATATTCCACCCGCATCAATTCTTGGCGATGAAGAATTCATTTTTACAAAGTATGATCTTAAAGTCAAATCTACTAGTGATGAGGGAGTTTTAGATATAATTGACTCGCTAGATATAACAGACGATATTTCGGATTCATATGAGATAGAAATTCTATCTCGCTACTTTGCTAGCATTTTTATTGATAAATCTTCTGCCCCGAATGAAACTTTTAGAAAAACAAGTGATCCTAAGTTTAGAAAATATTTTGCTGTAGGGCCCCCAGGCGATGACGGCGAAGGGCATGACCCCAGCACTTATGATCAAATAGCTTCTGGTTTCTTTCAAAAAATATCTACTCTTATTTCTTCCGGAAAGCTATCGACATCCGGTAAGAACAAAGGCCCAGATGAAAGTGAACTGAATAAGAAAGAAAGCCAGAACGCCGAGGATATAGGCTTAGATGGCATTTCAAAGGGCTTTTTGTTTGGTTATGATCCATATAAAGAACCAAAAATTATTGAACTCGATCCAATGGAATATGGTGGCCCACTAGGCAGGATGTTCCCCGAATCTACTCCACCGCCTTTTTATGTACAAGAGAGGAAACAAAAAGGATGGATGGATATGGCCAACGCCCTTGTGCCGGAGGTGGATGGTTGTGAACCCTCCCGAAAACCAATTTTCCAGCTTGGAGATTTAGAGGGGATGGTTACAGACTTGACTAATAGTTTAGTCAAAGACGAAAGATTGAATTATGATCCTTCTTGTTCGACCGAAGCGCCTTTTGACAGGATTATGACAAGTTATGACGCGGCCAATATTGAAGCAGTCATTCGAGCAATAGTAAGGATTTACACATTAGATGTTTTCATAAGAGGGGTTCCCGTCTTCGCTACAATTGGATTGACTAAAGATAATTACGATTCATTGTTGGAATCTTTTATTGCTGAGAGAATAAGGCAAGGTTTATATGAAGATGGAAAGCGCCGGACGGGCAAGACGGATGATGAATATTATTATCGTGTTTTGGAACAGGCGGTCAATAATACAGTTCGTATGATAGACTCGGGCTTGATTAATCCTGCTGAAGATTTTGATGCCGATGAACAAGAAGCATTAGATACAATAATCAAATCAGTCAAAAGATTTTATAAAGATTTCAATGGTAAGCTTGAAGAACTGTCGACTACAGCAATAAAAACACAAGATATTATGAAGCGAGCTTTTTCAAGTTCAGCCAATGCTCCTTTGGCCGGCCTCGGCGCCGGTAGTACTAAATTTAGTAAAGCCGCCGCCAAACTCGCCAAATCAGAGGCGTTTATCTTCACCGTTAGAGACGTAGAAAAAGAAGCCTCAGTATTCTTAAGGAGATATATTAGAGAGGAATTTGATAAGATCACGGCCGTATTTTCAAATACTTTGCCGCCACTAGTGAATAACATTCATCATACATTTTTGATAAATGATCAGTGGATAAGAGGCTCAGTATATGGTGGAGGGCCGTTTGATGTCGTAGCCGATCCGACCATCTCTTCGGAATACAATATAGAACCTATGTCAACCGAGATGCCGGTACTGCCATTTTTTAAATCGGACAGCGTAGTATCTTATTGGCCCTTTGTGTTGGAAAAATATATTAAGATTGAAGAGAAAAAGACTCCTCGTTCTCCGAGAGAGGTGAGAAAGAGGAACGAAAATCTTTATAATATTGTCAATATTAATGAATGGGATCATTATGTTAAGACTTTAAAGAAAGAAGGCGTCGAGGGCAATATATCTGATTTTTGGGGTACCCCACTTCAGACTGGGGGTACAACAAAAATAGAAGATCATGAACACACCTATGAGTTTGATAGCAAAGGCAATGGTAAAACTTCTACTCATATACATGTTGATGGTTCTGAACATTATCATAAAATTGAAAATTATGTAATAGTGCGCGCCAACCTAAATCCTGATGATGATGGCCATCGACACGAGCTTCCTTCAGAAGGTTGGAAATTTGGTTTAAGAATATGCTATATGCCCGAGGACGAAGACAGGGATTTATTTAAGGATATTATATCAGATATAGACAGCGAGACCTGCATGAATGAAAAGGCGTTCAGGATTTCGGGCCCCTCTGAGGAAAAATATGTAATACCGATAGCCTCGGCCGAATTACCAATCGCGGATCAGAAGTATACTTTATTTGATCCTGATAAATATGATGTTTATTGTTTGATAGAAGAATTGGTTAAAACACCGGAATATAAGCTGATGTTTAAAACATTGTTTCCACTACAGAGGTATACTTCCGCTCTTGCTACTTATTGTGTCATGGCCTTCTTTGATTCTATTGGTAATAGCTCCATGCCCGCAGAAGGTGGTGACTTGTGGATGGTCCCCGGCGGGAAAATAGGTAAAAAGTTTAGAAAATGGGACCGCGCTCCAAGTCAAACCATGAAAAAGTCTAGGCAAGCCGCAAGGATGGTGTTTACGAGTTTCTATGAAGGAACACAGGCAATAGATTTTGATACTTCAAATGATAAAACTGACCCCCTTAGTGGGCCCACCAAGTTTAGAGAAATGATTAGGCCCAAGGTCAACTTCGAAGACGGCTTACGTTGGTGGCAACGAGGTCGAAGAATCATGACGCGCCCATATAACAAAGATGGCGACGAATGTTAATATTAAAGACTATTTATTAAAGAACCAAAGAACGCGAGGGAAAAAGAATGGCAGAAGGACTATCAGTATCATTACCGCTCCGGGTCGATCCTACCGACGGCGCGTATGGACTTAACAAGACTTTAACGCAGATGGCCGCTCAAAATTTAAGAATGATAATTCTGACCGCTCCCGGGGAACGAGTAATGTCCCCAAGCTATGGCGTTGGAGTGAGACATTATTTATTTGAACAAAATAGCCCCGGCACTATTAGCGGCCTTCGTAATCGGATATCGAAACAGATATCAACGTATCTTCCTTACATACAGGTTATGAATTTAGAGGTTGCCAGCCCTACAATACCCGGCGCAGGCCCCGGCGCTAGCGACAATACTAGAATCAATATCTCTATTCGATATCGAGTACCATCGGCTAATATAGTTTCTGATTTGACTATTCCGGTTACGATTTAAAAAGCGTTAGTTACTATTTATTATTGGAGAACCCCGGATGGCCAAAAGAAATGTACCGATAAAGTATACTAGTAGGGATTTCGACTCGATCAGGGAAGACCTGATAAATTACGCGAAAAGATACTATCCGGATACTTTTAAGGACTTTGGAGAGTCTTCTTTTGGCTCGTTGATGCTCGATACCGTTGCTTATGTAGGCGATATCATGTCTTTTTATCTGGACTATCAAACAAACGAGTCTTTCATCGATTCCGCTACTGAGTATGATAATGTAATCCGTCTTTCAAAACAGATGGGATACAAATACCGTGGCTCCACATCAACTACTGGTATGGTTTCCTTTTACGCCATAGTAAACGCCAATTCTACAGGGTTGGGGCCCAAAACTTCCTATATGCCTATCTTAAAAAGGAATTCTGTTGTGGGCTCCTCCGGAGGTGCGAGCTTCATTCTTCTTGAAGATGTTCGTTTTGACGACCCTGGAAACGAAGTGGTCTCGGCCGCCACCAATACAACAACATCAACTCCTACCAGCTATGCCATCAAGGCCACAGGGCAGGTTATATCAGGCGAGTTTGGTGTTACCACAAAAGTCATTGGCGCCTTCGAAAGATTCAAAAAGGTCAGAATAAGTGATTCTAAAATCGTAGAAATAACGAGCGTTTTTGATTCTGACGGCCACGAATATTTTGAAGTCGAATATTTGACACAAGATGTGGTGTATAAGGGCGTTCCGAATAGAGACGAAAACACTAGGGATAACGCCCCTACTCTCATGAGGCCCTTCGTAGCTGCCCGCCGGTTTACACTCAATAAGGATAGAAAGGGCGTAACACTTCAGTTTGGATTTGGATCAGACACTCAAATTGCTACACCAAATGTAGCCGAACCATCCAACGTTGTATTACAGAGAAGCGCGAAAGATTATGTTACCGACACTGCTTTCGATCCATCTGATTTGGTTGGTACCGATAAACTTGGCATCGGCCCGGCAAACACTACTTTAACAATAACCTATCGCTCAAATACCACCAATTCGGCCAATGCAGCAGTCGGGCAGGTGAATAATGTCATAAGACCTATAGTAGAGTTCAACGATCCTACAGTCTCTCCAAACTCCGAGGCACGCGCAGTTATAGCGAGCATAGAATGTTATAACGAAGAGCCCATGGTTGGTTCTGTAAGGAATCCAACGACAGAAGAGATAAGAATCCATGCGTTGAATATGTTTCCTACGCAGAATCGCGCGGTTACAGCAACTGATTACGAGGCTATTATATATGCGATGCCTAGTCAATTCGGCGCCGTAAAGCGTTGCAGGGTTGTAAGAGATCAGGATTCTCTAAAAAGAAACTTAAATATTTATGCAATCTCGGAGAATATTCGAGGCAATCTCATACAATCTAACTCAGCATTGAAAGAAAACATAAAGATTTATTTGAATCGATATCGAATGTTAAATGATACCGTTGATATTTTAGATGCGAAAATAGTAAACATTGGTATAGAATTTGAGGTTGTTTCAAGCGAGGAAGTCGATAAGTATGAAGTACTTGATTTGGCCACCCGCGCCCTCACCCGCCGATTCTCCAGGGCAATGTTTATTGGGGAAAGATTTTATATAACAGATGTTTACACAGAGTTGAACAAGGTTCGTGGTGTTGCAGACACCTCTAAGGTCAAATTGGTTAGTAAGCGCGGAACAAGTTACTCGGGTTCTTCTCTAAGTATAGAGGAAAACATGTCATTGGATGGCCGATACCTTTCTGTTCCTGATAACACCATCTTAGAGATCAAGTATCCTAAGATGGATATTAAAGGAACTGTAACATAATGGGCATAAAAAGATATTTTGCAAAATCAGATAATACAATCGCCAATGCCTACGAAGAGAACCTTACCACTCGTGGTACTGGCTCGAATATGGGCGCCGCCGACATATTGGAAGTATTTTCTATTTATGGCCAGGCCAGCACTTCCTCTGCTGAAAAGTCCCGAGCACTTATTAAGTTT
>Ga0098052_1002053_pt1 | contig 12260 bp, 23 predicted proteins | sample 15_taG_FD_81591 | JGI IMG/M metagenome (GOLD analysis project Ga0098052, IMG submission 81591) | Marine viral communities from the Subarctic Pacific Ocean - 15_ETSP_OMZ_AT15312 metaG | ecosystem: Environmental > Aquatic > Marine > Oceanic | place: Pacific Ocean | collected 2015-01-18 | reverse complement strand
GGATTACTGGGAGGCCTCGGAGCGGTGTCGGAACTGAAGATGAACTTGGCAACATTGCCTTCGTCAGAGTCCCTACGGACTACATTCGTAAAACTCATGGGGTTACTCCTGATTGATACAACCGTGTCTTTAATGTGCCACGGTACACAGGATGTGATCTTGGTCACATGCATTTAAATGACGGGACTAGTCTTCGGCTCTCTTGCGAGCTACCTCACCCGTCTGTAGGGACTTCACACCACCCGTAAATCCTTGCCTTTTCAACAAGGTAACTATCCCCTTTGGCTACGTAACCTGACGCCTCGTAGCTGCGACCTGACGAACCCTGCTGAGCTGTGCACAGCCCTTATGATTCGTACCTCAGGTGGCGGTATATGTATGGAAACTAGGACAGCGGTATCGCTCGGTACGAATTCTAACTCTGACAGTTAGTACTCTCAGTGCCGCACAAACGAGAGGTCAGATTTGTTGTGCCTATAGCTCTTTGATGATACTCAGCGTACATGTCCAAGTGACTCCTCCCCTGCCGGGGAGGCCCAATCTCTTAATTCGGTAGTGCTACGCAGGAGATGGCGCTCCCGCTACTATTTTGAAAGCACCGATAATCGCCCTCGGGGGCGGTATAGACGCTGGTGCGTGGATGGTACATATTCCCAGACCAGTTGGGATCGGGAGTGTCCTTCGTTGTTGCCGAGAGGCAACCGCAAGTAAGGATCCAGCAAAGCAGCAGAACAACTGCTGCGATCCCGATAACTTCTCGGCGCTTCATCTAGGGTCTCTTTCCGTGCTCTAGTACGTAATGAACGAGAGCATCGAGTTCGTTTATAGCAAGCTTGTTTGCTGCAGCAAGAGCAGCAATGTGCTTTTTGCGCTTTACCCACCATCTGCCGATATCGCCTCGGAACCCAGAGGGCCCATCGTCGACTTCGGCCTGAGCACACATGAAGCTCAGCATTTCTACGAGAGAAGCGTGTTCTTCTGTTAGCGTACGCGGAGGCATTACTTCAGATACCAGATACGAATGTACTGGTCGTCATACGCCTCGGGCCACCATCCAAAAGTCACTTCGTACCCATCCTGGACGTCTTCAACAGAGAAGGTTGCACTAGAGCATTCTGCCATAGTGGAAGGAATACAGAGCACTGTCGTGAATCCTGCGAGGGTCGGGACAGTAATCACTGTCTCCTCGTAGATCTCGATGTAGTAGGCACTCAGCTCAGTAATGAGAACTGGTTCGGGCGTAGACTCATACTCTACGGAGAGTCCGGGACAACCGGAGAGCAGCATCACCAGCGGGATGAGGGCTGCCCACAAGATGAGCTTGTTCATTTCGGTCCTTTAACTAAAACAGCGGGAGCTACCGTCTGGTAACTCCCGCTATCGGTTGTGATGATTAGGGCTGAGATTAAACCCTTGAGTGAAACAGCTTTCGTTTCCGTACCGACAGGTTTGCGCCTGCCGTTAGAACCTTATCCACTCCCTCTCGGGAGTACTGCCTCGAAGCCGCCTTGTTAAAGAGTGGCATTTCTCTTGTATCACGTTCTATTCCATGTTCCAGATCTGTCCTAGGATGGCCGTCCCAGGGTCTTCACTTTTCCATGAACTACTTCCGCCTTGCGAGCTTCCATAGCCTCCGTTCACCGAGGTGCGAAGGATTAGGCTTCTTTCAAACGTGACCGATGAAGGCTTTGCTTTTATTCATTATGGTGGAAATACCAGGGATTGAACCCGGAACCCACGGCTTGGTGTGCCGTTGCTCTGCCAATTGAGCTACATTACCTTTTACTTAGAGACGTGCTTCATCAGTCGCTCCGCAATCTTTTGAATTGCAGAATACAACACACCTCTTGGCATTTGCTGTCTAGTAGACAACTTTACCGAGTCTTCAACGGGGAAAGCGTTCCTGCTTAAACCTCGTTTTGCCATGCCAGTTGCCTTCGGGTACTACCCTTTCGGACTAATCTGACTATCGCTTGGAATTCCATGTCTTCTAGTTGGATTTCATGGCCAATCACATCCCTGTAATTGTTTGTGCGACTACCGTGCTTTCGCAGTGAGGTAGAGGCGTATGAGCCTGTCGGCCACCATTGAACTAGATCGCATTTCAGGTCCACCGCTTGCGATGATGAACCGCTCCTGACTGGAGCTATCCGCGACTTGTTTAGTTGGGCTCTTTTCGTTGCCTACTTAGAGTGGCGAGGTCGTAAAACCCTCGCCTTCTGTATCCTTGCGAACACATTTCCTATTGACGCTAAACCGCCATACACGTAATTAATGGGTCGTGACCCCCAAACATTATGTTGATGGTAGGACATCACCCAATTCTAACAATGGTAGCGAATTTCAGCCTTCTACCGTTAGCCCGAGGAGTCACTCTCAAGAGAGTGAACTGCTCTAACTTAACTCCGAAGAGTTAAGAATCTCTACAAGCTTTTCGACGTGCTTTTTTCGGAGTCCGCCTGTTTCTTCAGTTTTACTGCCTTGGTGTGTCTGAACAAAGTGCTCAGGAATCATCGCACCGGGGTCATCGTCAACAATTGCATACTGGGTGACACCGAGATCCTCTGCATGATCATTCAGCCAACGTCTGATTTCGACGTGCCTCGCAACGTAGTTGCCTTTCCAAGCAGCAATTTCATTTGTCAGAACGAGTGTCTGTCCAACGAATGGGACATCTACCCCCTTGTCGAGAAGCATCTTATGCATCTCTTCAAGGTCAAAGTGCTTACGCCAGGTCGAGGACAGTACAACCTTACACCCAGTTCTGTCAAGAACTTTCTTCAAGTTTGCACAAAGCGCCTCGGACAGGTGCTTCTCGGGTTCCTTATGAGGGTTAGGCCACTCATCGAACTGAACATAGTGATGATCATCGTTGAGTACGTCATCGACGTCTAGAAATAGGACCTTCATGGTTACCTCTTAGCCTGCTAGCTCAACAGCGAGCAGAATTAGACCGAAGAGGGTCGTGCAACCGCCTACGGCGGTACCCACCATGGCTCCGATGTGAGAACTGAAGCCCTGGGCCCAGTCCTTACCTTCAACAACCATGTTCTTCATGTTGATGGCTGCATAAATGAAGCAGCTTAGTCCGACAACGAGTCCGACTAGAATCAAACCAATGGCAAGTTCCATTGTATCTCCCTGATGTTATGTAGCCCCGCAGGGCCCGGCCCGCGTAAGCGGGCCTGCATGGTACTTCGTATCGGATTCAAACCGATGTTGGCCGCGCTGAAAACACGGGGTCCTGGATCGCTAGACGAACGAAGCAGAGTATATGGTGAACCGAGAGGGACTCGAACCCTCATGGGACATTACATCCGTCAGATTAAGAGTCTGGTGCAGCAGCCAGTTCTGCGTCCGGTCCATTGTTAATACTTGGGAAGCCTAGGTAGTCTCTTACGAATCTGGAACGTCCATGCTGGTTATTACCGGGTGGATCGTAACGAAAGATCATCGTCTTTTTGAACCTAGTAGCTTCCTCACTGGTGACAAATAGTATGTCTCCAGTGTTACACCCAGGGGTGAGGTGGAAGAAATGAATCTAACACCCCACCCCCGTATTGTCTAGTCGCTTGAGGAACTCAATTCTTAGCCTGCAGCTGATGCTTTGCGACGCGAGCTGCGTAGTAAGCAATCCTTTCTTCGAGAGGAAGGATGTCTGGGTTAAACGGAATCGAGCGAGGCATCTGTTTCCTTTGTATTTTCAATTACAGTGAATCCCATCAGCTTCAGGAGGCGAGTAGGGATGAACTGTCCTAGGGTATGGACCAGGAGAGTCAATGGTTCAAGACCGGCATTGGGATGCCGTTTCACGAGGTTCTCTCGAACCAGGTAGGAGAGGAGTGCCTCGTCAGAGCCGAAGTACACTCTGTATGGATGATGAAGTAATTCTTCCATAATGGTTTTCTTAGGGGGTTAGTGTGTTGCAGTCTTGCGCGAACTCGGCTAGCTTTATCAAGAAGCCTAGATGCAAGTGTACCACCCACATATAGAGAGCGATTGCACCGATCAAGGCGAGGTTGCAGACGAGTGGTCGTACCTTGGATGCGTATACAAGTAGGCCGCAACTGGCATTAACCAGTAGGAACTTCACTATGGTGAAGGAGCCGGACCAAGTCTCAAACCATGAAGCCATGATTGCGTTAGATTCTGTAGCCCAGCCTGTGTGCAGCCAGACAAGAGTCGCTACCAAATCAATGCAATTGAGTATGACTACAGCGGACGAAAGTCGAGTGGCCCATTTCATGTTGCCCCCGGCAGGAACCCGGGGCGCGTAAGCGCCCCAGGCTGTTTTGTTTACTTGTTTTTCTTGTCAGCGAGCTGTATGAGAAGCCATGCACAAAGGAATGGCACGGCGTAAGCCTTAATTAGCAAGAATGCTGCCGCCATGTTTATTTCCTTAGTTAATGCTGCCTACTGTGAATCCGCTTCTGTTGAGAGCTGCTTCCAGTTTTTTCGCAAGGCGAATCGGTCTTCGTGATTGATGCTCACGATATAGGTGGTAGCCGTGTTGTATGACAGGTAGATAGTGATACCTGCCTTGTCCAAGAACTCCTTGATGAGTTCGATGGAGAGTTTTGCGCTTTGATCGCCAAAGACAATTTTTACCTGCCATAAAGGTTCGCGGAAGCTGCTAGTTTCCGTGCAGAACGTGCTGAACCTTTCGGGTTACAGTCATCACCCACCTAGTGTGAGTAATACGACCAAAGCCGATGTTTTTGGTTTCGTAGCCTTCTGGCGGGTAGGTCTCACAAAGCTGGCTGAACCAGGCTTCGCAGCGATCCTCTGGGCCGTTAGCTGTGTACTTCACCAGTCCACCAACTGTGGCACTTTCGATGTCTACGTCAGGGAACGTTTCTCGCATCATAGTGCTCCAAGTGGGAAGTGGATCTTGGTCGCGTCAGTAGCCTTGTCCCAGGTGTCCTTGGTACCGCCGTCCTTCGGCACGTCACTTTCACCCCAAGTGAATGCGATGAGGTAATCAGACTTTGCTACTTCGGTGTTCCTAGGCTTGAAGCCATGCTTTACGCTCATGCAGTCTCGAAGTTTATCGAGAGTTTTGAGTGTATGGTTTCTTTCAAGACCCATGGCCTTGGCGAACTGCCTGTGATAGTAGTTTGCAGTACCGCCGGGGTTCTTACGCCAGTTGCGAGTCCCGTCGTCAGCGAAGCAGGCGCCCTCCGTGTCCCACTCACATGGAATCCAGAGCCTCAGCTCTGTATCTGGTTCCTGGAGATGTACGCTTATCGCTACATGGTCTGCAAAAGCGGCGCCGCCGCTAACGATCACAATGTCTTCGTGACGCTTGAGTAGTTCTACTCCGGGCCCGAGTTGCCAGCCAATGTAGATTTGGCTGAGAGCATTCTCCACCATCCTGTCCCAGAGGGCAGGGTTCATCTTTTTGGCGTCAGCTCCGCGTCCAGCACTACCTACGATAGAGACTGTAGTCATTTTTACACCAATCGCAGGGTGGTACCCTGACTGTTAGAGCGAGTACGTCCAGACGTACGACGCTTCGGCTTCTCTGTCTCAAAGACAGTAGTGATGTATGCGATGGAGGACCACGGAATCTTGCAGCGAGCTACGATGACGCCAGTGTGCCGCCTAAATGCGATGTCTGCAGTAATCGCTTCTTCGGTGTACTCAACGTCCATTGGCCATGAGTTGTCGAAGTCTAGAGGGAGAACCGCTTGGTCATCCCAGTCAGCGACTACATCTTCGGGGATGTTGTGGTCTGGACCCAGGTGCTCGACAGCCACCCCCATAGAAAGGGTGTGGCCTTCGCACCAGCAGTCTTCGAACAGCTTTCTACGCAGGTTCATTCTTTTCCTCGGCTTCTCGTTTGCCCTCGTTGAGGGCGATTTGATTCGCTTTGCGCCGAGCAATCCGGAACAGCTTCCTGCGTTTCGGAGTCCCAGGTGGTGGTGCGCAACATGAGCAACGTATTCCGCCAGGTCCGCAGCCCAGGAGCTTCTTAGTTACGTTATCCATGTTTCTCCTCGTGTGGGGGCGGGCACTAATAGCCCACCCCCACAATTGATTACAGTGTGAACTGTTCGACAGCCCACTCAGTGATTACCGTACGAAGTGCAGGCTTCACTGGTTGGTTGTACTTACCGTACAGCTGTCGAATAGCACCGCCGTGCTTCGTCGGGACGATTTCTACTGTTGCTCGACCTTCGGGTCGGTCAATCTTGTAGAAGAGTGAGGTTGTACTGTCCTTGTACATCCCTACACAGTGCTTCATGTTGTTGCCTTCAGTTTGGAACTCCTCGGAAGTAACCAGGAGTTCTACACCTTCGGGTTCATTCATGAATCCCTTCAGAAGCGGAAGATCGCGGTGATGCGCCTTTAGCTTCTGCTGCTTCTTTGTGTTCTCTGCGAGATACCATTCAGCCTGATAGGCATTCCTGCCGCGATATATGCCACGGTAGTGTGCCCGTCGCGCTTCAGCGAGTGGATTAATCGTAATCCTCTTGTGATTACGAATACGTTCTTCCATTCGTCGAACTGCTGCAGAGTTAGGAAGCCGTCCCAAGTCGAAGTGGATTTCTTGCGGAACTACTACTCCGTAGTTGGCGCATACCGCAATATGTTCAGTGACATGCTGTTCCAGGAACAGCACCTCTCTTACCAAATGTGGACGACGAGGGTACAGGCGTCGGACAGCCAGCCACTTCTTGTGTCGATCGTGTCCGTAACCCTTCGCAAAGCGAACATCGCGCTGCTTCAGATCTTCAGGGGTGAGGGAAGGCGTCGCGCTAAACAAGGCGGCTCGGTACTTACTTCTTCCAAGAAGCATCTTGATACTACGACGAGTAGCTCGGGGGTGCTGCTTCCGAAGCAAGGTCACGAGTGTAGCGGGTTGATGCTTCGCCAAGTTCTGTGCCAGCCGATGCCGGTAGGAGATACCGTTGGCGATGACCAGGTTCCCGAGGTGGCTCAAGTCGCTCTTATGCCAGGTAAGCAGGGGGCGCAAAGCATCCTTGCCGACTACGGCTTCGGCCCAACTGAAGATGAACTGCTTCTTTTGCTTATAGCCCTGAGCCTTCGTCCACTTGCGGACATAGCCAGTGAACATCTGAGCAGCCTTGTTTTCTCGAAGGTGTCTATAGACCTCCTTGCGTTCCCAGGAAGTCTTACCACCATTGAACCTCAGACTCCAGGCTACGGTCCAGGGATTTTTCAGCAGTGGTTCCCACTTCGTCATTTTAGGGGTCAGGCGCCAAATGCCCCAGTACCTACCTTCGAGTACGATGACCCACTTGACGTCATAAGGGGAAAGGATTCGGAAACTCTTGTCACCCAGATTCCAGAGATTATCACGAAACGACATATTTAGAGCCTTTCAAAGGTAATGTCTGCAGCCGAAGTGCTGTAGACCACACACTGTACCCCCTTGCGTGTCAAGAGGTTCCAGCAGCGCTTACACGGCCTGCTAAGCAGTAGTTCGTCTTTAGCGTTAACACGCACCACGACTATGCTGCAACCTCGTACCCGCTGCCCCCGCAGCCCCGTAAGGGCTGCTTGTTCAGCGTGGATGCAGTGAGAACGTCGGTTCGGTATCTCAGAAGAGAATACAGAGTGGTTATATCCCGTGTTGATGACCTTGCCCTTGGAATCAAGGAGTACGGCACCATGTCGGTGCCTAAGCACGGACTTACGAGCCTGGACCTTAGCCAGCTCGATCACATGCTTAGACACTTTCATGATTAAGTCTTCCTCTTCAGATGGCCTGCCACCCTATTGTTGCCTTGAGTGGCACTGCGGAGTGCTTCAATTTCTGCTTCTGCTCGATGCTGCTCGGTAACAGCACTTAGTGCTTGACTTTGAGCGATGCGCCAGGCCTTGATGTTGGTGATTGGAGACCCGAGAGCCCAAAGATCCTTTGGTGAGATGCAGTAAGTTTCAGTACCGCCATCTGCTTGGTACTTCCAGAAGATATTGTTGGTGTTGCGCCCCCACTGGTCTTTGGAGTACTTAAAACCAACGATTCGGATTGCGCCGATACCGGCGATTCCCCACCACTGTCCTTCGGTGATGGGAACCTTGGTTTGTGCTGCCTTTTTACTTAAGCTGTATGTTCCGGCTATTCCTAGGGCTACGCCTACGACTAGCCCTAGGATGAATACCATGATTACTCCGCTTTGCTCTTGTATGTGATTAGTGGACAGATTAGCTCGTTATAACCTCGATACATATCGAGAGTAATGCCGAGCGCATCAAACCACTCTGGGAAGTATGCGTCTAGACGCTTAGCGTTGTAGCATTCAGGATGGTTACGAACGTAGAGGAGGTAATCCTTCTGGTTTTGGACCTTGTCTGCTACTAGCATCAAGTTGACTTCGTGAATCGGACTCAACTCAGGGATTTTGGGCTCATGCTTGGACAGGTGAGCGTTTGCAACGGCTCGATACTCCATTGCTAAAGCAACAGAGGTCTCACCAGTGATTAGCTCACATAATGCACCAGACTTGAGAGTCTTTGGTAGTACATCATCAGGCTGGAGCATGGGGTGTAGACACCATGCGTCAAGCGTATCGTCAGATGCACCTAGGTGCTTAAGCAATAGCAAGCCTTCATCGACGTGATTCATCCAGAAGATGCCACTACGCCTTGCTTTTCGGTCTCCACAGTACTTCTCAGCTGCCAAATAGGCAGGTCGATTGTTCTTTGGGACCGGGGTGTACCGAATCTGGTACCTGTGCAACCAGTTCAGCATCTCAGGACACATAGCGCCTGATGCATATGGATGCTCAGACTCCTGAAGCCAGCGAGTGAAGTGTCCCTTGCCTTGGTCCTGCTCAAGAACAAAGACAGACTTGTGATCCACTCCTTCGGGTGAGCGGATTGTGGCTTCAACACCATAATCCAGCTCAGTGAGGGTGTGCAGGTGCCACCCACTTGGACGTAGCTGAATCCCTCTGTCGAGGTAGTACTGCCTTGCTTCTTCGTGAGTAGACACTTGGGATGGGAATCGGACAAGCATTTTGCTTCTTTCGATAGTAGATGATTAGTGCAATAAAGCATGTACAGGTAGTGAGGTGCCCGACCATAAGGGCTGTGGCGCCCCACATTTCAAGCATTGCGAAGGCAGTCAGTTCGCATGTGAGTGTACACATGCGACAACTCCAGCTAATCAGCGAGTGCTCATTAGAGGACTTGGCAGCCACTAGCTTGCGGAATGCTGGGGGCCACCAACCAATGCCAAAGATGCTTGCGACCATGATCAGGAGTTCAGGTTCCATCAGTCGGTACCAGGTCATAACCGGCCATATTGCCACAGAAGGTACAGCAGAATTGCCGAGGCCCTGTCCTTTGCATCCGATTCAGCCTGCTCTTACAGCCCTCACGAAGACAGTAGGGACTCCAGTTTTCGTTGTCACACTTCCATAGATACCACCTAAGAGTAAATACTTTGTGTGGGTTCGGCGGCTGCTTGTTCATGTTACCATGGCCTCCCGAAGGGATCGCATTCTCGGATACACTCGTCACATTTGATACAAGTACCATCTGTGTCCTCGGTGCACTGTGGTCTTGTTGTAGTTTACGGCGGCAGCCTTCTTAACTGCTGTTTTCAGCTGCTGCTCCCAGGACTCCGGGACAGTAGCTTCCTTCATCAGGCTTTTTGCATCCTGAGCTGTGATGCGCTTTGCGTACATGTCACTCCTTAACGGTTGTTCCACCGCTTTTCGATGGCTCTCTTCCCAGACTCCATCTTGATTCGAGCTGAAGGGTTGGCTGTGTGGATGTAGATGATCGGCGGCCTAACACCCCACAGGAATACTTGTTCTTCAATGAAGAGAAGCACGTCATACCCACTACCAGGTACTTTGTTTCCAAGGTCATGGTCAAGACTAATCTCTTCCACTAGCCCCATCTTCAGCACATCAATTGCTTCTTGAGCAGTATAGACTCGGAACCACCCCTCTGGAGTGGTTCTTTCATCATCCAGATAGAGCTTCATGTTGGTTCCTAGTAGTTAACTGCAACAGCGATGATGCACCAGGTATAGCTAGAAGAGCCGTCGTCTCGAACATACTCTTCAAGCATTCTGCCTGCGTCCCTGGCGCTGTTCTTGAGGCACAGGGCGCTAAGGTCGGTAACTGTAATGGGTTTTGGGTTATTAGGGAATTCCTCCAAGTAACGTTTTTCTACAAAAGCGTGATTAGTCCTAGAGACTCTGACTCCCATGCACGCGTAGAGATACTTTTTTACCATGTTCACTCCAGGTGTTCGTAGTGCTCAGGATGGCTTTCCCTGAAGTGCGGGTTGGCGTAGAGCAGAGCGGTATCTGCCTCGCGCCACATGTCCCTCGACTCAGAGACTGTTTTGTCTCCGATGTATACCCGAAAGTCAGGTGCACCAGGCTTGGGCCAACGAACAATCTTGACGTCGTTCATCTCCCAGCGGCCATCATTACGCAGACCCTCGATGATTTGCTTACCAATGGTAAAAGGATCGAAGTTTTTCACTATTCCAACCTTCTAGAACATCACTCCAGAAGCCATCAGCTTTCTATCCTTCTCGGAATAGATAGCTGTCTTCCCAGTGCCTGCACATGTTGGGCACTTCTCAGTGCGCTTCTTTGGGTTCTTTTTCTTGCCTTTGCAGGTCTTGCACACGTGCCAGTCAATAGGATGGCACTGCTCCATGAAGTTCATGGTTAGTACTTGGCAAGCCAGCCCGCCCACACCCGCGCATCCCGCTCGGCCACGGCGCCGTCGGGGTTGGCGAGCAGTGCGGCGTTGGTCAGCGGTCGCTTGAAGATGTAGCCGGTGTCATTGGTTACGTCAGTAACCTGACCACACAGCTCCCAGCCTGCATTTCCTCGCTCTTCCAGTTCTTCTTGGATGCCAAGCATCGCATGGTCATCCGGAGGCGGGTTGTACCACATCACGTCATACTCCCACTTGACGTGGAGTTTTGGGTCAAAGGTGCTCATAAATTCTTTCAGCGTGAGAGGCTTTGGTATGCCTACGTTTTGATTTGTGACCAGGTTGCGCACGCATCCAGGCAGGCTTCAGCTTTCCCCCAGGCCAGTATCGATACAGATTAAAGCATCGATACCCAGGCTCAGCCTGGCATTTCGGACATGTGTATTTAAGAGAGAGCTTAGTCTTAGTTGGCTTTGCCACTACTCGTAACCATAAGCGCAGCCGTGGTAACACGGCCCGCTATGCAGATTGCCTTCTTGCTTGTTGATGACCTTGTCTAGGCGAGTGTGTGCTTGTTTTGCGGAAATCAGCATTCTTTCGGGGTCGGCTATCTTCCTATAGAAGATAGCGTCATCAATGGCAATCTTTGCCAGTCTCAGTGCCTCGAAAAAGTCGTCGTCGAGTGCCATCAGATTTCCTTTCAGTTATAAATATTTGAGGTTATCACCACAATCAATAGAAGTAGGGTACAGCTTCTTATGTGTAGCAATATTGGCTCCGGGCCAGTTTGCCCACTCCTGCAAGCACGCAGGAATGAACTTCAACATGACTCGACGCCCTCGTTTCCATCTTGTTACCACTACTGCATCATCCATGTTGACTTCATAGTCGTGTATGGAGCAGCACCGAGGAGGAAACTCCCACAACACAAGATGCTTACCTTGTGCTTGGATGAGGTAGTGGCACATTGAGTCAATCCAGATGACTTTGCGCATTAGAGTTCTCTTGCACAGCGAGCGCATCTACCTGGTGTGTAGATGACCTGCTGCACACCATCTGCGATGGGGTTGAGTTTGTATTCCTTACACTTGTGGGGTAGTTGGTTCAGCGCCCAGAGAAGAGTTGGGCCAATGACCCATGCCCACAGTCCAAGGAGCGCACCTAGACAAAGCAAGAAGACGATCCATCCAAAGAGGACTGCGAGTACGGCCATGATTTCCTATTTCTTTTCTCTCTCCATGAAGAAGAGCATTACATGTTCGTTGACTGGGTTCATGTAGTGCATGGATGAGGCAAGCCTCCACCCGGTGGAACCCCAGTAGCAGAGTTCGAAGTTGATGTGTGCGCTATCCCTATTGACAAAGGCTAGTGTGTAGTACTCGTACTTCACGACAGTGAGACAGTCATACGTGTAGTAACGTTCAGCTTCTTCGCGACGCGCAACACCACGAACTTGTCAGGCTCTGAGTAGCTAAAGCGCGGAGGCTTTGACAAGCTTTCCACCTTCTTTTGCAAGAGCGACTCATCCTGAGTCACCCAATGCTCAAAGCTTGTGTTTGTAACGGTATGTGCCGGGTAGCCATGACCAGGGTTACTACGACT
>Ga0098052_1002052_pt1 | contig 12268 bp, 17 predicted proteins | sample 15_taG_FD_81591 | JGI IMG/M metagenome (GOLD analysis project Ga0098052, IMG submission 81591) | Marine viral communities from the Subarctic Pacific Ocean - 15_ETSP_OMZ_AT15312 metaG | ecosystem: Environmental > Aquatic > Marine > Oceanic | place: Pacific Ocean | collected 2015-01-18 | reverse complement strand
CCGCACATTTGCTGTGGCGAAACTTGTGGCGGCTGGCATGACTCCGAGGAAGGCCTGCGAGTATGCTGGACTGCACGAACTAGACGAGGGGCAGCGCAAGCGTGCCCTGAAAACCGTAGGGAGGAGTGACTGATGGATGCAGACATACGGCGGTGGACTCACACCGAGTTCCCAAAGATCACCATGGTAGACTGTAAGCCACACGCCATGGGAGATCTCGTGAAGAGCGAACGCTACGGGGAGCATGTGCGGTTCCACTCAGGAAACCACAGTTTCTGCGGCTGCACATACGAGGAGCTAGCGGAGATCGCAGAGCACGGCCATCTTGAGTCGGTCACAAAGGCCCGTGAGTTCGCAAAGGATTTGCGGCGCACCATGCCACACACTGGGAGCGTGCCAGTCATGCACCCCTCTGTGTGTGGAGGTGGGCTGTCTGTCCCGACATACCTAGCGGGCAACCCACAGTGCTTCGGGCTGCCCGAATACAAGCCTGCTGCCACTGAGCCGATAACGCTGTGGGTTGCGCTGAATGCTTGGGGGTCCATTAAGGCCCGCGATGTGGCCAAGCGCAGCATGTGTGTGCTGGGGCTGGCCTCCCTCATAGACGAGGAGCGACCCATCAACCTGAATGTGTACCAGTATTCCCATGTCGGGACTGGCCCCGAGACATGCGTAACATACCGCCTTGGTGTGCGACCCGTGGACTGGGCTATGGCTGGTGCGCTGCTCGGCCACACTGGAATGTACCGTGGTGCGAGCTTCGGTGTTGTGACCAGGGAATGTGGGCTAAAGACCCTGCATGGCGACATCATGTTCGGCGGGAAGGACCGCCGCAAGGTGCTCCGCATGAAGGATGACGACATCCATGTGGGTGTGTGGAGGGGTGAGGATGCCCAGATGAGCCCGGAGCACTGGATCAAGCAGTGGTATGAGAAACTAGAGCGCGACAACATGGTCGGGAGCGGCCTGTAACTAAGGAGGACTCACATGACAGAGCTACGCAAATACATTGACTCACTGACCGGGCCAGCAGCGGATGCGCTTGCTAACTTGAGGGCGGTGACATCGGCAGAGGACATGGAGAACGAGGCCCGTGCTGCGCTCGGCGCATTCTCGGAGTATGCAGTTGAGGCGATGGAGCGTGCCGATTCAGACCCTAGCGACGAGAAGGCTGTAGCCATGGCTTCTGCGGCAGTTGCCGTGCAGCGTGGGGACGCCATGGCTCTAGGCCTGCACTTCATAACTTCCGATGGGGTTCAGCATCGCAAGCCCTTTATCGCATCGACGAACGCTCGTGTTCCCGACATATACGACAGCATGATCGAGATTATGGAGGAGGCGTGGGACGGGAAGAGCGCCCAGCCATACCTCGTGAGCATGGTGCAGATCGTTGCCGCCCTGACGGTGGTGGTGCGAGACGGTGAAGACGAAGAGGAGGCAACACGCAGGGCCAAGGAGGCCAACGAGGAGGGAGACCGTGTGCTGTCATCGTCAGTCGTCATGGTGGACGGCAGGATTGGCACGCTGATTGCCAGCACGGGTGGTGCGGAGGTGAAGATGGAGTGGATGCACACCGAGGCAGAGGGCATGGACTGCAAGACCTTGCACCCCTCCGAGGAACTGGTCCTGCACTACTTGACCACTGCGGCACAGCGAAACAAGACATTCGTAGACCGGAACATGGAAGGATGGACAACGGAAGGGTGGTGCGACCCCACCCAAAACACTAAACCCGATGGGGATAACCCCGTCACTGACATGGAGAGCTAGATATGGATGACAAGCAACTAGACCTACGGACCCGCATAGCAGAGGCAGTCGTGCCCCTGGCTACGCTTCTGGAGGAGATCATGGGCGCTGCGCCCCAGGCTACGGTGGACCCGCCGAAGGACATCGACTATGTGAAGCTGGGCGAGTCGCTCACTCTCGACTACGGTAGGCTGGGCGAGAGCATCGAACTCGATGGTGTGGCAGAGCAGGTAGTCTGCAACCTCGACATGTATGACCTTGCCCAGGGCATCGACATGTATGACCTCGCCCAGAACATAGAGCCGAGGGATGTAGCGGCGGCCGTCGAGGTGGACCCTGAGGATCTGGCCCGGTATGTAGACCTCTCCGACTTGGCGAATAATCTCAGCATGGAGGACTACTTCCCCAGCGCTGAAGAGTTTGCCGAACTGGTTGTGGCCGACGAGGATAGCCTGGAGGCGCTTGCGGAAGCAGTTGCGGCCAATGTAATCAAGCGGCTCATGCCGCAGCCCGAGAAGACTGAGACTGAGGCCGACGAGCAGAAGCCCGTCAACCTTTCCTTAGAACCTGTCGCAAGCAGCGACAACAACGCAGGTAACTAACCATGGCGAAGAAGAAGAAGTCAGCAAGTGCAAAGAAGTCAGCCAACCTCAACGCCCTCCGCAGGAGCAAGCTCACCAGGAATGTAATGGTGCCCATGCCCGAGGATCTGTACGAGGCGCTGAGAGCCCTCGCATTCGAGGATGACCGTGCTGCCGGTGCGATGGTTCGCTCCATCGTGAAGGGGTACATCTTGCAGCGCACCGGGAGGAAGCTGTAATGGCTAACACCCCCGAAGACAGACGCCGTGAAGCCGAGAAGGCTGCGGAGTTTATGGGCAGCATGCGTGGCAGGTTCATCCTGTCGCAAGCACTACACTATGCCATCGGCGTGTTGAATGCTGTGCCGGACCCGTACCGTGAGGTGAGTAACATTCAGGACATGGTGTTCCTGCGTGACAACTTGTTCTACCTGTTCGACGCCACGCTTGAAGCGGCGGCGGCGCAAGAGGCAGCCAAGAAGGCCGGGGTCGCCCGGAAGAAGGCAAGCGTGCCAGAGGAGGATGCCGATGGGCCGCAAGATTAGTTGGAATCAGCGGCTGGTGCAGGGCAGATCCCAGGACAACTTCCAGTACGACATCAACGAGCTACTCGCCGAGGCTGGCGCAGCTATGCTTGAAGGTGTCCCGCTGGAGGAGGCTGTGGATGCGCTCGATGTTCCCGGCAAGATAAAGAAGAAGATCCGCAACGAGCTACGGAAGCGTGTTCGCAAGCTGGGAGGGCCACTATGATACTGGACTTCCTTATCGGCCTGACGGCAGGCCACTTGATCTGGACGAAGCTGGCTGACTGCACCACCACGCTGCATGGCGTGACCGCAGCTTCAGAGTCGAACCAGTTTGCAGCACGCATGATGCGGCGCTTCGGCGTGCAACGCACCGTGTGGGCTGTGTTTGCGGTGGTGTGTACCATTGTAGCTGCGGCTACATATGTGGCTGTCACCTCGGACCACCTCGCCATGAAAGTGGTGTATGTGGTGCTGGGTAATGCAATCGCTATCATCCAGGGCGCTGTCGCCCATACCAACATGACGCACAGATGGAACGCCATCACCAGGGCTGTCCTGTATGTGCATGTTAGGGGGTGGCGGCGGTGACACAGACTGATGTGATACTGGACATGTTGTACCGAAAGGAACTCGTGGCGTTCCGTGCCGAGGCCGACAGGCCGGAGCTACTGACTGCATACGAGGCCCTTGAAGATGCCGGGTGCCTCCGCCTTGCTGCGCGGATCAAGGATCTGCGGGACAAGGGCCACAACATCGTGACGGAGATGGTGCGGGCTAACGGCAAGCAGTATGCTGGCTACTACCTTGTCCTGACCCGAGAGCAGAGAGCCGAGAAGTGCAACCCTGGGGTGAGCCCCGACTTCACGAAGCACCTCGACTTCCTGTTCTAACTTGCAGCCCCGCCGTGCAATCGTGTACGGTGGGGCTATGCAAAACGGAGGATGGAGACCGGGGCTGGGCAGACCCAGGCTTGACCCGGCTGGAAAGAGGTTGGTGCCTCGCCGCGTGTGGCTTACCGAGGAGCAGGACATGCTACTTGTCACGCTCTCACGCAGGCTCAAGGTGAGTATCAGCGAGACGGCACGGCGCATCTTGGCTGTCGCCAGCGAAGGAATGTCAGCGGAGGACATGCAAACCCCCACGCAAGGAGAGCAGGATGGACATGGATCAGGACAGGAGCGAGGACATGAACCTGGAGTTCGGGTGCGGCCCGGCTCTGATGTGTAGCTGCGTGCTCTCGCTCGCTATGTGGTACGGAATCTACTGCCTAGTCAGCTTTGCATGTCATGGCTAGGAGCAGGTCGAGGGCCTCATCTGGGCTGTTGCATGTGGCAACCTGACCGCCCCACATGATGTGCCAGTTTGATTCGTCGGGCGTCAGCCTCCGCTTGGATGGGGGCTGGCGCTCGTCTTTTACCTCGATAAGTATGTTCAGCCCACGGTAGCCGACCAGCAAATCCGGCACGCCCTTGCCTACTGCGGCAAGCGATTGCACCTGGGCTCCGGCATCCCTGAGGGCGGCGACAATCTCACTTTGGTTGTTGTCCACTCTTGCGGCCCTCCTCATATGTCAGAGCGTACTGCCGCGCAAGCGGGCGGGCAAGCTCTAGTAGTGCATCGGACTCGGCGATAACATGCTGCTTGTCCAGCCTGTCCCCGATGGCATTGTATGCCTCAATGAACCTAGCCCGGAGCGCGGGGACCTCGCTTGTCTTGAGGTCTCGCACCATGATCGACCAGTCCCCACCGCATGCGCGAACGGCACGCATGGTTTTCTCCGGCAGGTCCGGCTCTCCATCTGCGCCCGTGTTGTGCATCTCACGCCGTACATGCCCCCATGCCTCCGAGGCTGAGTCGTCGGCGTGTATGTCACCCTCTGCCGCCAGGGCCAGTAGCTCCCCAGGCGTGGGTGGGTGTGGCTTGTTGCTCCGGGCCCATGCCACGGCAGCCTTGAGGATGTCCTTTGCGTCTGCGTCAGACAGCAGCGCAGACCACACGGCGAGAGTGTCCTTGGAGTTTCCGCTACCTATGCGGCGAGGGTACACCTCGAAAAGGATCTTGAGCACGGCGTCCACTTCATTCGGTCTCATCGCTGCCCCCTGTGTTTGGGTCTGTAAAGTTCCACATGTTAGTGTCTAGTGTCTGCGACCCGAACGGGTTGCCGTTCTTGCCGCCAGGAACCACGCCCTTCTTGGGGTGAATGCTGCGCCACATACTGCGCGTGGCCACGAGCATGGCCTGCTCCCACTCCTCAAGCGTGAAGTCTTCGCTCATGTTCTTGAGCCATGTATTCTTCCGCCACACGGGCATGCCATTCTCTGCACGCATGCGCCGATACCCCTCCATGGCTTGCTGCATGCTGTTATGCACGGGCACGCCTCGCACCTCGAAGAATGCGATAGCCCCCTCAAGTTCCTTGCGCCCGTCTACGCGCTTACGCGTGCGCTTGGGCGCGGGATCGGGGGGATCGACGGGGGGGCCACCCTTCTTGTCTGCCCACCGGGCCAGGGCGGCGCGGCGATTGCGCTCACTCCGGCCGAGGGCGGTCTCTCTCTCCTGCGCCAGCCTAGCGTTGACGAGCGTGCCGTCTGGTAGCTCATCGAACATGTCGCCAAGTGGCCCGCTGACCATGACGCACATCTCGCTCTTGCTGATCCCTAGCACCCCTGGCAGAGCATCGAGATCCACCGAACCCTTGTTGAATTGCACGCAGAGCATGCGCATGTACGCCCCTTGCTCCGCGAGGCTCAGTCCCTGCACCGAGGGGCTACCCATCCAGTCCTGCCAGTAGAACTTGAAGTGCCCCGGTAGTTTGCCAGCCATGATTCGCTCCTGTTGTTGTTGTTACCGCGAAGCCATGGAACCACGGCGCGGCCAACCTGTCTACAATTATCGGCCCGAAATCTCTTGCTTCCGTAGCTAGGCATGAGACACTTGGCGCATGCCTAATTCAACCGAGCTAAAGCCTGGGGTTTACCCAGGGGTGCCCTTCCGAGAATACCTCAGTTGGCCAGCAGCATCGTCCCATGACCTGGGACATGTGTTGCGTTCCCCGGCCCACTACTTTCATAACAAGGCGTCACACGGGGCGTACAGGCAGACCGCTGCCCAAGCCTTCGGGTCTGCCGCCCACGCATGGGTGTTGGAGGAGCCCAGCACCGCAGCGCAGCATGTCGCCGTGCTTCCAGACGAGATCAACCGCAGAACGAAGGTCGGCAAGGAGCAGTATGCCTCGTTCATGGAGAGCAATTCTGACAAGATCATTGTGACCGGGGATGATGCACGCCGCCTTGCGTCCCTCTCCGCAGCAGTGTCGGCAACCCCCGCCGCTGTCGCTGCACTTGAGCGTGCCCCGCATGTCGAGGACTCCGCGCTCTGGCAGGACGAGAAGACCGGCATGCTATGCCGGGGCAGGCCTGACGCATGGGGGGACGACCTCGTGGTAGACCTCAAAACATGCCTGGACGCACGGCCAGAGGCCTTCGCCAAGAACTGCGCGACATACTCCTATCACATGCAGGGGTACGCCTACACGCACGCGCTGCAGGTGCTGGGTAAGGCCCCGCCGGACTGCGCATTTGTAATTATCGCAGTCGAAAGCTACCCCCCGCACGGGTGCGCCGTATACTACATGTCGCCGGATGACCTAGCGCGTGGCGGGGAGATGTATCACGAGGCACTGGGTGCCCTCGCTGCGGCACAGGACAAGGAGCAGTGGCATGGATATGCCACAGAGAAAGGAAGCCTGATCCAAGAACTCGAACTGCCTTCATGGCATAGGAAACAACACGATGACAAGTACCGAGCTTGACAACACAGCGCCGCAGCCCCCGGCCTCAAGAGGGGCGGAGATGTGGAAGGTGGCAGACGCCATCTCTAGGGCAGACATAATCCCCGACCATTACCGTGGCAAGGCTGCCAACTGCTTCATTGCGGTGGACATGGCCGAGCGCATGGGTGTGGGCGTGCTTGAGATCATGCAGAACACCTATGTCGTGCATGGGAAGCTGGGCTTCTCGGCGACATATGTGATCGGCATGGCTAACAAGTCGGGTGTGTTCCGTGGTCCGATCCAGTTTGACTACACCCCCGGAGCCAACGCATCTGTCACGGCATGGGCTGTGGTGGACTACACTGGCGAGAAGGTGGAGTTCACGGTGGACATTGCCATGGCGAAGGCCGAGGGATGGACGAAGAACACCAAGTATAAAACCATGCCGCAGACCATGTTGAGCTACCGCGCAGGGAGTCAATTGGTGAAACTCTATGCGAGTCACTGCCTGCTGGGCATGAAAACGCAGGATGAGTTGGAAGACATACATGCAGCAGAGAAGCTGCCGACCGCACTGGAGAGCGTGAACGCTGTACTAGAGGGGGGGGAAGCCAAGCACGGCGTTGCTCCTGATAACCCCTCAGTCGCTGAGCTTGAGCCCGAGCCCGTAACCGCACCTTCGTCGCCTTCATCCAGCGACAAGACACGGGTGGAGGCTGACCTCTTCTAGCTACAGGCATAGCGTCACGCTCCCCTTGGCCCTGCTCACCGTGTCTAGTTCGGTGGGTGGGGCCTCTTCTTGTCAGCTATGTGGCGCCACGCATTCTTCTGTAGCCACAGCACCATCCTTACTGGGTCGCCGCCTGCTTCACGCCGAGCCACGCGAGTTAGGTAGTCACGCTGACCTCGGCTCATGCCCATCGGCCACTGGAATGTGAACTTTGTTCCTTCCGGTTTCCATACCGGCCTGTCTATGCCACGCTCACCCATGGTAGAGCCGCCCAGCCTGGGGATAGTTAGTCGGGGGAGACGGCAGATCCAAGCCAACACCTAGTGCATGGAATGCTTCGGGGCTGGTTTGTCAGGCTGGGCAGCTTGTTCGGTATGTCCGTTCTCTGGGGCCTCAACGACGATGGAGCGCAGCAATGCTGAGATTGAGGTGACGACCAGCGTGATGAGACCTGCAACCACCGCGATCAAGTCTGCATCCAGGTACTTCACGCTGACCAGGAAGGACATGACCATCACCGTCATGTATAGGCCAGCAAATGTTGCGAGGTGCTTGGACGCAGCCTCTCTCGCATTCATGCCAATCTTCATCTTCTCGATCTCCAGCTTGGCTTCAAGCTGACGAGCCCTGGCCTCCTCCCTGCGAATGAGGCGGTCGTTCTTGGCCGTGACTTTTTTGAGTTGAACCGTGGTGGCGAGGTCGCGTACAACAACCTTGTTGCCCTTGATCTCAGCGCCGGGGTCTTCGTAGTCTTTGTCTTTCATGTTGACATCCTCATTACCCATTCGATTGTTGCCCAGCTGACACTACCGAGGAGAGCCAGCACGCCCACAGTAACCCATCGACGGAGGTACTTTAGGTCAGAAACGAAATCCTCAATGGAATGGACGCGACTCTGGAGCAGCGCGTGGCTGGTGAACAAGCCCTTGCGCCCATTCCCCCTGAGGGCATTGTCGATGCTGGATACGCGCATGTGAATTTCAGCCACAGTCTCCGTAAGAGAGTCAATCTGAGCCTCCATCACCAGCCGAGCCTTCTCGCTATCAGGCATCGGCTTTGGCCTTCCTCTTGCGCCGTGCGCCCATGAAGAGGCCAGCTATGCCAGCGGCTGCGGCTGTGCCCAAAAGTGGGTTCCCAGTTACGCCGGACACAATGGCCCCCGCCGCATCCCCGGCTGCCTCGCCAGTCCCGGCCACTATGTCACCCACGGTTGTCTCACCCGTTTTGTCCCCGGTAATCGGGTCGAACACATCAACAACCGTGTCGAGCGCCGCGCATGACGCCAGCAGAAACACGCAGATATACGCAACTTTACGCATCGGATGCACCAGCCTTGGCTTTGCTGCGCATGATGACATACGCGCATGCCACCATGGCCAGCCCAATGCTGGCTGCGGCCTTGACTCGCCAATCTTCGGCGGTCGTCATTTGCTGTGTCAGTGCAGCCATAGCTCCGGTCGAAAGGAGACCTTCCGATGAGTTGAGCATGCTGCCGGTACTAATCATAGGCTTGCTGTCTTCCATACTATTCTCCTGTGTCGTCTGGCCAAGTGCGGTGGGTCATAAGACCAAGCGCCCTGGATGCCGTGTCGAACGCGTCCTGCTGACCCATGACAAACCCGGCTAGAGCCTCAAGTTGCAGTGGCGTGGCAGACAGTATGCGTTCGAGTATGTAGGACGGAGCTTGTGTTGCGCCGATCTGGCCGCGCTCCGAGTACGGCAAGAATGCGTTGGTCTTTATAAACTGCTTGCCTTCGGGGTCGCCATCTCTCCACCCAGACAGCCCCGTTGCCGCATCGAGGTGCGTGTACTGCCGCCCGGCCCAGTCCTCGCCGCTAAAGAATGACATGCCCGTGCGCATGAAGGGCGACCACTTATCCTTGAACGGCTGTGCCAGCCCCTTGCCGCCAGCCCCCGGCATGGCCGACATAGTCCACTTGATCGGGTCCCTGAAGTGGCCGATCCAACTGAAGTATTTGCGCGAGCCGGACTGCGCAGCCCTGTCACCGAACCACTGGTTCAGCATGTTAGCCAGCGGCGTCATGTCCATGTCCATCCAGTAGCCCTTATGTAGGCCAGCGCCGACAGTCTCTTCCCCGGCCTTCATGGCGTACTCGGTGTTCTCTACGAAATCATCCCAGTCCATGCCCGCCATAAGGAAGTTGAACACGAGCGTCGGGATCATGGTGCGCATGGCAACATTAGCCCACATGCCACGGTAGACATCACCTTCCTCGCCACGCATGAGCGAGTTCTTCGCGGTGATAAAGTTCGACTCGGTCCAGTCGGGTGCAAGGAAGAACATGCGCATGTAAAGCTGTGTCTGTGCAGTGCGAGGACCCTTCGTCGCCTTGCCCGTAGCCCTCCGCATGTTGAGGCCACCAAAGTCAGCGTTGATCTTCTCGGCAGACCACCGTGCGACCTCGCTGCGCTTTATGGTCCCCGCTGCAATAGCGTCTGCATGCTTACTGAGGAGGTGCTCGAACTCCAGCATGGCAGCCTGCGTCTTGAGGTGCGCACCCATGTTGTTGAACAGCCACCGTGTTGCCCGAGCCTGCGTCCTGCGGAACTTGCCATACCTCTCGCCCAGGAACTCACTGCCCAGGAACTTCTCGCCCTTCGCCGTCCAGTCAGCAAAGTCCTGCTCCACTACCATGTCGTAGTCTTGCCTGGAGGCCACCGTCAGGCCAGCACGGACAAGCTCGACGAGGATGGGGTTGCGCTGCTTGATGGCCTCAGCGCCCGCCCTGTAGCCTCTCATGCGTTCTGCCGTGGCCTCGACATTGTGGCGGGGAACCAGGCCAACGGCCAGCCCAGCGGATTTGAGGGCGCCTGCGGCCACGGATGGTGCCCCGGCCGCCTCCTCCAAGAGGTCTTTGCCTGGGATTGTGAACAGGAAGCTGCGGAGGAAGGCCTGATGGTGGAAGAAAGAGAATGTCAGGATCGTCTGCTTGACCACGGCGTTCGCCTTGATGGCAGCCCGGAAGACAGCGTTCATGTTGGCGTAGTCGATCTCCGATGTGATCGCATTGAGCCTAACCGCAAGAGCGTCGGGCGCGGCGAATCCATTGAACTGCTTGTTGTTCAGTTCGGACCATTCCGGCTGTGGGTTCTCGTTGAACTTGAGCTTCTTCACAGCCTTGTTCTTCACAAGCGCGGTGAGCAGGGCGGTGTTGTAGATAGCCTCCGAGACCTGACGACTGGTAACTCGTTGTGCTTCCGTCGCGCTAGGCACAGAGAGTCGCTCGCCAGTAGACCAGCCCTCAAGGATAGACTTATACACACGCCGGATCTGCCTACCACGCGCAGTCTTGGCGAACGGGCCACCCGCCTTGACAGGATCAATCAGCCCACCGTATGCGCCGCGACCCTGCCGGAACCACATACGCGCAGCATAGACCTCGTGCTTGCCACTAATGATCCCGTTGGCGAGCGCAACAGTTCCGGTCGCGTCGTTCTCTAGGATGATCTGGTCCGCAATGCGCTGCACTTTAGGCGGCAAGTTCTGGGAAAGCTCGAACGAGTCACGCTGCTCTTGCGTGAGGTTGGGCTTGTAGTAGTCAAAGATCTGTCGTGCCGTGGGCATGCCGCCAAGCGGCATAACTCTCTCGTCCTCAAGGGTCTCTGCGTTGCGCATATCTATGTGCAGCAGCATGGCAAGCTCATACTCCCGCATCTTCTGAGCCTCCTCCTTGGCGCTAAGCGTGTGGTCGATAGTGTCCCAAAGGTCGGCCTCATGCAGCTTGGCTATACGGTCTGCCTCGAAGATACTCTCCTCTGTGTTAGCCAGGTACTTGTCGAGGTACACCATCCACTCTTCGCTGACATTGCCGGGAAGCATGGTCGCAACCACATTCTCCGTGGTCGGCCCGGTCGATGCGACATCTCCAGTCGGCGTTAGGGCAGATCGCATAGAGGACGAACCGGGCTTGAACTCTGTTGTGTACGCCAGCCCCTCACCCTCCTTGCCAATGGGGACGAGTCTCACATCAATGCGCCCCGGCGTGCCCATTGCCCGCATGATATGTTTGGGGTCGGTGTTCTGCACCATGGCGGCAAGCACAGCCAGATTCATGCGCCCGCCGCCAATCTCCTCAATCATGCGCTCGGCATACTTGATGCGAGCTACGGAGTTATGCGGATAGGCGGCATGGGGACCGAGCTTGATGGGCCCCTCCAGCACACCGGCCTTCATCCATGACCGGAAGGTTCTCTTGTTTATACCCGTCTGTTCGACGATCTCGGCTACTGTCCAGTACGGATTGCCGCCAGTATCGGGCTTTTTCTTCTTGATGGCAGCCTTGGCGGCTGGCGCAAGCGCCTTGACCTGCGCAACCTGTGCGTCTGTCAGCCACTGGCCAGTGTCCATATTGAAGGTGCCGGTCTTGCTAAACTCTAGGAGGAGGTGCGGAGGCTTTGAGCCAGGCCTCCCCCTTGCTGGCGTTCCTCCCTCTGCTGGGGAAATCTCACGCTCAGCAGCAAGCTCCGGATCTGGGATATTATTCAGGATGTCTTTGTACAGCGATTGCTGCTCACGGTTCCCTGCTATACGAGCCTGTAGCTCGGCCTCAAGCCCGGTAAGCTCCTCTTCTATGTCGCGAGCCTCTGACTGTAGCGCCTTCTCGAACTCGGGGAATCCGCCAGGGTAGTCCACAATGCGGGACGGAGATCTCCCGTATGTCGGAAGCTCCTGCTGCAAGGACTGTATGCGCTCCGCAATAACCGCCGCTTGGTCGGCAAGCTCAAGCTCGTCCAGTGGAACCCTGTCGCCAAACCGGGAATCGTTAGCATGAAGCGGTGGCGCACCACGCAGGGCGCGTGACATGTTGACCTCTTCGAGCGTGGCGGTGAGGGCGCTATATGATGTTGCCACCTTCATGGCCTCCGGAACCTTCATCACAAGGAACTTG
>Ga0098052_1002051_pt1 | contig 12273 bp, 19 predicted proteins | sample 15_taG_FD_81591 | JGI IMG/M metagenome (GOLD analysis project Ga0098052, IMG submission 81591) | Marine viral communities from the Subarctic Pacific Ocean - 15_ETSP_OMZ_AT15312 metaG | ecosystem: Environmental > Aquatic > Marine > Oceanic | place: Pacific Ocean | collected 2015-01-18 | reverse complement strand
TGTAAATAGCCATTGGCTTTCCTCGGCTAACCAAAAATCTACCAAAACCATGGTGAGGTGAAAATATTGCTCTTGATCTACAGCTGAATATCTCTGATCAGATGCAACTAAGATACACCTATCTGTAATCGCGATCAGAACGTCATCTATGTCCATATAGGGGAGGGAGGGGGGTAGTAGGGTAGTAGGAGGGTAGTAGGTCATTTTTTATCCCCCAGCAGCTCAATGCGTCCTGCTGATACTAAACGTTGTAGTGTATCGGCTCCCATGATACATACACTACCATCATCATAATAGATTTCGTAGTTGGTCCGCCAGTTAAATAAGGGCTCTTCTGTCCAGGTACCAGACTTAATCTCTCTATAAATTATACCCACTTTCTCGCCATCACGGAGCAACGTCCCGATGGTCATTGAAAAGGCGATGGGTTTGTTACCTTCCATTCCTTAAAGCTGCCTTTAAAGTTTCTTGGTCCAACATTTTTATATTTGAAGCCAGAACAATATGTTCAATCATATCAGGAAACCCAAAGGGGGTGCCTACTCTAATCGAAGAAAGGACCCCTATAACCCTTCCAGTTTCGTCAAACAATACAGATCCAGAGGATCCTGGCCATGCAAAGGTGTTTACCATAACTACATCGTTATAAGTCCCTGTCAAGAGTCCCTCGGAGATATGCCAACCTTCTCTGGCAGGGTGGCCACAATGATAAACTTTTTCTCCCATTTGATTGTTGATGTCTCTTCTAAAGGGAATCGCCTTAGTGTGTCTCAATCTTTCTTTGGGAACTAAGATTGCAATATCTGATGTTGGATCGCTATAAACAACTGTAGCCTCTGTCATATTGAAACCCTTTTCTATGATTAATATTTCATTTTCTCCATCAACTACGTGGGCGGCAGTAATAATAAATCGGCTTTTGCCCAGCTTAAAATAGTTTCCAGAGCCTGACCCCAGGGGCACTCCTTCATCCAGAATCTGTACTATTACGGATGATAAATATGATACCTTGAGGCCTATAGGGGCATACGGGTTTATCTCTGCTGTATATCTATCATCATATTCCGGCGACAAATCTATATCTAAGTGTGCATTAGCCGGCAGTGTGCACGATAACATTAAAAAAAATAATCCTCTAAACATTTTTTGGTCCTCCCTATTATTAACTAGGAACCAAAAAATAAAAAATCCCGAAAGGACGGGGGCTATCGAAAATCTATTGACTTGGATGAATGCTAGCAAACATAATTGTAACAGCCTGGTTAATGTCTTTTGCCAGGATTTTTGGCTTTAGCATTATACATTTATCTGGAAATTTTTCTATTATTTCTGATTTGGTTTCACCAAATGTTCCTTGAGTTTTAATATTTGTCTGTTTGACCTGTGGTTTACACTCCTCTATCGAATAAGAGGAGCGAGATGTAGATGCGATGAGTTGTGTGTTTTCATCATAAAGTTTTATAACAACTGTTGCAAAATTTTCTGTCGTGAAAATATCTGTTATCATGACCCAGTGATAATTCTCTGCTCCGCAATACAAAGGTTTGCTGTAATCACATGTGGTATCGAGAGCAGCCCCAATCGTATGTTTATCATAGATATAGGCGTCATCAGCCCTGTTGGACCTCTTTACCCAATGAACATTAGTATTCGCAGAGGAAACTAACATACTATTGATGTAGGGCTCATATAATCCGAGTGAAGAATCATGAATAGTGGGCGGCGCCACATAAATCTTTTCCACTTGATCACTTAGTGGTTCTGCTAGCAGCATTAGTGCTGTTGTTAACCAATACATTGTAGCCTCCAAGGTTTGTTAATAATCATTTTATCTCCTTACTGTATAATTGTAATGCGAGTTCAACTCGCTCTGCGTATTCTTCTATATTTATCTCTATGCCATTGGAAAGAGCATAATCATAACCCAAGTGCCAAGCCAAGGATTCTTCAAATAGCCGTATTCTTCTATGTTTCTTAAAGAGGTTTTTATCATTAAATATTACGTGGCCAACTTCATGAACTAATGAAATTAACTTTTCAAATTCAGATTGATCATCTCCGATATCAATTATGCCTATATGCCCAATTTCCTCAACCTCATCCAGAGGTGTAGGTATCCAGTAAGAATTATCACCGTTGACAAACTCTACACTGACATTGAAATCATATTCAGCTATCTCCATCAATAGAGCAAACTTGTGCTTCAACAACGTTTTTTTTGAAATACTCGATAAGATCTGTGTATCCTCCAATGAACTTCTCTTGACCTGAGGATTGATTAATCTCAACAATCATAGGCACAGTCCCGTATTTATAAATAGATTTATAATAATCTAACATCGTATTACTATGGTCCACAGAACAATATTCAAAAGGAAGTCTTTTGGCTATCATTTCCATTTTCGCTTTGAGACAGAAGGGACACTCGGACCAACAAATAATTTTATAATATATCATTTTAACCTCGCAGGATTTGTCTTTTTTTTATTTTGCTGTGTATTTCAGCAGGGGTTCCCACAATAGTTATGGTCTTAGGGTTGCTTCCTTCTTGGACCACTACTTTGCTGAACTTTGCTCCATCTTCTAACCCCAGCCGAATACTCTCTGATACCAACACTTCATTCATTTGGTAATCATCTGCGATGGAAATTATATGTCGAGGGTTAATATATACCTCTATTAGGCGAGAGATGCCACCGCGCATCTCTCGCTCTATTTGAATCAATCTAACTAGCAAAACATTCCTCCTTGGTATTGTGCCTTATGTTTTTGGTCTCCACAGACCATTGTTTACCGTCTAACATAATAATTGACCGATCATATTCCTCAAAGGACATAAACAACGCAACCGATGGTTTCATTGTCTGGTGCCAATTAGAAAATAGATCATCTTTCCCCGGAACCCTAGGGCGATTCAGTAACGTTCCCGCTGGTATCCATAGTAGATCTCCCTTCTGATACATTTTGTTCTCCGTTATAATAATTCTGCAGACCTTCTAATATTGCACATATGTCTGCTATAGATGCATCAACACTTGTTAATGCAGATCTAGCTTTTTCTAATAAATATAATGCTTTCTGTAAATCAGCATTATTATTTTCGACCTCTTCGATACCATTAGTTAACTCTGCAATCGCTTTTGTCAATTGGATGAGTGAATCGGTACCAAACTTTTGTATTTCAGTTGGGATATCATTGATGTTTACCCCATATGCTATTCTTACTCTCATTTTACCTCCATTTTTAAAATAAATTTGAGTATATGGCTTGTATGACCAGTCCTGTAACAGCCAAGCCAACTGTCCAGATAAATTTAGCAACGCCTTGTTGCCACTGCTCAAGGTCTCTAACGCGAGCATAAAGCCCCTGATCAGGATTATAAATTGCTTCTTTAATTTTTTTCACATCATCTATCATCTCGTCTTGCTTGTCAGCCATACGTTGAATCTGATGTGAAAGGTCAACAATGGCATCTCGTAAATCTTGTATTTCGTTCTCGCTCATGTTCAAGTCCTCTATGTCTAAATAGTATTACAAAGTTACAACAGCATGAGACGTTGTCAATAAGATCCCCGCGGCGGATGCGGCATTCTTCAAAGCGCACTTAGTAACTTTACAAGGATCAATAATTCCTTTTTCGTAAGTGCTAACCATACACCTCTCAAGGAAATCATAGCCAGTATCTCCTACTTCATTTTTTATATTTGTCACAATAATATCGGGGGATTCGCCGGCATTAATCGCCATTTGTCTTAGGGGAGCCTCACAAGCCTTTAAGACCACTTGGGCTCCCAGCGACTGCTCTTCATTGTTGGTTTCGACAAAAAGATCTTGAGTCGCCCTAAGCAAGGCAACACCCCCGCCGGGGATAATCCCTTCTTGTTGTGCTGACCTGACTGCTTCAAGAGAATCATCTATACGATGACGCTTTTCTATCATCTCCACTTCTGTTTGAGCTCCAACTTTGATAACTGCTACACCTGATGCTAATCTGGTGATTCGTTCCTGAAGACGTTCACATTCCGGGAGGTTCTCAATTTGTTGGATCTGTGCTTTCACTGTTTCTATTGTCTCGTCTATTTTTTGAGTATTGCCTTTCCCACCTACTACCGTGGTCCATGTTTTTGTCACGCTAATCCTGTTACATTGGCCAAAGTGACCTAATTTCACATCGCGTAGAGTCAACGAATTTTCACGAGTAATAAAGGTGCCACCACTACTAGTGGATAAGTCTCGAAGAATGTTTCTTCGTTCTTCTCCATATCTCGGCGCCTTGATCGCACAGATCTTCATAGTTCCTCGCACAGCATTTGCTATAAGAGCAGCTAATGCTTGACCTTCGATGTCGTTAGAAATGATAACCAAAGGGCGGTTATCCCTTGATGCTAACTCCAGAGTTGGCATAATCTGTTCGACATGTTCGATTTTCTCATCTGTAATAAGTATCAGGGGATTATCATAATTAACTGTCGCGTTCCTTTGGTCCGTTATAAACGAGTTACTAATGTAGCCAGAATCGAATCTGAAGCCTTCTATGAGATCAAGTGAGGTGTTCATACTCCGAGCCTCTTCAACGAGCACAGAACCATCCTTACCGGCCTTATCAATAGCAGTTGCAATCAGTTTTCCAATAGCTTTATCGTTATTGGCTGAAATAGTTGCAACATGCTGAATATCATCTACGGTTTGAATTGGGCGAGACATTTTTGTTAATTTATCCAATATAAGATCAACTGCTTTGTCGATACCTCTTTTCAACTCAACAGGAGAGACACCTGCTGTTAAATATTTTTGAGCCTCTTGTAAAATTTCTCGCGCTAATACAGTAGCCGTTGTGGTTCCGTCCCCAGCATCTGTCACTGTTTGTTCTGCTGCTTGTTTAATAACTTGCGCACCGAGATTCTCAAAAGGGTCCTCCAAGTCAATAAATTTAGCAATTGTTACACCGTCTTTGGTGATGACAGGCGTGTTTTGTTCTTTGTGATATAGAGCTACATTCCTTCCTCGGGGTCCGAGAGTGGTTGCGACATTATCAGCAAGAACATTAACTCCCTTAAGAATTTTTTGGTTAAGGGCTTGTCCTTCATTATATTGTTTCATTATTCCTCCATTGTTTTATATAATATAACCCCTCGGAAGAGGTTTGTCAAGTTTTTTAATACCCGGAGCGATAATTACTATCATTATAATGTTTCCCATTACGAAAACCAGACTCATCTACTTCTGGATATGCACTGTCGTCATTCGGATGATGATAAATCTCATGACGATAGATAAATCTGATCTTGTGGATAATCTCCGACATTCTTTTTGCTTTTTCTTCTGTCCACCTATTGGTTGTTCTATCTCTTTTTTGATCTAGCGCCCATCTATAATCTTCCTCTTTTAAATTAGGTACAATGTATCCTTGAGGGTATTTCTGTTTTAATTTTTTCCTGTAATACCCAGCCATAGAGCCGCCCCCATCTCTCCAATCATCAAAGTTGGGAATTTTCTTCAGGAGTGATTTATCAATGGTTTCGTTAAGAGATTTATTTCTTCTTCTGTAATTTGATCGTGATTGCTGGACAGACCGTGCAAGCTGTTGAATTTCAGGGTGATTGGTGCGTGATTTAGCCATGCGAGCAATGGCTCGATTACCAAAGTTACCTTTAGACAGTTCTCTGCCACCTAAATAATCAATTAACATCCGTGCAAGGTGACTGGGGACATCAGTCGACCAATCTTCCAGCTGCTTTTCTTCTATATGGGCACGTTTAAACATTTCTTTGTTTTCATCGTAGTCCTCCTGAATCCAGATATTTCTAAAATCTTGAGCAGTCATGCTAGCATACTTACTAGCCAATTGTTCCTCTTTTTCTTTTTTACGTCTCTGTTCTTGCTCTCGTTCATAGTGGCGGCGGGCTTTTGGATCTGATTGAATCTCCTTCCATTTATTGAAAGGCATAATTTTAGACAGCAGGGTTTTGTCTATAGCCTCATTTAGTCTCATTTAACATTCCTTTCATTACTGCTTCGATTAGTTGGTCGAGAGACGTTGCTTCATTTATTGTGTTCGTCTTGGTATCGTAGGTCTCTTGGTATTCCAAGGTATTAATGATTTCTCCGAAAGATTGCTTGGATGTGTCCAGACTTTGGAGAGTGGCCTCTCCAGCAGCAATTCTTTTAGCTGCATCTTCCTCTGCAATATAAATTTTTGATTTTTGTTCTGCGTTTGTTAGATCATCATACATCTGTTGCATAAGACGTAGCGCTGCTTTTAATTTTCTCTTATCAGTATCAGTTGTCTGTTCGATTGCTTTTCCTACCATTTCTCTAAATGTCTGTGTGTAGACTTCTGCCAAATATAGAACAGCTTCTCCGGAACCTTGAACATATTTTGTCAAATTAACAGTTGGATTGTCATCATCTTTGGTTGCTGATGTTAGTATTGCGTTTTCACCGTTAATTTTAAGGCCCGTGTTTCCCTTGTCATTTGGATTTAATTTGCTTTTTCTTTTGACATCAAAGAAATAAAGCTCAACTCCTATAAGACGATCTGGATCGGAGGTTCCTCTCGATGTCTTTCCTATTTGCTCAACTCCTTGTTTCTTGAGGGCGATAACATAAGTTGTTGTTCCTTTTTCAAATCCACGAGCAGCTTGGGTTAGGTTCTGACCTTTTCCGTAATATTTGGCGCTGCCTTTCTGGCCGTTGGACATTATAAAATCGGTGGCTCCCATCTTATTTTGATCAGTTGTTGACTTCCCTTCAACTGCACCACCGCATATCAAAGCCAGAAAATGCTCGAATAAATAAGCGCCGGCCCCATGATCGATCTCTTTAGCCATATAATTGAAGATGTCCAAAAGAATTATTTGTGTCAAGGTCACCGAAGTATCCTGACTTTTTAATTGTTTTATTGCCTCGGCATCGCCTTGTGCCGCTTTGAAAAATGTTTCGGACATCTTAGAGATTTTAACTATCCTACTTTTTATTTCCCCCGGGCCCGTGCCTGCAGGGCCGAGAAGTCTCTGTACAACCGTTGTTAGTTCATCCGTATAGGCTCCGTGTTCTCCACCTTGAGTTCTAACTCTAGGAGATGTCATAGTTTGAGTTCTAGGTCTCATAACATCAGGATCAACGGGATCCGGTTCTATTTTTTTGGCTGCGTCCTTTTTAGCTTGAAGAGCCGCTCTTGCTAGTCTTTGTAGTTGCTTGAAATCTTGTTTGTTGGTTTTTGTCCTGCTTACGTTGCTCATTTTTGTTATTGCAACCAAAACATTTTCTAAATCTGTTGTAATAAGCGCAGGGGTGTCTATTAAATGTTGTATGTCGTCATCAGTTAGCTGATCGGTCTCAGGTTTGACGCCCGACAATCTTTTTACAATTGTAGATTTTGCAGGGTGTCCTGATGGAAAGTCGTCATCGGCGAGGTCAGGAAAACTAGTCTTATCATAATTGAACCTCTTCTCACTCAACACCTGCTCAATTAACTTATCCAACTCTTTGCTCATTATAATTCCTCCAATAGTTTCTTGATGTCCAAACCAGCGCAATCAATCTTTCGCTTGGTCAAATGATAGTGGCTTATAAAGCCCTCAAAGCGCCCTTCAGCGCATTTTTTACTCACCTTGGTGTTCGTCTTGCCTGAGCGGTCTAAAGGTGTCTGAAGGGGTATTCCTGTGCACTTATGAACTGCTTTCATAAGAGCTTTTAGTGCCTCAATTTGCACGGGATAGAACCCGGTATGCTCTCTCAGTTTCTTCCCGTGAACGTGCGCATCTGTTATAATTGGTCTTGGGCCGTAGTCTCGCTTTTCATACCAAGATTGATATTTGGTGTAGTAAGCGTTACTTATCTCAACACCGAGAGAACGGTCATTCCAAGTCTTCCCTCCAGCATGCCACGCGATGTCGTTCATATCCATAAATTGATATATGGTCCCATCGTTGTCAATAGCGAAGTGAACACTGATTCCACGCTTAGAAAGCACCTTATAGCAAGATTCGGACGACAAGCATACATCCCAATGACAAACGAAGAATTTTGGATCTCGTTTATAATTCGACTTCTTCCATCCTTTACGGAGCTTTAATCCTCCGCCCTCAAAGAACAATTTAACCTTTGGCCACTCAATGGGAAAGTATTCTGAATTGTATATAATAAAAGACTCCGAGTTATCTTTGTGGGACATCGGAGCATGATCTTCCATTGTTGCAACACGGTGAGTATGAATCCTACGATATGTCGTAGGGCCACAAAGACCATCTGCTGTAACTCTACATTCTTTTTGAAATTCTTCAATGGCACTGACAAGTTTCTCGCCATGTTTGGAACAGCCGAACCATTCCGGGTCCCAGCCCAATCTTGCTGCTGACGCCTCATTATAAAATATTTTATCTTCCATTTTTTGCTCTTTTTATTTTTTTAACCAAATCATAATCTTCCATTAATTTTTCTTCTTCAAGAAAAGCGCTATCAATCTCATAACTATAGTTTGGCTTATATTCCCCCAAGAGGGACTGTAGTATCTTTTGTTGCCTGCCCGTCATCACACCTGCTAGAGTGAACGTAACATTGGTAAGCATTGGTAAATGATCAAGGGCGAACAATAATTCATCCACTCTTTCTTGAAAACCTACGCTTCCGCCAATCTTTACGTCAATCTCTGTAGCATATGCGTATTCGCTTTTTATACCTCCGGACTTTAACATCCGACCCAAGAGTGAATCAACACCTGTGTTTTTAATAGCAATCTTAATAGAACTTTTTGCAAATTGCCTTTTTGTAAGAGACCCTATTTCTTTATCTAAATCTTCTGAATATTGGGTGAAAAGCTCTGGGGCTGCTATAAAGTTTGTAGATAAAACTATGGCAGATTGGATCCACTCTTCTTTGTTCTCTTGGAGTCCATGCAGTTGTGTTTCGCTCAATCCGAACGCTTCCTTGGGATTAAAAACATAATATCTTTCCTCGCCGGCGGCCTGTATGATATATACAATAAGATAAGGAGCAGTAGATACTACGCCACGATCTCGAGAGAGGCTTTTAAACAAAGCAGGAACATTAAGGCCTTTTATTTGAGCGTTTTTGGTTGTAACATCCTTATCTTCGATGCCATAGCCAGTTTGTGCTCCAAAATAAATAGCATAAGGAATAGACTTGTTAGCCAGCTCTAGAACATCTTGTAAATCAAATTGCCCATCTCCAGTCACATCAAAGTCCTTGTTGAACTTTTTTTGGTCGTAGTTAAGAGGATTGGCCCCCCTGTTGGTCATCATTGATGTTTCTTTTTCGGCTGCATATTTATTAAATATATTTATTAACTTCTCCGGTTGGATTTGATGGGGATCAATATCGCCGAACTCAGCTGCCAGTTCTGCCTTGGCGGCCTTAAAAGCCTCCGGGTTTTCTTCTTCCATGTCTTTTAATAATTTATCGTTTGGGTTTTCGCCAGTATCCTCTTTCATAAAACGATACCAGTTTTCAATTACAAGTCTTTTACTCATTTATAATACCTCATCGGCCAGTCCTTTTTCTATTGCCTCGGATGAGGATAGATAAACATTTACTTTCCTATTAATTAGTGTTTGAATTTGTCTTTTCGTCATAGAAGTCTCACTTGAGAGACATTGAATATACATATCCTGTAGGTTTTTCATCTGTTCCATTTCATTCTCGAGGTTGTGGAGTTCTCCAATTGAGCCGCCATTAACAGAATGGATCATGACTTGACAATTTTTCCCCAACTTTCTTTTTCCTTCTGAGCCGGCGGCGAGCAGGAGGGTTCCAGCTGACATTACCTTTCCAATACCTATGGTTTCAATATCGCAATAGGCTTTACAAAAATTCATCACATCATAAATCCCAAACATTTCGTGGGCCGATCCTCCATAGGTTGAAATATAAAGTTTTATATCCTCTGCGCGAGTGGCATCTTCGGCCTTCTCTTGGGATAACACCAGTAATGCCGAAATTAAATCAGCTGCTTTTTCTTCATTCAATTCTCCCACAAACATAATGCTTCTTTGCTCTGGGCCTTTTGATAAAGATCCAAGGAGATCTACCACTGACTGTTCGGTTTTTTCAGGCTCTTCTGATTTTTCTTTCTTTTCTTTCTTTTGCAACATCATTGTTTCTCCTTTTTGTTCTTTACAATATTGTTTACATAGCTCTCTAGTTCTTCCCAATTTGTATATTGAATCAAATGGCTATAGTTTGGAGGGAAACTGTTGACATAATTTCTCATTATGGCAGTCTGAATGCTTTTTACATTCACTTGATCAATGTATTTCTGTGTAGTTATATTTTGTTCTGTTCTGTGTGCTTCTTTCATTGCTAAATACTTAAGAGCCAAAGTTTCTTGAAGTCCTTGTTCTGAAGTTGTAAACAAAGCAGCGCAACTTTGTTGTGTTTGGTTTAAAACGGTAACAGAATATCCTATGGCCATCATATAATTTAGGCACCACATTATAATCATTCCACCGATCACGCATAATAAATTTATTAACATTTTTCCTCCAAAAAAAAAGAGGGGATCCCTCCCCTCTCCATTATAATATGTTTTTAAGTATCTGTCAAATTATTTTTTTGTTTTCCGGCGAGCATTTCGAGTTGCACGAACTTTACGACGGGCACTTGTATTTTCCCGAGTAGATTGCTTAGTAGCACGTCGAGGAATATTTCCTAGTGCCTCTTGCAGCTGCCGATCTGCTTGTTTTGCTTTGAGAAGCCTTTTTGCAACTCTTTTGGCGACCTCATTAATAATTTCTTTTCTCCCGGGAACATAGTTGATTCCGCGAAGGGCTTCCATAATGGGCTCTTCATCTTCGATCTCTATATCATCAACTACTTCTTCGCCGCTTTCATCATCAAATGCAACTTCCTCTTCTCCTTCGAAATCATCAACTACTTCTGGTGCATCTGACATTTCGATTTCAACACCTAGAATATCTCCAATAGCTCCAATAAGTTCACCAGCAATATCTTCGGCAACAGATTGGTCTAGTGGTCCGGTTTCTACGTCGATATCTTCTGGTTCTTCTCCGCCTAGATCATCGAGTTCTGCTTCATCTGGTTCTGGTAGTTCACCCATTCCTGCTTCTTCGGCATCCATTGCGATTTCTTCTTCGGCGTCTTCATTGACGTAAGCCTTGTCGCCTTTTTTCTCTCCGCGGGCTGGGCCAGAATGTTTTAGTTTATCACCTTTATTTCCACCCCAGTCTTCATCTTCGTCATCCCTCTTATCCATAGCGGATCCAATCATTGCACCACCAAGGGCGGCTTCACCAGCAGTGAGACCAGCAAGTGCCAGGGGGTTCTCGTTGAGAGACTCAATATTTGCTAGTTTTGCAAAACGACGAAGTTGTGCTTCGCTTAATATTTTTTTAGACATGCGGTTGACTCCTTAAAGTATTTTTCAATATAAATAGAAACAAAAATAATAAAAGAACCCAATTCAGTTAAATTTCTGGGTGTTCTTCGGCTATGATATCAAAGATATCGTCTATATCTCCATCACCCAGTCCAAAGTCCTTAAGCAGTTGATCGGATTTCTCCTGATCTTTCTTTACTTTAGCTCGTTGGGCTTTTGATTGTTTCCCGGTGGCCTCTTTGTAATGATCAATAAACATTTCCATCATAGGGTCTTTCTCAACAACAGCCTGAACGCATGCACGAAGGAACTCGGATTGTGTCATGCTGTGATACTGCATGCGGATCTTGAAATCCGCATGCAAAGTATCTTTGGCATAAAACGTGAACTTCTTCGTGTCCTTTGCGTATTTGTTGGGCATTACTTTAAGTAGTCTTTTCTTTACGAAGATTGTCGTAAATATCAATTAAAGCATCAATATCTACGTCATTCTTTAAGAGCCGATAAGCCCGGACAGTTAGACTAATGTCATCTTTAGTAAGCCACCCACTATCAATGTAATCTGCCTTGAGTTCTCGCTTTTGCTCCTTATAGGGCTCCATTGCATCTTCAAGCGCTTTCATTGATTTAATGTAGTCAGCCATGTGTTGTTCTTTTGTTTTAAATGCTGCTTCTTCATATTCTTCAACAATTGCAGCGCTGTTGTTTGTTACAAATTCAAATTTAGTCATCGTTGCCTCTTTCCAACGGAGGAAATATCAACCTCGGTTGTTGTGCAAAATTTCACTGCTTCTTCAATGCTTCTAAACATTGTAGTAGTGATGCGACGATCATTTCTCAAAGTTATAATAAATCCTCCTGAGCCCGCATGCATCATTACAATGTGTGCTGGGTTTACGGCTAGTCGATTGCCGTT
>Ga0098052_1002048_pt1 | contig 12278 bp, 10 predicted proteins | sample 15_taG_FD_81591 | JGI IMG/M metagenome (GOLD analysis project Ga0098052, IMG submission 81591) | Marine viral communities from the Subarctic Pacific Ocean - 15_ETSP_OMZ_AT15312 metaG | ecosystem: Environmental > Aquatic > Marine > Oceanic | place: Pacific Ocean | collected 2015-01-18 | reverse complement strand
CAACTTGCTGGGTTCGAACCCAGCACCGTCACCGTTTCCAAGGACTCGGCAGGCCGCTACTTTGTGAGCTGTCTGTGCGAGTTCGAACCCAGCAAGTTGCCGGTTACCTCCAACATGACCGGCATTGATCTGGGCCTGAAAGACCTGTTTATCACCGACCAGGGTGAACGGGTCGGCAATCCCCGCCATACCGCGAAATACGCCGCCAGGCTGGCCAAGGCACAACGACGACTGAGCAAGAAAAAGCTCGGCTCGGCCAACCGTGCCAAGGCCCGGCAGAAGGTGGCGAAACTTCACGCCAAAATCTCCGATTGCCGACAGGACAATTTGCACAAATTGTCCCGCAGATTGATTAACGAGAACCAAGTGATCTGTGTCGAATCCCTGAAAGTGAAAAACATGATCCGCAACCCCACGCTGAGTAAAGCGATTGCCGATGCCGGATGGGGTGAGTTCGTGCGCCAGTTGGCGTACAAGGCAGAATGGGGCGGACGCTCACTGGTCGCCATTGACCAGTGGTTCCCCAGCTCCAAACGCTGTTCGGGTTGTGGGCACACATTGTCGTCGCTGCCGTTGACGGTCAGGAAATGGAACTGCCCCGAATGTGGCGCAAACCATGACCGCGACCACAACGCCGCAACCAACATTAAAGCCGCCGGGCTGGCGGTGTTAGCCCTTGGAGAGAATGTAAGCGGCATGGCGTCAGTCTCCATGTCCTGTTCTCGGTGAATTGGGAATCTCCTTCCTTTAGGGAGGGGAGCAGTCAACATCTTGCTCCTTGCACGTGAACAATAAACGTTAAATCTATCAGTGTGGGTCACTGCGTGTCATGGTTCCCGTTGGGCGCGATACGGCAGGCCAAGGAAATAGGCTATGGTATGTCTGTTACCGTATCCTCTTAACAATGCTGATAACAAAGGAGTGATTATGTGGCATCAACAAGAGATTCACTTGCCGGAAATGCCTCGGGGCTTTCACCTGATTACCGATGAGATTGTCAGGGCGCTGCCCTGTTTGGCAGAGTGCCACCAAGGGCTGCTGCATTTACAGCTGATGCACACTTCCGCCTCGTTAACGCTCAATGAAAACACCGACCCAGATGTTCGTCATGATCTGGATGCCTTTATTCGCCGCTTAGTGCCCGAAGGGCTGAGCTACTTCCAGCACACCTTAGAAGGCCCTGATGACATGCCTGCCCATGTGGCCTCTAGCCTGCTAGGCACTCAGCTTAGCCTTGCGGTACGCGATGGCCGCTTAGCCCTTGGCACCTGGCAAGGGGTGTGGTTAGGTGAGCACCGTGAACAGGGTGGTTCGCGCCGCTTACTGGCCACATTGAACGGCTGTACTGCGCCCTAGCGGCAGTCCATTGAATGACTTTTTTGAGATAAGCGCCCCAGGCCGGGACGCCGAAATCGAGCGTGGCGTCATCAGCAAGGGCGGCTTGGGTGGTAACGCCTGCCAAGCTTAGGGCAATGGTAGAAACGAGTGGACGGGTTAAACGCGTCATGGAAGGGGATCTTCTTGCTTAGGTTATTGTGATTACGCGGTGGTACGAGCGAGAACACGCAGGCGCGAAGCCAGCATATCGCGGTCTAGATAGGTGCCCTGAAGATGGTGAGCACCGCTATTGGGATCGAACTCCCTGCGGCCGTGAAGCACGCGACGATTATCGAACGCCACCATCTGGCCCGGTTTTAAGGTGAACTCCAACTGATGGGCATCGCTGTGGAAGAGTTGCCACAGCACTTTATAAGCGCGGTACCAAGCCTAATGCCAGTCAGGCTTAACTGACTGGCATTAGCCCCAAAGACTTTGTTTAATTTATAGGTAGCTTTTTCATGAGCCAATTACCACCGCTGTTATGGCCACAAGCCTTTGAGTCTGCTGTCCGCACCCTGAGCTTTACTGCCGCCGGTAGTGAGTTAGGAGTTACCCAGGCGGCCATCAGTCAGCGTATTCGGTTGTTAGTTTTTTTTGCTGATAATGAGTAAATTCACCAATTTTCTTGCCATTTTGGTGCAACCGTGAAGAATGATGCGCCTTCTTTGTTTTAAAAAAGGTGTGTTTGGTATGGATTTTACTCTTCCTCCCCTGTTGACCGCGATGGTGGACCGCGGTAATGGGCTGTTATGGGGCAGTGTGCTGATTTACCTGCTCATCGGTGCTGGCCTCTATTTCACGGTCATGACCCGTGCTATTCAAATTCGTTATTTCGGACATATGTTCAAGCTGCTGCGCGGTTCCCGGCAGTCCAACGGCGGTATTTCCTCGTTTCAGGCGCTCTCTACCAGTCTCGCCGCGCGGGTGGGCACGGGTAACCTAGCGGGCGTTGCGGTGGCGATCTACTTCGGCGGCCCCGGCGCGATTTTCTGGATGTGGATGACCGCCATGGTGGGCATGGCGACCAGCTTTGTGGAGTCCACGCTGGCTCAGGCCTACAAAACCGACCATGGCGATAACACCTTTCGCGGTGGCCCGGCGCGCTACATCGAACGCGGCTTGGGGCTGCGCTGGCTGGCGGTACTGTTTTCTATCTGCCTGATTATTGCGTTTGGGTTGGCGTTTAACAGCGTACAGGCCAACTCCATCGCCCAGGCCATGGAGCAGGCATTCGCCATTCCCACCTGGGCCATGGGGTTAGTCTTGATGGCCATCGTCGCGCCGATTATTTTCGGCGGCTTGAAGTCGATTGCGAAAGTGGCCGAGTTAGTGGTGCCGCTGATGGCACTGCTGTACCTGATCTTGGCGCTGGTCGTGGTGGCGCTCAATATTAGCGACCTGCCCGCTGCCATCATGACAATCGTGCAGAGCGCTTTTGGTATTGAGCAGGCGGCCGGCGGTGCGATGGGCTATGCCATTTCCCAAGCGATTATGAACGGTATTCAGCGCGGCTTGTTCTCTAACGAAGCGGGTATGGGCTCTGCGCCTAACGCGGCAGCGACTGCCAGCACCCGCCCGGATCACCCGGCAGCTCAGGGTTTTATTCAAATGCTGGGCGTTTTTCTGGATACCCTGGTGATCTGTACCGCGACGGCAGCAATCATCATTATGGCGGGCCCGGAACTGCTGGCCAGCGAGGAGAGCAACGGCATCCAGCTGACCCAGATGGCGCTCTCCAGCCATGTGGGCGAATGGGGCGGCATGTTCATTGCGGTAGCGATTCTGCTGTTTGCGTTCACGTCCGTGATTGCCAACTACTCTTACGGTGAGTCCAACATCGAATACCTGGCTGGCCGCCGGGCACCCCTGGCGGTGATGCTGTATCGTCTGGCCGTGCTGGGCATGATCATGGTGGGCTCTGTGGCCAGCCTGGGAGCTATCTGGAATTTTGCGGATCTCTCCATGGGTATGATGGCGATCATTAACCTGGTGGCGATTCTGCTGCTATCGCCCATTGCCTTTGCGCTGTTCAAAGATTACGACACGCAGCTCAAGGCGGGTAAAGAACCGGTCTTCGACCCTAGCCAGTTTCCGAAGCTGGCGAACAAAGTAGATCCGAACGCCTGGCCGACTAAGAAATAGCCACGTATCTGCTTGCTAGTCGTCATCTGCCCCACGCGTTGCTGCGATTCAAGCAGCCACGCGTGGGGCTTTTTCATGGGTGAATAGTTCGATTTTGTCGAATGTAGATCGGAAAACGTTGCGCTTTTGCTCACCGAAAAGCGCCGTAGAATAGCGCCTAACCTTCTCTCTGTTTTTAAGGAATTTTCATGACCACTCGTGCCCTGTTAGTGACCTCTTCTATCCTCGGCGACAACGGCCAGTCCAACGCGCTGGCGAGCCATTTTCAGCAGCAGGCCGCTGCACGTGATGGCGTCGCCGTTACCCACCGCGATGTGGTTGCCAACGCGCTGCCGCACCTTGCCATCGAAGAGCTGGGCGCGTGGCAGACCCCGGCTGACGAGCGCACCACCGAGCAACAGGCGCTGGCCGCGCACTCGGATGAGCTGCTGGCAGAGCTGCGCGCTAACGACGTGCTGGTACTGGCGGTGCCGATGTACAACCTGGGCATTCCGTCACAGCTGAAAGCGTGGTTTGACCGCGTGCTGCGCGCCGGTGAAACCTTCCGCTACACCGAAAACGGCCCCCAGGGGCTGATCGAAGGCAAGCGAGCTATCATTCTGGCCGCTCGTGGCGGTCAATACGCGGGCACCGAGTTCGATAGCCAAACGCCGCACCTGAAAACCATGTTGGGCCTGATGGGCATTCGCGATGTGGAAGTGGTGTTTGCTGAAGGTTTGAACATGGGCGACGCTCACCGCGATGCCGCGATGAAAGAAGCCTTCCAAGCCATTGATCAGCTTGTCGAAGCGCTCTAAACCAACGCCATAAGCCAAACGAGGTTGTCATGCCGCGCCCGGAACTGCTCGAACAGATTTACACTATTGTCGATCAAATTCCGGCGGGGCGGGTGACGACCTATGGCCGCATTGCCAAGATGACCGAAGGAGCAACGGCGCGCATGGTGGGGTCGGCCATGCGTCACCTGCCCGAGGGGCATCAGCTACCCTGGCATCGTGTCATTTCCGCGTCACTCAAACTGGCTGACCACGGCGGCGCGGCACGCCAGCACGAAAAGCTGCGTGCCGAGGGCGTCGCGTTCGATGCCAAAGGCCGCGTGCCGAGCCACCTTGTTTGGCCGGATGAGTAGCTCTTGGGTGAGTGGTTAATAGGGAGGTGTGAATAGAAAGCTGTGAATAGCGATTTGTGAATGACAAAACGCCGCCCGGTGGGCGGCGTTGGCGTACTTATGCGTAGTGGGTCGCAGGTTGAGCGTTAGTCTTCTTGCCTACTGCCGGACTTCAGCGACCAGTCCCGCCAGCGCAGGTCGAAGAGATCCTTGCGGCGGTCCTTGAGGTTGGTGACCGAGCCTTCTGCACGCACTACGGTCAGGCGGGTCAAGTCCAGGTCCGAGAAGATGATCATCTCGGTGTTGGGCGTGGTTTCGGCCAGCACTGCGTCATGGGGGAAGGCAAAGTCGGAGGGGGTGAATACCGCCGACTGGGCATACTGGATATCCAGGTTCTCGATGGACGGCAGGTTGCCGACGCTTCCGCAGATGACCACGTAGCACTCGTTCTCGATAGCCCGCGCCTGAGCGCAGTGTCGCACACGCAGGTAGCCATTTTTGGTGTCGACCCAGAACGGCACGAACAGAATGTCCATGTCCTGGTCGGCCAGCAGGCGGCCCAGTTCCGGGAATTCCACGTCGTAGCAGATCAGGATGCCGACACGGCCTGCATCGGTATCGAACACCTGCAGATCGTCGCCGCCTTCGATCACCCAGTCGCGCCGCTCCTGCGGGGTGATATGCAGCTTGGACTGTTTCTCCACCTCGCCGTCCCGATGGAACAGGTAAGCCACGTTATAAAGACGGTCATCCTCACCCACCTCGATCATCGAACCACCGACGATGTTGATGTTGTAGGACACCGCCATCCGCGACAGCTCGCTCTTGAAACGGTCGGTGAAGCCCGCCAAAAAGCGGATGGCAGCGGTCTGGTCTTTCTGCGCGGCGCGATCCTGCAGGCCCATGAGTGGCGTGGTGAACAGCTCCGGGAAAACGGCAAAGTCGCTCTGATAATCCGACAACGCATCGACGAAATACTCGATTTGCTGCAGCGCAGCCTCCACGGAGGCGAACTCACGCATTTGCCACTGCACCGCGCCCACGCGTACCTGAGTGGGGCGAGTGTCTAGCACGTTTTCAGCGGGCTCGAACAGAATATTGTTCCACTCCAACAGCGTGGCGTAGCCTCGGGACTGCTCGTCTTCCGGCAGGTACTTGCGTAACAGACGTTTGACCTGGAAGTCGTTGGCAAGCTGGAACGACAGAATCGGGTCGTAAATCTCTTTGCGGGAGACTTTGTCGATGTACTGGGCAGGCGTTAGCTCGCTGGCGTGCTGGTGATACTCGGGAATACGTCCGCCCGCCAAAATAGCCCGCAGGTTGAGCGAACGGCACAGCTCTTTACGCGCTTCGTATAGGCGGCGGCCCAGGCGGTAGCCGCGATAGTCTGGGTGGATCAGTACATCCAGCCCGTACATGGCATCGCCTTCCGGATCGTTCAGGATGATTTCACGATGGCCGATCAAATCGTCGTATTTGTGCGGGTTGGAGAACTCGTCGTAATCCACCTGCACGGTGAGGGCGACGCCCACCAGTACGCCGTCGTCTTCAATGGCAATCTGGCCGTCGGGAAACTCCTGGATCAGCTTATCGATGGTGTGCTTAGGCCAAGCGCCACCAATATCGTGATACACCGCATCCATCAGCGATTTCAGCTGCTCGTAGTCGTCGCTGGTGAGGTTACGCAGATTGAGGTGCAGGTCTTCTAGGGACATAGGTCAGGGGTTCCCATTCATAAAATGAAGTTGGCCTATTGTATCACTGCTGTACGCTTTGCGTTTTACGGGCGGCTGCCGCGCGTACCAACGGACGTGTCAGCGTTTGCGCCATGATCACCCCGGCAAGGATTAACAGCCCACCTATAAAGTGGAACCCCGATACCTGTTCACCCAGTAACGCCATGGCAATCAGCGCGCTAAATAGCGGCATCAGGTTGATAAAGATACTCGCCTGGTTAGCGCCGATTTGGCGGACCGCTCGCATCCACAAGAACGTGGTAATAACGGAAGCAGGAATGCCTGCGTACAGGATCAGCCAAACGTTCTTCCCATCCACCGGCGTCATGGGGCCCATCAAGTAGGGTGGCAGCAAGAACAACACGGCAAAACAGACCTGGGCATAGAGCATGACCCAAGGAGGCAGATTCATCGCCCAGCGTTTGAGCATCACGCCATAAAGCGCATAGCAGGTGGCGGCGACCACCATTAACGCGTCGCCCTGCGCCACCTCTAACTGCAGCAGAGAAAGTGGGTTGCCGCGGCCCAGCAGCACGGTGACGCCGATAAAGGCGAGCACGCCGCCTACGACGCCGCCTAATGTGGGTGGTTCCTTCAAAATTAGCGCGCTCAATAGCACCGTGAGCAGCGGCACCATTGCTGCAAGAATGCCCATATTGGTGGCGGTGGTAGTTTCCGCAGCGATATAAGCCAGCCCCTGCCATAGCCCCATCCCTAAAAGCCCTAGCAGAGCTAGCTTTGGCCAGTTACGCACGATCTCACCTTTGTGACGCAGTACGGCCGGCAGCACAAAAGGAGTCATGACGACGAGGGCGAGCAGCCAGCGTAAAAACGCGATACTGCTAGGAGCGATGGCATCTACCGAAAGCTGGTTGATGGTCATATTGCCGGACCATATCAGTACGGTGGCCAGCGGCGGTAAAAAGTAAATCAATGGCATAGCACATTCCCTAGATTCAATCCCTGATCGTTAGCCGGTTAATGTGACGCGCTTTGCCGCCAGGGGCAAGGGGGAAGGTAGTCGATATAGCGACTATCGTCTGGATAAAAAGGCGATACAGTTGCGTGGTAAAAGTCTGTACGTAGCCAGCGCTATGTCATACGCTTGTTTGAATGTGAGTGGCAAGCCATTGATTGCCCGCCGTACTAATAACAGTGAAGGAGCACCGTGATGCGCCAAGCGCCAGCTTATCCGCACCTATTTCGTCCATTAACCGTGGGACATTTAACGCTGCCTAACCGCGTATTGATGGGGTCCATGCACACCAATTTAGAAGAAGCGCCGAATGGCTTTGAGCGCTTGGCAGCGTTCTATGCAGAGCGCGCGCGTGCAGGGGTAAGCTTGATTGTGACGGGTGGCATTGCGCCCAATGCCGAAGGGGCGGTTTTTCAAGGTGCCAACGCGCTGACAGAGGAGTCTCAAGTGGCGGAGCACCGCCACGTTGTCGACGCGGTACATGCCGCCGGTGGGCACCTATGCATGCAAATTTTGCATGCCGGGCGCTACGCTTACTCACCAGAGCTGGTGGCCCCCTCGGCGCTGCAAGCCCCCATCAACCCGTTCACCCCCCGAGCGCTCTCCAGTGAAGAGGTAGAGCAGCAGATTGCCGACTATGTTCGCTGCGCTACGCTCGCCCAGCAGGCGGGCTACGACGGCGTAGAGGTCATGGGCTCGGAAGGCTATTTGATCAACCAGTTTATTTGCCGCCGCACCAACCAGCGTGACGACGACTGGGGCGGCGATTTTGAGCGGCGTATGCGTTTCCCTGTCGAGATCGTCAAGCGTATTCGCCAAGCGGTTGGCGAGCGCTTCCTGCTGATCTTCCGCCTGTCGATGATTGATCTGGTGGAAGAGGGCAGCTCCTGGGAAGAGGTCGTACAACTGGGCCAGGCCATTGAAGCCGCTGGCGCGAACGTCATCAATACCGGCATTGGCTGGCACGAGGCACGGGTGCCGACCATCGTGACCAGCGTGCCCCGGGCCGCGTTTACCGAAGTCACCCGCCGCATTCGCGCGGCGCTGTCGATTCCGCTGATTACCACCAACCGCATCAATATGCCGGAGGTGGCTGAGCGCGTACTGGCCGAGGGCCATGCGGATATGGTGTCGATGGCGCGTCCGTTTTTGGCTGACCCCGAGTGGGTGCGTAAAGCCGAGGCGGGCTTGGCGAAGGAGATCAATACCTGCATCGCCTGTAACCAGGCCTGCTTGGATCACACCTTTATGGGCAAGCTGACTTCCTGCTTGGTCAACCCCCGTGCCTGCCACGAAACCGAGATCACTCTGGCGCCTGCGCAAACACCTAAGCGGGTAGCGGTGGTCGGCGGCGGCCCAGCGGGGCTTGCCACAGCAGTAGCGGCGGCCAGTCGTGGGCACGCCGTGGTGCTCTTTGAGCGGCGCAGCGAGTTGGGTGGGCAGTTTAACTACGCTCGCAAAATCCCCGGTAAAGAAGAGTTTAACGAAACTCTGCGCTACTTCCGCGTCATGCTCGAAAAGCACGCGGTGGGCGTGCGCTTAAACACCGAAGCCACTGTAGGCGCCCTGGCAGATTTTGACGAAATCGTGATTGCCACGGGGGTGGTGCCCCGTGAACTGGCGTTACCTGGGGCCGACCACCCCAGCGTGCTGAGCTATGCAGACGCCATTGAGCAGCCTGAACGAGTAGGCAAGCGCGTGGCGGTGATTGGGGCAGGCGGCATTGGTTTTGATGTTTCGGAGCTGCTTTCCCACGAGGGGCACCCCACCATGGAGGTGGCCGCATGGTGCGATGAGTGGGGCGTGGATTTAGCAGTGGGCGAACGGGGCGGCTTAAAAGCGCCGCAGCCGCCACGTTCACCGCGCAGCATTGTGATGCTGCAGCGAAAAAGCTCTAAGCCGGGAAAAAACCTGGGCAAAACCACGGGTTGGGTGCATCGCGCCTCATTAAAGCAGCGCGGCGTAGAAACACTGGCCGGCTGCGAGTATGTGCGCATCGACGATGCGGGCTTACACATCCGCCGCGAAGGGCAAGAGCAGGTGGTCGAGGTGGACACCATTGTGGTGTGCGCAGGCCAAGAGTCGGTACGCGACTTGATTTCGCCGCTGGCCCAAGCGGGTAGCCGCGTGCATGTGATTGGCGGCGCAGATGAAGCGGCCGAATTGGATGCTAAGCGCGCTATTGATCAAGGCACCCGGCTGGCGGCCTCGCTGTAACTCGCGTGGGGGGCGTGACGTTAACGCTAAAATGGCGATAGACTGATGGATCACCCTAACTACTAAGCCACGTTAGGGATTTAAGGCGCGGGTGGCACCCAGCCTGCGCCGCACGACCGTCAGACAAAAGGATTATCGTCATGCCCTCGGAGTGTACCCCACGATTTTTAGCCAGTGACAACACCTCCGGTATCTGCCCGGAGGCGATGCAGTACTTACTCGAAGCCAATCAGGCCGATGATTTAGCCTACGGCAACGACCGCTGGACCGCCCGCGCCGCCGACCGTTTTCGGGAAATGTTCGACTACGATTGCGACGTATTTTTCGTGTTCAACGGCACTGCAGCCAACTCACTGGCGCTCTCCGCGATGGGGCGCAGCTACCACAGCGTGATTTGCCATGAGCTGGCGCATATTGAAACCGATGAGTGCGGTGGGCCGGAGTTCTTCTCCAACGGTGCCAAGCTGCTGACCTCGCCGGGAGCGAACGGCAAACTCACGCCGCAAGGGATTGAAGCGCTAGTGACCAAGCGCAGCGATATCCACTACCCGAAACCGAAGGTGGTATCGCTCACTCAAGCCACCGAAGTGGGCACTGTGTACTCCCGCGAAGAGCTGCTGGCCATTCGCGCCATGGCAGATAAGCATGACCTTCGGCTGCACATGGACGGTGCACGCTTTGCCAACGCTTGTGCCAGCTTGAACGCCTCACCCGCAGAGTTGACCTGGCAAGTGGGCGTCGATGCACTGTGTTTCTCGGGCACCAAGAACGGCTTGGCGTTTGGTGAGGCGATATTGTTCTTCAATCGCGAGCTGGCGGAAGACTTCTCCTACCGATGCAAGCAGGCGGGGCAGCTAGCATCGAAAATGCGCTATGTCTCTGCGCCTTGGCTGGGCCTGCTGGAAAGCGGTGCTTGGCTAACCAATGCCGAACATGCCAACGCCATGGCGCGTTATCTATCGGAAGGGCTACAGGCGTTGCCGGGTGCTTCGCTGATGTTCCCCACCCAGGCCAACAGCGTATTCGTTGAATTGCCACCTCACGCCATCGAAGCGTTGAAAGCCAAAGGATGGACCTTTTATACCTTCATCGGTGCCGGCGGAGCGCGGTTCGTCTGCGCTTGGAACACCACCGTTGAATTGCTCGATCAGCTGTTGGCCGATGTGAAAGCCGTGCTTGACGTTCGTGCTTGAGCAATACCGCCGCTAAAAACTGCTCTGACGTTGAGCTCTCAAGCGCCGCCTTCTCAGGCGGCGCGTTGCATTGTGGGGTTGCCACAATATTTCACGCAACTAACCCCCTGTTGCTGTGCTCATATCGTTAACAGCGCTGCGTTGAAGGTTTAGTCATCACTTTTTGCTAATGCTGACTACGCTGATAGAGCGACACCTCGAATAGCACACCGTCTGGGGTATTGGCTTGGCGGTTGCGCTGGGGGATGGGCCACAGGAGAGTTCCATGAGCATCTTTGATCACGTTCAAGACCGATTTGCCCGCGTTCAGCAAGAGGACATGAGCCTTGAGGAGTACTTGGCGCTTTGTCGCCGTGACCCCAAGGTGTATGCCAGCGCTGCCGAGCGCATGCTGGAAGCGATAGGCGAGCCTGAAGTGATCGACACGGCGAAAGACCCGCGTCTATCACGTATTTTCTCGAATAAGGTGATCCGCCGCTATCCCGCTTTCGCCGAGTTTCATGGGATGGAAGAAGCCATTGAGCAGATTGTGGCGTACTTCCGCCACGCGGCCCAAGGCTTGGAAGAGCGCAAGCAGATTCTTTATCTACTGGGGCCGGTCGGTGGCGGTAAATCGTCACTAGCCGAGCGCCTGAAGCTATTGATGGAGCGCATTCCCTTCTATGCCATCAAAGGATCGCCGGTCTATGAATCGCCGCTTGGACTGTTCTCACCGGAAGAGGATGGTGAGCTGCTGGAGCAGGAGTACGGCATTCCCGGGCGCTACCTGCGCAGCGTGATGTCGCCCTGGGCGGCTAAACGCTTAAAAGAGTACGGTGGTGATATTTCCCAGTTCCGGGTGGTGCGCCTCTACCCATCGCGGCTGAATCAAATTGCCATCTCCAAAACTGAGCCGGGGGATGAGAACAATCAGGATATCTCATCGCTGGTCGGCAAAGTCGATATTCGTCAGCTGGAGCTTTACTCCCAAGACGATCCGGATGCCTACAGCTTCTCCGGCGGGCTGTGCCGTGCCAACCAGGGGCTGATGGAGTTTGTGGAGATGTTCAAGGCTCCCATCAAGGTGCTCCACCCGCTGCTGACCGCTACCCAAGAGGGCAACTACAATCCTACCGAGGGCATGGGCGCGATTCCTTTCGATGGCGTGATTCTGGCCCACTCCAACGAGTCCGAATGGCAGGCGTTTCGTAACAACCGCAATAACGAGGCGTTTCTGGATCGTGTCTATATCGTCAAAGTACCCTACTGCCTGCGGGTGTCGGAAGAGATCAAGATCTATCAAAAGCTGTTGGAAGACTCCTCCCTCAGCGCCGCGCCCTGCGCGCCGGATACGCTGCGCATGCTGGCGCAGTTCTCAGTGCTGTCGCGGCTCAAGGTGCCGGAGAACTCCAGTATCTACTCCAAAATGCGGGTGTATGACGGGGAGAACCTGAAGGACACCGACCCACGCGCCAAGTCGATTCAAGAGTACCGCGATGCGGCTGGGGTCGATGAAGGTATGCAAGGGCTCTCGACCCGCTTTGCCT
>Ga0098052_1002043_pt1 | contig 12297 bp, 10 predicted proteins | sample 15_taG_FD_81591 | JGI IMG/M metagenome (GOLD analysis project Ga0098052, IMG submission 81591) | Marine viral communities from the Subarctic Pacific Ocean - 15_ETSP_OMZ_AT15312 metaG | ecosystem: Environmental > Aquatic > Marine > Oceanic | place: Pacific Ocean | collected 2015-01-18 | reverse complement strand
TTGTCCCAGTAGTTGACCAGATCTTTGATTTTCATGGTGCCTTCACTCCTGCATCTTATTGATGGCGCACGGCGCACGAAAACTGTGCATCCGTTTCCGGAAGTGTAGACGAAGCCGTCGGTCTGGGGGCGAGAAAATTGGTAACGGATTGTACTTACCGATCCGTCCTGTTCAGTCCCCGTTTCCTCCCCGCTCCACGCCTTTAACCGCCTGCCAGACGGCGTCCAGCGCCTCCAGCGATTCTTCGTCCATGTCGCGGCCCTCGCGCTCAAGTACACGTTCGATCGCCCGGAAGCGGGCATCGAATTTGTGGTTGGTTCGATTGAGGGCCTGCTCAGGGTTAACCTTCATGAACCGTGCCAGGTTCACGCAGACGAAAAGAAGATCACCCAGCTCATCCTCAACGGCATCCGGATCGCCCGCGCCGGTGTGCGCCGCTTTCCAGGCTTCCTTGAGCTCGTCGATTTCCTCATGGAGTTTGTCGAAGACGGGGCCGATATCCGGCCAGTCAAAGCCGTGGCGGGCCGCCCTTCTCTGGAGCTTTTCGGCCCGTGCCATGGCTGGCAGGGTACGGGCGATGCCATCAAGCCGGCTTACCGGTGCGCCGGCTTCGGGTGCCGGCTTCAGTGCCCGCTCCTCGGCCTTGATGCGCTCCCAGCTTTCCTTGATCCAGGCCTCATCCGGCCGGTTATCCGGATCGATTCGACTTTCCAGGGTCCCTTCCGGAAAAACGTGGGGGTGTCGGCGCACCAGTTTGCGCACCAGATTATCGACCACACCATCAAAATCGAAATGGCCGTCTTCTCGACCAAGCTGGGTGTAGAAGATCACCTGGAACAGCAAATCTCCCAGCTCGTCTTTCAGGTGCGGGTAATCCTCACGCTCAATGGCATCGGCGACTTCGTAGGCTTCCTCCAGCGTGTGCGGCACGATGGTCTTGTAGGATTGCCTGGTATCCCAGGGACAGCCCGTCTCCGGGTCCCGGAGACGGGCCATCAGGGTTTTCAGATCCTCAATGGTATAGCTCATCCGCGTTTACGCCTTACATCAATGATATTGGGCAGGTTGCGAATCTGCGCCAGCAACCGCGCCAGCTGCTCCAGGCTGGAAATCTCGACCGTCACGGTCATGGTGGCCGTATTCTCATCCTTGTTACTCAGGGTATTGAGCGACAGCACATCACTCTTGGAGGCCGACAGCACCTGGGTGATATCCCTGAGCAGTCCGGACCGGTCATAGGCCTCAATCTCGATATCAACCGGATAGACCGCCGCCGGCCGGCCACCCCAGCTCACCTCAATGATCCGGTTGGGCTCGAATTCACGCAGGTTCAGGAACGTCAGACAGTCCTGGCGATGCACCGTAACGCCCCGGCCGACGGTGATGTAGCCACCAATAGCGTCACCGGGCAAGGGTTTGCAGCATTTCGCCACCTGTGTCTTGAGCTTGCCAACACCCAGGATCTGGATGTCCGATTCGGTATCGTAGGGCTTGCGGCGCTGGGTGCTGAGCTTCAGATCCAGCTGCTCGGACTTGGGCTCCAGCATCTGCTGGGCCACATTGGCGACATGAGTGGGGCGAAGGTCGCCGGCACCCGTGGCGGCAAACATGTCCTCGGCACTGTGATAATTGACCTTCTTCGCGAGCTCACCAAGATCCACGTCGTACAGTGACAGACGCTTGAACTCGTCCTCGAGGATTGCGCGGCCATCAACGATATTGCGGCCCCGATCCTGCTGTTTGAACCAGTGGGTAACCTTGGCCCTCGCCCGGGAGGTCTGGATGTACCCCAGACTCGGGTTCAGCCAGTCGCGGCTGGGGGCCGGATTATTGGAGGTCAGGATGAACACCTGGTCGCCGGTTTTCAGCGGATAGGTCAGCGGGACAATCCGGCTGTTTACCCTGGCGCCGCGGCAGGCATGACCGATCTCGGTATGCACGCGATAGGCAAAATCCACCGGCGTTGCCCCCTGGGGCAGATCCACAACATGGCCCTCGGGCGTGAAAACATAAACCCGGTCTGACGCCACATCGGATTTCAGATGGTCCGCCAGCCCGGACAGGTCGCCCAGCTCTTCCTGCCACTCCAGCACCTGGCGCAGCCAGTTGATCTTGGCATCGTACCCGGTGGACTTGTTGCCCTTATCCATCCCCTTGTACAGCCAGTGGGCACAGACGCCCAGCTCCGCCTCCTCATGCATTTTGTGGGTACGGATCTGCACTTCCATGACCTTGCCCTCGGGGCCGATCACCGCCGTGTGCAACGACTGATAACCGTTTTCCTTGGGGTTGGCTATGTAGTCGTCGAATTCGTTCGGAATATGGCGCCACAGCGTGTGGACGATACCCAGGGCGGCGTAGCAGTCGCGCACTTCCGGGACCAGAATTCTCACAGCACGGACATCGTAGACCTGGGAAAAATCGATGCCCTTGCGCCGCATTTTCCGCCATATGCTGTAGATGTGCTTGGCGCGGCCAGACAGCTCGCCCTCTATGCCGTAGGCTTTCAGTTCGGTCTGCAGGGTTTCAATCACCCGCTTGATATAGCTGTCCCGGGCGAGCCGCTTTTCATCAAGCAGCTTGGCGATCTTCTTGTACGCAGACTCATGCAGGTAGCGAAAGGACAGGTCCTCCAGCTCCCACTTGATGTGGCCGATGCCAAGGCGATGGGCCAGCGGCGCATAGATATCAAACACTTCCCGGGCCACGCGCATGCGTTTTTCTTCCGGGGCATCCTTGACCGCCCGGATCGCACAGGTTCGCTCGGACAGTTTGATCAGGGCAACCCGAACGTCGTCGATCATGGTGACGAGCATCTTGCGGACGTTGTCCAACTGGCCTTCACTCTGCCCAAGCACGTTCCCTTTCAGCGGGTGGTGGATGGATGAAATAGCCGCCATCTGCTGCACACCGTTGATCAGGCCTGCCACCTCGTCGCCAAACTCCTTGCGGATCGTCTCGAGGGGAACACGCTCTTCACGTACCGCGCGGTAAAGAATCGCCGCCACCAGGCTGGCCTGATCCAGATGCAGCTCCGCCAGGACCTGGGCCATCTCAATGCCGATCCGGAAGCTGCTGGAACCAGGGGCCCATTGCCGGTCCTGCCGGAACGCCTGAAGATCGATCTCCGCGGCTTTTTCGCAGGCCTGCCGGAACTGACCCGGGTCTTCCAGATGTGTCTGCGAGGCTATCTGGTGAACCCAGCCCTCGATATCCACCTGGCCATCGCCAGTCATTGCGTAGTCTTCGCGAACTTTTACCATATCAGTCTTGTTATTCCTGATGGTTTCCGCAGCCATCCCTGACTGCCCACAACATCGTCAGCCGGAATCCCGCTCGAACAGCGCGATGGATTCCACATGGGTGGTGTGGGGAAACATGTCCATCACACCCGCGCGCACCAGGCGATAGCCGTTGCGCACCATAACGCCCGCATCCCGCGCAAGGGTAGCCGGGTTACAGGAGACATAGACTATCTTCCGCGCACCGAAGGCGGTGAGGTATTTGCAGATTTCCTCGGCACCGGAGCGGGGCGGATCAATCAGGACCTTGTCGAACCCTTCCTTCGCCCAACTCTGGCCGGTGAAGTCTCCGTGCAGATCGGCACCGTGAAAATCGACATTGTCCAGGCCATTCAGTTCCGCATTTTCCCGGCCGCGCACGACCATGGTCTCGTCGCCTTCCACGCCAACAACCTGTCCTCCCCTCCGGGCCAGGGGCAGCGTAAAGTTCCCCAGACCGCAGAACAGATCCAGGACACGCTCACCCGGCTGGACATCCAGCCATTCCACGGCCCTGTGTACCATCGCGCGGTTAATGCCTGCATTGACCTGAGTAAAGTCCATGGGATGAAATTTCATGGTCAGGTCGAATTCTTCCAGCCTGTAGCTCAGCCGTTCATCATCCCGGCCAGAGGATTCGGGCCATATCCGATGCACCGTGTCGGGGCCTTTTGGTTGCAGGTAGATATGCAAATCGTGGGCCTGACCAAAGGCGATGAGCTTTTCCCGATCACCGGCCGAGAGGTCATCCATGTTCCGGAACACCATCACGGCCACATCATCGCCACAGGCAACCTCCACCTGGGCGATTCGGCTGTATGCGTCCAGGTCGTGCAGCATATTGCGCAGGGGCAGTATGCGGTCGCCGATGCGGGGATCCAGCACCACGCAACGATCGATGTCGGTCAGGAAACTGTTGCGTTTCTCCCGGAACCCCACCAGGACAGACTCCCTGGCCTTGACGTAACGAACCCCGAGGCGGGCCTTGCGGCGATAGCCGAGGCTCTCCTCCGATCGCAGCGGCTCAATCCATTGTTCGGGCTCAATGCCCCCGAAATGGGCAAAATGCTCCCGCAGGGTGTTTTCCTTGAACTCGATCTGGGCATCGCCACTCATATGCTGGAGGCTGCAGCCACCGCACAGGTCGGCAAACTCGCAGGGTGGCGTCTGGCGATCCGGCGCAGCTTCCAGAACCTCTTCGGTGCGCAGTTCGTCGAACTTGCTTCGGCTGGACACCACTTTCGCCATCACCGTTTCACCCGGCAGGGCGCCATCCACAAACTGGGTTTTGCCGTCCTGACGGGCGATACCCCGGCCATCGTGGCTCAGGGTCTCAATCTCACAGCGCACGGGCTCTTTCGGAAGAACCTTCCTGCGTCGTCTGCTCATACTTGGGTCTCTTGGTAAAATCGTGTTCAGGCGCCGGGAAATACACCGGTGGAAAGATAGCGGTCGCCGCGGTCACAGATAATGGCCACGATGATGGCGTTTTCAACCTGCTGCGAGAGCTTGAGCGCGGCCGCGATCGAACCGCCGGAGGAGACGCCACAAAAAATGCCTTCCTCGGAAGCCAGGGCCCGCATGGTGTTCTCGGCCTCTTCCTGGCCAACATCCAGCACCTCGTCCACCCGTGCGGCATCGTAGATTTTCGGCAGGTAGGCTTCGGGCCAGCGCCGGATCCCGGGGATCGAAGCGCCTTCTTTTGGCTGCAGCCCGATGATGCGAATATCCGGGTTGCGCTCCTTGAGGTAACGGGAAACGCCCATGATGGTGCCGGTGGTGCCCATGGAGCTGACAAAATGGGTGACGCGCCCGCCGGTCTGTTCCCAGATCTCGGGACCGGTCGTGCGGTAGTGCGCCAGGGGGTTGTCCTGGTTGCTGAACTGGTCCAGCACCCTGCCCTTGCCCTCCGCCTGCATCTTGAGGGCCAGGTCACGGGCAGTTTCCATACCCTCTTCCCTGGTGACCGTGACAATTTCCGCACCATAGGCGCGCATGGATGCCCGACGCTCCTCGCTCATGTTCGCAGGCATGATCAGGACCATGCGGTAACCCTTGATCGCAGCCGCCATGGCCAGGGCAATGCCGGTGTTGCCACTGGTCGCCTCGATCAGGGTATCGCCTGGCTTGATGTCGCCCCGGCGCTCCGCCTCCTGGATCATGCTGATAGCCGGGCGGTCTTTGACCGAGCCGGCAGGGTTGTTTCCCTCCAGCTTGGCCAGAATCACGTTACTCGTCTCACCCGGGAGACGCTGCAGGCGAACCAGAGGGGTGTGCCCGACATAATCTTCAATGGTGGGAAAATGCATATGATAACCCTGTGGTACACTTTTGGCTTCGCATGATACGCGTTATCGCCCCGGTCTCCCAATACAGCTTCTCGCTATATCCATGACCGGCGGCTATATCCGACACCGGATTTTCCGGTACTGCCGGGACTGATACCACAGTTATCCCGTTCCGGATCAGCTATTCTTAACACGGACGTTTCCCGCTCTGCGGTGCGGACATAAGCAATAATTCAGGAACACGGTATGCGACGTTGGGGCATTCGCAAGAAAGTTTTGGTGGTCACACTGGTTCCCACCCTCTTGACCACCCTGATGCTGGGGCTGTTCTTTACCTACAGCTGGGTTAACAATATAGAAAGCCTGCTGAAAGATCGGGGCGAATCACTCTCTCGTCAGCTCGCCGCCGGTTCCGAGTACGGCCTGTTTACCGCTAACCGCGGCTTGCTCAGCAGCCTCTCCAATGCCCTCCTGGAAGAGCAGGACGTGCGCTCCATCACCTTCTTTGGCAGTGACGGCTCGCGCCTGCTTCACACCGGGCCGGGAAGCTCAGAGACCGTTCAGTCCGGGGAACTCACCGCCGAGCACGCAACCCGGATATCCCGAAAAAACAGCACTCGCTTCATCACCCCTGTTTTTCTCCAGGATCTGATGATCGAGAGCATGCTCGACCCGGATGCCCGCCAGTCCATGTCGAATCTTCGGGAGCCTCTCGGTTGGGTGGTTGTGGAGATGTCCCATATCCGCACCGAAAAAGAGACGTACAAGGCCCTGCTGATTTCCCTGCTACTGATTCTAGCCGGCGTTATTCTCAGCATGGCCATTGCCCTGCGGCTGAGCCGTGCGTTCACCAACCCCGTGTTCGAGCTGAACGAAGCCGTTGCCAAACTCAAGGAAGGCAAGCTGGATACTCGCGTCTATACCGGCGCCGGCCCTGAGTTCGAACAACTGGAATCCGGCCTCAATGCGATGGCCGAGGAACTGAGCAAGGCCCAGGCAGAAATGCAGCAGAACATCGACCAGGCCACGGAAGATCTGCGGGAAACGCTGGAGACCATCGAAATCCAGAACATTGAACTGGATTTTGCCCGGAAGGAGGCGCTGGAAGCGAGCCGAATAAAGTCAGAGTTCCTGGCCAACATGTCCCATGAAATCCGCACGCCGCTGAACGGCATTATCGGCTTCACCGAGCTGCTCCTGAAGAGCCCCCTGCCAAGGCAGCAAAGGGACCATCTGAGCACCATCAGGAAATCCTCGGAGATTCTCCTAACCATCATCAACGACATCCTGGACTTCTCAAAAATTGAAGCCGGCAAGCTGATTCTGGACCGGGTGCCCTTCCAGTTGCGGGACATTGTCGAGGAAGTCATGGTCATGCTGGCGCCGGCCGCCCACGCCAAGAACCTGGATCTGGTGCCGCTGGTCTACAACGATGTGCCGGACAACATCATGGGTGACCCCTTGCGGGTCAAACAGGTGATCACCAACCTGGTTAACAACGCCATCAAGTTTACCCAGACCGGCGAGGTGGTCCTGCGGGCTAGCCTGGAAGAGGAAGAGACCGACACCAACCGGGTGACCCTGCGCCTGAGCATCACGGATTCCGGCGTGGGCCTCTCCCGGGCCCAGCAGCAATCCCTGTTCAACGCCTTCAGCCAGGCCGACGCTTCGACTGCCCGACAATACGGTGGCACCGGCCTTGGGCTGGCCATCTCGAAGCGCCTGGTCGAGGAGATGGGGGGCAAGATCGGGCTTGAGAGTGAACTTGGCAAGGGCTCGACCTTCTGGTTCACCCTTACCTCGGAGCTTGCCACCAGCGGTGAGGCCGTTGCCCCCCGGGATGCCCTGCGTGGGGAACGGGTCATCTACCTGGAACAACAGAAAACCACCGGCCTGGCCGTGGAACACCTGTTGCGGGACTGGGGCATGGTGGTGGACCGGGTGGCCTCACCCGGTGCGCTGCAGGAACACATTGAGGAGGCCCAGAAAAGCCAGGCTGGTTATGCGGTGGCCATTGTCGGCATTACCCGTCACCTGCTCAATTCCAGCCAGTACTGTGGCCTTGTCCGTACCCTGGAGATCGAACGGGATTGCCGGACACTGTTGCTGACCCCCACCCTGGAAACTCACGACACACCACTGTCGGGGCTTGCCAGTGGCCACCTCACCAAACCGGTGTGCCGCGATTCCCTATACGACGAGCTTCTGCTGCTGGTGCACGGCATCAATTCCAGTGGGCGGGTGCCCGAATACGAGATTTCCGCCAACCGAGTGACCACCGCCAATGTTCCCCGGGTACTGGCAGTGGATGACAACGACGCCAACCTCAAGCTGGTGATGACCCTGCTGGAAGACTGCCAACTGGATGCTGAAGGCGCTTCCAGCGGATTTGAAGCCCTTAGCAAGGCCAGACAGAAACCCTTCGACCTGGTCTTCATGGATCTGCAGATGCCCGGCATGGACGGCGTGGAAACCACGGCAAGGCTGAGGGAGATGGATACCGGCAATCACCGGACTCCGATCATTGCCCTGACCGCCCACGCCCTGGCGGACGAGCAGGAACGGCTGACCAAACAGGGCTTCGATGGCTACATGCCCAAACCCATCAGCAGTGGCCAGCTTACCGAAATCATCCATGAGTACACCGGTTACGTCTGCCCTAAGAGCGGAAGCAACGGCCGGCTTCCCGTGCCGGAAGTCCGCGACACCCGCCGGGCCCTCAGGCCGTCAACCCGCAAAATGCAGCAGGACTGCGTCAGCGTCGACGAGAGCATCCAGCTGGCCGCTGGCAAGGCTGACCTTGCGGAAGAACTGTTCAGCATGCTGCTCGAACAGGTCCACGTGGATCGGGAGCGAATACCGGGACTCTGGGCCAACGACAATATGGATGAGCTGCTGGAGTGCGTTCACAAACTCCATGGCGCCACCCGCTACTGCGGTGTACCGGAACTGCGGGCCGCAGCCAACCACCTGGAAACGGCCATCAAATGCTCTGCCCCGGATCTTGAGCACCAGAAAGACCAGTTGCTCTCGGCCATGGAGCGGCTGCAAATCTGGAGCGACCAGACCGATTGGCAGCAGCTGTTCCGGGAACGCCATGAGGCCGCCGAAACGACCTGAGGCTGCCCCGTCTCAGACCCGGCTTCGGGCCTGATCGATGATGGCTTTCATATCCCGGACCGCCTCTTTGAGACCGGTAAAGACCGCGCGGGCTATGATGGCGTGACCGATATTCAGTTCATTGATGCCATGGATTGCCGCCACTCGCTCTGTGTTGTGGTAATGCAGGCCATGGCCCGCATTCACAATCAAACCCTTTTTGCGGGCGTAGGCGACGGCATCGGCAATGGTCTTGAAGGCGGCGTTCTCGGCCTCAGGTGTTTCGGCCTCGGCATACTCTCCGGTGTGCAGCTCCACTACCGGCGCGCCGCAGCGGACCGCGGCATCAATCTGGACAGGATCCGGATCAATAAACAGTGACACCTCGGCACCAATCCGGGCCAGGCGTTCACAGGCCCTGGCCACCCGGGATTCCTGACCCTCCACATCCAGACCGCCCTCGGTGGTCAATTCCTCACGCTTCTCCGGCACGAGGCAGACACATTCCGGCCGGACCTGCTCGGCAAACGCCAGCATGGCATCTGTAACCGCCATCTCAAGGTTCATCTTGGTCTGAAGCACTTCCTTGAGTAACAGCACGTCCCGATCCTGGATATGACGCCGGTCTTCCCGCGGATGGATCGTGATGCCGTCTGCCCCGGCTTCCTCGGCCACCAGTGCTGCCTGAACCGGATCCGGATACCGGGTCCCCCTCGCCTGACGGAGGGTGGCAACGTGATCAATATTGACGCCAAGCAGTACTCTAGGATTCATGGGATTCTCCCCGAAGGTGAGTGAAAAGGCTGCGACTGTTCAGGGGGCGCCCCTGCAAAAGATAATCGATCAGTACCCGCATGACCCGCTTCGCCAGCCGCCGACAGCGGTCCGATTGCAGATCATCCCGGGCCAGATCCAGTAATACTTCCCCGGGCAGATTCCGCAGGCGCACACCGGCCGACAGCCCGGAAACAATGCCCTGCTCCGGATCATAACAATACTCCCGGTCAGGCTCGACGGATTGCCCCGTATCGGTGGCAAGATCCCAGGCAAAGTCGTAACCCAGGGCGGCAGCAAAAGCGAGTTCGAACCGCCGCAGCACCGGCTCCACGTCTGTGGTGTCGGAGAGCTGCCGGATGGCATCTATGTAGGCTGCAAAGAGGGTCGGATGGGGATCAGCGGCGGGCAGAACCCGCTGCAACAGTTCATTCAGGTATAGGCCACTATAGAGCGACACTGTCCGGGTGATTGTCGGGCCGGTTCGCACGTCGACCTGGGTCAGGGTTTTCAGGTCGCCCCGACCGGCCCAGTCCACCACCAGCGGCTGGAAGGGCTGTAGCTGGGCTTTCAGAGGACTTTTGGCACTGTTGGCGCCCCGGGCAATGACGGTCATCCGGCCATGGTTCAGGGCAAAGAGATCCACCATCAGGCTGGTTTCCCGCCAGGGCCGGCGGTGCAGGACATAAGCGGGCTCCTGAAGTTCAGGCCCCTTCATCGCCGTCTCAGAGGTCGTTCATGCCCAGGCTCTTCAGGGCCCGGTCGCTGTCTGCCCAGCCACGCTTAACCTTGACCCAGAGCCTCAGCATGATTTTGCTGTCGAACATACGCTCCATATCCGTGCGCGCCTCCTGACCAATCCGGCGCATCCGCTCGCCCTTTTCGCCGATGATGATCTTCTTCTGACCTTCACGCTCGACCAGGATCAGTGCGGAAATATGCAGGGTCTTGCCCTCCCGCTTGAACTCCTCGATCTCCACCGCCACGGAGTAAGGCAATTCGGCCCCCAACTGGCGGGTGATTTTTTCCCGGACAATCTCCGACGCCAGGAAACGCTCACTGCGATCGGTAATCTGGTCGTCCGGGTAGAAGTGGATACTCTCCGGCAGGAAACGCCCCACCGACTCTTCCAGAGGTTCAAGGTTGGTCTCTTTCAGGGCCGAAAGCGGAATGATCTCGGCAAACTCACGCTTTTTCGAGAGCATGTCCAGGTGCGGCAGCAGGCTTTCCCGCTTTTCAATCTTGTCGACCTTGTTCACCGCCAGGATCACAGGGCATTTCAGCCGGCTGAGTTTCTCCAGCACCATTTCATCCGCCGTCGTCCAGGCCAGCTGGTCCACCACGAACACCACCACATCGACATCAATGAGTGCCGACGTGGCTGCCTTGTTCATGTAACGGTTAATGGCCCGGGGCTCTTCCTCATGCATGCCCGGTGTGTCCACGTAGATCGCCTGCACCGGCCCCACGGTCTTGATCCCAAGCACCTGATGACGCGTGGTCTGCGGCTTGCGGGAGGTTATGCTCAGCTTCTGCCCCAGGATATGGTTCAGTAGTGTGGACTTGCCCACGTTCGGACGGCCGACGATGGCCACAAAACCGCAGCGACTGTCCGAGTTTCCCGGACGGGTGATATCGTTCATTACTGGTTCTCCACGCCCAGTTCTTTCAGGGCGTTACGGGCTGCCTGCTGCTCAGCCACCCGGCGGCTGCTGCCGGTCCCGGTGGTCTTTCGGTCCAGCGAAGGCAGCGCACAGGATACATGGAATGTCTGGTTGTGAGCCTCGCCATCCACGGAAATCACGTCATAACGCGGTAATGGAAACTGGCGGGACTGAAGGTATTCCTGCAAGCGGGTTTTGGGGTCTTTCTGGGTATCCTGGAGATCAAGCTTTTCCAACCGGTGCTCGAACCAGCGCAAGACCTGTTCCCGGCAAGTGTGGAAGTCACTGTCCAGGTAGATCGCACCAATGATGGACTCCACCGCATCAGCCAGGATGGATTCGCGACGGAACCCGCCGCTTTTCAGTTCACCGGAGCCCAGGCGCAGGTAACTTCCGAGTTGGAACTCGCGGCCAATCTCAGCCAGCGTCACGCCCTTTACCATGCGAGCCCGCAGGCGGCTCAGCTGGCCTTCACGGGCTTTTTCGAAGTGCAGGAACAGATACTCGGCAATAACCATGTTCACAATGGAATCGCCGAGGAATTCGAGGCGCTCGTTATTCTGGTTTCCGAAGCTCCGGTGGGTAAGTGCCAGCAGAAGCCGCTCCGGCGATTTGAACTGATAGCCAATGCGCCGCTGTAACTGATCCAGATCCGGTTGTGAACTCACTTGCCCTTCATCTCATATTGGTGCTTGAAGTGAACCACCGTATCCACATTACTGAACAGGTTGTTACGCACTTCGTAATCAACATTGATAACGACCAGATCGCCGTCTTTATCGACAGAAATATTCTTGGCATCGAAACCCCGGACATTGTTCACACTGAGCCGCTTGTTAATCAGTGTGCGGACCTGGGCCGGCCCCATCTGAGAGAGGCCCTCGGTGCCATCGAGACTTTCCAGCGCCTCCTGAATCGTGATGTCATCCAGGTAGGCGGGGCCCAGCTTGATCACCAGCGTCAGCAGACCACCAAAAAACAGCACCATAACCATCATGGTCAATGCCGAAGCACCCCGCTGACGGCCCATGCCGGAAAGATTGTTTTTCTTCATTACGACTGCGCTCCAGATAGTCCGAGTTACTCGATTCCGCCTACACGATCAAAGGATGGCAGACTGGTAAGGGATTTCCAGTGCATCCAGATAGCAAAGGCCTTGCCCACCACCAGCTCGTCCGGGACCGTGCCCCA
>Ga0098052_1002042_pt1 | contig 12306 bp, 5 predicted proteins | sample 15_taG_FD_81591 | JGI IMG/M metagenome (GOLD analysis project Ga0098052, IMG submission 81591) | Marine viral communities from the Subarctic Pacific Ocean - 15_ETSP_OMZ_AT15312 metaG | ecosystem: Environmental > Aquatic > Marine > Oceanic | place: Pacific Ocean | collected 2015-01-18 | reverse complement strand
TGCAGGCGTAACAACTCATACTTTTAATTTAACAGACATGGAGGGGAATAATTTTGATACATCATCTTTAACCACTTATGCATCAGCAGGAACTTCTTTTAAAATTTATGAAGTAGCGTCCCCGTATGTCACAGCTCATTTATTTGATATTAAGTTTGCACAATCTGCTGACCTTATGTACTTAGTGCATCCTTCTTATGCAATTAGATCATTAACTCGAACAGGTCATACATCCTGGACTGTAGCCACTCCAAGTATTAGTGGATCACCAAGCCCCAACCTAAATACAACTACAGATAAATATCCTTCATCAGTTACATTCTTTGAACAACGTTTAGTGTTTGCAGGTAGTAACGATAATCCACAAACATTATGGTTTAGTAAAGCATCTGATTATACCAACATGACCACAGGTACTGATGATACTGATGCTATGATTTATACAATTGCATCTAACCAGGTGAACGCCATACGTTATTTATCAGCTCAACAAGAATTATTAATTGGAACTGTTGGCGGTGAGTTTGTTGCAACGTCAGGAAGTGTTAATGAACCAATAACTCCAACCAACGTTCAAATTACAAAACAAACAAACTATGGTTCTGCCAATATTGATGCCGTACAAATAGCCAACGTTACTTTGTTTATGCAACGGGCAAAAAGAAAATTAAGAGAACTGGTTTATAGTTATGATGTTGATGGCTATGTTGCACCAGACATGACTATTTTAGCAGAACACATGACTGAAGGTGGTATAACACAACTTGCCTATCAACAAGAACCTGACAGTATTTTATGGGCCACAAGAGATGATGGTGCATTACTTGGTTTAACATACCAAAGAACAGAGGGCGTTGTTGGCTGGCATCGACACATTGTCGGAGGTTATTATAATACAGGAAAAACAATTGTAAGATTGTTCAAAAGTTTTACCTCAAACTCAACTAATGTCAGTGTTGCTAGTAATACAATAACAATCAGCTCTCATGGTTTTAGTACAGGTGATCCTGTTTACTATTACACAGCATCTAATGCAATTGGAGGATTAACAACTGATCTTTTATATTATGCTATAGCAACTGACAGTAATACTTTAAAACTTGCTACAACATCTGCAAATGCAACCGCAGGAACAGCTGTTGATTTAACGTCAGCTCCAAGCTCAGATACAACACAATATATTTTTGAAGGTGTTAATATTGCAACCGATGTTGTTTATTCAGCATCTCACGGATTATCTACTGGAGATACTTTTTACTTTAGCTCAGGTGGATCTGCCTTATCAGGTCTAACCGATGGTGCAAAATATTATGTTAAAAGAATTGATGATAATCAATTTAAGATTGCTACTTCAAAAGATTTAGATGTATTTGCTAATTTACAATATAGCTCAACTGGTTCAACTCAAACTGATAAAATTTTACAAGACGCTAAAGTAGAATCTATTTCAGTGATACCTGCTGATGACGGAGAGTATCAACTATGGATGATTGTTAATCGATATGTAGATGGATCAACTAGAAGGTATGTAGAATATTTAAACAACTTTAATTTTGGTGATACTCAAGACGATGCTTTCTTTTTAGATAGCGGATTAACTTATGACAGCGTACCGACAACTACAATTAGTGGACTAGATCATTTAGAAGGTGAAACCATAAGTATTTTAGCTGATGGTGCATCTCATGCCAATAAAACGGTAAGTGGAGGTAGTGTTACCCTGGATCGATCCGCACAAAAGGTACATGCAGGATTGAACTATGATTCAATATTGCAAACCTTACGGATTGAAGCTGGATCAGCTCAAGGCGTGGCGCAATCTAAAGTTAAGAGAGTTAATGAAATTACAGTTAGATTACATAAAAGTTTAGGTATTGAAGTAGGTGGGAGCCTGGACGATATGGAGGTATTACCATTTAGATCAAGTGCTGAGCTAATGGGATTGCCTGTTGCGTTATTTACTGGAGATAAAAAAGTTGAATTTAGGGATGATTATAACACAGACGGTTATGTTTATGTTCGTCAGCAGCTGCCGTTGCCTTTAACGGTACTTGCTATTTACCCTGAAGTAACAACGTATGAAGGATGATAGAGATTATTCCGTTTAATTTTGAACATGCCAGGTTCATTGCAACAAACGAAATGAACGCTGACATAGTAAATGTTAAAGAAAGATATTTAAAAAACTTAGAGCAATTAGTCAAACCAGATACAAGCTGGACAGGTTTAATAGATGGAAAAATAATTGCAGCAGGTGGAATGGTTGAATTATGGGATCATGTTTTTGAAGGCTGGGTTATGGCAACCGCAGATATACAAGAACATCCTATAGCTACAGCCAGGATAATAAAAAAGATTTTTAATAAAGTTATGGTGAAATATGACGTTCACCGATTACAAACCACAGTTAAATCAGATTATGAAATTGGTCATAAATTTGCTGAATGGCTTGGATTAGAAAAAGAGGGATTAATGAAAAAATACTTAGACGACAATGATTATTATTTATATTCGAGGATTTATTAATGGCTAGTTCAATATTAAGTGCGGGAGCTTCCGTAATGGGAGGTAAGGCCGCAGAACAAGAAGGTAGAGCTAATCAACAGATAGCAGAACGTAATGCTAAAAAAGCTGAGTTAGATGCTCAAACCGCTATTGAGCTTGGTAAACGTGATGTAAAAATATTTGAATCACAATTCAATAATTTAGTAGCTCAATCTGAAATGAAATTTCTTAAAGGAGGGGTTCGTTTAGAAGGCACTCCTTTAGAGGTTTTAGAAAACATGTATGCACAAGCTGAGCTTGAAAAAGAAACTATTAAATATAACGCACAAGTTGATTCTGCGGATAAAATAGAATTGGCTGTAATTGAACGGATGCAGGGTGCAGCTGCTTATGCTAGAGGCAAAAATCAGAAAAAAGCATCTTATATTAAAGCTGGATCTACTCTTTTAGAGGGCTTCGGTAAAGGTACAACAACGGGGAACTGGGCATAAATTATGGTAAAAATTCCAACATATACAAGTGAAACACGAGCTAAAGCTCCAATAACTCGATCTCGACCAATGGTGGCCAACGTAGGTGGCCCTGAAGTCTATGGAGAGCTTGCAAGATTTGCAGATACCATAGGTGATGTAGCAGCTCAAGTACATGAAAAAAATAAACGAATTGCTGATGATCGAAAAAATACGGAGAATATGAATGAATACACTATTAAACATAAAGAAATTTATGATGAATATTCTGTAAGCCGTGATGTTGAAAATGGAGCAACTAATTATTACAACGCTAGCTCAGAATTAATAGAAAGCATATATGCTAACAACGCAGATAACGAAGCTGTAGCTGAATATTTTAGAAACAGAGCTTATGATAATTTAAGGGGTAATTACGTTTCAATTGAAAACAGTATTTTAAAAAATAACAGACTATCTGTTAATGAAACGGTTAAAGATTCTAAATTTTTAATTATGAACTCTTGGCTTGATGCTTATCGTAATGGCAATTCAGTTGTTATGACACAACAAGAAGATTTACTTTTTGGTAACGTTCAAAAAGGAGTATTTGGTGTTTATGACAAATTAAACAATGCAGGCGTTGCTCCTAGTGATTTAACTAAAGACCAATACAATGAAAACTTAAAATCAGAAATGGATTTGTTACTTGCTGAACAATTAATTAGTGAAGATTTAAATAAATTTTATGAAATTTATAATGATGAAAACGAAGGCTTTAATAGTTTAGATCCGTCACAAAGAGTAGCTTTAAAAATTAAAGCAGACAATAAGACAAACTCTAGTCTTTCAGCAACACGAACTATTTTAAATAATCAAAAAAGTGCAATAATCGATAACATCAAAAACACAACAAGCATATTAAATGATGGTTATGAACCTGACACAACCAAAATGCAACTTTTACTTGAGCAGGCAACACAGTTGCATATAGATATTTTAAACGCCAACCCTGGAATAACTATGTCAGGCTTAGAGCCTCACATAGAAGATTTAACTAATGCTAATTATGTCTATGAAATTATTAATAAAACGTTGCCCGAGGCTAGTGGCCCAATTAAAAGCCTTCCATTATCAGACGTAGAATCAACCGCTAACTCAATAAGTGAACAGTTGGATAAAACACAAGGTACCGCTGATTTTGATCCAAGATTAATATTGGTAAAAAATAAATTAGATGAATTGGTAAATTACAGGAAACAAAACGAGCCTAATAATCTTTTAGACGTAGGCCTAAATTCAGGCGTTGAAATACAACCAATTGATTTTTCATTAACTGATGTTGATTTAACTGAATTGTTACAAAAGAGAAAAGAAACAGCGTTAAGTGTTAAAGATCAATTTAATCATCAGGTTCCTCAATTTTTCTTAAAAAACGAAAAAGAGCAAATATCACAAATTTTTAATACTGGGGATAAAGAATTAATAAAAAAAGTATTAAGGGATGTAGCTGTAATGGCTGGGCCTGAATATTCATCCTATGCTTTTGAACAATTAAGTTTAGACAAACCCAATGGATTAGCTCATATCGGTATTTTATATGCAAACGTTGGTGAAACTGAAGTATTAAACCAGGCTATTGATGCTTGGGTATTACGCAAAGATGATTCAACAAAAAATATTTTAAGCCAATATAATATATTTGATTTAGAGAAAAATTATAATTTAGCAACTACTTTTGACACATATTTTAATACACTAGAGTCTAGCCCTCTTTACGCAGATCGTAAGCATTATGAATCTTTTGCGGCTTCAACAAAATTAATTTTTGAGGGTATGATTTTAAATAACCCAGACTCAGTAGGCACAAACAAAAGAGTTTTTATGCCTATTAAACCCGAACCTTTAGAAGAAATGCTTATTGAGGCAATCCAAATATCAGCTGGATTTAATACGGCTACCAATACGGGAGGTTTTGAAGAATATAACGGGTATCAAATTACTGTTCCAGTAGATCATAAGAACGCAGATTTTGGAGATACAAAAAACAATATATCCATTGAGGAATTACTTGAAAACAACATGACACAAGAGTTATTTGAAAAAGCAATTGTAAATCAAAAAGCTGGAGAAACAGATCAAATGTATTTAAATAAAGAAGATAAAATGGCAACAATTGAAGATATTTTTAATCAAAATAGGGTGCATTTAATTCCTAAAGGCCCTGGAAGATATTGGATTGGTTTTGGTGACAACCCTACATCAATATTTTTAAAATCTGAAAATAGATCAGAAGAGCCTCTCGTCTTTGATTTAAACTTAATTTACAAGGATCTTATTAAATAATGTTTTACGAGGCTAAACCAAGCAAAAATCATTTTGGAATTAAAATGTCTCCGCAAACGTTTACTGATTTTTATGGGCCAGCGTTTGATGATTTTAGAGAATTTCATGCAAGTTATTCTGATTTACTTTTTCAAAAAAGAATATGGGATGACACATTAGCAGAAATTGCAAAAATAGATCCAAACGCAGATATCCCAGATCCTTACAGTTATCGTCCTGACTTGAAACTAAACGAAGATGAAAAACTAGAAATGATGATGAAAGGTGTCAATTGGCACGCTACAGGTATAGGGCCTTTTTTAAATGATTTATCACCTGATAAAAAGGAAGATTATGTAAAAAATAAAATTAAAACATGGATTGATGCATTACCTGCGGATGATAAAAAAACATATAAAGGTTATAACCATTGGTTTGAACAAAGAAGTAAAGATGTAAGGGATAGTAGTGAGAATTTAGGAACAATGAGCCAATATGCAGCTAGTGGTTGGAATCCTTTTGAAGGCGGAGCTAAGTTGGGAATGTTGGCTGGAGGTATGGTGGCTGGCTTAACAGATCCATTAATCCTTTCAACTATACCTGCCAGTTTTATGTATGGTTCAGCTAGTACGTTTACTATGACTTTATTAAGAACAGCTGCTATTGAATCAGTATTAGCTGGAGCTGCTACAACTGCAATTGAATCTCAAGTTGTGCCTTTTAAACAAAAAGTAGGATTGGATTATGATTGGAACGATGCATCTAAAGTAATTTTATTATCTATGGTAGCTGGTGCAGCTTTTCCTACAGCAGTTTTAGGTGCTGGAAAAGGTTTAAAAGAAGGATATAAATTTACCAGGACAAAAGTTAATCAAAGTTTAGCAAAATTAAGTCCTGATTTAAGAAATAAATTAATAGGAAAAGAACTAGATGCACTTGTTAAAAAAGGCATGGATGACAAATTATTTTTAGAATATTTTGCTAAAAATCTTAAAAATTTAAAACCTAACGAATTACAACTTGTAGTTAATTCTTTAAATCCTAATGCATTAAAAAGTAGTGCATTGGAATTTGAAAATAATGCTATTAACCAAAGAAAAGAAAATGAAATAGAAAATCCTTACCCAGAGACTGCGGGAGGAACTTATGAACATATAAAAAGACAAGATAACGCCCTTATAGCTTTATCAAGAGATCAAGAACCTACTATGCCTGCTGAAGCAGGATTGCCAATTAAAATAAATCCTGAAAGGGAGGTTGTAATGCATGAGTATTTACGACCTGATGAAATTCAAATTGATGCTACAACATTTCAATTTAAAACAGGAGGGGATGACAAAGGTGTATTAGACACCTTAAAAGGCGTTAAAGAGTGGAGACAACAATCAGCAGGTATTATAACTGTATGGGAAAGAGCTGATGGTGTTAAATTTGTAGCTGATGGACATCAAAGAGTAGCATTGGCTAAAAGATTACAAAATGAAGATCCAACAAAAGAGATAAAATTAACAGCTCAGGTTAATAGAGAAGTTGATGGATTTTCTGCTGCTGATACTTACATTGAGGCATTAGTTTCAAATTTACATTATGGATCTGCAACAGCTTCTGATTTAGCATCTGGCTTACGTGCTAAACCTGATATAATTAACGAAATTGTAAGCACAGTATCACCGCACTCAGCGTCTTGGAAAAGAACACAAGGATTAGTTAGATTGAGTGATGATGCCTGGGGATATTTTTTAAACTCTAAAATAAAAGAAAATCATGCAGCCACAGTAGGATTATTAGTAGATGATCCTCAATTACATCTCAGTATTTTACGAATTGTTGAGCAAACTAATCCAGCATCAGCCGTTGAATTAAGAGCAATTATTGAAGGAGCTTTAATGGCTGGTTCAAGAAATATTGAAACAATCGATCTTTTTGGTAAAAGCTCCACAAAAGTTAGTTTATTAGTTGAACGTGCTAAAGTATTAAAAAATGCTTTAGATAAACTAAAAAGAGATAAAAAATTAATGTCCACTTTAGTTCAAAATGAATTAAAAATTACTGAAAGTGGCAAAAACAAATTAAATACAACTTATAATAAATCATTGGAGGAAATGAATGAAAACGCAATCTACCACATCGAAGCCCTTGCAAATCGAAAAGGGCCTGTCTCAGATGCACTTAACAACTCCGCCCAAGTCTGGTCAGCTGGAGATAAACAAAGAGCAGTTGAAACTTTTATCGAGTCTGTCAGAGAGGCAATTGAAAGAGGGGATTATGAGAGGACTCGTGCGATCGGAGGTGAACGCATTGAACCAATTGAAGATGCGTCACGCACAATTTCTAACGCAAACGAACCAAGCATAGTTCAACAAAAATTTGTTGAGTATGATCCTCAAAATTTAAAAAATGCCAGAGATGTTGCGGATCAAGAAATAGCGTCTTTAGAGGCTGAGCTTTTAATTAATTCTAAAAGTTTAGAATCATTAAGTGGAGGAGAACCAAGAACATCTCCTACATTAAGCCGAGAATATTCAACCCAAGTTGATAAAGGCTTTGACCAGGCAACTGGGGCTTCACCGTCAGAGTCAGTTTTTGCTAGTGCAACAGCACCAGCAGCCTTGAAACGAATTGACGATGTTAACTCTATTGGTAGTTTTAATGCCATACTTGATCTTCCTATATTACACCATATTGATAATGCGGATCAATTGTTAAAATTAGCAACAAAATATGAGCCATATTTACAGTCCACACTTAATAATATAAGTGAAAATATAAAAAAATCAACCGTAAGTGTTAGAGTTAAAGATATTAAATCATTAAATGATAAAATTGACCTTGCTATGACTCAAAACGGGCCTGCTTGGAACTCAAGCTATATTAGTGATTATTTAGGTGGGCGTATAATTGTCGATAAGTTAGATGATGTTCGATTAGTTAGACAAGCATTTGAAGAACAAGATATTAAAATAATTGCCAAAGAAGATTATTTTATTAAGCCAAAAGATACAGGTTATGTGGCATTACATTTTAATCTACTTACAAAAGAAGGGTTCTCAATGGAAATCCAAGTGCAACATAAAGATATGGCTGTGGCATTTGGAAACGGCAAGGCTTATAGAAAATATAAAGGAAAAATAAATTTAACTAAAGAACAGAGAATAGACCGTCAAAAATTACAAGCGGCAGATAAAATTGTTTTTGAAAATACATATTCTCAAATAAAAGAACGAGAAGGATTTATTGATGATGTTGGTAATGAAATGATTACCTCCCCGTATGATGAAATGATTATTGATGGTAACGTTGTTAATTCACAAAAAACAGTTAGGGAATTTATGGATGAAGTTAAACAAGATGAAACCGCATTAAATAGATTAAAGGATTGTATATGAGCTTTATAGAGTGTGTAACTAATGGAAACATTGAAGGTTTAATTACAAAAAAACAACAAAAAGATTTAGAGGATTTATATGTTGATGCACAAAAGAAATTTTTAGATCAGGGTTTTAGTGAAAATCAAGCAACTATTTTAGCAGGTAAAGAGGCGTATGAAAGTTTTGAATATAAAGCTATTAACAAAAAAAGACATACGGCCATTCAAAACAAAGTTAATAAAAAAGCTGAAAAATATATATTAGAAACGTTTAAAGATAATTCAGGTAAAATTAATCCACCCAGAGCTTTAGAGTTAGTTATGGGATTTCTAGACACTAAATCTGAAAAAGGAATTGTTTATAATAATGTTGAAACACGTATAAAATATATACGTGGTCTTTTAGATAAAGAATTTGATGATGCATTATTAACCCACAGTCACAACATGCTTGGTTCAGTTAGAAACAAGGGAACTTTAGACCAAGTTGTTGATGAATTTTTTGTTGCAGGTTCAAGTAAAAATAAAGCAGCGGCAGAGGTTGCTGATGCTTTTCACCGAGCTTTTGAAAGAGCTAGAATTATGGCTAATGAGGCAGGAGCTAGTATTCCAGCCTTAAAATATAGATGGCTACCCCAAGCCCACGAACCTATCAGAATAGGCAGAACACCAATGAGTGAATGGATTGATTTTGTTACACCTCTATTGGCCAGGGAGAAAATGATTAATTATCAAACTGGGAAAACATTTAGTGATCTTGAATTAAAAGCAGCATTAACTGAGGTTTATAATGGGATTACTACCCGTGGATGGTATAAAAGAACTAGCTCTGGCTATGCTAAAAGTTTGGCCAATTCAAAGATGGATCACCGTTTTATCCATTTTAAAGATGCTCAGTCGTGGCGTTTATACCATGAAGAATTTGGAAAAGGTAATTTGTTTGAAACTGCCGTATCTCATTTAGATAGAATGTCAATGCAGATAGGAACAATGCAAGTGATGGGGCCAAACCCAGCTAACTTTATACGGCATGCATCGGATCTTATAACCCGTTGGGCTAATTTACAACCTGCGGCAAATAAAATGAAAGCTCTTGACCAGGCACGGAGTAAAATTAATTCTTTTGAGAATATGTATCAATATTTACAAGGAAGCCTTAATGAGCCTGTTAGTCATTTTTGGGCTAAATTTATGTCATCATTTAGAGAATTAGCAACGTCTGCGTACCTTGGATCAGCAAGTATTATGGCTTTTGGAGACTTTAACACTACAGGACTTACATCTAAAGTTGCAGGTTTACCGTATTGGCAAGCAGCGGCATCAAACATGAAAGTTTTTGTATCTCCTTTGGGGAGTAAAACAGCAAATAATACACGCATTAAATTAGCTCTTCAATTAGGATTTACTGCGGAGGGAATGAGTATGATTGCTTCTTCATTGTCTCGTTATTCAGCTAAAGAGGTGGAAAGCACACAAATCACTAGAAGATTATCAGATTTTACTGTGCGGACTACAGCTTTGAGTTGGCTAACACAAGCTGGACGTTGGGGGGCTGGCCAACATTTTACAGGCTCCCTTGCAAACCTAAGTAATAAAAGTTTTGCTCAATTAACAAAATATAAAAAAGATGGAGTAATTGGAGCAAAGTATGTAGAGCTTTTAAAAAAATATGGAATATCAGCGTCTGAATGGGATATAATTCGTAAAACAAAACCGTTTGATGCAGGGGAAATAGATCCTAAATGGAGTGGTGCTTTGTTTTTAAGAGCCGATGATATTGCTGCTCGAACAGATATTTCTTCTGAATTGGCTCAAGAGCTTGCTTATAAAGTTGGTCATTTAGTAACAGAATTTCAAACGAACGCAGTTTTAGGTTCTAGTGCTAAAGGAGCAACATTTATTGGAGGCTCCGCAAAACCAGGAACTATTAAAGGTGAAATATTAAGATCTATTGTTCAATTTAAACAATTTCCTTTAATTTTTAATTTTACTCATTTAGCAAAAGGATTTTATCAAAAAGGAATTAAAGGTAAAATTGGCTACTTAGGGCCATTAATTCTTGCCACAACTGTTCTTGGTGCCTGGGCGCATGAAATGAAAAACATAACAAAAGGAAAAGATGTTACTGATTATGAACAAATGATGTCTGGGAAATATATACTTAACGCAATGCTTCACGGAGGCGGTATGGGATTTGCTGGAGATATGTTATTTGGAGGACGTTACTCAACAGATAGTACATTAGGCCGAGTAGGTGAGGCAGCTGGCCCAGTAGCAGGATTACTTGCTAAAGTTGCAGATCTAACTTTTGGCAATCTATATCAGGCTTTAGATCCTAATAAAGATATGAATTTAGGATCAGATATTGCTAATTTTGTAAGATATAATACTCCAGGAGGAAGCAACTGGTATATGCGGCTTTTAATGGAAAGGTTTATTTTTGACTTTATACAAGAACAAATTGATCCAAAATACCAATCAAAATGGAAAAGAAAAATTAAAAGGAGTATTTTAGAACAAGGCAACGATTATTGGTGGTTGCCTGGAGATAAAACACCAGAAAAGGCTCCAACTATAAACCCTTTTAAGTAATTTGTTTTTGACATATTTGACCGAATAACTTAAAAAAATAACTATAATCTACAAGTATGTCTGTATTTTAACCAAGCTGTCTTAGGACGGCTTTTTTTTTACCCAGGATAATTATGACTTTAAGCACAACAACTGTGAAAAACAGCTATAGCGGCAATGGTTCTACAACCGCATTTACCTATGATTTTGGTATTAATTCTACCTCAGAGCTAGTGGTTATTATCCGTAGCTCAACGGGAACAGAGACTACTAAAACCATTACAACTCATTACACTGTAGCTGATGCTGGCGCATCAGGTGGAACAGTAACAATGGGATCTGCCCCAGCTTCAGGGGAAACTTTAGTTTTAATTCGTGATACATCTTTAACTCAAGGAACGGATTATGTTGCAAATGATCCTTTTCCAGCTGAAACACATGAATCTGCCCTTGATAAACTACAAATGCAAATTCAAGAGGTACAGGAAGAAGTAGATCGTTCTTTAAAAATTTCAAGAACAAATACGATGACCTCTACTAGCTTTACTGAAAATGCTGCTAGTCGTGCATCTAAAGTTTTATCCTTTGATAGTTCTGGTGAGTTATCAGTTACTGATGAAATTGGAAATTGGAAAGGCAACTGGGCTACCAGTACAGCCTATGTTCTGCGTGATATTGTAAAACAAAATTCAACGTCTGACGCATCAACTTACAAGAACGTATATATATGCACAACTGCTCATACTTCCAGTGGTTCTTATCTCACTGCTAGTGATAGCTCTAACTGGGCCTTACTTGTTGAAGTAGCCTCTTTTGATACGATTGCAGAATTAAACGATACAACGATCTCAAGTTTAGCTTCTGGCAATCTTTTAGTATATGATGGATCCGACAGTTGGGATAACAAAGCTATTAGTGGAGATGCCACGTTAGCTAATACAGGTGCATTAACAATTGCTGCTGATGCCATTGAGAGTGGAATGTTGAATGACAACATCATCTCAGGACAAACTGCATTAACGTCAGGTCTTGCTAGTACAGACGAATTAATATTCTCAGATGCTGGATCTTTAAAAAGAATGGATGTTG
>Ga0098052_1002041_pt1 | contig 12307 bp, 6 predicted proteins | sample 15_taG_FD_81591 | JGI IMG/M metagenome (GOLD analysis project Ga0098052, IMG submission 81591) | Marine viral communities from the Subarctic Pacific Ocean - 15_ETSP_OMZ_AT15312 metaG | ecosystem: Environmental > Aquatic > Marine > Oceanic | place: Pacific Ocean | collected 2015-01-18 | reverse complement strand
TTGTGGCATAAAGATAAAGTCAACAGGACAAATGGGTCCGGAGACAAAACCCGCAAAGCGTGATTCGCTTTTGCGGGTTTTTTGCGTTTCGGGCGGCAAAAACAGGAATGGGATGATGACGGGACAGCGATCTGATTGTCTGAAAGGACGCTGGCGGTATCGCCAACGGGCCGTCAATGGCGCATGGAAAAGTCATTACGGCGGTGGTGCGTCCGGGCCGTAAGGCCGAGGGAAATTTACGAAAAACGGGTGTTTATCATGACGGGAGAGATGTGCCCTTAGGGCAAGGGCATTTGAACGGGGCGGCGAGAACCGGGACGAAGTTGGTTCGGTCCAGTTCAGTCCGGGGCTAGTCCGGTCGGTGAAGCGTGACAATGCCGAGAATCAGCGGGCCCGAATTGCGCCCGGATTGGATCGGCACGGGATCGTCTGGTCGGGATTGGCTGGCCGGGTCGGTTGTCAGCGGGCTGGTGGTGCGTTCGGAGGTCCCGAAAGGTTGGTCATCGATAGCGGGAGTTGTGTGCCTGCCATGCGGCAACGTTGTTGCCCTTGGGGTGAGGTGCGTTTGCGGCGTCAACCGAGGGCGGCGGGTGCTTGTTCGGGGCAGCTTGGTCCGTCCGGGGTGTGGTCCGTCCGGTCGGTGGCGTTTGGCGATGCCGGGGGCAGCGGGGTTGGCTTGGCGGGATTGGCTTGGTGATTGATCAAATCGTCATTCCGGGCGAAGCGGAGCGCATACCCGGAATCCATGCCCGATTGAAAGAGAATGGATTCCCGTCGTCGCGGGAATGAAGATCAGGTTGAGAATGCTTTGTCAGCGGTCTGGCATTGGCTGGCGGGACTGGTTTGGCGATGGATCAAAACCGTCATTCCGGGCGAAGCGCAGCGCAGACCCGGAATCCATACCCCATTGAAAGAGACTGGATTCCCGCCGTCGCGGGAATGACGATCAGGTTGAGAATGCTTTGTCAGCGATCTGGGGTTGGCTGGCAGGAGTGGCCTGGCGATGGATCAAAACCGTCATTCCGGGCGGAGCAGAGCGCAGACCCGGAATCCATGACCCATTGAAAGAGACTGGATTCCCGCCGTCGCGGGGATGAGATCTGATTGGGAATGACGATCAGGTCGGGAAGGCTTTGTCAGCGATCTGAAAAAGCCCGGCACAAGGACCGGGCTTTTGATTTTCAGATGATGTAGTGGATGCCGCATTCGGTTTTGTCCTGCCCGGCCCAGCGACCGGCACGGACATCGGTTGAATTGGGATCAACCCGATCCGTGCAGGGCATGCAGCCAATCGACAGGAAGCCTTCGGCCTCCAGCGGATGGTGTGGCAAAGCACGGTTTTCGAAGATATCTTCGATATCAGCCCGGTTATAGCCTGCCAGCGGATTGATCTTGATCCGGGTTCCTGCGGTTTCGATCACCGGCAGTTGCCCGCGCTCGCCACCGTGGAACCGTTTGCGCCCGGTCAGCCACGCATCATAGCCCTTAAGCGCGCGTTGCAATGGCTCCACCTTGCGCAGATAGCAGCATTTGGCGGTATCGCTGGCAAACAGCATGCCGTTGGGATCATCCGCCGCCAGAAGCGTTTCATCCGGGCGCATGATCTGGATATTGGTCAGGCCAAGCTGATCAACGAGCTGTTCACGATAGCGATGGGTTTCGCCAAACAGCTTGCGGGTATCAAGGAAAATCACCGGCAGGTTGGGATCGACTTCGGAGACAAGGGCAAGCAAAGCCGCGGCCTCTGTCCCAAACGACGAGGTCATGGTGATTTTACCGTGGAATTCCTCGTGCACCATCGGTTCGATCAGGGAAATGCCCTGCAAATGGCCGTATCGCGACAGCAGATCAGCCGCACGGACCTCGGCCTCCTCGACCGACATAGAGCCGCCGGTGACAATGTCTTCTTCGCGCATGACAGTCATCACAACCATCCCCGACGGTCGATATAATCGTCCGTCATTTTCAGGAGTTGCTTCATGTCCGCCCCTTCGGCCTTCCATTTTTCACGCTGACCGGAAAGCTCGCGCAGGCGCTGATCCCATTTGGGCACCAGCCAGTTTTCAATCGCACGGCGGATACGCCCGGCCAGACGCGGGCTGTGCCCGTTGGTCGAAACCGTAATCATCAGGTCACCGCGCGTTACCCGCGCTGGCGAGAAAAAATCACAGTATTCCCTGACGTCTTCGACATTGGCGATCGTGCCGACGGCCTTGGCGATGGCGGCCAGTTCGGCGGCCTTTTCATGCGGCAAATCAACAATAAACAGGATTGCGGCCGCGTTGACATCGGCCGAATTCGGGAGATAGCGGTGCAACCGGTCGCCGGCCTGGTCCACCAGTTCGGCAATCGGGTCTTCGGCATAAACGGTGACGTATCTCGCCCCATCACCGTCAAGCTGGCGCAAACGGTTCAGGGTTGCCTGACCGTTGCCCACCAGCGCGACCGAAAGCCGCGCAAGGTCCAGATTGATGGGAAACATCGTCGATCCTCAAAAGAAAGTTTCTGTTGGTTGATTAAGACTATGGGTGTGTATATCGGATAATTCAATACATTTTTTATGTGTTTTATATTTATAGAACACTATTTTTTGCGTTAATAAACCATGATCCAGACCCGATGCCAGACGTAGAAAACGGACGTAGAAATCGGACGCAGAAACGTTGCGGTGAAGCTTTTCCTGCACTTTTTGAAATTTCACCCTATATTGGGCGCGAATTTAAGCGCTTCGCATGACAAAGAGATCCCGCCGATGTCCTCGATTGAGCAAACCAGCAGCGTATCGTCCCCCGCCCCTGCCACCGGTTCCATCGCCCCCACCCCGCACAGGAATGTTGCGATGTGGCTGTTTTTTGTGGCGGCGATGGTGTTCATCATGGTGGTGATTGGCGGCCTGACGCGGCTGACCGAGTCCGGGCTTTCCATCGTGGAATGGCGGCCCTTTACCGGGATCATCCCGCCGATGAACGAGGCGGACTGGATGGCGCTTTATCAGCAATACAGCCAGTATCCGGAATTCCAGAAGATCAATGCCTGGATGTCGGTCGAGGATTTCAAATCGATCTTCTGGCTGGAATTCATTCACCGGCTTTGGGGCCGGTTGATTGGCGTCGTGTTCTTTGTGCCCTTCGTCTGGTTCCTTGCCAAAAAATCCATTGATGGCGCGACCAAATGGAAGCTTTGGGGGCTGTTCATCCTTGGCGGGTTGCAGGGGGCGATGGGCTGGTACATGGTCATGAGCGGCCTTGTCGACCGCCCGGATGTCAGCCAGTACCGCCTGACCGCGCATTTTGGTCTGGCGCTGGTGATTTTCATCGCGTTGATGTGGGTCGGGCTTAACCAGTATGCCCCGCGCGGCATTTCAACCCATGCCTCAAAACGCGGCTGGCAGCTTCTGGCGCTGATCGTGTTTACCGCCCTTTCGGGTGGCTTTGTTGCCGGGATCAATGCCGGACATACCTATAACACTTTCCCGCTGATGGACGGGCAACTGATCCCCGATGGGCTGTTTGTCTATAGCCCCGCATGGCTGGCCCCGTTTGAGGACCATATGACGGTGCAGTGGGATCACCGGTGGCTCGCGAAACTGACCTTTGTCATGGTGATCCTGTTCTGGTGGCGGGCCGGGAAATGGAACCTGACACCGCAGCAACGCCTTGCCACGCATCTGGTGCTGGCGGCGGTTTGCCTTCAGGTGACATTGGGGATTTCAACGTTGCTGAGTGTGGTGTGGCTGCCGCTGGGTGTGGCGCATCAGGCCGGGGCGGTGGTGCTTGTCGGGGCGATGACTTATGCTGTTTACAGGTTGTCCGGGGATCGGGTTGCTTGAAGGGGCCAGATGCCACAACACGTGTATTTAAAGGACAGAAGAAATTAGATCGCTAGGTCATAAAGACGTTGATACTGCTGATTCTCAACAAGGGTTTTCTCAGCCTCTTTCATCTCATTTAGCATTTCCTGAAGCGTATGTTTGTTCCAATTCTCGATGTTATTATCGGGAATCATTATCGCCAGCATCTTAAGCGTATCGATGGGCCATTTCTGATGGATTCCACTTCCTTGAATCTGCCAGAGCACATGTTCTGTTCCCGGCCTTAGGGATTGTTCTGCCCAAACGAGAGCCTCCGGAAAGGCATCACCTGTTTTAATCAAGCATTCTACGAGCCCGATGGACGTCTTGGTCGTATTTCTGGCTTGAGCTTTTGGCCAGCAGGCTTGCAGCCAAGGGAAGCAAATATTCTTCCATATATCTGCTTGTTTTTCGATATTATCTCCGAGACGATCTTTAAATAATGCAGCGATGTCGATAAGACCATCCTCAGGTAAACTGTCCACTACCAAGCGAATGTCTTCCGATTTGATGATTTTACTCGGGTCCAAACTAGCAGCCACAAACAGGTAAACGAGATTCGAACGTTGATCCCCCAGCTCCGAATAATTTTCAAGAGCGGTAATAAAATCTGTCTTGAATGCTGCCAACAAGTTCGGTCCTGCACTCGCGGCCCAAGCATAGGCAGCCCATAACTCTCGGGCTTCATCAGAGGTATGCCAGTGCATCCTTGGCAACAGAGATGTCTTCGTCCAGTCCGGTGCAATTGCAAAAAGATTTGACAGTTTGGAGGCCAAGATGACCCGCCCAAAGCGGCCAACCTTCAATGCAACGATAGAATCGAAATAAGCCAAAACAGGTTCAGGTAATCCCCGACCAACTTCTGGCTGGTACTTCCAAAGCCGGTTGACCGCAGCTTCTGCAAGCCGACCAGCAGCGCTATTTAAAGCCTGAGTAAGCACGTCGTCGGTATCAACGCTCGATTCATCAGCGACTGCACGCCATGCTTTATTCCAGAGTTCACGGAAAGCATCCTCTTCTTTGACCAAGCATTCCTTGGAGAAGTCTTCGATATAAGAAGATATTGCCGAGCTATTCTTCAAATACAAAATATCAGGAGCCTTTAAAAGAAGCCTTCCAAGATAAAATAGCGTTCTGGGCTGAATTTTCCCTTCACGACGGAGGGCACTCGTACTCCATAACAAACTGTGCCAATATTTTGTTGGCCAGTTTCCTTTATCCGCCAGATTGCGAAGCACACGTAAAGCGCGGATAGGCCAAGTCATGTAGATGCCAGCAAACTTTTCCTCATCAATCTCGCCTTCTCTGACTTGATTGGTTAGCTGATCGATAGACGGCGCATCCTGCCAGTCAGAGCGCACATGATCATGTGGCTCAACCCATTGGGCTTTACCTATCCATGAAAGGAATTCGTCTACATCCGGCGCTTCGTCTTGTGGCTGTTTATAAGCGTCGGCGATTTGTCGCGTTTCAAAATCGAGCTCTGCCCCCGAGGATGCAAGTTTACTCAGACGGAGATTGATCTTCCGCGCCCGGCGCTGTTCATTACCTTCACCACTTTCGTCTAAGGGCGGGCCATTTCGAATGACCTTTACCAATTGATCCAAGTCTTCGGCTGGCAATCGTTGGCCAGCCTTTCGAAGGAACACCATGACCTCGTGATAAAGCTCATCTGACCACACGTTTTGAGGGGCTCCGGCAAGCAATAGATTGGTTGCTGCATGAATATCCGCATTCGGATCCTCAGTAAGGACATGGAGCACCAACCGGTGGAATAAGGGAATCTCACTTTCTAGCCATAAATTGAGCACGAGATTTGCGTGAGAACTATTTCGCGCTGCAACTGCAAAGTATCCATCCCGCGCCCAATCAATCAGAAAAGTCCAGTCATCCCTATCCCGGTTCTGTTCATGCTCTTCGATGGCAGGGCGATAGAATGAAGGAATACTAAATCCTACCTCATCTAGAGGCAGGAGCTGCATGGCGTGACGCAACTGTTCCGTAATCTCCAGTGCGTGATTGGCAAGGAATTCCTCTTTGTGTGGAGACCGGTCAAATCGGGCCCTCCGCCAATGCTCACCATCAGTAACCAACTTGAGATGGGCGCAATCCTCCAAGAACGTCAACGGAGCCGTGTCATCGTCGTACAGCTTTCTAAAACTAAGATGCCTTGATGGCCCGGGGACGACAATCAGGTGTGGCTTGGAAGTCTCGACAATAGCATGCCCGAGAAGCTTGCGTTCCGCATCTGATGCCGCGTTTACAATTAAGCCTTCCCACCAGAGGTCTTCACGATGGTCGATAGGAGTATTTTGCGTTAGCACAGTCCATAAGAGACGCAGTCGATCTGGCAATTCTGGTGGATCATTTTCACCGCCTCTCTTCTGGGAAAGGTGGCGGCGCACTTGGTCGCGGAAGAAAGGATGGAGACAGCCACCTTTGCGCGCCGCCCAACCCAAGACTTGAGGAACATGCAAATGCTTGGCAAGCCAAAAGGCGAGTTGTGTGGAAATGTCATCTAAAGCTGCATTCTCGTATTGAGTAAAGGGGCCCGCAACTATGGGCACCCGGTTTACGCTTCCATCAGCAAGCTTGTCCACCGGCCTTGATAGAAGACCCGCCTCATCGAAAACGTCGAGCCACCCTGCAAGAATAGGGAAGTCATTCTCATCCGTAATCACTTCGGCTTCTGCGAGTGCTTTAGCCGTTGGCTTGTCCGATAGAGCCCAAGTCACACGTTGAGCAACGGGGTCCTGCGCATTAGACGGCAATTTGCGTAGCTCATCGAAAACGATCTTACGGCGTAAATTAATTGGGTCTCGACTAATGTCAGCCCATCTGACAAGCGTATCCGTCAGCTTTGAGAAACCGTCGTGGGCATCGAACAGAATTGGCATTACGTTCTTGCCCTGCCAAGCCAAATCTGCTCGTCTTCGCCCTTCTTCGCCATCTTTGAAATCGGCGAATGCATACGCTTTCTGGAAACGCGCCCCTCTTTGGCGTTCTGCGGCCAGCGCATCAACCATATATGACATAACCGGGTCGTTCAGGCTGTAGCCCACGAATACGATGGTAAATTCTCGGAACAACTCCGTAATGAACCGCGACGCCCACCGTTCCGTGAGATAGGCACGTCCGAAATCGGCGGCTGTTAGAACAAGGCTCTGCCCGTTGGGGTCCGTATCCGTAATTCTTCCATGAAGATATACGACAGACCCCCAACCGTGAGGCTTGGGAAGAGGAAGCTTCGGTGCTGCGTCAAACAAGATGTCGGGATCGGCAAGCTCAAAACGATCATCAAAGTTAGTTGTAACAAGACGAATAGAACTACCTGAGTGCCGTGAAAGGTCGATAAGCGCCTTGTGGGCAACCAATGAATTCTCCGGAGGCTGCACGGTAAGGATACTAATTGCCTCACGCCTGAGAACACCATCATTCAAACGATTTTCGAGTAACCCGAGAACCTTATCGAGTTGACCTTTTTCACAGAGGTCTTGTTCCAATTCCAACTTCGCTTGGGCGGTACGTTCATAAATTTGCGACACAAGCCCATCAAACATCGGCAAACCTGTGCTTACCGAAATTCCCGACCCGCAAAAGAAAACGACTTTGCCATCATCCCGAAGATTCAATAATTCGACCGGAATTTTCGGTCCATTCTGTATCAACTCAGGCATTCAATTGCCCCCCTTGAAACAGTATGAAACAGCGGTGCAACTTCAACAACACCAAACCACTCAACGACACTTTATAAGAGCATCATTTACGATGATGATGCAGCACTACCGTGCGGCATATTAAAGCTTAGATGCCCCCAATATGCTCCCAACTGCAAAGCCCTGCCTAAAACATCCTCAACCCTCGTCGCGATGCAGCGCCTTTTTGATGTGGCGCATGGATATCCAGATGGCACCAAGAACGACCGGCACGGCGATGCCGGTGGCGAGGCGGTCGTTGATCGGAAGGCTGGTGTCCTTTAGCGCCTTGAACAGATATCCCAGAAGCCCGACGGCGTAATAGGTGATCGCCGCCACAGACAGACCTTCGACGGTTTGTTGCAGGCGCAGTTGCAGTTTCACACGGCGGTCCATGCTGGCGAGCAGGTCGCGGTTTTGGGCTTCGAGCAGGATATCGACCCGGGTGCGGAGCAGGTTGTTGGCACGGGCCACCCGTTTCGACAGTACTTCGAGGCGATCACCGATATTCTGGCAGGTGCGCATTGCCGGGGCCAGACGGCGTTCCATGAATTCGGTTATGGTTTGCAGGCCTTCGACGCGTTCCTCGCGCAGTTCGACAAGGCGGGCCTGCAGGATGCGGTAATAGGCGCGCGCGGCACTGAAACGGCAATTCAGCGATGCGGCCATTTCTTCGGTCTGGGCGGCAAGGTCGGTCAGTTTTTGCAGGGTGCCTTCATCGTCGGTGTGCGATTTGCTGGCCATTTCGGCGGTGATCGATGACAGCCGGGTATCGATTTCCGAGACCTTGGGGGTTGCGCAATGCGCCAGCGGAAAGGCCAGCAAGGCCATCATGCGATAGACTTCGATTTCCTTGAGACGCTGGATCAGGCGCCCGGCCTGCAGGACCTCAAGACCCTGATCACGGATCAGGATGCGGCCAAAGCCATCGCCATGCAGGCGAAAATCGGTCCAGACCATTGCCGTGCCGCCCAAAACGCGGCTGCCGGTCAGGCCGTTATGATCAAACAGGCGCGATACTTCATCAGACGAACGTTCGTCGCGATCCATGGCGATGTGCAAGCCCACCAGAAGCTGCCCCGGGGTCGCGGCAAGCCAGTCCTGCGGGATCAGGTTGATGACCGGATCATCAAACGGATGGTCAAAGGCGGCCTGCCGTTTGAAGACATAGACCGTGAATTCCGCATGGCGTTCCCAGATGACGGAAAAGCCGTCGCACTGGGCTTCGTAATATTTCTGATCGGGTGCCGGGGGTGTCAGGCTGTATCGCTGGCAGAAGCCCTGAAAATGGTCGCGAACATCGGTATCAAGCTCCTCGCCCGCGTGGAAGGCGATGCAGGTGCAGCGGGCCGGGCTTTGCACGCCGCCAAACGGGCGGGCATGGATTTCGTTATGAAGGGCGACACGCTGGGGATGTTCAACAAACATTGCCACGGGCTTTCATAATTGGCCATTGCGGTCTATATAGGGGTCAGGCTCCGAACACGTTCTGTATAGACGAAAGTCCAAGGTGGCAGATAGCCCTGAAAACGTAAGGGAAAATACTGTCACAAATGCTTTAACTTACAGGCGAAAATAGCCCGCATGGCCAAAACTGGCCGCCCGTCGCCCATCTGTTGCCATCCGGCACGCCCGCAAGGAGGTTTCATGACCGATCTGAGCAAAACCGACAGCCTGTTTTTCGCCAATGGCGACCTTGATCGCGACCGGCTTGAAAAGCAGGTTAATGATGCATTGGGTGCGGCGGAAGACGGGGAACTTTTCCTTGAATACCGGCAGTCCGAAAGCCTGACATGGGATGATGGCCGCCTGCGCAGTGCGAATTTCGACACCGCACAGGGTTTTGGCCTGCGTGCGGTTGCCGATGAAGCCACCGCGTTTTCGCATTCCAACGAGCTTTCCAATGACGCGGTTGGCCGTGCGGCCGAGACCGTCAAGGCGGTTGGCAATGGCCGGTCGGGCAAGGTAGATCTGGGATCGATCGGCACCAATGTGTCGCTTTATTCCGATGTCAATCCGCTGGGTGAAGCCACGTTTGAGGCGAAGGTTGATCTGCTGGGCAAGATCGATGCCTATGCGCGCGCTAAGGACCCCCGTGTGGTGCAGGTTTCCGCATCGATTTCGGGCAACTGGCAGGCAGTGCAGATCTGGCGCAGTGGCGGGCAGCGGATTGGCGATATTCGCCCGCTGGTGCGGTTTAACGTATCGGTCGTCGTCAAGCAGGGCGACCGCATGGAAACCGGATCGCATGGCCAGGGCGGGCGCATTGGCTATGACGGGTTCTTTGAAGAAAAAAGCTGGAAATCGGCGGTTGACGAAGCGCTGCGTCAGGCGACGCTGAACCTTGAATCGGTTGCCGCCCCTGCGGGCGAGATGACCGTGGTGCTTGGTCCGGGCTGGCCGGGCATTCTGTTGCATGAAGCGATTGGTCACGGGCTTGAGGGTGATTTCAACCGCAAGGGCACATCGGCCTTTGCCGGTTTGCTGGGTCAGCGGATTGCATCGCCGGGGGTCACGGTTGTTGATGATGGCACGATCCATGATCGCCGCGGGTCGCTTTCGATTGATGATGAAGGCACCCCGACCCAGCGCACGGTTCTGATCGAGGATGGCATCCTGAAAGGTTTCATGCAGGACCGGTTGAATGCGCGCCTGACGGGTGTGAAATCCACCGGCAACGGACGGCGGCAATCCTATGCCCATGCGCCGATGCCGCGCATGACCAATACCTATATGCTGGGCGGTGACAAGGACCCGGGCGAGATCCTGGCGTCGGTCAAGAAAGGCATTTATGCGGTCAATTTCGGTGGCGGTCAGGTCGATATCACATCGGGCAAATTCGTGTTTTCCGCATCCGAGGCCTATCTGATCGAAAACGGCAAACTTGGCGCGCCGGTCAAGGGGGCGACCCTGATTGGTAATGGCCCCGATAGCCTGACCAAGGTTTCCATGATCGGCAATGACATGAAGCTTGATGACGGGATCGGCACGTGCGGCAAGGATGGCCAGGGTGTTCCGGTCGGTGTTGGTCAGCCAACACTTCGCATTGATGGTTTGACCGTGGGTGGCACGGCCGTTTAGGTTGAATTTAGAACTTGTTTTGAAGCAAAAGGCCCGGCAAATTGCCGGGCCTTTGTACTTACGAATAAGTATAAAGACCATTGCATAGACTTGGTATCATTCAAACGCATGACTTTCCCACAGGCCGTATAATCAATAATCTATAACGATAAAATCAGACCGGTTTTGTTCAGGTATCGCATTGGGGTGGGTAGACTGAAAAAAGCAAAGCCGGGTTGCGACCTTGGGGAAAAATATTGAAATCGCTCAGATGGCGGTGCGGCACGGGTTTGATTGTCCTGTGCGGCATGCTGATAACAGGCGCGACAACAAGCGCACAGCAAAGTGTCGATGTCCGTACAGATGAAGCCCGGAATTTCATTGGCGATTTTACGCAGATCATTGATGCGGCGGAACGATCACGCCTTTTGCTTCAGACCGATGATGGCAGCGATATCAGTTTTGCCGATGTACTGCGCAATCCCGATGATGTTGTCCTGAATTTCCGCTGGGCCAAGGCGCAGATTGCGCGCGGGGATGTCCGCGGGGCGTCGGCGACACTGGAACGCATCCTTGTGCTTGATCCCGATCTTGCCGCAGTCCGGCTTTATTACGCGATTGTGCTTTACCGGCTTGATAGCCTTGACGAGGCGCGTGCGCAGTTTGAACGCCTGCGGGCGATGAATGTATCGCCCGATGTTGCGGCCGATATTGATCGCTACCTTTCGGCCATCGAGACACGGCGCAAGCGGCTTCATCAGTATCTGACCGTGACCTTTGGCAGCCAGATTGACAGCAACCGCAATGCCGCACCGTCAGACAAGCAGCAGCTGGTTACCGGGACCCTGACCAACATCACGGCATCCGAGGACAAGCCGCGCAACGATATCGCCCATATCGGGGCGATGCGTTATGACATCAGCTATGACCTTGGCTATCAGGAAGGGCACGAGGTTTTTGCCGCCCTGACCGGCTATGGCAGCGATCAGGTGCAGATCGACAGCCTTGATCTGGGCTCGTTTTCGGTTGACCTTGGCGCGCGTATCCGCGGCGGATATTTCAGCCTGACACCGGTGATAAACCAGACGGTGCAATCGCTTTCGCGGGAAAAATACCTGACATCGCGAAGCGGCCGATTGCGTGCGGACTGGAACATCCGGCCTGATACCAATCTTTACACCGAAGTCAGCTATGCCGATGAACGGTATCAGAATACGACGGAATCAAGTGCGCTTCGGCTGCATTCCGGGCAGCGATACGGCGCACGAACCGGGGTGAATTACGCCTGGAGCCCGTCAAACCGCACGACGATTGATCTTAATGCGGGTCAAAAAGAAGCCGCACGCAATTTCAACAGTTATGACAGCTTGAGTGCGGAACTGATCCATGCTTATCTGTTTGGCGGGGGAAGTTATATCAGCGGAAGTGTTCGCTATGGTCTTGATCAATATCGCGATCCGGACTTTCTGGTGACCGGCAATTCGCCGCAACACCGACAGGACCGGACGACAAGATTGCGACTGACCTATGGCGCGCCGCTTTCGCAAATGCTGCCAGATGACTTGTTTGGGGATAGCAAAACGGCAGGACAGATATATGCCTTTCTGGCACCGATCAACTGGTCGGTCACCGGTGAATATCTGAACACAGAATCAAACATTCCCAATTACGAATATCATAACGCGCGCGCGCAGTTTTTCCT
>Ga0098052_1002036_pt1 | contig 12322 bp, 10 predicted proteins | sample 15_taG_FD_81591 | JGI IMG/M metagenome (GOLD analysis project Ga0098052, IMG submission 81591) | Marine viral communities from the Subarctic Pacific Ocean - 15_ETSP_OMZ_AT15312 metaG | ecosystem: Environmental > Aquatic > Marine > Oceanic | place: Pacific Ocean | collected 2015-01-18 | reverse complement strand
AATGTCATGACATTGCCGTTTAACGCCCACTGCTCAGCAACACCACCAACCAGGTCACCGTGTTCGTCATAACGCAGCAACCCTTCCATCACATGGTTCAGTACCTGGCCACTGATGGAATCTGTCGATCGCATACTGTTCATTTGCGGGGGTTCATCACGTAGATGAGATGTAATTTCGTTGTTTTCGTAATCAATAGCAGAACTGGATACGGTCGACTGGCTACTGGTTAATCCGGCCAGAGCATCCAGCAGAAACATGGTAACCAACAAACCCACTACCGCCACAATGGCAAATGTCAGCAACTGTTTCCCTGCTGCACTGATCAGATTCTGACCCTGAGCACTGTTGTCGCCGGGAACCTTGTCCGCTTCCACTGCTGGCTCTGATTCTATAGGGGCACTGGATTGGCGATAATTGGGTTCCTGTTGCATGACTGTCTCGTTAGCTCGCTATTTAAGGCGTACATCAAACTGATAATCAACGTCGATTTGGCTGACTGTTTTAGCTAGCCGGATTTTAGTTGACCTGGCTTTGGTTGACCCGCTTTTTGGCTGCTTTATACTTCAATAGCTTCACGCAAGGCTGCTGAGGCTATTTACAAAAAGGATACCTTAGGCATTCAGTTGAGTCGATAGCCAGGCAACAAATAATGAACACATTCATGTAACACCCACAAACCACTATCAAGGCAGCGTTTTGAGCGAAGAAATCGAACAAGTGGCAGAGATCTACCAACTGGTAACCACCTTCCTGGTGACCTATAGCTTCCAGATAGTCGGCGCAATCATCATTCTTTTGATTGGCCTGCTCATCGCCAGAAAAGTTCATAATCTGATATTGGCTCTATGCCAAAAGAAAGGCCTGGACATCACGCTCAGCCGGTTCATTGCCAGCGCGATCCGGCTACTGGTGGTGGCCATGGTTGGCATCATTGCCCTGAACAAGGTAGGGATCAGTGTCACCCCATTGATTGCAGCGATCGGCGCCATCGGTTTAGGTGCCGGCCTGGCCGTTCAAGGCCTGTTATCCAACTACGGCGCTGGTCTCAACATTATCCTTGCCAGACCTTTTGTCATCGGCGATACGATCCATGTTGAAGGGGTAAAGGGCATTGTGGAAGAAATCCACCTGGCCTACACCATGCTTTCAGACGAAGATGGCGTGAGTATCATGATCCCCAACAAACATATCATCGGCGAGGTTATTCATAACTCGCAAAGTGATAGCCTGCAGGCCCTGAGTGTTGGCATTGCATATCACTGCGACCCTAAATCGGCCATCAAGGTCATCCAGCAGGCAGTTAGCAAACTCCCCGGACTTAGCACACAACGAGCACCATTGATCGGCATTGACGGTTTTGGCGACAGCAGCATCGATATCGGTGTGCGCCTATGGGTCAAAACTGACCGCCTGTTTGAAATCAGGTATGCCGCCAATATGGCCATTCACGAGGCCCTGGAAGAGGCTGGCATAGAGATACCTTTCCCACAGCGAGATATCCATATTTCCTCCACCGATACAGAACTGGCAGCTGAAAAGTAACTTTTCAGCTGCTTTTGTCCCAGTTTTTACCCTAAATGCGAACCACATCACAAATCGGAGGAGTTAAACTGTCTTCATGGCGATTCTGTCGTTCGCATGCACACTCTGCGCGCTTTTCACTATTTTCCGCAGGGCGCTAGCCAACCCAATTCGCAATTCAAAACAAGAAAGGATTTTTGATATGAACAAGAGAGCCTTATCTGCTGCTATCGTGATGACGATAGCAGCCGGCGCAGCATTTACTGCCCCCGATGCAATGGCTGGCGGTAATAACCATTGGTCTCAAAGCTACTCGTCTTTCTGGTCTGACAGTTCCTCAAGCTGGAATAACAATCGCAGTAGCGGCCAAAGCTGGTCATCCTGGCAGGGTAACGACCATGATCGCGATGACGATGATGACCGTCGCCATGGACACGACAAGAAAAAAGGTCGCGGGCATGAGCACCATCAAGGTGTAGGCCGCGGGCATGATCATGATGACGATGAGTGCTCGGACGACAGTGGCAGTAATGGCAAAGGCCACAAGAAGAACAAAGGACGCGGACACGATCACCACCAGGGTTACGGATATGGTCACGGCCATGACGATGACTGCCTGGATGATGACGACGATCACGATGATGATCACGACCACGATAATGATGACGATCGCGGCTGGGGTCACAAGAAGAAGAAAGGCAAGGGCCACCACGATCATGGCAACGGCCACGGTTACGGACATGATCATGACGATGACGATTGCCCCGACCACGACGATGATGACGACAACGGTGGCGACGGCGGTGACGGCGGTGACGGCGGTGACGGCGGTGACGGCGGTGACGGCGGATCAGATGGTGGCTTGGGCAACTGTGTTGCCACAACCCAAATGAGCTACAGCCTCAGCGATGATGCCGGGCTGACGGTCCAGTTCCCTTATTATTACAATGACGGCGGCGCTGACTTGCCACTATTCCCTGATGAACACCTGACTACATCATATTCAGCTGTGCTTGCAGTGGGAGCTCAGCTGCAAGCTTCATTCTATGCACCAGCAGGCCAAAACATCAGCGACGTGCAAATGAGCATGGGCGGCCAGACTTATACCTGGAATGATGAGACAGGATTCGCTGGTGCAGCCAGTGATGTGACTGTCATCACCAATACAAACCAGTCTGTACAGTTCCTGTTCGGCAGCGTTGGTGGCACTGGTAACTTCGACTTCCAGGTCACAATCTGCTCGGAAGACGGTGGTGCCATTGACCCGTCCTGATCAATATTGATCAACGCAAAAGGGCCAGCCTGGAAACAGACTGGCCCTTTTTTGTTAGCGGCGCACTCGCCGCAAGACCTGCACTTCCCCATCAGTAATTTGACGCATCAGGTCAGGTGTCTCAAACTCGATTCGGCTCTCCACTTGTTGCCCCATGGCATTCAGGCGAATATGGTCCTCGTCAATCCACTCATAATTCAGATGCAATCCCAGATCATGTACGGTAATTTCCCCGACATTATATTCCAGAGTAACAGGCTGGCCATCGAACTCGGCTCGCCAGGTTCCCTGAATCATGACCTGTTTGGAAAGCGGTGGTGACTGAGTGCTGCACGCGACCATCAATCCCAACAGGCTAGCCAGCGCCCCAACTTGCAACACCCTGTTTATCATCTGGTTTACTCCTGTAAATAGCATTCTCCATTGAGATGCCACACCTTGTCATGTTTTACCGTGAACTTCCAGTCAGGGTATTTTCGGTGCACAATGCTGCTGCATTTCATATACAGCAACAAAGGCCAGTCACTGGCCCGGACCAACGAGGTGAGAATATGGCAGGTCACGGTAGTACGCTCAAGCCTGGGAAATATGAACACTATAAAGGCAACTATTATGAAGTGATCGATGTTGCCAGGCATAGTGAAACAGGCGAGCTGTTAGTGGCTTATCGACCACTGTACGGTGAAGGAGCCCTCTGGGTTCGCCCACTGGACATGTTTACAGAGACTGTCACAGTGAACGGGCAAACCCGGCCCCGTTTTCGTTACTCTGGCGACACCTGAGACTGGCCAGCTTCAGCGCTGCGTTGCTGTGCCTTGAAGGCCAGTTTTTCCTGACGACGCCGCTCGATCACTGTCGACATCGGCTCGCCTATATGAGTCTCGCCTCGCTCTTGTGCCAGTTTGATCTGGCGCTCACGCTCGGCATAACGTCGTAACTGATCCTGGCTGTGCTGGTCGTAGCAATGCGGACAACTGATCCCGGGGCGGAAATGTGGTGAACTCTTTTCTGCTTCGGTAATCGGCATACGGCAGGCATGGCACTGATCATAAGAACCACGCTCTAACCGGTGGTTAACCGTTACCCTGTTATCAAAGACAAAACACTCGCCCTTCCATTTGGACTTGGTCTCTGGCACTTCCTCCAGGTACTTCAGGATACCGCCTTTCAGATGGTAGACCTCTTCAAAGCCCTGTTGCTTGAGAAACGCCGTTGATTTTTCGCAGCGAATACCACCCGTGCAAAACATCGCCACTTTTTTATGTTTTTTGGGATTCAGGTTGCTTTCTACGTACTCAGGGAACTCGCGGAATGCATCAGTACTCGGGTTAACAGCCCCTTCAAAAGTACCGATTTCATACTCATAGTTATTGCGGGTATCAATCAACAGAACATCAGGGTCAGAAATCAGATCATTCCATTTTTTGGCATCCACATAAGTGCCCACCACCTGGTTCGGGTCGACATCCTCAACCCCCATCGTGACAATTTCTTTCTTGAGTTTGACCTTGGTACGGTAGAACGGATTTTCTTCCGTGTAGGACTCTTTTACTTCAATTCCGTTAAATCGATCATCCTGGGCCAACCAGGACAGGACAGCATCGATCTCTTCACGAAGACCCGCGATAGTGCCATTCAGCCCTTCACGCGCCAGTAACAGCGTGCCTTTTACCTGATTATCCAGCATGACCCGGTGCAATGGGGCACGCAAATTCTCAAAGTCGTCAAGCCTGACGAAGCGGTACATGGCCGCAACTACAACCTTGTCAGTCATTCTCTTCTCCTGGTAGCTGACCGGATCGTAAATCCGGCGCACGGGTTAAGGGGGCGGGATTTTACCCTAATTCGTACTCGTGCTCATTGATTATACGCAAAAATTCCTGACCGAATTTTGACAGCTTGCCTTGTCCGACACCGTTTACTGCCAAAAGTTGCTGTTCGTTAAGCGGGCGCAGCTGCACCATATCAAGCAGGGTGGCGTCATGAAAAATGACATAGGGCGGCACATCATGCTCATCAGCCAGCTGTTTGCGACACTGGCGAAGATCTTCCCAAAGGCGCTGATCTTCCGGCAACAGATCAACCACAGCACGTTTGCGGCTGCTTGCCCGGCTGACGTCTTTCACATCTTCGCGCATCATTAATTCTTTTTCACCACGCAGGACTGGCCGTGCTTTTTCTGTCAGATAAAGCGCCCCAAACTGCTGATGGTCAGCACCAAGATAACCGCCCGCAATAAGTTGCCTGAAAACCGACTGCCATTGGCTTTTATCCAGCTCACGTCCGATGCCGAATGTTGAAACCCGGTGGTGCCCATTTGATAGTATGCGCTCACTCTCAACGCCCAGCAGAATTTCTGTCGCATAGCTGACGCCAAACCGCTGACCAGCGCGATACACTGCCGATAATGCCTTCCTGGCCGCTTCAGTGCCATCCCAGGTTGGTGGCGGCTGCAGGCAGGTGTCGCAGTTGCCACAGGCATCGGGTGCACTCTCACCAAAATAATGACGCAGCGCCTGCCGCCGACAGCTGGTGATCTCACACAACCCCAGCATGGCATCCAGGCGGATTTGCTCCTGGCGCTTGAATTGCTCATTGCCTTGTGAGCTGTCCAGCATCTGCCGTAATTTGATCACGTCCTGTAAACCATAGACCATCCAGGCTGTCGCTGCTTGCCCGTCGCGTCCGGCGCGACCGGTTTCCTGATAATAGGACTCCACGCTTTTGGGCAAATCCAGGTGCACAATGAAGCGCACATCCGGCTTATCAATTCCCATTCCAAAGGCAATCGTTGCCACGATAATGACGCCGTCTTCGCGTAAAAAGCGTTGCTGATTAAACATCCTCAGATCTGAGCTCAAACCGGCATGATAGGGCAAGGCATCAAAACCCTGCTGTTGCAGCCAGGCAGCTACCTCTTCGGTTTTCCGCCGCGACATACAGTAAATGATCCCGGCATCATCAGGGTGCTCACGTCGGATAAACGCCAGCAATTGTTGGCGCGCATTACGTTTTTGCGTAATCCGGTACTGTATGTTGGGACGGTCGAAACCAGAGACAAAATGCGGGGCATCCTGCAAACCGAGCCGGCTGGCGATTTCTTCCCGGGTCGCAACATCGGCTGTTGCTGTCAGCGCTATTCTGGGGACATGAGGAAAACGCTCCTGAAGCAAGGAAAGCGACAGGTAGTCAGAGCGAAAATCGTGCCCCCACTGCGAAACACAGTGCGCTTCATCAATAGCAAACAAGGCAATATCCAGCGACTCCAGCAGCGCCAGGGTACCACTTTGGCTGAAGCGCTCGGGCGCCAGATAAAGCAGATCCAGCTCCCCTGCACGCAATTGCTGCATGACTTGACCATAGGCTTCCGACGACAGGCTGGAGTTGATGAATCCGGCGCGCACGCCCAGCTCATCCAACGCATCGACCTGGTCTTTCATTAACGCAATCAACGGGGAAATAACAATGCCGACACCTGAGCGGACCAGGGACGGGATTTGATAGCAAAGAGACTTACCACCACCGGTAGGCATCAGCACCAGGGCATTTTGACCACTAACAACGGTATCAATAATGTCTGACTGAACACCCCGGAACTGCTCGTATCCGAACACTTTCCGCAGAACATTCAGCGAAGGTTGGATTTCGCTCATGAGGGGTCAATCAGCCTGGAGACGCTCCCGGTATGCAGGTAAACGCTGTTTGAGCCGCTGCAGGTTCTCGGGACCAATGCGAATCAACTGTTTTTGCACAGGTGGCAGGCTTTCGTAACGGTTTTCTGCATAAATGTATTGCACAGTGGGCTTGATCAACTGATAGGGCCCCTCATCTGGCGTAAACGCCATGACCTGCTCAATGGCCCTAAGCACAACCTGATCAAAATCTTCCTGAAAACCTATTTCGGCATAAGCTTCCTGGAACAAAGGCTTCATCTGTCGATACAGGGACATGACAGCGGTCGGTTCCATCTCCGTTAAGGTGCTGATCATCGGCTCGTAGCGCTGATAATTGGCAGTTGCCAACTCGTAGAAATTGTCACCCACTTCATTGACCTCAAATTCGCCGGGGACACGTCGCAACGGATACTCAAGCTGCGGCAGCTCACCTTGCGAAGCATTGTGAACAAATACGACAAACTTCCTGATCACATCGTCAGGCGCCAGCAGGCGCAGCAGACTTGCACCCAGTTCCATTTCAGCCAGGCGATTAAACAGCATGGTATCGCTTTGATTCAAGGAAGGGAGTTCAACTTCTGTCTCTGACATACTTTCGGCACCAGGCTGCTGCTCATCCACTACCTGATTATTAGCAGCTGGCGCAGGCACTTGCCTGACTGGCCGGGTTTCTTCAGCTTCTTCCTGTGCTGGCGCGACCTGGACCGGTGTTTCCACAGGACGCGGGATCGGCGTATCCAGCTCGACCGTCCGGGTTGTTTCCGGTGGTTCGAACGTCATCGCCAAGTAAATAAGAAAGCCCATCCCGATCAGGGAGAGCAGTGCAACGATTGCCAGGGTTTTATGCGCCATAGTGAGCGGTATTCTTGCACAGGGGATAGAACACGGGCAATAGAGAAACCCGGGGAATGACGACATTACCCGGCATAGCCACAATTGCGCCACAATTAGTCTTTTACCAGCTTCTCAGCCTGGCCCGGCGAACCATACGGCCTAGTTCGTTATTCATCTCACGCATTTCTTCCAGCCGTGCTGCCACTTCAGCCTCGTTATCAGCTGTAAATCCTGGATGTTCCTCACTGAAATTCTCCATCTCATCGGCCGTTTGCATTAACGCATAGCGAGCACGCTCAAGCTGGTTCACACGCTCGCGCCGCGCCGAGCGATAATAGTCCGGATTATTGACCTGCTGCTGGTAGCAGACCCGCTGAGTCCCTCCAGCGCCGTCGGTTACAAGGCGGCACACTGTCTCAGTGACAAAACGGGGCTCGTTAAGCAGCAGATCATCCAGGCGCTGGTAATCATACTGTCTTGCCATTTCTATTTCTGTCGAGGCAATAGCGTTGAGCAAATCCCACTGCTGGCTGGCATTCTGACGCTGCCGCGCCTCATCCAAAGCCCTTCGCTGCTCCTGGATCAACTCTCGGATTGCCATGATTGCCTGGGTCGACCCGGGCCGTAGCAGCAAGTTTTCCCGCGAGGCGGTAATCTGCCATCGACTATAGTCCAGTAAGGCTGCTGTGTACTCCACACTATCCGGATCATGAAGGCGCCGCTGAATCTGGAACAGCAAATGCGCCGCAGCATCGGTGCCCTCCCAGTCACGAAGTGACTGCCGTGTCTCTACCAGCGCCTTCAGGATGTCGACCTGGCTCTCATCGTAGAGGCCATAATTAAGTCGAGCCAATTGCAATGAGTCAGACAGTAATTGCTCTGCGGTTTCATGGTTGTTCAACTCCTGTTGCAGCCGGGCCAGATCCTGCTGGACTTCCAGGCGAGCGGGATCATAAGGACCCGCAGTCTGATTCAGGGTTGCCAACCTTTGCTCCAGCGCTGCCGCACTGTTCAGTAATTGCGCTCTGGCTGCGGAATCGTCAGGCTCAAGTTCCTGCGCGCTCTCTTCGTCAGAGGGCTCGCCAGCCGCATCTACTTCTGCTTCTGCTGCGTGGTTTTCCAACCCTGGCGCAATCCACAGCAAAAACACCGAGAGCAAGCAACACTGTCTGAACAAGCTTAGATACTGCTGAATATGTATACGCATACATCCAGTATACGCCAAGGCCATTACCAGGCAATCCACCCCAATCACAGCCCGTCATGTCAATATTATTGTAAGCACTTACTACCAAATATCAAAATCATTCTAATTCAGCATCTTACAGCCAATATTGTCACGTAATCGTCACAATACTTTTATCAGACTGTCAAATCCGGCCATTAAGGTATCCACTAACTTGGATACAGCTGGAGACTATCGTATGAAGTCGATCAACCCACCCCAGAAAAAGCGGTATCGATCCATCTTTATTTCCGATCTCCACCTTGGCTTCAAAGGTTGCCAGGCTGACCTGTTGATCGACTTTCTTAATAAAACAGATTCAGACTATCTCTATCTGGTTGGCGATATTTTCGACGGCTGGGAGTTAAAAAAGCGTCCCTACTGGCCTGATTCTCACCAGCAAGTAGTAAAACTGATTCTGAATAAAGCGGCCAATGGCACGCGTGTCATCTACACACCAGGCAACCATGATGAACGTGCCCGGGATTTTTGTGGGCACCAGTTTGACAGAATTGAAGTCAAACACTCAGCGGTGCATGAAACCAGCGCTGGCAAGAAAATGCTGGTGCTGCACGGTGACCAGTTCGATACCGTGGTAAAAATCTCACCAGTACTGGCTCACCTGGGCAGCACCATGTACGGTCACTTGCTATTTATGAACCGCATCGTCAATGGCGCACGGCGACTGTTCGGAAAACCGTACTGGTCACTGGCTGCACACCTGAAGCACCGGGTAAAAAACGTGGTCAGCTATATTGGCCGTTTTGAGGAAGCCGTCATTAACTCGACCCGAAGCCAGCAGCTCGATGGCGTCATTTGCGGTCACATCCACCATGCTGAAATCACCAGTTTTGGTAAAACGCTGTACTGCAATACCGGAGACTGGGTTGAGAGCTGTACCGCGCTAATCGAATCCGCTGATGGGCAGTTGCAGATTCTGCGCTGGGCAGATGCTGATGAACGCGCCACCGAAAGCGAAGAAGAACACGATAAAGCGCTCCCGGAAGCCGCCTGATCCCCTGGCAGTTGACCCTGATTTGACCCATAATCGACTGCAATCGATTTTCAGGGCATTTATAGGAGGGGAGAATGAGCGACCTGGACCTGTCATTTTATCTGAATGGGCAATGGGTTGATGCCAGCGAACGAAAGCAGCTTGCTGTCATTAATCCTGCAACGGAATCTCCGCTGACCCATATCGCCATGGGCACAGCTGATGACGTCAACCTCGCGGTAAAAGCTGCCAGGGATGCGTTTCCGTCCTGGTCAACGACCAGCCGCGAAGAGCGCCTGCAGATACTGGACAAAATCATAGCTGGCATCAAAGCACGAGGCGAGGAGCTGGCTCAGGCTATCAGTCAGGAGATGGGTGCGCCGATCAGCTTTGCCCGCACTGCCCAGGTCGGCACGGGCATTGGCCATTTCGCCACCGCGCGACAAATCCTCGCTGATTTCGAATTTGCACACCTGCGCGGCAAAACCCTGGTTTGCCAGGAACCTATCGGTGTCTGTGGCTTAATTACTCCCTGGAACTGGCCACTAAATCAGGTCAGCTGCAAAGTAGCGCCGGCGCTGGCCACCGGCTGTACCATGATTCTGAAACCCAGTGAAATGTCTCCGGTAAGCGCCCGCATTTTGACTGAAATTATTCATGATGCCGGTGTCCCGGCTGGTGTCTTCAACCTGGTCAACGGCGACGGCCCTACCGTAGGTGCGGCAATGTCCTCGCATCCTGACATCGACATGATGTCTTTTACCGGCTCCACACGCGCCGGACGGGAAGTTGCCAAAGCGTCAGCTGATACGATCAAGCGCGTCAGCCAGGAACTGGGCGGCAAATCTGCCAATATCATTCTTGATGATGCCGACTTCCCTGCAGCCGTAAAAGGCGGCGTACTAGGCTGTTTCGGTAACTGTGGACAATCCTGCAACGCACCGACCCGCATGCTGGTTCCAGCATCCCGAATGGACGAAGTGATTGAAATTGCCCGCGCTGTGGCCGCCAAAGCTATCCCCGGCAATCCTGCCGATGACGCTACCCGGATTGGCCCGGTGGTCAGCCAGACTCAATACGATCGCATCCAGTCACTCATCCAGGCTGGCATAGATGAAGGCGCAACACTGGTCGCCGGCGGAACAGGCAAACCTGACGGCCTGGATACAGGGTATTTTGTCAAACCAACCGTCTTTGCTAATGTCCGCAATGATATGACCATAGCAAAGGAAGAAATATTTGGCCCGGTATTATCCATCATCGCTTACCAGGATGATGACGATGCTGTGCGTATTGCCAATGACTCGGAATATGGGCTATCGGGCTATGTGTCAGGTGAGCAGGATCATGCCCGGCAAATTGCCCGCCGCATGCGTACCGGCATGATCCACCTGAACGGCGCCAGCACAGATTTCTCTGCACCATTTGGTGGGTTCAAGCAGTCTGGCAATGGTCGGGAATGGGGCGTTGAGGGGTTCCATGAGTTTTTGGAGACCAAGGCGATCATGGGTTATGGGGGCTAGATCGGCCAGCAACGGCGCAAAATAGAGAGCGGTCAGGACATCATAGAACCGGTGGCAGACGACCACAGCACATCGGCCGACGCTCGGCGGGCGGAAACTCAGCCTGGCGGCTTCGGACAGTCCGCTCGCTCATTCGAGCTGCGGGCAGACCATCCCTTCACATACCTCAGCCGACCACTGCCTAACGCCCTTCACCCGGCAGCCGAAAACTCGCCTGACGGCTCAAACAGTTCGGCTGCGTTTTCGGGTGAAGGGCGTTAGGCAAAGCGTGGTCTGACTGGCTGAGGTATGTGGAGTGATGCCCTTCCCTTGTGCCGTGTTTTGGTGCTATTGGGAGCAGCGACGTTAGGGACAGGCAAAGCAAAAAGGGCCGGCAATTTTTCATTGCCGGCCCTTTTTTGTGTCGTTCAGACTTTCTAAGCAGTGGTTAGAAGTCGTAAGACATACGGGCGTACATGACTCGACCCAGTGGATCTTGCAGCTCACCTACGATACCGGAAGTCATACCCACTTTCTGTGGTTCACGATCGAAGGCATTACGCATACCGACTGTGATACCAGTCTGACCATCACCGATTTCCAGGCCGCTGTAAGTGTAGAACCAGTCCATCTGTGTCCAGGCACGAATGGTGTCTACATCTCTCCAGTTGCTGTGCGGGAAGTACTGCTGGAAGCTATAGTTGTTCGCGTCATAATTAACTTCGTCAACATAACGCGTGGTTGCCGCCACAAAGTGGTCGCCCATTCTCCAGGTTGCACGCAGGTTGGCGCGCCATTCTGGCATTGCTGGGACCGCACCGTAATCGTTGTTGTGGTTGCCCACCGCCTCGATCACAGGATCCAGAGGATCCAGCTGGAACTGGTAGGAGTCAACCATTGTAGCCGACAGGTTAAGACCGAACTCGCCCCACTCATTCGTTGGGATCAAGTAATCAGCCGTGATGTCGTATGCCTTAACCAGCATCGCAGAAGCGTTAGAGTCGCTCTGAATGACTTCTGTGATAAAGCCGATGTCGTTAGGCGCACGGATGATACGATCATCTGATGCCGGGTTAGCTACCCAGTTACGAATCTGATCTTCTGTTGGGTAAGGGTTCGCCGTAGTTGGCGTGAAGCCAGTTTCGATTTTGAAGTTCTCAAAGTCCTTACGCATCAGATCCTGAGTGGTTGTACTAACGATACGGTTGCTGAAGTCAGTTTCGCTGTAGTTCAACGTCAGCGTCAGGTTATCAGTTGGTACAAGATCTACACCCAGCGTCCAGCTTTCTGAGGTTT
>Ga0098052_1002027_pt1 | contig 12347 bp, 9 predicted proteins | sample 15_taG_FD_81591 | JGI IMG/M metagenome (GOLD analysis project Ga0098052, IMG submission 81591) | Marine viral communities from the Subarctic Pacific Ocean - 15_ETSP_OMZ_AT15312 metaG | ecosystem: Environmental > Aquatic > Marine > Oceanic | place: Pacific Ocean | collected 2015-01-18 | reverse complement strand
TGTTAAAGGATTCTTTGAGAACGTAACACGTTATGTCGGCAGTAAGATCCCCGGAGTTAGTGGACTTTTTGATCCTTCAAAGACCCCTACAGGTATTTTCGGAGGTACTGATAGTGCTTGGAGCAGAGCTTCTGTTGCTATTAAAGATTCATTTACAGACTTTAAAGGCGATATAGCTAGTGCAGCTTCTATGGACATTAGTGATCTTCTTCCTATGGATGCTGGCGTTGATGCGGCTGGAAATAAGATAATGAATTATGAATCCTACCAATCTAATATATCAGATAAAAATTTAAAGGATATCTATGGAAAAGAAAGTGATCCTTATGGAGATGCGGCACTAAAAGATATTGAGGATCTTGAATTACCTACAGGAAAGACTTCCGATGCTTTTGTTGATAAAGGTGCTGTACCTATTCCATCAGAAATAACGCTCCCGACGACTATAGATACTGAACCAGACCCTTCTTTAGATATTCGTGTTAAAAGTGATTGGACTAAACTTGGAGAAGATCCCGTAGGCTATGCTACAGAGACAGGAAAGACGTATTTAAAAAATCAATTTTCTCCTACCTCGCTTCTTTCTAAAGTATTACAGAGTCCTCCAGAAATGCCAGAGATGCGTAAAGCTTCTATGTATATAGATCCTGTAGATCCTTATAAATATCAAGGCATTGGCTCTTCTATGACTTCTGCCGAATCTGCTTGGAATAGTAGTGTTTATTTTTCAGGAGGGCAAGAGGAGGTTCAAGCTAATATGGGTTTCGGTGGAGCAGAGAATAGCGCATATAATGCTTATATGACCGAGTTTACTAGACTTCCTATAATGGAAAAAGGTCTTTCTTCTGGCTGGGATATGGAGCCTATACGGCCTCCACGACAACGAGCATATACGGCAGGACTTTAAAAAACTAATGTATCAATAGGATATTATAACTATGGCAGATCAAGCACTAGATGACGCTTTCTTTAAAGCTGGAACATCTTTTAAAAGGGCAATGCCCGGACAATCTCTAACGGACGATCCAGAGACTCCAAGACCCTTTGAAGGGCCTCCTAAGTTCACGAATAGGACAGCGGTACTAGAATACTATTTAGATTTTTTAACGGATGAAGAGAACTACGGAAATCTTTTAGACACAATATTGTCTGATGTTCCTCTAATGGATATTGTACAGCCTTTATTAATTCAAGGATTCCAAGAAGGTCTTTTTAATCCCGACATGATCTTATTAGTTGCGGAGCCGCTCACATATATGATAGCCGCCTTAGCAGAAAGGGCTGAAGTAGACTTTACTATTATGGGAGATGAAGATGAGTATCCTTCTGAAGAATCTGGAGATCTTTCTTTACTAGATGAAAAACTAAAAGGTATTAAAAATCCAAAAATGGGTGAGGATTTCCCAAAAGAAATAGCTGATAAATTACAAAGTGCAGAAGTTCCTAAAAGGGCTTCACTACTGGGAGAAAGATAGATGGCTAATAACGATTTTAGCACATTAGGGGGCGCTTATTCTATATTAGGACAAGCAACTACTGCTGAATATAATAGACGCAAAAAAGAAGAGCGTGATCATAGAAGAAAGATGCGTAGACAGCAGATTCTTCAATATCTGGCTGCCCCGCTTTTAAAGAGCGCAGGAGAATCTATTGCTGGTGCTGTCACAAAGCCTTTTGAAGATAAATATAATGACTTTTTTAATACTGAAGAGGCTACCGCTGCCTTTGCAAAAGAACAGAAGGCGCTGCGAAACGCAGAAGGTGCTTATAATAGAAGTAAAATGATTCAAGATTATGGTATAGGGACTCACGGGGGTTGGTATCAAGATCAAGCAGTTAATAAGGGCCGTACAGATCTCATTTCTTTAGGAAGAAATAAAGATTTAGTGGCTTCTGGTATATATGATCCATTTATTTTAGAAAGAGCAGAGCCGGAAATAGAAAAACAACGTGCGAATCTAGAAGAAACTTTAGCTCTTGCAGATAGATTTAAATCAGGGAGATCTGTAAAAGATCAACTAAAACTTCTTAATAAGAGAGATCGTAATGTCTTTCAGGCACTGTTTTCTAAGGCAAAAGGCGAGACAACCGCAGAACAAGACGAAAAAGCGATGCAAAGTTTTAGGAAGAGTTTAGCTTCTCAAAATAGAGAAGCATTAGCGTCTTTCGATGCTAGTAAAGCTTTAGGCGGTTCAAATTTAGAAGCAATGTTTAGTGTAGAACAAGATTTTGGTAAGTTAGACGAAATAAGAGATCTCACAAATAAGCCATTCCAGAGAGAGACCTCACGAATGTCTCTGTCTGCTGAGGGTATAATGATACAAACTAAAACAACAGAATATTTTGATCCGAAGAGAATTCCTTGGAAACCGGGAAGCACTCCTATTGCTTATAAGAGAGTAGACAGCGAACCAATAGAGATTAAAGATTCAAAAGTAGGCATGGCCCTGCAAGAAAAATCTATCTTAGGGAAGCTGCAAAGAAGTTTTAATTATTCAACTAGCGCCCGTGCCTTTTTTAGCGAAAAAGGAATGGTAGAATTCGGAAAGCGTTTAGAAGCTAAAGCCTCAACTGATTTTAAAGATTCTAAATTTGGTTTTGGTTTTATAGATACTCTCGAAAAAAGGGAGGCGATAGGTCTTACTTTTAATGAGATGATAAAAGAGGGGAAATGGGCAAAGCCTTCTTCTAATCAAACAGCTATGCAAAATAAAATAGCAACACTATTAGTTAGCGATTCCAATATATCCCATTATAGAAAGATAATGGATACTTTTCCGGAAGGTACGCCAGATCATACTAAGGCAAGGGAGAATTATTTTAAGAGATCAAATGAAATAGTGGAGCTAACGGAGAGGGCATTTTCTACATCTACCTCTAGTGATACTTCTTTAGAGGATCTTCAAGAAGCAGCTAAAGGCAGCGCCACTGTAGATCCTGAAGAGCCTGTTGATGAAGAAGATGTAACGGCACAAGAACAGATTGCTATGGATGCTGCAAATGTCGGAGATATGGTATCTATTGGTGGCACATATTATCGTAAAAAAGAGTCTGATACGACGGGGCCTTTGGGAACTCCAATATATGAATGGGATGATGGTATCTAATAGTGACCACATACACACTAAAAAATAATAGGCTTGTACTATCGAAAGAAGAAGAAGAGGAGGACGACAAAGAAGCTTTTTCTTATCAGGAGATAGAAGACTTTATATCGGCTAAAAAAGAAGAACCTGCGGATGTTCCTTTGTGGCTTAAAGCAGTAACAACACTTGCCAGATCTAAAACAGAACAGGAAAAAACGGATCTAAAAAGGGTTGGTTTAAACATGCCTGTCGGAACCGCTAAACTATTTTATGATACAGTAGATACTGCTCAATCTATTTTTACAGATGAAGCATGGGGAGATAAGCCCTATAATAATTTTATTAAGCAGCGCCTTTTTGATTCAGGCATGGACGAAGATACCGTTAATAGCCTTGTTAATGAAGAAGGCAAGATTAAAAAAGTAGAAACGGGCTGGGGAACCGCTGGCGAAGTTGCATCCTTTGTAGGCGTAGGGGCTGCTGTTAAAAAAAGCCTAGATAAGGTCTGGTCTAATAAAGACGAACTATCAGGAATCGGGAAAAAAATAGCCTCCGAAGGCGGTAAATCTACTTTAGCGGGTGCTGGAGCATCACAGGCACTCTCCGATCCTTCATATAATATGGGAAATATGTTAGACGATTTCTTAAAAGATACAGAGAACTATTCTAATGGAAATATTCGGGTCTTGGCACAGGCTTTAGCGGCTAAAGAGGATGATAGTGTGGCGATGCAGCGGTTTCGCCTCTTAGCAGAAGAGCCTCTATTTATTGCATTAGGTTTTACAGGGAAAAAAGGTATCGAGGCCCTGAGTTGGGCGCAGAAAAAAAGCATAGACATGTTTGGTAAGCCGTTATCAGATCTAAGTTCTGATCAAAAAGGAAAAGTAACAGCTTCTTATTTTGATGGATCGAAAGAGCAGGTAGCAATAACTTCAAACGAGCCTATTAAAGTACGCGCAGACGCAGAACCCAAAGAAATTATAGAAGTGCCAACGACGGACTGGCAAAAGCGTGTATCTTTTTTATCTGGAACCATAAATAGATTTTTTAGATCTAGAGGAAACTTTTCACAAGAAGCTTTCGATGCTTGGAAAGGCTCTGAAGTTGCACAAAGAAAATGGTTGGCTAGAGCAGAGTTTATTGCTGCTAACTTACAAAGATCTTTAGATGATATAGCAGATGCTACGGATTCTAAAGAGACTTCTGACAAAGTATATGAGGCATTGAATTCCAATTTAGACTTTCTTGATGAGGCGGGTTCCCAAAAAGAACGTATAAATCTTTTTGCAAAAGAAATTGGAATTTCCACAGAGATTGCCGAACATACTTTAACAGCTAGAAGCATACTAGATGAATTGTCCGGTAATTTCTCTAATGTAAGTTTAAATAGCAATGTCTCTGAAGCTATCTCAAACAATATGGGGGAGTATCTCCGAAGGTCTTATAGAAGATATGAAGATCCTGATTGGAAAACTAATGTACCTTCAGATATCTATGATAATGCTCATGGTTTTATAAACGAATCTCTCCAACGAAAAGCAAGAAAAAATAAAGCTCTTGCAGTTATGCGAAGTCAGAAGGCTGTAATAGAAGAAACTTCTAGGGTATCTGGTGTTTCCAAATCTGATATAGAAAAAGCGATAAAGGATGAATTTCAGGCTTCCGCAAAAGATGACTTTAAAAAGTATTCGTTAACTAAAGCAGAAAAAACCCAAGTAGGTGTAGATGCAACTGAAGAAATAAAAAATATTCTTGGGCTTTCGGATGGGAAAGAATGGGACAATTCACTAAACCACTTCGCTAATGTTAAGAAGCTTAATCAAAGAATTTTTGAGAAACGAAAGGATGTCCCAAAAGCAATCCGGGAACTCTTAGGAGAAATAGAAGATCCAGTAGAGTCTCTTGTATTAAGTATTAGTAAGGGTGCTAAGTTTTACGAGAACATGAAGTTCTATGAAAACTTTAGAGAGATGGGACTTAAAGGTGGTTATGTCTTCAGGTCTGAAGACCTTTTAAAAGGTAAGAGTGCTGAAGACCTTTTAGATGGGAAGAATATTAAAAAAACTATAGAGTTCCAGAACGAAACCTACCAGATTATTCCTACTGGAACGACTAATTCCGATCTTGATGGTATGTATACTACAAAACATATGCTGGACGCACTCACAACCCGTGAAGAGCATTGGTTTAATTGGGCCGAGAATCCTACCTATCAAAAATTATTAGCCTTAAAAGGCCTCTCTCAAGCTAACAAAACAGTCTATAGCTGGACTACTAATATACGGAATATCTCAGGAGGCGCACAGTTTGGCCTTGCTAATGGTATAAATCCTTTCTTTTCTCCTGAAGGTAAGTCCGTACAAACAATACTTGCAGGTATTCATAAAAAGGGGGACGAGGAATTAGTAGCGAAGTATCATGAATACTTAGGTTTAGGAATTATAAATACTAACGTAAGAGTTAATGAGTTCAGAAAGCTTATAGCTTCTGGATACGAAGGAGACTTAAAAGGAATTATAAATTCTTGGGAATCAAAATTATCTGACTACGGAGCGGGTAGTTTAGGAAAAGGTTTGGGTAAAGCTGCTAGAGGTGCTGAACATTTCTATTTAGCTGTAGATGACTTTTATAAAATAAATGCTTACGAACAAGAACTTATGACGCTTAAAAAAGCCGAAAAAGAAATGCGGCGGGGCGGCAGTGCTCCAGTAGCTGATTTAGAAACACTACAGAATGAAGCCGCAGAAATAGTTAAAAGCACATTTCCTACTTATGATAGAGTCCCTCCGGGAATAAAAGCCTTACGAGAGTTACCTTTCGGAAACTTTATATCTTTCCCAAGTGAAATTATAAGGACAAGCGGTAATATTGTTAGGCAAGCCTCGAAGGAAATAACGTCCGGATCTACCACTTTAAGAAATAGAGGCCTTAAAAGACTCGCAGGATTCTCTGTTTCTACAGGGGCTTGGGGCGGTCTCGCCGCTGGCTCAGCTATGGCAATGGGCTGGACAGACGAACAAAAGAAAGCCGCTGATGTACTTACAGAAACTCCGTGGTCTAAGGATTCGGTACGCTACTTTACTATTTTAGGTGATAAAATGGTATCAGTAGATACGCAGTTCATTGATTCTTATAGTGCCTTTAAAGAACCACTAGCCGCCTTCAGTAGAAAAATTAAGGACGGTTCCTTAAAGGGAGAAGCTTTAGATACAGCAATACTTGAAGCCTCTTTAGAAGCTTCTAAAGTTTTATTGAAGCCGTATACTGATCAATCTATGTTAACTGAGCTTGTTACTGACGTTGGTTATGCGATAGCAAACCCAAGGGGCCTGACCTCGAAAGGAAAGCCCTACTTTGCAGAAAACCAAGACGCAATTGAATCTATTTGGGCTGTTACTGCTGATGCTGCTATGACTATGATGCCCGGATTTGTAGACAATATTATTTCAATGGGCAAGGCAGGGCTGGAAGTCCCCAAACGTGGGGGAACGAAACCTCGCTATGGGAATTTACAGGCAGAATTTTTAAAGAATATAATAGGTGTTAATTTCTCAGAATTTGATCCAGAAGAATCCCTTTATTTTTCAGCTAGAAGCTTTTTAGCTAAAGACAAAGCGATAGGTAGTACCGTTCCTGATTGGTCTAAAACAGGGGAGACTCTAATAAAAGAACATAAAAATATGGAGTATGCACGGTTTGAAAACTATCAAGAATTATATAGAAAGTATAAAGCAGGTATACAATTTTATGGTATAAAAAATGCTGATATTGTTGAACGGGCATTTAAGAAAGGCGGTGTCTCCGCTAGTGATATGCGTTTTATTGCAGACGGATTCTTTAGGCCTAAAAAACTTAGTGATAAAGCTAGTTATAATATTGAACGCAAAACAAGACGTACTGGGACAGAACTACCTGCCCACCTTAAAATATACGATAATATCCGTGAAATGTCTTTTACGAGACTTGACATACCGCTAGAAGAACAGCTAGAAGAAAGAAGGAAAAGATGGGCCGTAGGAGGTATTGTATCCGATGTGCCTAATGTGCCTGAAGAACCCGATGAGCGTATAGATAGGATGACTGGTAGACCTTATAACGAACAAGCTGGTGAGGCCTTTATTGATAATGATGACGATCCTTTAAAACGTATGGGGTTTGGTAGGGGCGGTGGTGTAGACCCTCTACAGCGTTTAGGATTCGGTAAAGGCGGTGCGCTTTCTAAAATTATGCCTAGTGAGGATGTAGATACAGAATGGCCTAAAGAGGGCAGAGACTTCATGACCGTTAATGATACTTGGTATTGGGAGCATGAAAAAGTTCCTATAAAAGAGGTAGTTAAAGAAGCATTAAAGCGTAAAGCCGCAGACCCTGAAAAGGAAGATTTTATAGAACGTATGAATTTCAGAAGTGGTGGCTATGTAATTGCCAAAGGGGACACGCTTGGAGGTATCGCAAATGAATTAGGTTTTACAATTGAAGAGCTTCAAGAGCTTAATAAAATTAAAGATCCCGATAAAATATTTGCAGGTAAGACCCTAAAGGTTCCTGAATCTGTTGAAGATCCTGAAGATATTGCACTAGAATTTTCTGGAGATGTTAGTATGGCACTCACTGACGAAATCTTCAGTGGTAGAGACATTAGAAAAACATTAATGGAGAATAGAGAGTCGGCTATCCCTGTTTTAAAACATAAAATACCTGCTAATGGGCAGCCCGTTGCAGATACTGAAGTCTTTAAAGCCTCTGCTGCTGCTCCACTAGAATATTTAATGGATAAAGCTTTAGAAGATAGACCGTCTGGCTCTTTAAATCCACCCAGACATCATCCTGATATGCGTCTTGGTGCAGACCTTGTTGCCCCGATCAAAGCTGTGATGGATGCAGATTTACGACCGCCCAATCCAGCTACCGCATATTTAGAAGGTACTAAGAAAACCATGAATTACCTAGAAGATCTAGGGGACAGGTGGTGGGAAGCAAGAAAGAAAACGCAAGAGGACTATGAAGCTGGCAGAATATCTGAAGTTGAAAGAGATATTTATAGAGTCGCTGGACATATTTCCACAGTAACAACCCCTGTAACAGATTTATTTGGTGTTCTACTAGATGCAACAAATACCCAACAATATGTTGATAAGGCCGTAGAGTCCATATCAGAAACTGAAGCTGCTCAATATCTAGCACAACTTGCTGAAGATAATCCAAGAGCAGCTAAAAACATAGGCGCAGTTGCTGAGATTATAGGGATTGTACCTGCTGTAAAAGTTATTACCAGAGGCTTTAATAGGGTTGCCGAAGGAACTACAACATTCCAACAAGGCTTCTATACTCCGGGCGTAACTCCACTGGGCAAAATGGCTATAGTTGGTAAGGACTTTGTGACTAAAATACCCTCAGCAGTTTTAGATGCTTTTGATGCCTCTAGAAGCTATGCTAGTAGAATAACGGGCCTCGCAGGAATTAAAGTCCTAGATGAGATTAGAGAAGAATTTGTTGATGCTGTTGATAAAGATACAGGTCTTCCTATTAGAAATAAAGACGGGACTATAAGACAAAAAAGAACAAAGACACATCAAGACGTTTATGCTTCGATACTGACAAATGAATATATAGCTTGGCAGAGCAACGTAGCAAGAGGAATTGCCTCTGCAACTAAAAAGACTCCACTAACACTCTCTAATGCCTATAAATTTATGGAGGGATGGAACGATAAAGAGATTAAAAAACAGATCTTTGAGAGCATGAACAAGGGCGGCAATCTCCGTGTTAGGGTTCCTGATACAGTACAAAGAGATGCTCTACAGCATGTTAAAGATGTTTGGGTTGGTAAAGGTAAAGAATTTAGATCAGATACAGGGGTTATTATTAAACGCCCTGATGGCCCACAGAAACTAGGTAAGGAAGCGCATGGTGAAATTTCACAAACTTCTGCTCCTATACTAGGCTTCTTAAAAAACATTAGTTCTAAGGATAGTAATTTTAAAAACATAAGCTCTGAAGACTTTAAAGATGTTTTAACCTCTAGAGATATTAATTTCGTAGATGGCCCAGATGACTTTATATATATAAAAACTTCTCATAAATCAGGAGCTAAAGAAATTGAAGGCGTTAATGACTTCATAGCTATTGATACAAAGAAAGGAGATGTCTTTAGCTTAATTTCAGATAAGCACGATATAGGTAAGGACATAGATCCGCTGCACGGTAAATCTCTTATGACTATACAGCCTATGCAAAGTATGAACTTCAGAACAGGTAAGAAAAATGGCTATCGAGAAAGGGATCGTAAAGCTGAAAATAAAGCCGCTAGAGATCTACAAAAAGAAACAGGGATACCTTTCTCTAAAAAGCAAGCAACAGATATAAATAATAACAAGGCCGGGAATAACTCTGCTGTTAATTATCAAGTAGACGTAATAAGAAAGATCTGGAAAGACCGCAAAGGTAAAGCAACTGTAAGAGACTACGGAGATATTACAAGGCGTGTGGGTCTGCTTGGAAGTTCTACAAGCTTATTATCAGATCCAACAGAAGTAAGGAGTATGTAATGTCTTATACATACTTTACAGAAGATGAACTTAAGTGCCAACATTGCGGCTCTAAAGGTATGGATAAAGACTTCATGGATAAGATAGAAGATTTGCGTCATGATCTAGGTTTTCCCTTTAAAGTTAACTCTGCGTACAGGTGTAAGGATCACCCCATAGAGGCCCGTAAAGCCTCTCCGGGAGCACATGAATCAGGCCATGCCCTAGATGTAGGGGTAGATGGAGAACAGGCTCACAGGCTCTTACACGCAGCCCTAGAGGCAGGTATGACGGGTATCGGAGTTAACCAAAAAGGAAACAGCAGATTCATACATTTAGATGACCTAGAATGGGCTGATAACCGCCCTAGACCTTGGATATGGAGTTACTAGAATGGGAATAATAGGAAGTGTTTTAGGGGGACTGGGCGGTAAAGTTGTTGATGCTTGGTCAGCTAGAGGAGAGCGCAAGCACACAGAGAAAGTGCGGACGCTTGAGATAGAAGAGCTTAGGCACAAGACTAAAATGGAAATGGCTATGAAATCACAGGAGATGGACAACTCTTGGGAGCTTGAGCAGATCAAGAACTCAGGTTGGAAAGATGAATTTGTTTTACTTCTTTTAAGTATCCCGATGGTTTTAAGCTTTATTCCTTATACTGTGCAATATGTAGAGGATGGTTTCGTGGCTCTAGGGAAGACCCCGGATTGGTATCAGTGGCTCATTCTTTCAGTATTCGCAGCAATTTATGGGATTAGGGTTTGGAGAAGAAAGTAAATGATAGCGGAACTCAGTGCCTGTATCGCTGCTGTACAAGGTATCAATTCAGCCATTGGTGCTCTCAAGGAAGCTGGCAATAACGCCGGGGATCTCAGTGGGGTCATAGGAAAATGGGCAGATGCTACACAACTCTATCAAGATGCTGATAAGAAGAAAGGCGCTGGTAAGCTTAGTTATAAAGATGCTTTAAAGCTTGAGACTATAGATCGTCAGTTAAAGAACTTTGATCGTCAGCTACATGATATTTGTATACTTCAACAACAGGGTGATCTATACCACAGCATTAAAAAGCGAATGGAAGAAAGCCGCATAGCCCATGAAAAGGAAGTAACGGCCTTAAGAATAAAAAGAAGGCGTAGAGCAAAGCTGTTGAAGGACGTAAGCATCGTCATGTTTTGGGCTTTATTTGGGATGGGGGTCATGTTTGCATCTTTATATGTGTACATCAAATTTAGATGATCCTTGCCTTTTTGCTGGTAGTAACCGTGGCAGGGGAAAAGATAAGCGACGATAGTATGTTATTTAAAAACATCTATAGGTGCAATACGTTTGCTACAGCCATCGAGCATGGAAAGAAATCACCTAACGACAGCAGACGAAACCCACAGCAAAACATAGTAGCTTATTGCCTTCCAAAGATGGTTAATATAGACAGTGAATTTTGGGATTAACGTACATATGCTGGAGAGGATTTTTAAAAGCTTGGCAATTCTTTTTATTCTTTTTCTATGCTATCTTCTTACAAAAGCTGAACAGGAATATATAGATAATGAGGAAGTTAATTATTAGTGTGTTGCTTCTAGCAGGTTGCACAGCTACTTTAAATAAAAAGACAGACCCATGCCCCAAGTTCTACACGTACATATGTGAAAAAAGAGGTTCCCATAAAGACTGTTGGTGCGAAGATACTAGGCACTTAGAAGGGCAATTGAAACTAATACAACAACAAGCGTTTAGAAAGGCTATTTAACTGATTTGATATTTAGCCGTTCACCCATTAAAACCTTTTCTGAAGCCGCTAAAATAAAACCAGAATGGAGTTTTATAATATCTATTTTATCTTTTTCTAGTATAGAGGGTGTGAGACTTATATATCTTATTACGTCTGCATTAGTCTTCAAGACCACAGACATTTTATTCTCTGGTGTTATAAAGAATTCTTCTGTCATAAAGATTGTAACTCCTTTTCTAAATGGTCGTGTAGACCCTCTAATTTTAAATAAGTTTCTTTAAGAACCTTTTCAATATAAGGCCTTTCGTGTCCCTTAAAAATATCGTTGACGTTTTTCAATGGTAACCTACTCAGTTCAGTCATTAGCGTTCCGCTCGAATCCAAATACACTTGGAAAGATATGATATTCCCTCTCATATTTCGCACACGCCTCCAACACATGCAAGTGTCTGAGATCCTTCTGTGTTATCTTCTGATTCATTTATGTCCCACTTAAAGTTCTTAGGAAGTGCCTTAATTTGTTTCATATAAGTCGCTTTGTCTATTTTCTGATACGGTGCTTGCTGGTACACATGATCTGCTTCAGGTAAGAATGAGATACCACTAACACTATCGAAGTTCTCCCACACCCATTGGCACACAGAGAAGAAGTTATCGTCGTTATAGTAACAAGTCATCGAGGGTTTGTGCTCACACCAACTGTCTTGGTAGACCTTCCAAAGCTCTAACTGCTCTAGAGCCTCCATGCTATCAACTGTAATAGCATTCTTTGGGGCCTTCTGAGGAAACGCAAACACCCAATTAGAATTATTTGTTATATCTTCTTCGCAAGGAAATCCAGCTTCAAGCATTGTAGTAGCCAGTGGATCTTTCTTATCGGCTCTAATAGTCCTTATATAGTAGTTACTGAACCTTGGGTGTATTCCAGAGGCGCTGTCTGTCAATTGTGACACAGTTCCACTGGGCTTTACACACGTAATTGACGTAGAAGCGCCTATTTTA
>Ga0098052_1002025_pt1 | contig 12352 bp, 10 predicted proteins | sample 15_taG_FD_81591 | JGI IMG/M metagenome (GOLD analysis project Ga0098052, IMG submission 81591) | Marine viral communities from the Subarctic Pacific Ocean - 15_ETSP_OMZ_AT15312 metaG | ecosystem: Environmental > Aquatic > Marine > Oceanic | place: Pacific Ocean | collected 2015-01-18 | reverse complement strand
CTCCTATAGCCTCTCTTTACGGGCCAGATGAAAGCACCAACGCGGGTGCAAGACTACTTGCATCTGCTGGTACAACACTTCTAAAAAATGGATTCATGAATCCTATACTGGAGCTATATACCAATATGATGAGGGATCCAGACATATCAGGAAACCCTTCTCCGGCAGTAAACAATCTTTCATCTGTTCTTGATAATCTTAGAACTGGAGATAGTGGCTTTGGATATGTGCCTCTTATGTCCGGAGGTGTGCTTCTTAAGCCAAGTCAGGAAAAAGGATATATAATTCACAATGGTAAAGATATATCTAGATACTTTACCGGAGCCCATTATAGAGGTGAAGTCATGGGAAGAGAAAAAATAGGAGATCTTATCGATGCAACACTAGAACTAGATACAAAGCTAGGTACTATACTGTCTGCAACGATGAAAAAGAACATGTCTTCGACTGGTGGGAACATAAGAACAAAAACAGTCTATAAAATTCTTATAACAGATCTAAATGCGCCAAATGAACTATTTGGAGAAACTGTATATGCTACACATGCAGAGTTATGTCCAGATCCTGCCGGCTTTACTCGTCTTATGATGCTAGCATCTGATCCTATTGGATTTGGCATGGGACTTGTTACAGATATTATTGACAAGGCGGCGATGACCCTCGGCATACCAGGAGATGAGGTACAATCAGCTCTAGGTATGTTCCTGAGCCCATCTGAGATGTTCATGAATGGAAACCCAGCAGCAGACGGAGGCTCGAATCCTATTACACATGCATTTGAGTCAAGCATGGGAAGAGGATTAGCAGGTGTGCTAGATAAATTAACATTTACGTGGGTTGGCAATGATATTCCATGGAATACAGACTTGTGGGGGCGTGCACCGATGATAGTAAAAGTATCAACCGGATTAAAAGTAATTCACGACTTACCGCCCGGCCTTGCTCACGACGGATACAATCGAGCACCTATTTACAATGTTGGGAAAATTATGCATGAGATATCTGGTGATGTATACGACGATAACGGTAAGATGGCAGAACAAGAATTTAGCACATCTAGAAGGAAAATCGCAAGGAAGGATAAATAAATGGGCCTAAGTAGAAATCTTCATCCAAAGAAAATATTTGGCGGGAAAGCATATGGGACATCAATGCTGTCTTCGAAAATACGAAGCAGAATAGAATCCGGAAAAATGGCATATTCAGTTTATATAACAAAAGAGGCAGATCGGCTAGACACAATAGCAGGCGTTGCATACGGTGATTCATCATACTGGTGGGCTATAGCAGCAGCTTCTGGTATTGGCTGGGCCTTGCAGGTTCCGCCAGGAATAGTTTTAAAAATACCCGAAGTTGCTGAGATAATGGCAATTGTAACATCAAAGGTATAAAATGGGAAACTTACTTTTAAATGAGGCTGTAAAAAGACTTCAAAAATACCATTCTGGACTAGGTGCTTCTACATCGATAAGCAGAGTATCCGGAGACGGCGTACCGCGGAATTCAGACGCTGTAGACGACGAGCTAGAAAACTTTGATAATGAAAGACGAGATTTCATGTCTGCTCTATATAGTAGATCTGGCAATTCAATGCCTGCAAAAGGTATTTTCGATGCTATTAATACTCACACAAGCAACCCTCAGTTTCAAAATATAAAGTTTATACAGGAAAGCCCGACTGGCGGCAAACTTCCTATTGAAAATTGCTATTTTATTACTAATGCTGACGGCAATGCAACCGGTGCTCCTTCAATACTTGATATAATAGGTCATGGCGTGGCGGCTCCAGCATCACCAATTAATAAATCTGTCGCAACGCCGACACTCGACTCACCGTCATTATCAGTTGTTGGACTAAGAAATCAGGACTTCTCACCTAAAATGGCAGAAATAGGTGCAGCATCACTAATGTTAAACTATATGCCAGGTATAGAGCTCTCTAGGAGTGTCCCGTACGTGAGAATGTATCAGGTCTTACCGGCACCTGCTGTGGGACCCACTGGAGCTATTTCTGGAATGAATGTTTTAAAATTTCTAGGTGTCCATTCAGCGCCGCCCGATGACTCTACAGCACATGCGCTTGCAAACAAAGGTATAGTTAACGCACTGTCAAATAATCCGTCAACATTTCCAAAAATGAATGACAACCCCGGTATTACTGGAATAGAAGCATTCACAATGCCGCAGACACTTATAAACTCTAATGTTTCAACAGGCGAGCTAGGTGTGACGCTAACAGAAAAATATGCTCCATTCATGACACTCAAGCAGGTGACAATATCAGAAAAACACATGAGTAGAGGAGGAAACTTTACAAATAATGAAGTAAATGTCCAGATACATCTCCATGACAGAGCAAGATTATCAGAGCTTAGGGATATCTTAGAGGTGGGTAGATGGTCTCATATTACATGGGCTTTTGAAATCGGATGGTCTCACCCGGGCGGCAATGAGTACGGAAACATGATCAATGCTGGGATTCAAACATTTCTAGGAAGGACAGAAGACTCAGGGTTTTCATTGAACCCAGCAGGCGGTGTTGACATAGATGTAAAGTTTAAAGCACTTGCAAACGATGCAGCATTTTCTTCATGGGTTTGGGAAGGAATGGGAACAACATCATATAAGATAAAAACATATGTTAACAAGCTAATCGATCAAGAAAATCTTAAGAACGGGGATCATAAACTACCACAGCTTGCCATGTCAAGACAGTCAGAGCCAATCCCTGCAGCAAGTGATAAAATCGTTGTCTCAGCAGCTAGGGGCATACTAAGAAGCTTAGATGCAGATGGCTGGAAAGCCTTTGGAGAGGGTCTAACTGGTACCAACTCTTCAGTAGTATTTAATTCATACTTGAATGACGGTGGCAGCGCTCGCACAGTTGGTGAGGCATATACGATAAAAAAGAATATTCTGGGTAATGGAATAGATCCATTTTTACCATCAGGCACTATAAAATTTTATAATGGTAATGACAGTAAAGCTTTTCCTGCTGATGAATGGGTATCATTTGGAAAGGTTGTACTATTGACTCTTGGTGAGCCAGTTGCAATGTCTCATCTTGTGGAAGACGTTCAGCTTCATTTCGGTCAAGTCGGATTGAAATCTGGAGCAGCTGCGCAACTTGCAATAGAGCAACTTCCAATAAAAATACAAACAGTAAAAGACTTGCTAGATGAAGACCTTGCATCACCTAAAAACTCAACTGCTTTTATATCTAGACTAATAAACAAAGTGTTTGAATCAGCTTCCTATGAATTATATGGCGGCGGCGGTATTGTTGTTACTACACCCGAAGAGAGTGAAGCAGAAAACACTGGTACGCCTGCTGATCCTGCTGTCGCTCCACCGGGATCAACTCTACCTCTTGACCAGCGGCGCGACAGTAGGTTTGGAAATATTGGAGACTCGTTTGTAATGCCAAGCATAAGAGTCAAACAAGAGCAAGGGTATCACATAAAGGATGGAGAAGCAATTACAGTTTTAAAGTTTATATTTTTTGATGAAAACGCCGGCCCCAATCAGATAGAAAAAGAAATGTCATCCATGAATCCCGGAGATAGAGTAGATTTACCAGATTCTTCTGAAGAAGATGCAGCCACAGAAAGAAAGAAAGAAAGGTGGTCAGCAGATAGCAATACTGCAGCAACTATCGTAGATGGACAAATGGTAATGGACCCGGAGATAAACATTAGAGAGTGGAAAAATAGGGTTTCTACATATATTCCAACAATTAGGTACGGAACGCAAGGGAGCACAATAACAAGCGTCTCTACTAATCCAAACAGATCAGCAGAAGTTCAACGGGTTTTTGAATATCAAGTATCAAGAGCAATTAATGAAGGAAATTCTGGACAAGGTGCATCAGGAAGAGCTAATAACCTACCTCCTGCACTTCTTAGGACATCTAAAATATCAATGCAATGTATGGGAAATCCGTTTTTGAGATATGGACAAGAATTTTTTATTGACTTTGGAACCAGCACTTCTCTAGATACAATCTATAGAGCTACGAATATATCGCATACAATAACGCAAGGGCAGTACAATACTACTGTTGAGTTTACTGCGACTGCTACAGGTGGAATTCTATTAACAGTTATGGACGGAGAGGCAATAATAGACAGAGCTGCTCAAGCTGCTACTGGCTTACCATACAGCAACTAATAATAGAATTTTGTAAACCTAGCTTTTTTATTGTAAAATTCTACTATGGATTTTGCTATATCTAAAAATACGTTGGGCTCTGAAAGAGACCTTGTAGTGTCTGATGATTTATTTTCGTGGACAGATAATCATTCTGGTTTGTGGACTCTAGGTCACGATAATACAAAATCTATCAAGATAATATCTGATGCTCTTAATCAAAAAATAGATATATCCCCTGGGGAAAAATGGGAAAATATGTGGCGTCAAATACCAAATACGAACACGTATCCCATGTGGTCAAACATGATACCTGTTAATGAGTACAAAGAGTTTGTTTCTAGGGTTGTGGCTGAATCCAGAATGCTTCTTGATAGTGTAAATGATACATACTATACAAATGAGTTTCTAATAGCAAGAGAGCTGATTCTCACACTTGAAAAAGCAAAGATAAATGAAATAAAATATCATATGCTGCTAGATAAAAATACAAATAGAAAAGCTTCTGTATTTGAATCATTTGCACCCGATGCACAAGGTTTCGCAAAAAAGCCTGTGTACAGCCAGACATCGACAGTGACAGGAAGGCTAACAGTTACGTCTGGTCCAAATATTCTTACTCTCAATAAAGAGTATAGAGATATTATAATATCAAAATATCCTGGCGGAAAAATACTAAATGTTGATTTTGTCTCTCTAGAGCCAAGAATCTTATATAGCATAAACAACGGTATTGCACCCAACGATATATATGGGGCTGTAAAGGATATGGTATTTAAAAATGAGGTATCTAGAAACACAATCAAGACTGCGACAATGGGTTCTATGTATGGGATATCAAATAGAAAATTCGCATCAATGATAGATGAAAAAGATATTATAAAAGCATCAGATGTTTTGAGAACTGTTAGAGAGTTTTTTGGTGTTGGCATCCTTGGTTCAAAGCTTAAAAGGGAAAATTCTTAAACAGGTGCAATTTCTAACTTTTTTGGCCGACCATTATTTCCGGGATCTGATGCAGCGCCATCCATACTTGTTAGTCATTACATTCAATCAACAGGGGCAGATGTTTCATGTACAGGGTTTTATTTGTTAATAAGAGAGTTAAAAAATGCTGGTATTGTCTTCTCGCCACTGTTCTTAATTCATGACGCTATAATTCTTGATATCCACCCAGAACATTTAAAAGCTGCAAAAAAAATAATAAAAAGCGGTATAAAAATAGAAAAGATGGGAATTGAATTCCCACTAAGTATAACAACACAATAGGAGAATATATGCTTGAGCTAGATGTAGAAACAATTGAAAATAACTGGAACAAATATGAGAGTCTTTTGACAAGAATCGAAGACAAATCATTAATTAAAATGCTAAATACACTTGGGTCCAGGCTGTGTATTACACCTTTGTCTACACGTGAATCAGACGTAGGATGTTATAGAGGGGGCTTAGTTGAAAAGTCACTCCAGATCGCATCGTACATGAGAAAGCTAAATACTGTATATGATATGAATATATCAACAGCATCAATAATAAAAACTGGATTACTTCATGATATAGGAAGGATCGGAGACCTTGAGGATGACTTGCTAATAGATCAAGATTCTTCCTGGCATAGAGAAAAACTAGGACAATTTTTCAAGTACAACGAAGACGTAGAAAAAATGTCTGTTTCCCATAGAACACTATGGTTATTACAGCACTTTGGAATTGCTCTTGATAGGGATGAGTGGGTTGCAATACAGCTATCTCAGGGCTCTCACTTCGAAGAGAACAGGTTCTATGTAGGCTCTGAGCCATCATTGGCAATTATTTTGCAGCATGCAAGGTCAATTGTGTTGCATAAATCATAGTCTCATAATACTTATATGCATGTCAAGACCCCCATCAGGAAAAATACCAGGAATTGCAGGAACCGGAGCAATAGGTCAGGGCGACGGCTCATACAAGCTGGGTCGTCCAGTTGGTCGTCCTTTTGCTCGTGGCAGGACTGGTCAAGCTTCTGCAGGCGCTGACTCTACATTTTCATCAAAACTTTCAAACTCAAAAATACTTGATGCACCAGACGATGTTTCAAGTGTTCCTATGTTTCCAGATCAAGATATAGAATATCAAAGATATTTACGTACAAAAGATCTACCTATTCCTACAAGAAAAGGTATCCCTTTGACAATATCTAGACGAGAAATTAGAGAAATGGTAATTGATGAGATTGAGTCAAGCAATAGCATAGAAAGAATAGATGAGTTTGGATTTATCACTAGGCCATTAGCAGCACTTGCAAGAAGCACATTAGGAAACCTTGCTGATGATGTTATTATGCCAGTAATAGCACCGTATCTTGCAAGAATGGCTACTCCGCTTACAAGGATTTTTGGAGCAACAGTTGCTGGAAGAATAACAGCGCCGATGCTTGCAAGGACAATAATGGTTGGAAAGGAGCTTTTCGGAGATCTTCCAGATTCTATAGCCGAGGGAAAAGAAGCAATAAGACAGTATGATTCATATATAGCACAAAATCCACTAGGTCCAAATGATGCAATAGATGACAGATATTATTATAATGTAATAACTCCGCTAAAAGATGCAAAATTTAAAATCTTAGAAAACCTTATTGATGTTGTTGAAAGGGCAGTCAATCCAACCGGCGGATCATCGATGTCAGCACTTAGAGGCGCATTTAAAACAGCTGCAAAGGGAGCTGCTGCCACAGCACTCGTAGATACGTTTGATTCACTTCGAAGCATTCTATCAATAATTGGGAAGTTAATTCCAGGAGACGACTCAATAGAAGAAGGATTTGATACTGTAGAGGAGCTAGACAAAAGAATCGAATCGATTGGATCATTTACATCCCCCGCTGTAATGCCTGCAGGTTCCGGAATTGAACCCGCCCTATCAGAGCTTTTTTCAATAAAAAATACAATTAGATCATTTATGATTTCTGAAATCTCAAAGAAGACAAACGAAAAAGAAGAGCAACAGGACCTAGACGACGACCTAGATGAAATTTCAGCCGGGGGAGTTGCTGGCTTTGCAGCACCTCTTCATTATGATAAAAATATTGCAAATAGAATGAAGAAAATGCATTCAAGATACTATAAAATAGTAGGAACAAATCATTTTCCAAAACCTTAATATTTTTTGAACATTTCTAGTTTTTAGCGTATTATAGTAATGTGAGGTTTGCTCACAATATAAAATTGCAAATTAAAAATTAAAAACTAAAAATTAGGAGAAAATAATGGCAATTGATTTCGACGCAATCAGAAACAAGCTTAATCAGCTTTCAGGAAAGAATCGCAGAAGTAACGTAATGTGGAAACCCCAGGTAGGTGAGGAGTCCAATGTTAGACTTCTTTCGTTTTCTGATAACGATGGACAACCCTTTAAGGAACGGTATTTTTACTATAATATCGGTAATAATCCTGGGCTTCTTGCACCATACCAGTTTGGAAATCCAGATCCCATTCAAGAGCTTATTACAAAGCTTCGAGATGATGGAAGTAAGGAGTCTTATGAGCTAGCTAAAAAGCTATATCCAAAGATGCGCATCTACGCTCCAGTTCTTGTAAGAGGTGAAGAAGACAAGGGTGTTAGGCTTTGGGCTTTTGGAAAGATGGTATATCAATCGATATTGAATCTTATGCTCGACGAGGACTACGGAGATATTACAGATCCAACTTCTGGTAGGGATATCAAGGTTACATGTACTAAGCAGCCTGGTCGTATGTGGGCAACAACTGACGTTAGGCCGCGAGGCTCATCAACGAATCTATCTGAATCTCAAGATCAGGCTTCTGAATGGATGAATAATGTTCCAAACATTGATGATATGTTTTCTTGCAAAACATACGAAGAGCTTGAAAAAATCGTAAACGATTGGCTAAACGATGACGATGATAGCAGTACCGGCTCTGAAAAGTCTGCTGGAACAACAGCTTCTACTTCTGGAAGTGAGAGCACTGCAACTGATACATCTTATAAGTCACTAGACGATGCATTTGCAGACCTTGAAGATATTTAGAAAGTTATAAAAAATCAGGCCAGGAAAATATTGAAACTATTTCCTGGCCTGACTTGTATTTGTTGAACACTGTCAAAGTGTCTAGTAATATTAATAATAGTTAGAGGTAGAAAATGGCGAAAAAGAAAAACAAACAAAATCACGAAGTTGAAGATTTTACTGCAGACTTAATTCAATCTTTGAATAAAGATATGGGAGAGCGTGTTGCATATAATTTATCAACAGACGAATCACCCACGCATGTAAATAGATGGATAAGTACAGGATCTACACTTCTTGATTATATTTGCTCAAATCGAGTTTCTGGTGGTCTTCCAGAAGGGAGAATTATAGAGATTTTTGGCCCGCCATCAATTGGAAAATCTCACATAGCAACACAGATTGCCAGGTCTACACAACAAATGGATGGAATTGTTGTCTATATAGACACAGAAAATGCAACGTCAGTTGAGAATCTTGGAATGTTAGGTGTAGATGTATCTAAGCGATTTGTATATGTTGACACTCATTGCACAGAAGAGGTTTTATCCATTGCAGAGGCTACGATAATGAAAGCCAAGGCAATGGATAAAGATATTCCTGTAACAATTATATGGGACTCTGTCGCAGCATCCTCTCCAAAAGCTGAGCTTCTAGGGGACTATGATAAAGAGTCAATAGGTTTACAGGCACGAGCAATTTCAAAAGGCATGCGCAAGATAACAGGTGTAATTGCAAACCAGAACGTCTTATTTGTAATTCTAAATCAGATTCGAACAAAGATCGGTGTTATGTATGGGGATCCAACAACTACACCCGGAGGCAAGGCAATACCTTTTCACTCATCTATACGGATTAAGCTTGGTGCAGGACAGCAAATACAAGATAAGAACAAAGACGTTATCGGTATCCATGTTTCTGCAAAAACTATAAAGAACAAAGTTGCCCCGCCATTCCGGAAAGTTGACTTTGAAATACATTTTGGTAAGGGTATTGTTGAACATGAGCAAGTGTTTGATGTTCTAAGAAAGCATGGCTCACAAATTATTAATGAAAAAGAAATTGTTGTTGCAGGAACAGGTGCGTGGAAAAATATAACTGTTACAGACACAAACACAGGAGAGGTTATTGTGGAAAAGAAATTTCACAAGGCAGAGTTTGGAAGTATTATGAAAAACCCTGAATATAAAAACTATATAGACGATTTAATAGGATGTGCAATGACTAAAAAGATGGGCAGTAATGAGCCAGATATAGATGCAGAATCATATGAAGAAGTTCGGTCTCTCTTGCTTGAAGTTGATAATCTAGAATAAACATAGGCTAGCTTTAATCAGCGCCCGCTATAAAAGGAGTAAATTGTGAGAGATAGGCCTGTATTGCTTATTGACGGATATAATGTGTTTATTAGACATTTCGTAGTTAATCCTACAATGAATAAGAACGGACAGCATGTAGGGGGCGCAATTGGTTTTTTAAAGGGCCTTACTAAAATAATTGATAGTATATATCCGTCTGAGATTGTTGTAGTATGGGAGGGCGGAGGCTCCATAAGAAAAAGGGCAATGTTTTCAGGCTATAAAAACGGAAGAAGACCTCAAAAATTAAATAGATTCTACGAAGAAATACCAGATACAATTGGAAACAGAAACCACCAAATATCCCTACTTATATCAATGTTAAGAACTACTCCAGTTAATCAGATTTATGTATCTGACTGTGAAGCAGACGATATAATAGGGTATATAGCAAATAACAAAAGAGAAGGAAAGAAAATAGTTGTATACTCATCAGACAAAGACTATTACCAGCTAATGTCAGAAGACGTGTCTATTTTTACTCCTACAAAAAAATCTTTTGTATCTGAAGAAGATGTAATAAAGAAGTTTAAAATTCATCCAGTTAATTTTTGTACTGCAAGATCTTTTTGCGGAGATGTATCTGACGGTATTCCGGGCATAAAGGGTGTAGGCTACAAGACTCTTGCAAGGAGGTTTCCAGAGCTTTCTTGTGATTCTTTTGTGTCTGTTGACGAAATTATAAACAAGGCAAAAAGTCTAATAAAAACTAGTAAAGTTAAGGCTGTTCATAATATAGTTAACAATCAAGACACAGCTAAAAAAAACTGGAAGCTAATGTATATGGATATTAGAAATTTATCAGCTAAGCATATTGATAAAATAAACTATTCAATTGATACATTTAACCCTCGAAGCAACAAAATTGAATTAATGAGAATATTATCTTCTGAGGGCATCATGTTTTTTGATGTAGATAATCTTTTCTTTTCACTGGGATTTATACTAAAATAGGATAATTAAAATATGTCGTATGCAGTAGATTACGAAATGCAAAACACACCACACTTTAAACAATACGGTAGAACTTTTCAAGAGAAGATATTTCAAGGATTAATATCTGATCATGTATGGGCAGCCCAGATGATAGAAGTAATGAATCCAGGATATTTTGAATTAAAATACTTGGCATATCTGACAGAAAAGTATTTTGCGTATCATTCAAAATACAAATGTTTTCCAACACTCGGGCTAGTTGTATCTATAATACGAGACGATTTAACTGAAAAACATGATGCAGTTCTTAGGGACCAAATAGTTGAGTTTCTACACAGGGTCAAAAACAATCCGGATTCTGGAGACTTAAAATATGTCAAAGACAAGTGCATTGATTTTTGCCGCAGGCAAGCATTTAAAGAGGCTCTAGAAGAAGCGGTAACAATGGTTTCTGATGATAACTTTGATAGTGTTGTCGGCCTTATGAAAAATGCAGTATCTGTTGGTATTCCTGTCTCTACTGGTCATGATTTCTTTGAGGATCTTGAGGCAAGGTTTGTAAAGATTGATCGACAGGTCTGTCCAACAGGAATGCATCAGCTTGATGCAAAAGATGTTTTTAACGGAGGCGTAGGTAGAGGGGAAATAGCTATTGTTACAGCTCCGACAGGTGTTGGAAAGAGTCACTGGCTAGTTAGCATGGGTGTAGAAGCACTTAAGCGAGGCAAGAATGTTATTCACTACACATTTGAACTTACTGAGACTTCTGTTGGACTAAGATACGATTCAAACTTATGTGACATAGCAAGCAACGATGTTCAAGATAATAAAGATGTTGTACTAAAAAGATACGAAGATAAGGATCTGGGAAGACTTATTATTAAGGAGTACCCTACGGGTGCATGCACTGTAAATATGATTAGAAACCATGTTGAAAAACTATCGCTTAAGAATTTCAAACCAAGCCTTATTATAATTGACTATGCAGACATTATGAAGTCATCTAAGTCATATGACTCACTTCGACATGAGCTTAAGCTGGTCTATGAAGAGCTAAGAAATCTTGCTATGGAGCTTAATATTCCTATATGGACTGCATCTCAAAGCAATAGAGAGGGTTCATCATCAAACATAGTTGGACTAGAAAACATGTCTGAAGCTTATGGAAAAGCAATGGTTGCAGATATTGTTGTGACAATTTCTCGAAAACCTGAAGAAAAATCAAGCGGTGCAGCAAGATTATTTATTGCAAAAAATAGGGCGGGAAAGGACGGAATGCTATTTCCTATAAAAATAGATACAGCACGCTCAAAATTTGATATACTAAGTAATGATTCACTAACACTAGACGAGACAATAAAAAATGATGAAGGTGCAATGAAAAACCTTCTCAAGAAAAAGTGGAATGAGATAAGTTCAAAATAAGGTAGCACATGAAAAAAGCCATCACAATAGAAAGTGCAATTGAAAAATCAAAACAATATTTCAACGGCGACGAATTAGCCGCATCAGTTTTTCCAACAAAATATGCACTTACAGATAAAGAAGGTAATCTCCATGAGGAAACACCTGATGATATGCACCACAGAATGGCTAAGGAATTTGCAAGAATTGAGGCAAACTATAAAAACCCGTTAACAGAGTCAGAAATTTATAATCTATTCTCGTCATGGGAGGTAGTACCACAAGGCTCACCAATGTCAGGAGTCGGCAACCCATACCAGATACAATCACTTTCTAACTGCTTTGTAATCGACAGCCCAGAAGATAGCTACGCTGGTATTCTACACACTGATCAACAACAGGTTCAAATCATGAAACGCCGAGGAGGCGTAGGATTTGATATCTCTAATATTCGCCCAAAAGGTCTTGCTACATCAAATGCAGCTCGCACAACTGATGG
>Ga0098052_1002023_pt1 | contig 12356 bp, 15 predicted proteins | sample 15_taG_FD_81591 | JGI IMG/M metagenome (GOLD analysis project Ga0098052, IMG submission 81591) | Marine viral communities from the Subarctic Pacific Ocean - 15_ETSP_OMZ_AT15312 metaG | ecosystem: Environmental > Aquatic > Marine > Oceanic | place: Pacific Ocean | collected 2015-01-18 | reverse complement strand
GATGATGTTGTCCAAGTTCTTATAGGATATTTATCTGCTACATTAAATCTAAATCTATTTACACTTGAAGGTAAGAATGTACCTGGGTTTTCATTCAATGATGATACTAAGTTTGTGGTTGAAATTATGCTTGAAGTTAAAGAGCCTGTTAGAACTGTTGTATAGTCTTGCCATTTAAATTCTAACTCAGGTGGATAAATAGTATTTGTATCAACACTATAGAACTGCATTGTAGGTTGGATTTGTAAGTTTTGATTAAACTCTACTGTGTCTTCCCACTTAGTTATAAATCCATAGTTATTCATTGAGCCACTATACCATCTTTCAACTATGGTTTTAACTCCTACCTTTAAGTCTTTTTCACTTCTAGTGTCAAATGATTGAGTTACTTTAAATGAAGTTGAAGCAGATTCAAATAACCAACTTCCACCCCCTTGACCTACAAGAGATGAGTCATAAGAGCCTGTAACTGAATTTCCAAAAGTATCTAATCCACTTGAAGACCATGCTATTGAACCTGAAAAGTTAGGTGTATACCAAGATGCTCCATCTGTAGTTTGAGGTTGATCTAAATATCCTCCTGTTCCATTCCACCAATATTGGGCTAGAGGATAAACTGATATATCTGTTGACTCAACAACTCCTCCTGCTGTAGCTATAAATCCTTTAAAATTTACATCCCAAGCTTTACTTCCAATTTTATTGTCAATAACATCTACTATTTCAGATTGAACAAATTCAGTTAGAAATCTTGCTACTTGAGGGTTGGAGTCAACTGCTATATTTAAATTAGAAATTTGAAGGATAGAATCTATCCCTGTATTCATTTCAGGATAAAATGAATATAATGTTGTGTCTTTATATGGAAATAATTTATAAATAGCCATGTTTTAATTTTATAGTGGTACTACTCTACCTTTAATGTCAGTGTTAGGATATTTAACTTCAAATATACTAGGGTCTAATGATGGGTAAATTACTTGGTTTTGTGTTGCAGATGAAATATCATAAGCATACTGTGAGTAGCCTGAGGTTGTTCCTGCTTTATTTGTTATTATAATGTCTTTTACAGTTTGTACACCTGTTATTTTATCTAATCTTACAAATAAATCTCTAACTAAAATTGGCTCATTTATTTGCCAACTATCTCGAGCAAAGTAAGTTTTTAAGGAATTAATACAAGCCAATATAACGTCATTGTTATTGAAGTTAGGTAAAACTATTATTTCAAAATCAATTGCTATATTAATAACAAATGCATCTCTTACTTCAATATTGTCTCCAATTACTCTATTTTGGGCTAAATATGTTCTTATATTCTTTTTTAATGTAGCTGTTGGTGTTGAGAATTGTGAGTCACTATTTTGAGATAAAACCCATAGATTTAAGGTTTCAATTGTTGAAACTTGATCATCAGTTAATTTAGGTTTTTCAATATATGCTTTAGCTATTGTCCCATACTCAGGAGGCATACTTAAAGCTCTTACCATATAATCATCTAAGGTAACTGATCTTTGTTGTGAAGCTATAGTTGCTAAGGTATTTTGTCTTATTTCATCAATTGTATCTCCTGCTTGTCCTCCATCAGCAGCATCAGGGTTGTTAGCTGCTATAGTTCCAAATATATAATTTGCTGTGGTAGAATTTAAATTTGGATTATTAAAAGTTAAATTTGAAGTATTTAAGTTAGTTAAATCTCCTGAAGCTACATTGGCTCCAACTCCTCCACCTACTAAGTATCTAACAGTTAAAGTGGTACTTGAAGGAGCAATTCCATAAGTTCCTGTAAATAGAAAATTTGTTGGTGAGTAGGCAGTAGTTAATTTATTTTTTTCAAATGGTAAACCTATACCTACATTATTAGGGTTTGGTGTAATTTCTTCATCTACATCATTAGGACTACCAACTCCAAATTGAATTTGAAGATTAGTATCTGATGTTAGTCTAGTAGCAAATCTCCTTTGTACTTTTTTCAATTGTAAAATATAAGGAACATCACCTGCATCCTCTACATTATTTGGATCATTAACATTAGTATTTTTAATATTATCATAAATCATCTCTTGAGCTAGATAATCTACTTCATACCAGGTATTTCCATCACTATCAATAATATCTAAAACTCCTATAATATTAGTATCTGATATATCAACTGTTGGGAATTGAGTTGGAGCACCAAATGTAAAAGTTTGGGTTTTAATTGTTGCTGAAATTGAATTTCTGGTTTTTTTAAGAAGATAATATTGTGGAGTTGTTCCTGCTATTTGATAGATAGATACTTCTGTTGGGTCTAATGAACTTGATGTAGAAAAATCACATTTATCCTCCATTAGGAAATTAGTAGTGGATGATAATGTTGAGGAAATTGTACTATTTTCTCCAACAGTCATAGCATAGTCATAATCAGGAACATAAGCTGCTCCAACTAATTTAGCGGGGACTTGTTGGAATAATTCAATTTTAGCTTGTGCTGCTCCAGTTGATTTAGGTTTATAACCAAACATATAAGCTAACTCATATAAATTATTAGTTTGTCTTGCAAATTGGGTGAAATTCTCTTGAATTTGATTATCAAGATAAAATGACATAACATCCCCAACATAAGCAGACATTTCCATAAACATCATACCTGGTGATGTAGGAGAAAAGTCATTGTAAGAATTAGGAAAGTAGGTTTGAGAAAACTCAATTAACCTAGCTCTAATGTCTGAAAAGTCTCTATTTAAGTATTTTACGTCTCTATCTACCGCCATTATATGAATTCTATTGCTACTGTGTCACTAATATTAGTATTTACTACACTATAAGTTAATGACACGGTTATTGTATTTGTATCTTCTTGTCTTAGTATTTCTAAATTCCCTACTCTCACATTTGGAAAGAAATTATTTAAATCATCAGAAATTCTTTCCTCTAAAAAATCTAAATTGTCTGTTGTAATTTGCTCAAATATAAATGCTCTTAAACCTCCTCCTATTGGATTTAAATAACGCTCACCTGGATTGGTGAGGAAGTAATTTATTAAATTATTCTTAATAGCAGCTGCTGTAGTATAGTTGGGTTTAAATACAGCAGGGTCACTAAAAGGTAAGTCAACTCCAACAGCTGCACTTTTGTTAAAGTCAATAGGATATATTTGTTGAGCGTTAAAAGCCATCTATTATTTTAATAAACCCATTATTTGATCCATTCCTACTTCACCCTCAGGCAATTGACCATTTGGAGAAGTTGTATCTACAACCCCTTGAGGGTTAAATTTAGGTACATCTTGACTTGTAAAATTTAAAGCAGTTTCACCTAAAACATCCATATAACTTTGTCTTATTTCAGTTTGGGATTTTGGGGTTGGATTTGACTCTAACTGTGGTTCTTGAAATGGTGGAGTATAAGTTCCAATTTTACTTTCAACCACTGTTTGTCTTGGAGCTTTAACTGCTTCCAATAAAATTTCTTTTAATTCCTCTTGAATCACCTCTCTAACTGATTCTTTAATCATCTTTTTTAATTCTGTTGCTTTCATATATATGTTTTTTATAAATATTAAATTAATCTGCTTTTAAATCATTTTGTTGAATATAAAACACTAATTCATCAATTAAAATTTGATCGTTTGATGAGTATGAAGGTTCACCTTGCAACATTATAATTCCAGATTTATTTCGAGCTACTGCTCTTCTTTGTTTTAAGTCTTGATCAGTGTCTCCATCAACCGTTATAACTGACATTTCAAATCCATTTACATTAGTAACTATAGGTGATAACTGATTGGATTGATCTTAAGTAGAGTCAAGTAATTCTTGTGATACTGCCTCTTGCTCCTCAGGAGTTCCACCTAATTCATTAGTACATTTTTGTATTAAATTATCTAATAAAGCTAATAAAGCTAAAACTTTTTTTAATTCATCTAATAAAATAGATAATTGTAAACTTCCACTTCCTAATTTAGCCCCTAATAATGTTACTAAATCTCTTAATTTATCTAAAACTTTAAAAGCTATATCAAAAGGAGCAGGAGGAATGCCGGGTGTGGATGGGATGCTACCAGCTGTTATTAAGGATGCTTCAGTAATAGGAATAATTGGAGTAATAATTTCAATAAACTTTGTAGGTATATTTAGTGATTTTTGAATTGAATTAATACCTTTATAGATATTATTTAATTGTTTTACTAATTGATTTTTCTTTTGAATTAATTCATTTAAACCATTAATGTCAGCAGGACATGAAGGAACTTGTTTTTGAGCAAATTCTTTAGCTAATTGTTGAGGATTTTCTGATTCTAAAACTTTTTTAATTAATTGCTCTAAACCTGCTACTCCTAAGTCAGCTATTAATCTTAAAATAACAGGAAGGAGTATTTCTCTAATTTGATTTAGGATTTTTTTAGAAAAAATTGAAATGAAGTCTTTATCTAATTTATCTGTTATTTTTTTCTTTTGGGTATCAGAAAGTTGGGAGATTTCTCTTACTTCATCTTTTAGACTTTGTTTAATAGAAGTTAACTCAATTAACCCTAAATTGGTTTTATATGTTTTATCTTCATTAAATGGAGTTATTATTTCTGTTGTGTAATTTTCAGCAGTAATTGTAATTGAAAATTGAGTGTCTTCCTCATATTTACCTTTTAATGTAAATTTTCCTTTAGAATTAGTAGTAACTTCATCGTTGAATGATTTTATAATAACCCCACTAATGGGATTTAATGTTTGGAAATCAACTACTTCACCTTTTATTTTATAATCTACTTCAGTCATTATTTAATTTTTGAAGTTTTAGATTTATAACTAGCTAATTTATTTTTAAAAGATTTTATATTAGCACTTAAATCATTTGCAGCTGAAATCTGTGGGGCATTAGGAGCTGAAGCACCACCAGGCCATATAGTAGATGATTGTAGGGTAGTAGCTAAAAAATCCAATGAATTCATAACATTATTTAAATTATCTAAAAAAGTATCACCTAATAATGCGGATTCAGATGCATCTTTTCCCCCTAATTTAATATCTCTACTTTCAATTATATGTTGTGGTGTTGATAAATTAATTGATGAATTTGAACCTAAAAATATAGATTCTTGAGCACTCATTAAAATATGATCAGTTTTAGCATTAAAAACTAATCTATCAGAATTAATTATAACTTGTGGGGAAGTATATTGGTCTGGTTTAGTAGGCTCGGATTGATATGAAGTGTAGTTATAATTTGAAGTTATTAGTGGTATTTTTTGTGTTGAAGTAAACCAAATTGAAGCTAAGTCATTATTTACATCTTCAGTTATAGGAATCCATCCTTCAGACGATGAATTTGGGTCTTGACCATTTCTTAATATAGTAATTGGATCACCATTTTCTCCAGTCTCAGACCAAGTATTATTGTCTACACTATCAGTTTTAACGGTACTACCAAATCTAAGTGAATTACCCCATCTACCCTGATAAATTACATCACCTACAAAATTTAATAGAGGATGTATGTTTGACCTTTCAATAAATGTATCTTGTGAAGGATTTGTAGGGCTATTAAGAGGAATATCTGATGATTGATCTTCTGAGTCTATGGCTCCTACTCTTCTTACAGGTATTTTTCTTGTAGAGCCTGCTTCAACTTGTTGATAGTCTTTTTGTTGTTCTGGGGGTAAGTCTGTATTAGTTATAGGATTAGGATAAGCATTTATATGAGGATGATTCCATAATCCAATCATATTAATATAAAAATAACCTTCCTCAGATGTATTTTTACCTATACCTTTATAAGGTAGTTTAAAAACTAAAACAAGTTCATTAACTAAGGGCCACGTAGATGTATTAGGGAAAAAAGGTTTAGCTGATAATGTAGTTCCTGAGAGGAAATTAACTAATTCAAATTCAATAGTTCCTAAACCATTATAACTACCATAAGTTTTAAATTTAGGATGATCACTATTTAAAACAATGTCAGTTACTCTACCATTTTGAATTCCATCTTTTATTTTAGATAGAATTTGAGGTAGTTGTTTTATACCAGCCTCAGAACTAATAGCATTGTTAGGATTATTTGCTTGTATACCTCTTCTAAATCCCATTAATCTTCTTTTTTAGGAGGTATGTTTATATTTTTTATTTCCTTAAGGAGTTGATTTCTTTCCTCATCACTTATACCAAACCCATTGTCTTCATTTCCTTCATTAGCAAATATACGTTGGAAAATAGTTGCAACTTTAATTAAGGCTTCATCATTTTTTAAGCCTAACTCCATATACTCTTTAATTAAAGGAACAATTAAAGTAGCATCACCTATGTCTTGCACTAGAGGTTTTAATTCTGAAATTAAAGCTGTTATTTGGTCTTCTTTCTTTTTTTGATTATCATATATTTCTTTAAGAAGAGAAGAGTAGGTTTTTTTCCCAAATATTTTTTTATCTAAATTACTCATGATTGTGGGTTATTGGTTGGATATAAATATAGGTAACCTATACCTTCTCAAATTGATAATATCCATACTCAATGTAAAAAATATAATTATCCTTAAAGATATTATATAATTTATCAGATATTTTTGTAATTTTAGGTGTTTTTACTTCTAAGTTAGATAGAGCTAAAATTTCCCTAACAATTTTATAAAGTGCCTTTTTATTAAAAATATCAATGTTTTCTCTTTTTCTAAATAACTCTAATATAGAGTCTGCAATTATAGCGTCGTTTCCTTTAGGGAATAATTCATCAAAATTATTTTCAACATAATTAATATAATCATCTACAAATTGAGAAAGTTTATCTATAGACTGACTACTTTCTGCGAAGTAAGAAAGATTATTTTCTTTATATAAATCATCAACTGGGGCATTGTCTATTTTCTTTTGATAGTTAGTTTTATTATAAACTATAAGCCAATTTTTAGTTATAGTACCAAAATAGGAAAAGGCTTTAGGAGGTGATAATTTTTGAAGTTTTTCCATACATTCAACACTTAAATAATCTAAAGTCTTGAGGAAGTCATTTATTTGAGATTGGGAAATTCTATCAACATCCCCCACATAAGCAATAAAATCCCCAGTGTATTCTTCCTTAAATTCTTTTATAATTATTTTATTTAATTTATCCTGTATGTTATGTTTTGGAGAGAATTTATGAAGTCTATCAAGTAACATAGTTATAATTTCATGCTGTAAATGCTCTAAATTATTAACTTCAGTATGATAGAATTTAAAAGTATGAATTATATTTTCTGTGAGTTTAAATAGAGGATAATGTATTTCTTTTCTATAGATATCACTTCTAATTTCTGAGTTAGGTTCATTGTTGTAAGCTATAATAGCTATTTCAGTATCCTCAGTAAAGTAGTTTTTTGATTTTGGTTTTCTTTTTCTAGTCACAATCACTTTAATCTTCTTAATTGGAAATCATTTAATATATTTTGGATTTGCTTTACAGATTTGAAGAAAAATCCTACTTCATCATCAGATTTAAATGTTCCCTTATGGTCTATTTCTTTTAACTTCTTATCAGATACTTCAATTACTTTAGAGATTTTATCTAAATAATCTAAATACCCAGCAAGTATATCTTCTTGTTTTTCATTTTTCTTCAGTAAATTAATAGTAGTAAAAATTAGAATAATTAATAAAACTGATAAAGATGAAATTAGTGTTATTTCTATCATATTAAGTCTAATAAATTTTTTAAATTACTACTACCAACAGAGCTTAAAGCTTTAGTTTTTGAAGATGATTTTTTATTTAACTTAAAATTTTCTTCTTTTTCTTTTGTTTTACCAAATTTAGGTAGCCATTCTTTTTCAAATTCAATTCTTGATGCCATTAAATCTGCTTGATGAATTATAAATATTAAAGAAGTACGTGGTTTTAACTCTGGCATGTAATTTTTAAGATAAGGTTCATTTGCAGGATCATATAGTCCATCATGAAGTCTAATTGATAACCATTCGTTTTGCGTTAATTTAATGTCATTATCCACCAATAACTTAATTGATCTTTCTGGGACTGACATATAAGCAATGGCATCATTAAATTTATACATTTCACCCATATTTTTCTTTCTCCATTCATCATTTGAAGGTATATGGGCGTAATTATCCTCTTCTCCTAATTTACCTAAATCATGGTTTAAGGCTGAGAATACTAATTCCTCAGTTGTGTAATTTTCTTCACATTCAAAGTCTAACCATACTTTATTTAAAGCTAAAGCACCCTTAACAACTCTATTAACGTGTTCTACATATCCTCCTGGGAATGCATTATGGTATGCCTTTTTATGTGAAGCGGGCATAAACATAATTTCTTCTTGATGTTTTAAATAAAAGTTAGTGAGTTTTTCTCTTCTAGGTTCTGAGATATAATTTTCAATATACTTCAAAAACTCATCAAAATTATCTTGAATTTCTTCTGCTTTTAATTTCATATTACTCCCTTTCAACTATATCATTAATATCTTGCATTAATTCATCAATTTTCCTTTGAGTGGTATTAATACTTTCTTTAGTGCCCCCTCTATGAATTTCCATGTCTAATTTTCTATGGAGTCCGTTTAATGTCTGGAGACGTGATTGTAGTAGTTTTTTATTTCTCATCTGTTTTTAAATTTTTGGGACCCCGTCTTGTCAACTGTCACCTTTTTTTTTGTTAAATTTTTAGAGTTATCTTTAAACCCGTAATACTAATATAGTAAATCAAGAATTGGGAGCCAAACTATTTTTAAGAAAGGTTTCTATATTATACAGGAAACCACATTTTTCATAGTCTTCAAAGTCTTCAAAGTAACTTATTGCGAATTTGATAGATGTTATTAAATACTTAGTTTCTCTAAGTAGTAGACTTTCTCTCCAATTTAAATCATCTAAATCACAATCTTTAATATAATCCCAAGCTCTATAATAGGCAATATACTCTCCAGTTTCTTCAATTTCTTTTAAATCAAAATCAACATTAGATTTTTTAAAAATATCTATTACTTGGAATTTAACTGCGGATTTTATATTTAAAATCATCTTTTCAAACATACCTATTTTATAGATAGGAGTATCTTGTATATTGAGATCATCTATTACTTTAAAATTTTGATTAGTAAAGGAATCATCATCATCAAAAATATCAAATATTTTATTAACATCCATGATAATAAATATGGTAAATTCCCTTTACCCAGGCAAGATATTTTAAAGAAAAAGCCCCTAGTGGGGCTTTAACATTTGTTAATTGAGATCTATTATGAAACGTAATCTAAAGCTAACTTAAATAATTTTGAATTAACTTTTATATCTTGTTTGAAGTTCTTGATTTTTCTAGCTTTTCTAGCTTTACCAGCTGCTCTATATTCAAAATCCCCTTCAATAACTTTTTCTTGAACAACGTTAAAAATTGACCATAAATCCTTCCCTTTATCCTCATTTCTAACAGGTTGTAGAAGTTGCATTACATCAATTTTAATTCTCTTCATTTCTTTTTCTGTGAATCTAGTTAGAAGAGCATTTTTAGCAAAATCAAGCGCTTTTTCTTAGCTCAACTCTGTTTCTTTCATTTTATTCATACTTTCAACAGTTAGTGGAAGTTGTTCAACCATTCCTCTAATATTTTCTTGCAATTCTGAGAATGTATAACCCATATGTCTCATTTTAACACTTTCAAATGTTTCTGTTGAAATTACTAACCCATTTGAACAAACCATTCTAAATAAACCTGCGGTGAATTGAAATGCATTTTTTCCATCATGGCTATTTGTTAATAGAATTTGTGGATAAACTGTATCATTATTTTCTCCATTAATTACTACATCTGGGTTTCTAAAAATAACCAAATGTTTTTGATAGCCTTTAGTTGAATTTGTTCGGGCTTTGACTTCTTTACAATCAATTACTCCCCAACCTAATGACTCCATGTCATTAATAACTTTGGTTGTTGGAATATGTGTATAATGTTTTGACACTTCAGATGAAGGCTCTTCTGTGAAAATTGAAGGTGCTACACGTCTCATGTGACCCCTATTCATAAATTTTAACTCTTTATCATTACTTGTAATCATATCTTTATATTTAATTAATTATTATACTATAAATATAAGTAAGATATCCGGTTGAGCCAAACTTTTACTGGAGGGGGTATGGGGGAGGTTAATTAAGGGTGTTTAATATTATTTGTGATACTATCATCAATTGAATTAAGACAATGATCTTCTTCAATTTTATCTAAAACCCATCTCAATCCCTTACCAGCAATTGATAAAGTATTAGATCGTTGGTTTTTTCCAATAACTGATGAAATTGTTTCTGTAGGTTGTCCAAATTTATAACCACCATTTATAATAAAAATTGAATTAAAGAACTCAGCACCATTAACATTAGCAAAAACATCAATTGCTTTTGCTGTTCTATAAAACCAAACTGTAAGCATTCTTTTATTCCCTGTTAAGAGATATTTTATAATCATAAAACAAGCAATAACAGGCAAAAATAAATATAATAAAATAATAGCTATAATTAATAGAATTAATTCAATCATACATTAGGCTTTCCGTAAATTCTTTTAACAATTTTTTTATTTACTTTTTTAAGATATCTTTCATAATACCCATCACCTATCATTTTTGGTTCTTTGTGGGCACCAACAACTGCTCTTACAACCTCTTCATCATCAACAACTGGAGCATTAACTGACTTCATTATGTCTTCCATTTTCTTAGAAGCTTCAATAAACCATCCTTGGGTATTTACTAATTTAATTAATTTTTTTACAACAGCTCTTTTTGCATCTTTTTTACCATTTGTACCCATAAGGGCCATTTTATTACCCACTTTAGTAGGTTTATAAATTATAAAAGCATCAGGTTCAGCATCATTATCAATGTCAATTAATTGAATACCTTTATATTTAGAAGCTAATTCTTTGGCATCAATAGCAGATAAATCTAATCCTTCCTTTTCATAAGAATCAATGTACATCTTCCAAATCTTCTCCATACCCTCAGTATCAATTGATGATAAATTATAATCAACCCATTTTTTATTTGGGGTAACTTCTAATTCTTTTAATATGTCTTTTAATCTAATCATTTTTATATTTCTATTTTCACAATGTCTTTAATAGCTTTTTTACCCCAAACACATCCAGATGAAATATCCCAAGGGCGAAGCCAATGTCCAATCATTCCAAATGGAGCTATAATTTCAATTCCATATTTATTTTCTTTCATAAGATCTGCTTGAACCTTAATCCAATTAATATCAGAAACTACATCATCCCCATACTTATTAATTCCATATCTTTCTTCAAACTCTGTGATAGACATATCATGACCTAATTTTAAAATCATATCTTCATGTAATTCAAGTTTAAAAACAAAATTATAATCATCAACCCACTGAGGTATTTCGTTATTCATCCAATCCCACCATTCGGTTCCCATAGCATACCATAAACCTCTAGGTTTAAATCCATCTTTTCTTTGAAGAGTATTTCTAGGAGTAATTACTTCCTCTCCACTCATTATAATGCGGTCTTTAGGTTTAATAACCCCATAGATCCCCTTAGAATTTGGGATAGGCATTTCTTTTAGTATGTCTTTGAGTTTTATCATTTAATTAAATCCTTTTTCACTAAGGGCCTGTTGTATAAGTTTTCCATCATCTGTTGCATAACCCCCACCAAAATGCTCTGGTGAACCTATAATAATGTCTTTAGCTGGGAATGAGCTACCAACAATCCAAAACTCTTCTTCCCCCATTCCTCCCATTATTTCAACAAACTCAGGGTTCATTATAGCTTTATCAGCTAATTCACTGTAGGTAGTAACAGCAGCAATAGGCCATCTGCCTTTTTCACCGGAATTCATAGATAGAAAAGTAGTAGCAATTCGTGGGTCATATGTAGCGGATAGAAAACCTTTCTTTCCACGGGATAATATTTGAGTATTTACACCTTTTAATAAGATATACTTTCCCCTATTCACCATTTTTGCACTCCTCTGTTTCTTCCCTCCAAACCATTCAATTTCTTTTGCATTTTTTATATATTCAACTACATTATTAATAGTATCCGTCATTCCCCTATATATTTGATCTCCTGGTTTTATTAATAAACCCGGGTCTAGCATTTGGGGAAAATATTTCTTTAAAAATAATAAATCTCTTAATTTAAAATTCATTGGTTCCCCACCCTCTTCAATATAAGATTTAATTGCATGCCATAACTCTCCTTCTTCATAAGTATCAGTCTCTAAATAATAACCATCTGGGGAGGTATCCTTATACATTTTTTTCAATAAATCTTTATATCTATCCTCATTTTCCACATACTCAGTATAGTCGGGATCAGCCCACAATTTCTCTCCGTAGTCTAACTCTTTTAATATGTCTTTTAATTTAATCAT
>Ga0098052_1002021_pt1 | contig 12359 bp, 9 predicted proteins | sample 15_taG_FD_81591 | JGI IMG/M metagenome (GOLD analysis project Ga0098052, IMG submission 81591) | Marine viral communities from the Subarctic Pacific Ocean - 15_ETSP_OMZ_AT15312 metaG | ecosystem: Environmental > Aquatic > Marine > Oceanic | place: Pacific Ocean | collected 2015-01-18 | reverse complement strand
GAGTGACGGCGCAGGAAGCTCAAGCGCTGTTGGGAGAGCGCGGCGCTGTACATGCCACGAGCACGGTCTACCAGGTTATGCGCCTCATCCACCAGCAGCCCCACTCGCCAGTCGTTGGCTTGAGCAAGCCCGTGCAGCAGCGCGTGGCTATCGAACCAGTGGTTTACATCCCCCACCGCCACATCGGCCCAGCGGGCCAGCTCCTGACCCAAATAGTAGGGGCAAACCTGATGCGCCAGCGCCACTTCGCGCAGCGCATCGCGCGTTAGCCAGCCTTTTTCCACCGCCGCTTGGCGGGCGGCAGGCAAACGGTCGTAAAACCCTTTTGCTAAAGGGCAGGTATCGCCCTGGCAGGCGGTGCCGGGGTATTCACAGGCTTTATCGCGGGCGACGAGCTCCAGCACCCGCAGCGGCTGGGCAGGAGCCTCTAGGCTCACCAAGGCGTCGAGCGCGAGGCGGCGGCCAGGCGTTTTCATAGTGAGAAAAGCGATGCGGTCGAGCCGCTGACGGGGCATCGCAGAGAGCATGGGAAACAGCGTGCCCAGGGTTTTGCCAATGCCGGTGGGCGCTTGGGCCAGCAGGCAGCGTCCGGTGCTGGCGGCTTTAAACACATCTTCGGCCAACGCCCGCTGCCCTGGACGAAAGTCCACGTGGGGAAAGGTCAGCGTGGCGAGCCACGCATCGCGGCACTCGCGGTGGGCGGCCTCCTGCTCGGCCCAGGCTAAAAAGCGCTGGCACTGGTCGGCAAAAAACGCCGCTAGCTCCTCGGCACGGGCATCAAGCGTCAGCCGGGTTTCCTGGCCGCTGGCAATATCCAGGTACACCAGCGCCAGCGTGATGTATGAAAGCCCGCGCTCAGCGCAGAGCAGCGCGCCGTATACCTTCACCTGGGCCCAATGCAGTGCGCGCTGGTTATCCGCCATGCGCGCTAGGCTGCTGCGATGGGTTTTGATCTCTTCAACGCAATTTGCCGCCACATCAAAGCCATCAGCGCGGCCCACCACGCGTAGCCCCTGATATTCGCCGGAGAGCGGTAATTCGGCCAGGTAGCCCGCTATGTTTTCTCGCCGTTTGGCCACCAGCGCGTGACCTTCAATGCCCTCTTGGGCGCTGGGCGCGGGGGTAAAACGGTGGTCGAGGTCGCCTTGGCGTGCGGTGAAATCGCACAGCGTACGCACCGCGACCCGATAGCGGCTCATGAAGTGGGCTGCCAGCGCACGTGGCACACCTCAACCGGCATGTCGTGGCGGCAGAAGAAATCAATCCAGCGGCGCTGGTTATCCTGCAGACGGTCACCGGGGCCTTTCACTTCGATCATACGGTAGCGAGGCTTCCCGGCGGGCGCATCGGGCATTAGCTGAATAAGATCCGGCAGGCCTGCCCGATTGTGCTTTAGGTCACTCAGCAAGCGGGTAAAGCAGGCGTGCAGATGCGCGGCGGGCAGGCAGCTAAGCGCGGCTGTTAACAGCGGTTCGCTCAAAACACCCCAGTGCACAAACGGCGAGGTAATGCCCTGCTTGGCGTGCCAAGTCGCGCGCATCGTCTCACGGTAGCGCCCGTCGTCTAGCTGCGCCAGGCAGGCGTCGATCTCGGCTTGGCGCTGGCGAACAAAGTCCTCGCGGTACAAATCCGCAGGCCCACTATGAAACGGATGAAAAAACGCCCCCGGCAGCGGTTTGAAAATCGCTGGCCAGAGCAACAGGCCAAAAAGCCCGGTAATTAGGCAGTTTTCCACATAGAACACCGGAGTACTGGCGGTGGATAAGTGTTCGGCAACGGCGCGCTCTACCGATTGAGGGCCAGGAAGCTCCAGCACGTAGGTCGGGGCCTCGGCTGCTTTCACTACCTGGGGGGCGGGCTGGTTCAACTTGCGCGCCAAGCGCGGCAACAAGCGCCCAAGCGCTTGGGTTTCGCTCTCTCTCGCCTGCTCGCGCGCGGCCTGAGCGAGTTCATAAGCTTCTGAGTAGCGCTTCAGGCGTTCCAATACTCGCAGCCTGCGTATGCGTGCCTCGCTGTTAGTCGATTCGGCGTACAGCAAAAGCGCTTGTTCTGCTTCACCGCTGCGTTCCGCCGTTTGCCCCAGGGTCAGCAGCAGCCGCGAACGACGTGCGTCTAGCCAGCGGTTGCCGGAGGCTGCGGGCACATCGGCGGCCAGTCGATCTGGCGGCTCGCCGCTCTCCAGGCGCTCGCGCAGGCGGTGCAGCGTGAGGTAGGTATCCACCTCTTCCCGGCGCTGAAACGCGCGAGACTCTGCGGTCAGCGGCACTTGTTCAAAACGCTGCAAGCCAAGCTCGGTGAGCACGAACTCAGCCCAATCTTGGCGCAGGTTGCCAAAGAACATCAGCCGCAGGCGGTCGCACAGCGCCATGACGTTGAGCCGCACGATGTGCGTTGTTGCGGCAGGCCACCACTGGCGCAGCGGTATTGAATCGGTAAGCACCGGCATTAACGCGGCTTGGAGCGCCGTTTTGGTGGCATTAGACGACAGCCCAGCGGCGCTGATAGGAGCTTGCAAGGCGTGGCGCAGCTCGCTTAAGCGCAGCAGCCGAAACACCTCCTCCCCACTTAACAGCGGCGCGTCATCTACCCAGCCAAGCGCCAGTAGCGGCGCCAACGCCTGATGGGTGTCGCCAATTTCAGGGTAGCTGAGCTTATCCACACGAAACAGCTCGCCTTTACGCATCACCATCCGCACTAATAGCGCTTGAGAAGCGCGAGGCAGCTGCGACCACTGCTGAAGAACGTGATGCTCATCGGCACTGAGTAAATCCCCGTGGCGCGCCTGCACCCACGCGACCACGAAGCGAAAATTCGCTAAGTAGTAGAAAGGATCATCGAGGGAGGCGGTCGCCGGAGCGGCAGAGGCACTGTTCATGCATCCATTGTAACAGCGCGAGCGACCGTTGGTTAACCCACGCGGTGTTGGTAAAGCACTTCCAAGGCATCGTCAGCGGCTTGCTCGTCGGCGTTCAGTGTGTCATAGGATGGCTCGCTCACGCGCGGGGCAGGCTTCGCTTGGGCAGCTGGCCTGCGCCCGCCGACCAGCACATACCACTCTGCTTCGGTGAGATAGTGCTGGCACCAGCGGCTGAGGCCATCGGCCACGGCGTCGCGACTGCGTTCGCCGCCTCGAAACGCGGTCGCCAGGTGAAGCAAATCCTGGCGGGCAGTGCGAGCACGGGCGTTTCCCCCGTGCACTTTGGAAAGCGGGCAGCGTCGGTCATAGGCCGCGTTGGTGAGGGCATTTAGCCAACGCTCCACTTCATGTGCCTGAATACCGCCGTAAACTGCCACGTGCCGCTCCCGCGTTGAACGATCAAATTAAAAAAGAGAAAACGACCTATAGCATAGGCCAAAAAGGCATAAGACTGCCCGAATTTCGTGCAACTGTCACCTTAATGCCTTATTTCGCGCCCTGCATGACCTCCTCAAACCCTTGTAAGACGTTCACCACGTTGACCCCGATATCCTCAACGGCATAGCCCCCTTCCATCAAAAACACGCAGGGTAGCCCGGCGGCGGCAAGGCGCTGCCCGAGGGCAATAAAGTCGGCGTGTTGAAAGGTAAACGCGCTGATCGGGTCACCTTCAAAAATATCCACACCCAACGATACCACCAGCAATTCACACTCTGCTCTATGGATATGCGCCAGCGCCTCATCCAACGCGGCCATCCACGTCGCAACGGAGGTGCCCAGCGGCAGCGGGTAATTGATCGTGAAGCCTTCACCTACTCCTTCGCCGGTTTCGTCGCTGTAGCCCGAAAAGTAAGGGAAGGTCACGTCAGGGTCGCCGTGGAGCGAGGCGAACAGCACGTCGTCACGGCGATAGAAGATCTGCTGGGTGCCGTTACCGTGATGAAAATCCACGTCGAGAATCGCGACACGGCGCTTGCCAGCGTCCAGCGCGCGCTGGGCAGCGATGGCGGCATTATTGAAAAAGCAGTAGCCGCCGAATTGATCCACCGCCGCGTGGTGGCCCGGCGGTCGGCACAGGCCGAAGGTCGGCTCGCCAGTAGCGAGGGTATGATCGATTGCCGCCAGCGCGGTATCTTTACTTGCCATGGCAGCGGCAAAGGTGCCTTCCGTAATTGAGGTTTCAGCAGCAAGGGCGTAGTAGCCCAACTGGCCGCTCACCGACTGGGGAATACGGTCACCGCGCATCGTACGGGCTGGCCAGATATTGGGGATGGCCTCGCCCGCGTGGCCCGCCGCTTGCCATGCCTGCCAGCAGCTTTCCAAGAACGCGACGTAATCAGCATCGTGAACCGCCAGCACGGGCGCAAGGCCGTAGTCACTGGGCGAACGAACTTCAAACGCGGCTTTGCTCAAGGCAGCCAATACCAAATCCATCCGCTCGGGGCACTCAAAGGGGGTAACTAAAGCGCCATCGTGCAGTTCGCTACGGGCTTGGCGCTGGCGGCTACCTTCGGAAAAAAACGTTAGCATGCGGTTTCCTTCTTTATGCGTGATACGGCCAGTCAGCTGCCCAACGACGCTTTTGGGCTGGGGTCTGCTGCTTTAACTGATACTCAGCACGGCTGGCAGCGGCACGGTCGGCAAAGGGTTGCACGCCCAGTAACGCTAGTGGCGGGTTTGCCCGGGTATAGCGCGCGCCTTTACCCGTCGCGTGGGCTTGGTAGCGTTTGGCGAGGTTGTTAGTAATCCCTACATAGGTACCGCGCCTACACTCAAGCAGGTACAAATACCATGGAGAAGTGGCTGTGTTTTCCATAGCGGCTCGTTAGCTGTTCGTAGCGGTAGACACTTCCTGTTCGGCCATTAAACGCTCAAGCTCTGCCAGCGGCATGGGTTTCGCTAGCCCAAAACCTTGGAATAAATCACAGCGGTACGCCAACAGTCGCTGATGCTGCTCGTTGGTTTCCACGCCTTCAGCCACCACATTAAGGCCTAGGTGATGAGCCATGGAGATTACCCCCTGCACAATAGCTGAATCACCGTCGCTGCTGGTGATCTCACTGATAAAACTGCGATCAATTTTGATCGTGCTGATCGGCAAGTGCTTGAGATAGCTCAAACTTGAGTAGCCAGTACCAAAGTCATCAATCGACACACTGACCTGCATAGTGTGTAACTCATTAAGAATATTGATTGCTGCGTCGGTATTATCCATCAGGATGCCTTCGGTCAACTCTAGGGCCAACTGCTCTGCTGGCAATCCAGTATCCAATAACGTTTGACGCAGCGTGGCTAGAAAGCTGTCACGGTGGAACTGCAAAGGCGAAAGATTCACCGCGACCCGCAGCTCCCCCAACCCGCTGCGCTGTAACTTGAGCATATCCTTACAGGCCCGCTGCAGCACCCATTCGCTAATCGGCATAATCTGCCCAGTAGCCTCCGCCAAGGGAATAAAGCGGGCAGGGGAAATATAACCTTTAATAGGGTGCGGCCAGCGCAGCAGTGCTTCCACGCTGTCGATTCGCCCATGCCGGTTAAACAGCGGCTGATAATGCAATTCAAAGCCTTGGTGGTCGATGGCTTCCTGCAGGTCGTTACGCAGGCTGACCCGCTCGTTGGCCACTTCATTGATGTCGTGGCTGAACCACGCATAGGCGTTACGGCCTTGCTGCTTCGCTTTGTACATCGCCATATCCGCTTGCTGAATCAGGGTTTGTGGTTGGGGAGTATCGGGCTGGCTCATGGCAATACCCACGCTGGCGGTCAAATACAGCTCATGGCCAGCAATACAGTAAGGCTTAGCGAGCGCTGGCAATAAACGCTCCGCCACGTCAATCACTTGCCCTTTATCAACGATATTAGTAAGCAGTAGTACAAATTCATCGCCCCCTAGCCGGGCAACCGTATCCGCTTGCCGCAGGGCAGCACGCAGGCGCTTAGCGACCTCTATCAATACTTGGTCGCCCACTGCGTGCCCTAGCGTGTCATTGATGGGCTTGAAATCATCTAGATCTACAAACAACACGCTAATGCGCTCACCACTTTCTTGGGCATGGGCGAACCGTTGATGCAGCTTTTCTTCAAACTGCATACGGTTGGGTAAGCGAGTGAGGTCATCGTGGGTGGCATGATAAGCAAGGCGTGCCTCATAAGCTTTATGCTGTGAGATATCGTGCTGCACACCTACAAAGTGGGTGATATGCCCTTGGTCATCCCGCACTGGAGACACATATAAGTCGTTCCAGAACGGCGTGCCATCTTTGCGGTAATTGCATAGCGTCACCTGGGTCTCACGCTGCTCCTGAATACCACAACGTAGCTTAGCGACCATGGCAGGATCGCTATCAGGCCCCTGCAAAAAACGGCAATTCTGGCCAATCACTTCACTTTGTGAGTAACCCGTCATAGTGCTAAAAGCTTGGTTAGCATACACAATCGGCACATCAGGCTGGCTGGCATCAGCAATTACCACCCCGTTCACACTGGCTTCCACGCTGCGCTCAAGGATACGCAGCCGAGTCTGCTGCCTGCGTTTCTCTGTAACGTCTTGGGCGATACCGTAAACCCCTTCAACACTGCCATTCACTGTGATGGGTAAGCTGATCAAATCCAGAATACGACGCTGCGATTGACTATCGGTGATGGTAATTTCATTACGTGAAATACCGCCCTGCAGAACGTGCTTAAAATACGATTTGATATAATCACGCCCATGCTCTTCTACAAAGTCAGAGAAATGACGCGCGACAACTTCCTCAAGAGGAAAGCCGATCACCTTGCCGCAGGTTGTATTGGCCGTCATGAAATAGCCGCTTTTATCCAGCGAAAATACCGCGTCCGGATGATGTACAAACAGCGAACGGTAGCGCTGCTCACTCTCCTAAAGGGAGTGGCGAGCCGCCGCCAGCTCTCTTGCGCGGGCGGTACTTGCCCTGGCTAATCCCACACTAAATGCCAGCAACCAGCTCATCACCAAGCCACCCACCGTGACGCTAATGGGCATTACACCTAATAAATACCAGTTGTAATGCTGGCCTGGGTAGGCGCGCAGCGTTAGGTTAACGCCCCCTGGCAGCCCAGCCAGACGGCTTGCCAATACCAATGAGGAAGAAGTGATGTTAGCCCCAGCAAACCCGGAGGGATGAAGCGTCAGCAGCAGTTGCTCGCCTCGGCTGACGCTGACCTGAAATGGCCCTAAGGCTAACCGCAGCTTATTATTCAGCAACGTGATTAAATCTATCGCGGCCAATAGCTGTTGCGATTGGCTAGAGACAGGAATAGCCATCAGCATCATGCTGCGCCGCTGGTTATCGGGCACTAGCAAGCGCGGGCGCTCAAAAGGAATACTGAGCCAAGATTGTACGGTGGGCTTGCTGAGCTGGCTCAATAGCCAGTCGCCGCTCTCTTCATTGCGCCCCTGCGACCAGATTACCCTGCCCTGGTCATCAGCCAGCGCAATCTCTATTAAACTCAGCGTATCGCGAAAATAGTTTTGGGCATCTTGTTCAAACAGGCCTTCGCTCTGGCCCTGGTCAGCAGAGACAATCTCTAGCCGCTCGGCCATGCGCTGCATTAACCGAAGCTGCTCTGTCATGGCCTGCTCAGCGTTAAGCTGAACACTATCTAGTAGATAGCTCGCCTGCTGCTCAATTGAGTCGCGCTGGTGCATGCTAAGCAGAAGCCACGCCAAGCTGCTAGCCAGCACACCTGCCAACCCGACTATAACGGTTAACCGGCCAGGGCTTAGGCGTGCAGCACGATGTCGCCAACCTGCCACCAATAGAGCAGCCCCTAACAGCACAATAAATACCAGGACTGCGATGGGCGAAGAGCTAAACAGCGGTTGATACAGCTCATCGCTTTGCCAAAGCTGGGCCAGCACAAAGCCGCCAAAAAGCAGGAGCCCAACCCCTGTGATCTGCCATAACAAGCGCCATGGTGAACTGCCAACGCCGCCCCCCAAACAAGCACTAACCCAAAGCAAAAAGAGCGTTGATAGCGAGGTCATGCGCCTTTCGCCGGTAATCAGTGACTCGGCAACCCCTTGATCAAGAGAGTTATGGGCCAGGGTATATGCCGTGAGCGCCAACAGTGCGCCTGCAGCGCCCCAACGCAGCCAAGGCCAGTGGCACAATGTCGCCAATAAGCTCATGCCGATCAAGAGGATCGTCAACGAAGCATCAGGAACCAACATAGGCCCAAGCAGCATCTTCGGCAGCACAAGCCCTACCAACAGACCTGCGCCGCCCATAAAGAGCAGCGTCGCTGACACCATTAATAGCAGCGTCTCAGCTGCTAAGTCACGCGTGTTTGATGGCATGAATCCCACTCGCTCCTGTGCGTGGTCAGTCGGCTGCTAGCGTTCAAACGAAACAGCCTCCGCCAGCGCTTTAAGCTGCTGGTATTGTTCATCAAGGTAGCGTCCGTAAGCTTCTCGCGGCCGGAAGTCTACGCCGGAACCGTGGATATGCTGCAGTGTATGGGCAAGCGATGGTTGGGCTAGGGCCTGTTCAAATGCGCCTGCCAATCGCGCAAGACGTTCTGGTGGTGTATCCAACGGGGCGAACAAGCCTCGATCAGTCGTATTCACTAACTCAACGCCTTGCTCCATGAGCGTTGGCACCTGCGGCAATGCCGACAGGCGCGTTTCGCTGGCAACGCCAAGGGGGGTGAGTGCTCCCGCTTTGAACAGCTGGCTTGCTGACGGCAAATTCAGCATCGCGAAATCCAATTCGCCGCCTAACAGAGCCACTACCTGTGCGCCGGTATCGGGATAGTGCACAAACTGCACGTCGTCGATCGAAATACCCGTTTGCTCAAAAAACTGTAACCAGAAAAAGTGATCCGTTGAGTGCGGTATCATGCCAAACAACAACTCGCCGGGCTGCTGCTCCACCATGGCAGCAATTTGGCTGGCCTGAGTAACAGAGTGCCCTGCATAGGTCGCGGGAATATTAACGGTGCGTGTTAATAGTGCCACTGGTGCAAAGGCATCGTGGTAGTAATCCGCAAAGCCAGCAAAATAGGCAAGATCAATCGTTTGATGGCTGCCAAGCAGAGTGTAGCCATCAGCGGGCGCCTCTTTAACAAACTGCGAGCCAAGCGTTGCGCCATTACCCGGCATATTGATTGGTGTAACCGGCACTTCCAGATACGTTTGCGCTTGCTCTGCGATCGCCCTGAACAGCACATCCGTAGCGCCGCCTTCGCCAAACGGCACCACCAGGGTAATATCAGAAGCAGGAAAAGGGACGCTGTTCAGCTCTGCCTGATCACTCGCTTGGGTGCTGGCAGGCAGCCCAATACCAAGAGCGACCGCAAAGGAAGTGCGTAGCAGTATCCTACGGCAAATAGTCAACAGTACCTGCAAAGCGTTCACCCCTTCTCCTGCCTCATACTACTTAGCCTTGCTGGCAACATACCTTGAATTTTCGCCCACTGCCACAAGGGCAAGGCTCATTCCGGCGTGGTTTTAAACGCATGACACTAGGAGTACCGTCGATATACCACCAGCGCCCCTCTTCCCGTACAAAACGCGAGACTTCCTCTAGCACATGCCAGCCACCCGACTCACGAAAAGTGGCGCGAAAATGTACGGAGCCTTGGTCATTTTGCACGGTTGGCGCGGCCACAATATCGAGCGCAACCCACTGAGTATCAGGATCGGGTGGTAGCTGCTGAGGGCGGGTCGAGGAATGCCAGGTGGCAAGTAGGTAGTCACGCTGATTCAACGCGAAAGCAGTGTATCGTGATCGCATCAGCGCTTCGGGCGTTGGTGGCAGCGTGACCCCTTGATAATAGGGCTGGCAGCAGGTTGCCAGCGGAGTATTGCTACCGCAGGGGCAACTTTTAGGCAATGAGTGAGTCATAGGAGTGGCTCTGGCTTGTGCAAGGAGCAAACGATGTAGATGTTTTGTTTCGGTATTAACCCTGAGTTAGGTATAGTAACAGAGCAAGATCCCTAGACAGACGGAGTACGACAACACGGTCGATCATTCTTTCCAAACGCAGTGGAGGTTCTCCTATGAAGGTTTACAAACCGGAATGGCAGTGCACGTTTAGCGTAAACGAAGGCGCGGAAGAATCAGCAAACTGGAAAGAGCGAATCGCGTGGCGGCTTAGAGGGTTTGCCGACCGGCTAGAAGGCGGTGGCCGCACGATAAAAATCGACTGCAGCGTCTCACCCCAGGTGAGCCGTGACGAAGTGGATACCTGCTTGGGAAAAGGGTTTGAAGTCACACAACGGCTACTAACCCAACTTGCCCAGCAGCAGGCGTGCGAAGATGTGATGCGCCATGCGAAAGCAGAGCTTTACGAAGAGCAGCATCAGCACTAACAGCCAGACCGTAAGCGTCTCAAGAAAACACCCGCCCGATCACACTGGCGGGTGTTTTTTATTGGGTGCAAATAAACGCGTTAGCCTGAATATGGCGTTTCCAGAGCGCTGCCTAAGCGCTGCATAAACGCACTACATTCATCGAGCTGCGCCGTTTCAATATACTCATCCGGCTGGTGGGCCTGGGCAATACTGCCCGGCCCTAAAATGATGGTTTGCAGCCCCTGCCCCTGGAACTGACCGGCTTCCGTGGCATAGGCAACCGCGTGCTGGCAGCAGCCGTCCGGCAAATGATCCTGCGCTAACCGCAGCACCTGCTGATTGTCTCGGTCGGCCAGCCCCGGTACCGTCACGTTCAGCGGTTCAGTAATAATTTCCACGGTTTTGCCCTGAGCACTTAACGCCTCACTGAGCGTTGCGCAGTAGTCGCTAAAGCGCCCGTACACCTCTTCAAAGGTTTCTGTGGGTAGGTGGCGAATTTCCCACTCGAACTGGCACTCCCGAGCCATGATATTAATGGCCGTGCCGCCTTTGATTTTACCCACATGCAAGCTGGTATGCGGCACGTTAAAAGCCTCATCCACGCGCCCCTCTTCCACCAGCGCGGCCATAGTGTCCTCGATGAACGTCACTAGCCTTGCGGCCACGTGGATCGCGGACGTGCCCTGATTCACCTGGCTGCTGTGCGCTTCACGCCCAATCACGGTAGTGCGCAGGTTGGTCGCACCTTTTTGCGCCACCACCGGCTGCATGCTGGTGGGCTCGCCGACAATCACGTGGGCCGTGGTGGAGTAGTGCTCATAAAAGCGCTTAATCAGGCTGGGGGCGCCCACGCAACCGATCTCTTCGTCATAAGAGAAGCCGAAGTAGATCGGCTGCTTCAGCGGTGCCTTCGCCCAGGTGGGCACCATGGCGAGCGCGCAGGCAATAAAGCCCTTCATATCGCAAGTGCCGCGGCCATACAAACGGCCATCACCGCCATCGCGCAGGGTAAACGGGTCGCTGCTCCACGGCTGCCCTACGACGGGCACCACATCCGTATGCCCGGAAAGCATCACCCCGCCGGGCGCATCAGGGCCGATGCGCGCAATCAGGTTGGCTTTGGTACCGCAGGGGCTCATCACACGCTCAGCGGTCACGCCGTAATCGGCTAAATAGCGCTCAACAAACTCAATCAGCGCCAGGTTCGACTCGCTAGAGGTGGTATCAAACGCCACCAGTTGGGTCAGCAGCGCAGTTACGTTCGTCATGTTTATCTCGTTGGTTAGGCTTTTTAGCCACCCTAGCACCCCGCATTCCCTTTGCCTACTGAGCGCTACCAGCGTCTCGCCGAATGTTGTCCGTCACGACAAGTTCACCGTGCATTCATGAAATCGTCATCTACACTTTCTACTGTTCAGTGCACCCAAAAACCTTAATAAACGTACTGCGCACGACCTACAAGGAGCCGTTATGTCTCGTTTCACGTTGCACGCGCTTGCCCTCGGTGTGGCGACCGCCACGTTAAGTGTTTCCGCCAATGCCGCTACCGAAGTGACCTGGTGGCACGCGATGGGCGGTCAACTCGGTGAAATTCTGGAAGGCATGACCGAGGAGTTCAACGCCTCTCAAGACGAGTACCGCGTGACGCCCAGCTACCGCGGCAACTACACCGAAACCATGACCGGCGCCATTGCAGCGTTCCGCGCAGGCGAGCAGCCGCACATTCTGCAGGTGTTTGAAGTCGGCACCGGCACCATGATGAACGCCGATGGGGCGATCTATCCGGTGTATGAGCTGATGGAAGCTCATGGCCGTGCGTTTGATCGCGAAGCCTTCCTGCCCGCCGTGGTGGGCTACTACACCGATACCAACGGCAATATGCTGTCGTTCCCGTTCAACTCCTCCACGCCCATCATGTACTACAACCGTGATGCGTTTGAGGAAGCTGGCCTAGACCCAGAACAGCCGCCGCAAACCTGGGAAGAGCTCGCAGAGTACGCCACTCAAATTACCGAATCGGGTGCGGCCAACTGCGGCTTTACCACCTCTTGGCCGAGCTGGGTGATGCTGGAGAACTTCTCCGCTATGCACAACTCGCCGCTGGGCACGCTGGAAAACGGCTTT
>Ga0098052_1002019_pt1 | contig 12366 bp, 8 predicted proteins | sample 15_taG_FD_81591 | JGI IMG/M metagenome (GOLD analysis project Ga0098052, IMG submission 81591) | Marine viral communities from the Subarctic Pacific Ocean - 15_ETSP_OMZ_AT15312 metaG | ecosystem: Environmental > Aquatic > Marine > Oceanic | place: Pacific Ocean | collected 2015-01-18 | reverse complement strand
CTCAACACTGATGGGGATGTTCGCCACATTTAAGCTGGAAAGGTAACTTTTCCTGTCTCCTTCGCTCAACATCGCATATTTACACTTAAAATCGCCCATATCAATTCCAGTGACGACGCCAGTATTATATCGAGTTGACCTAGGGCTCTTAACCAGAGACACCACTTTAAAAGTATTTAAGAATTGTATATCGGTAGTAACGATGGCAAGATTTTTATTATGAATATCTTGGGTTACGTCCCCCGTACTAAAAAGTACCTCAAGCAGATCTCCTAAATAAAAATATTTTACCACTGCGACATCCGGAGTGACGGCAGGCTTTTGGCTAAACTGCGCAAGCGTTGCTATATCTACTGCAGCGGCCGGGTCACCAAGATCCCCCACAAACCCATGATTCAGATCCCCGCGGACGAGATCCAGTGCGTCTCTTCGCCCTCCGAGTAAGGCACTTTGAGCATCAGCTGCATCAACCCATGCGCCCGGACCATAAGTCCGCACTGTCTCCAAAGCCTTATAAGCCTCTTGAACGGGACGCACAATATTATTAAAGGCGCTCATCTGGTCGTCCATTTCCGCATTCGGACTAAATAAAGATCCCCACACCACCTTCGGAGATAGAGCTACACGAGCAGGATCAGACTCGGTGGTACTGGATCCTCCCAACGTATAGTCTTCTCCGTCACTATCCGCATCCGTCAGCAAAAGGGTGTATGGAATACGTACCTCATATACGTGATTGGTAACGAGTTCTTCAACCAATTGACGATAACGCTCTTGAAGAGCAGCCAATTTCCGTTCTTCGATGCCGCGGATTGCCCGTTTCACATCCTGATCGGTAGCATTGGCTCCAAAGGCATTTTCCCCCATTCCCGACTGTCCGACGCCACCGCCGGCTGCATCCGCCATGTCGATAAACTTGCCCTTGACGAGCGACCACGTGCTTGAAGCTTCAGGCGCGTCTCCCAAGGCAGTGCGAGCCGCTTCCATCCGTTCATCAAAATGCTCTAGGTAACTATAATTAATTAAATCATGTCGAGGATCCGCTAATTTAAGGCGCGCGCGATAATTGGCAGTTAAGACCGCCGAGCCGTCCTGTTTAAAGTCAAAAGCATGAGTCGTAAGTTGTAAGTACATTGCTTTAGTGGCAGACTCTATATAGCTCAATTGGTCAGCCGAGAACAGGCCGGATTGAAGCGCCTCAGCCGGCGCCGACCAGCCCACCTCGGCCATTATTTCAAAGTACTCTTCGCGATACTCATCACTCTGGCACGGATTAGGGGTCATGCGTTGGGGCTGCTCCCCCACAACAGGAGGCGTAAACAAAATCAAATTCAGAAAGGACGCGGTTCCTTCGCCGTCGTCGCGGTTGAGCACGTTTCCTACATTATTAAAAAAGATTTTCAGCGATGCTTCAATATTAGCATCCACATCAGCTGGGTTTACCCCCTTGAGCGACCACTCAAACGACTGAAGACCGACGCCCGGAATCTTTCCCTGTTGATTAATTAAGATGTCATTCACTTCGGTAGTCTTGGTAAAAGCATCAAAAACCACTTCCGGAGGTCCCGGTAGCGGCGTCGCAGGTAAGGCTAGTTTATAAGTGTTTGTGGTATTGTCAATTTCTGTCTTGTAGAGAACTTTATAAATTCGGATCTTAGGTACCAAGAGGGCTTGTTGTGCACTTGTGAGTTCAAAAGTAAAAAACTTATTGATGGGCCCCGCCTGACCCACCAAAAGACTGGTGGCAACGTCCGGAGGATAATCATCAGACGAACCAATAGGGATAATATTTTGATACCCTGTGCGCCACGCCCTATCGACTCCCCTCTGGGCCGCGGGGATGTCGAGGCCTCCTCCCGCTGTTGGCGCCCAGTGGTTTTCTCGATCGATTTTAGCTTGATATGATTCCGCCGGATTCTGAACGTCGTCATCCCACGCATAATAACGGCGATTCCGAGTCGCGAGGCGATCGCCCAACATTATCAACGCCGATTGAACATTCTTAAAAAAGCCCTTGTAAAAACCATTGGGGGTTCGCTCCGAGGCCTGTTTTACTCCGTCTTCAAGATTCTTGCGTGCAGAATTTCCCACTTAATCTTCCACATAATACGATAAAATAAGACCCAGCGGTTTGGGTATATAGACCGTATCCCCATAACGATAAAAGGATTCAGTGGGCTTCTGATTATAACGCGCGATGACCCACCAAAACTGTGCGTCTCCATAATGCTCCGAAGCTAGCTTGTCCAACCGAGTTGCACTTTGCCAGATCACTTGATCGACGGAAAGACTCGACACCTGATCGGGTGTCAGTGGAAGGAATCGAGAAGTACCATATTGATTAATATATTTAACTCCTCTTTCCTCAAATATTTTATCATAAAGCGCGTTGCGATTTTGAAAAAAGGGGGTATTAGTATAACGTTGTCCCATTAGGGTGGCTCCTCCAAGATTCCGGTGGATGATTGAGCTTGTTGATTGGCGGCGGGACTGCCAGGTGGGGCGCTCTCTTCGCCGGCTCCTACATCTTCTGAGGGTGTCGTCGGGGAGGCAAATAAATTAGCAGTGCCGTCGGTAGCAAAAGGAAAATCAGCGCCTTGGCCAAAAACGACTTCTCCCTCATGATTATACATCCCCACATAGTTATTTTCATGTAAGACCGTACCACCCAAAGTTATAACGTAGCCTTTAGCATTAGCAGTAAAACGAATATCCTCGGCCGACCCAATTACTACACCAACCTGTGATGAGTCTACAATACTGGTGACCTTAAACGTCTCGGGAACAAATAAAACTCCGCGCGCCATAGTAGAAGAGACGTCCTCCGATTGGTGGGTCACCCCCTCCAAATCAAGACGCAACAAGGGGGCCGCGGCGATCGGGCGCGGAGCGATCCCGTCGGAGTTCCCATAGAGGGGATACATTAGTTTAAATAAATCGGCAATACGTGGCAAATACCGAGCGGTAATAGTGGATACAACTGTATCTCCATCAAAATCATTGGGCGTCAAAATGCCACTAGAAACAAAAACCTCGCGTTGGGCTGCTGTAAAAGTAGTGCCGCCGCCCGGCGTCGCCAAGACGGCCGTAAAACTACGAACCGTGTGTTGGTAAGTAAAGATGGGATCCATACGGCCATAGGTCATAGTTTTGCTAAAGGAAGGAGACACATCATACTCAAAAGTCTTGATAATCATGGGCATGCTGAGCGTTTTTCCTGTAGGAACGTGAGTGACATTACAATTAGCAACTGACATTTATTTCATTTCTCCTTTTAGGTGACCTTACTTATATCCATGGATTGATTGACCCCGTCCAGAAGACCGGGCAACATGATCTCTCCCAGTACTTGTTCATTCACTACCAGTTGCACGGGTGTACGGGTACCACCGGACATTTCACCCCCTCCTCCACCTTGGCCCCCAGCGCCGTTAAGTCCCTTAGCGATGCCTCGCGTCACCGCGTCCTCGATGGCGGCTGGATTGATGCTAGGGGCGCCCAATGCGGAGCGGAGATCGGCATTTTTATGAACGGCTTCGCCCCCTTCCATGTTCATGAGGGCGGGGCTGCTCGCGATGGCGACAGCGCCTTTACGATTAGCAACAATCTCTGGATTCCCGTCTTCGGCGATTGCCGCAACGCCGGGCGCGGCGGACGGTGTACCGTCCTTGTAGCCCTTAATCTTGGACGCAAGGCCTTCTAGGTTGCCCGTGGCGGCCATGATCCCTGCAGTTGCCACTGCTGCGCCGGCGAGCGCGAGCACTGGGCCCGCGATCGCGGCGGTTTTCCAGAAATAGATCGCGGCAAAGGCGCCGGCGATACCCAATAGAGCTCCGACGACCTGGCGCGCTTGTTTAGGCATCGCTAGCAGTAAGCCGGAAAAAATCGCGAACCCCGCAACTGCCAGAGTAAGGCCGCCGAGGATTTGCGCCCACATGAGGCCCGCGGCCATCCCCGTCATTTGGAAGGAGGGGATCAGCCCTTTCATGTACATCCCCGCCAAAGTATACCCCGCAATCGTCAGCATTCCAAAAGCATTTACCAGACCCCCTTTGCCGTCGGGGCCTTCAATGGCTTCAGCGACAACTCGCAGAGGGTTGACGAAAAACAAAATAGCGTCAGCCACTAGAGCCAACAAGGTAACAACGGGCTGCAACTGTATAGCAAATGACTGCATGACCTGATTAAATTTCTCCTGTGTGGCTTGTGCCTTTTGGGCACGCAGGCGCATCTCCTCCATCTCCATGCCGCGGGCCGTAAATTCAGCGTCTGTAGAATTAAAGAGCATATTGGCCTCGGACATTGAACTAATGCCGGCTGCGGTGGCGATGGCCTGTTGTTCATGACGTCCCAAATCCCCAAACACTTTGCCAGACATTTTAATACTATCGCGCATGGCTTTAAGTCTCTGGTCTTCTGTCATATAAACCATTTGAAGGGCGTTCAGATAGGGGCCACCCAAAATAGCATTCAAACGCCCTACCGTATTACCCGCTTCTTCGAAAGTATCAAATTTGGCGGCGATCGACAGGAGGGAATTCATTTCAAGACCCGTTTCTTTGGAGATCTCGGCTAAGCCCTTGAAGACGCCGAACATCCTATCGCCATATTTGATCAATTCCTGTGAAGCTTGATTAAAGTCTTTCATTATAAGCTCGGGAGGTACCTTAAGATTACGAGACAAGGCCAAGAGTTCCAAGGATGTTTCCTTAAGTTGTGCGGGGGTGTACCCGAGCCCCTTATTGAGTACATTAAATGCTTGCGCAGTATCTTGAGTGTTTACTCCTAGCTCTCCCATCACCGCTGTAATTTCGAGCAATTGATATTGGGCACTGTCGGTGAGTAAGTTAAAAGAAGCCATTGAGTTGTTGAGGTCGGTTTGAGCTGCAAAAGCCTCTTCCACCGAAACCCCCAAGTGTAAATTAGCCTTCTGCATATTATTGACCCGCCATTCGACGCCGAAAAGACCGGTCTCTATAATACCTGTTTGCTTTCGAAAATCGGCAGTTGCCGTATCAAAAGCCTTAAACCACAAGACAGTCGATTCGAAGATCTTGCTCATCGTACTGAGGACGACATTCATCGGAGTCAGGAGACCCTCCATGGACTGGCGCATCATTGTCATAGGTGTCTTCCCTTCTGCACCTGCAGCCAGGGCCTCATTGGCCTGGAGGATGCTCCCCAAGAATGTGCTACTTTGATCTGTGACACCTAAAAAGGTTTTCAACATCCCTGCAGTGTTGGACTGTATGTCAGTAGTTGCCTTGTTCATCTGCTGCTGCACCTCTAAAGCATTAACAGACTCCTCGTGGGACTCCTTATACTCTTTGTTTTGACGCTTAAGCTCTGCAGTAACCTCTTTCTGTGATTTCCACTGTAGTAGGGCAGCCTGCTGTTTGGCGTAAGCTTCGCCGGTGCTTCTAACGTCGTGTTTATTCATCAGCTGCTGCAGTTTTTCTCTTTCGGCCGCGGTGCCCTGATTCTGCTTAAGCAGGCTTCGAATCTTTCTTAACTCCGCGTATTCTGTGGCTAACGCCTGATTCTTTTCCTGTTGAATTTTTAAGGAGTCCGCATAACTATTCATAAATTCATCAGCTTCGCGTATTTGGGTGCGCAAGAGAGTGACTTGCGCTTCCTGCATTTGATTATTGGCGGCGATCTGTTTGCCGAGATTGGATTCTAACGTCTTGCGCTTGTCGAGCGCCGTCAAATAGCGCTCGGCCATTTTGACCTGATCTTCATAAAATTTGGAATTTTGTTTAAGATAAACGCCATGCTCCTTCAACGCCGCGACATGCTCGGCGGACATACTGAGGCCTTCTTTTTGAAACCGGACGGCTTCTCTCAATAATTGTTGATTTTCGTCTTCTTCCCTGCCCATCCGTTATACCTCTTAATTAAAGGGCCATTTAATGCTAGTTTCTCTCTCAAAATTTGTAACTGCTTTACTAAGGTCTGCTTTGGAAGAAAAGGAGCGCGGATCGTTTAAGCCATATTTAAGAAAAGATTCCATATATTTTTTTTCTTTTCCTAAGGCCTCTCCAAAAGCCGCAATTTGATTAGGGGTACCACGCACAGAATAACTACTCTGGAAGGGGCTCGTACCGCTACCACCGAACATGCGTTTAAGCAGCATCTCGATAGCACCACCAAACATAGATAACCAACTTTCATTGATTGTGTTATCTTTGTGAGCATTTAAATTAATAATAATAGGTTGTAAATTGTCCGACATGAGAGATCCTCAAAATATATAGTAATTAGTTTAAAATCCAACAAAAGTGTTAACCCGGCTTGGTATAAGGCATTTGGCCCGGAGCGTTTCCGGCGCCGAGAGTCGACGCGCTCTTACCGCTTCCCTTTTTCCCCTTGCTGGCTTCTTTTAGAGAGTCAGATTCTTCCTGCAGTTGGCGGTTGAGACGATTCACAAACCACTCTCTCAGCTTCACAGGCAGGTTGTAAGCCTCCATGAGGCTCCATCCTCCGTGATATTTTAAAAAAAAGAACTGTTCGTAAACGTTTTCGAGGTACTCAGATGTCAGGCCAAAAAAAGTCGACTGTAAAGGGAAAGTTAACTTCGTCCTCGCAATCGCAGTGATTGCAGACGAACTCCTTTCGCAGTTCAATAGAGGGACTGACTGCTTCGTAGGTCTTTCTTAAAAATCGTGAATCTCGCAACGGAAGGGAATCTACATAGCGCTGAAGCACGGCCACATCCGTTTCACCCATGGCGGATACAATCATAAACCCTAGCTGGTCTGTAACTAGCTGATCGGGCATTTTCCTCTTTCTTCGTCGCTCTGCCAAGTCCACCATTGCATGCTCGTCATGGCCCGTTAACAGCTGGAACTCGACCTCCACAGGGGTGGAGGGGACAGTGACCATAAAGGTAGCATTCTCAGTAGGAGTGACTCCAAGGCTCTTCAACTCTTTCTTCGTAAGGGGGGGCTGAGTGACAGCCTCCTCTAAATTATACTCATATGTGTCTTGAGTGCTACAATTGCGACATGTAATTTTAGTAGAATAATCGATTCCATAGCCCGACGATCGGGCGGCGATAAGAATCGCATTTCGATCGGAGATAAGGAGATCCCGTGCTTTAAGGCGCCTGTCGACCACTAAATTCTGAATCAGTCGATCTAGGACAACACCCCGCTCTATGAGGGACTTCGAGCTAAGGAGGTCTTCCTCCTTGGCTGTCATATACTTAATCTCTATGGTCTCTTCGTTATGAAGGGGGTGATTAGGAGGGTAAAACTGGCCCCTACTTGGAAGCGCTACAAACTCTGTGGGGACTATAAAGGACAGTCCGTCGGTTTGGAGTTCCTCATCATTGTGTGCTGGGGTTGAGGTATCCCCTCCGGGGCCTCCCAGTCGATTTGCGTTATTTCGGCGTGCCAATATGCACCTCTCTTTCTCTAATAATTATATATGAAATGAAATATTTTTAAAGTTTTATTTGTTGGTCTCTAAAGCAATTGATCGTCGTCGCCGCCAAAGGAACTAGCATTACTGAGAGGGGCGTTGCCGCGGCCGGCGGCGCGTTCAAGGTCCAATGTCTGCCGCCGCGCATCTCGATTGCGCTGTCGCAGATCTCGAACTCCCTCGGCTCCCAAACGGCGCCGTTCTTCTCGATTCTCGCGGCCGCGGAGGTCTTGATTGCGCCGTTCTTCGCGATGTTGTTCGCGGCTCATGAGACGATTGCGATCTTCTTGGCCTATTCGGGCAGCGCGGTCGGCGGCCGCCTGATCGGCTTGACGCATGTCTTCGGCGCTATTAATATTGTTGGTTACCATTTCATTAATATAGCGCGGATTGCGGGATTGCATGGCGTTTTTAATCTTCTGTCGGCGAAGCTCATACTTAACCCGCGTATCCGTTTTGATGTTGGCCATAATTTTGTGCAATGGGGTATTAGGCTCTTTACCCATTAGACCAGGGCCTGGCAGCGCTGCACGAGGATAGTTGCCATAACCGTCGCGCAGGCGAGCATTAAAGCGATTGCTGAACTTGTCTTCCCCCGGGCGAGCGCTGTAACCATCCCCTCGGGGATTTTGATAGCGAGTATCTCCCCCCAGAGCGCGGGGATTTATGTAGGTTTCATAAGAATAAAAATCACCCTGTGTTTTACGATAAGTTAGTTCAATAGTCACTTCCATCAACTCGGTGCCTCCATAGGAAAATTCACTAAATTCTACATTAGAGACCATAGGATCAAATAACTTATGAAGTCCCACAATGGTAGGGGCAAACAGGTGCCCCTCACCATCGGTAGGAACCGTGCTCTGCCCGACTGCGGCGTCGCGGAAGCGGTCACCGCCCGAAAGAGGGTTCTTATCAGCTGAGATTTCTTCGATCACTAAATACTTTTGGGTCTCTGTAATGATTTGGCCATCGATCGCTGTCTCGTTAAACAGAGGAAAAGACTTGGCGCCGGATTGTGAACCAAACTCAAGGCCCATATACCACAAAAATAACAAGCTAAAATGCATATCATCTTGTAGGGTACTCACAAAACTTAGTTGTGCGCGGCCTACATTAGCAGTTGTCTCAGCGCCACTAACGGCCTTCATTGCGGTGGACGGAACCGGAGCTTCGACAATATTAACACCAAAGGAGGGAGGCCGGAAAGACTTAACGATATAGGGGCTCACCCGTGTATGGAGGACATTCCGTGAAGTAGAGGTAAAAGCGCGATTAAATGCTATTTTGAAGGCATCCTGATCGGGCACTATAATGCTTTCAATTTCTCGGGGGGTTAAGCCTGTCACTCCCCGAACCGCGTTCACCATATTAGAAATTGCCTCGGGGGCAGTGGGCGAGCCAGCAGCGTTCATGAACGTATCCGTCACACTGGTGATCTTCTCGGATGCGACAGCCCGTTCCTTCGCGGCTGCAACTAGAGCTGGATTGGCGCTGGAGTTTCGATTACTGTCCTTAATAAGAGTGGCCAACTCTTTAGCATCTGTGACGATGCCGCGCGGCATAAAGACGGGCATGTAAGCCACAAAACGATGTTGTTGTTTTGGCTCTAGCTCTGCATCCGCCCAAGAATAGCGGTTAGGATCATGGGAACTAGGTTGAGGGTATGGCTTGTACGCCATTTATTTTATCCCCCTAGCGTATAAATAGCCCAGTCATAGCGCATCGTAAGGTCGACCGTTAAAAGATCTTCATTACTATAATCTAAAGTGCTATAGCTAACACCCGTAATAAAGGGGTTATTCAAAGTGTACGTACCTAGTGAAGTACCTACGCCATCCACCTCCGTCACACGGACTGCATCGCCGAGGGCAGAAACGGCTGCGCGCTTATTAACAGTTCCAGCATTTCCAATGGAAGCAGCTTGCGACATGTCATTCGGTAAAATATATCCGGAAGCTAGCAGTACTGCTTGTAACTCGGAATCCATGTCTGGATCGGCAGCATTAACGACTTGAAGAGTAATCTCATTCCACTCCACACGACCGGGATAGTAGAAAGTCTTATCCAAAAACTGATGTTCGGTCACACCAATAGTATACTGCGGCTTCGTGAAAGTCCTCGCGAAAATCTGAGAGCTAACGCCGCTTGGTAAATCAAAAGTTACCAAAAAGCGATGTGAGCGCTTCGGTTCTGCTGCGGGGTTTGTCCAAAATTCTGCCATTTTAAAATCCTCTGTTTAGTTTAAATAGTGAGGGGAAATAAATCCCCCCATTCCTTATTAAAATTCTACTCCACTCCTCGTGATAACGAAGTCCAGTGCAATGAACTCAATAGCACGCGTGGGCTTAAGCAAAATCTTAGCATACATCACATTTCTATCGATCAAGTCAGGGGTTGTTGTCGACTCATCAAGGATGACCCGATAATCTTCCAGACCGAAACGGTTCTTAATGGACTCCAAGAAGGGATTGACTCGATTCAAGAAGCGATTCCAAGTAATCTGGTTATTGGGGTCGAACAAGATTTCGTTAGAAATAATAGTAATCTGCTTCCGCAAATAAATCATCAAGCGACGGACATTGATGCGGTCAAGCGCAGATCGATTGGCTTGAAGTGTCTTCTGACCAAAGACCACAATTCCCTCTGAGGGGAAGGATGCGATCGGGTTAATACCCACATCGTACAAGTCATCACGTTGATCACTAGTAAGCTTTTCAACGATGTTAATAACGTTCAATCCGGCGTTGGCGTTGTTAAGTCCGCCGCGGTTGAAACCGGCCGGTGCAAACCACAGTTCAGCCTTCGCAGCAGAGCTAGCAAGCACTCCGAGGGCCACCACAGAGGGTGGTATCCACAGATTGGCGCCGGCTGCATTATCCTGAATCTGTACCCAAGGATAGTAAGCAGCACCGTAGCTGTTATTAATATTGCGACTTTCTATATCGCTCACGGTTTGAGAAGAGGAGCCTTTGCGGTCCGCGAAAGCGTCCGTATTCTCAGTCGATGCGGTATATCCGCCCTGCAAATCGATGATTGCCAGCGTATCTTTTCTCTCCTCGGCCATGGCCAACATGAGATCAGTAACCTGCGGATCGGTAATGCCTGGCATTGCGGCCATATTAATGTTGACCTGATCAACATCAGTTACCGAATCAATCGCCTTTTTAAGGGTGTAGTATTGCGCATTTGTAGCTGTGTCCTTACCAGTGGTGGGCAAAAGTGCGCGCGTATTGGTAAACCAATCCTTCTCTTGGATGTCAAAGCCACTGAAGCCACCATACATGGGGACTGTGAACTTGTTAAAGCCCGCGTCCAAAATAGCATTGCTGCCTTCCATCGCTGTCTTCGAATAGCCAGGAGCACGACGTGCACCACCGGGTGTTCCGCGATAAACCAGTGGAGAATTAATGTCCCCACTTGATCCCAACACACCGGCGCTGTAGGCGCCGATATCGGAGCCACTATGGGTAGCCACGCCAGCGGCGCTGACTATCAAATCATCAAGGGAGAATCCGGGAGATAGAATCATATTGGAACTAACAGTACTCGTTGGCTTAATGCGCACCAAATCGCGGACTGTACCATCAAATACGCGGATAGTACGGCTCAGGCAAGTGTCAAGTCCAAAGAATGCATTCGTCTGCTTGGTTAAATTGCCGTCATCCGAAGAGACTCTCAGCGGAAGAGCAGGGAAAATAACACTAGCCGAAGACAAAAGCGACCCCGACATGCTCACTCCAGAGCAAAAGAAGGGATCGGAAGTGGCGGCGATGTTCGCATCGCGGGTGCAAATCTGGTTACCTGCAAAAGAGCCCGAGAGCCCGACGGCGAGAATGGACTGGGGGATACCCGCGCCGGCGCCGTCCGTCAAATCAACGGCCCGGAAGCCGTCGACGTCCATCAAAGAAGATGCAGACATAAAATTAACGCCGCGGTAGGTGGGAATTCCCCGGAATCCGAACGGGAGCAGCGACGTATCCAACGTACCTGCTTCAAGGTCCTCGCTGGGAATAATACGAATATAAGCGGACTGATTGGGGTATTGCCCTGTAGCCGTCCACTTAGAGTTCGTGGTATCATAAGCGTACGAACGATCGCCAATGCGCTTAACGATAAAATTGGGCGACATCGGATCAACGTTAAGATTATCAAAACGCTCAACAACCACAGGATTTTTATCCGTATCTTGAATATCCCGTACTAATAATGAAAAAGTTCCATTCTTCACGTATTGTGCATTAGGGCTCGGCTTAATTTCTGTAAACGAAATCTTGTAGTTAGCCTGTCCATATTCCGATTGATCTCGGGAAGCAATGCGGAACAAGCAATCCGGAGTCGAGTTAATATCAAAATTACTACCCGTTCCTAAGTCCTGTCCAATAATCCAAGGAGTGGCGGGGGCCTGGTAGCCACGCAAATGATCGCCTCCCCCTACGTCAGCAGTGGCAAGGGGATCCGCATAACCAGCGTTACTAGATGCGGAAGCAAGCGACAGAATAACGCCATAAGTACCACTCATGTCACTACGACTAATCGCCACACTGGAGTTATGAAGGTTGGAAACAAAGTTAACCACCCCATGGCCATAGCTTTCCCCTAACCAATATGACTTCTGCAAAGCGGCTGGGGTAATATTAGAATTTAAAAGATGAGGATTTGTATTAAAAACCTTGCGGATAAAGCGCGGACTCGTCGGATCAAAATTAAATGTCTTTTCTTCCAGCCCAAGATTGTCGTCGTCAATAACCACGCAATATTCGGACGTGGTGCCCAAAGAGCGCGGTCGCATCAATGCAGCTGCAGAAGCGGTAGTATAATTATCGTAAGCTTGGCCGATGGCCCCACTAAGCATAATACGCGTGGATCCCGAAGCATAGAAAATAGCAGCACACATACCTTCACCATGGCCGTCGCAGCCAAAGCCGTAGTTAAATTGCAAGG
>Ga0098052_1002016_pt1 | contig 12374 bp, 14 predicted proteins | sample 15_taG_FD_81591 | JGI IMG/M metagenome (GOLD analysis project Ga0098052, IMG submission 81591) | Marine viral communities from the Subarctic Pacific Ocean - 15_ETSP_OMZ_AT15312 metaG | ecosystem: Environmental > Aquatic > Marine > Oceanic | place: Pacific Ocean | collected 2015-01-18 | reverse complement strand
GATCCCAACACAGGAGGCAGTTGAGGATAAAATAAATTTTTCCAATGCTCAAAGTGGGGATACTTAGACCTTCTCTCTTTGAGGATCTCAAAGCATTGGAATAGAGATCCAAATTGGTTTGAGTCTCTCTCTCCTGCTCTGCAATCCTCTCTCATAGCTGAATATATCCTTACTCATGAGACTCCAAAACAAAAAGAGCAAAGAGAAAAAGAGTATCAGAGGCAAAAAGTTGATAAAATGAGAGAGACTTGGAGAGGGAAAAATGGGAAATAAAATATTTGTTCGATCAGGGAGTGCAACAATTCAGGCATCTCCTGAGCTCACCAATTTAGTTGAGACATTGCTGTCCAAAGCTCTTCCTGAGACAAAAAAACAAATGACTCGATCCCTCAATCGGGTCTATGACAATGCCAAAAAGAATTGGTTAATACGTGCAAAGAGGAGCAAAGGCTCAATCAATCAGCTCCAAAAAGGGATCATGATTGAGGGTGATGATCTTGTTGGATTTATACGTAATAATGCAGAGTATGCCTGGGCTATCAAAATCGGTGAAAAATCCAACACCTCAGCAGGCCGATCCTCTATCCAAGAGGGCAAGAGACTCTCAAATGAAGTCCTTTGGAAACCAATCAAGAGGTCTGCAGATGAGGTTGCAGAGTCTCTTGCTGATGATTTAATGAGGATCTTGTAATGGGTGATGTAAATAAAAGTGTAGAAATATCATTGAGAGCAAATCTTTCTCAAATGAAAAAGGGCCTTAAAGAGCTTCCAGGGATGACAAAGGAGGAGGCTAAAAAAATGGTTTCTGCTCTTGAGACTGAGCTCAAAAAGTCGGAGAGAGCAGCAAAGAAAGCAGCAAAGACGAATGCAAGAGCCATGAAGGAGATGAGAAAACAAGCTCTCAAAACTAAAGCAGCATTCAGAGCAATGACAAAACAACTTGCCACAGGAGCAGCTGTTGCAGCTGTTGCAGTTGCTGCATTTGCTCAACATATAGCCGATCTATCAAATGAGATTGATGATAGTGCTACCAAAACAGGAGTTGCTGCAGAGACATTGCTTGGTTTGAGGCTAGCAGCTGAGGGAGCAGGAGTCTCCTTTGGAGAGTTAGAGACAGGATTGGTTAAGCTCCCCTCTCAAATGCTCAAAGTCCAACAGGGATCCAAAGGCATCACTAAAGTATTTGATAGATTAGAGGTCTCAGTTGAAGAGACTAGAGATGGAATGCTCAAATTGAGAGATGCTGATTCTGTTCTCAAAGACCTTTTTGAGTCTCTCAACAAAGTGGAGTCAGCTGAGGAGAAAGCAGCTCTTGCAGCTGAGATCTTTGGGAGGACAGCAGGACCGAAATTGATCCAATCCGGAGCTCTCTCAAATCTCGATAGTTTTGTATCATTGAGCAAAGAATTTGGGATCTCAACAGGACCTGAGATGTCTGCAGCCATGGCTGATTATCAGAGAGTCTCCTCAGCAGCATTGCAGACAATCACAGGAGAGGCTCAAAGGATGTTGGACACATTCACAGGAGCTGCAGAGGGAGGGGGAATGTCTGCAGTTGTTATGAAAGGGGCAGAGTCTTTTATTTTCCTCTCAACAGTAGCTCAGGACACGTTTAATGGGATTATTGCAACATTCTCTTTTTTAGAACCGATGTTTAAGGCTGCAGGACATGCATTGACTACTGGAGAATTTGGAGAGTCATTTGAGTATTTGAGGACTGAGGCAGATAAGACCGCAAAAGTAACAGATAATATGTTGGATACCTTTGCAAGAGGGACTGTCCGGATCAATGCATTTAGAGTTGCAGTTGGTAAAACATTAGGGACAGGAGAGGGAGGAGGAGGAGATGGATCAGGAGAGGGATCAGGAGAGTCTCCTGCTGTCAAATCAGCAAAACAAGCTCAGGAGATACTCAAGAGCAATGCAGCAATTGCAGCGTTTACAAAATCAATTGAGGCTCAAAACAACAAGTTTATTGAGGACAGATTATCCGCTCAAATTGAGGAGCTCACAGGAGCTGACAAATTAGAGGCTCAAATCCTCAATAGGACAGATGCAATCTATGCAGAGATAGCAGCAATCCAAGAGAAGGAGCAGGCTTTATATGCAGCTATTGTTGATAACAGAGCTCAGGAGGAGGAGACTCTCAAATTGATGGAGGCTCTCAATGAGAGAGAGATCCAATTGGAGCAAGAGAAGCACGATCTATTTGCAGAAATGGAAGAGGCTGCATTCCTCAGAGACTCAGAGTTTTTAGATGCTGAGCTTGCAAAGGATCTTGAGATAACCAATGAAAAAATTGCAAACAGAGAGAAGCTTGCAAAGACAGAAAGAGAGTTGATTGAGTTACAAAAGCAAGCAACTGAACTCGTTTTGAGTGGCATCTCTGATGTTGCAACCACAGCTCTCAACATTGCAGAGAATTCTTATGAAAAAAATAAGGGTCTCGTTCTAACTTTGTTTAGAGTGCAACAAGCAGCAGCAGTTGCTGAGCTTGGTTTTCACACAGCAACAGCTGTGATGTCTGCTTTTTCCACTTATAAAGGAGCAGCCCCGATCGCTATAGCGGGTATACTTGCAACCTCAGCAGCTCAACTTGCTCAGATAATGACTCAACAACCTCCAAAAATGCACACAGGAGGTATTGTTGGAGGCTCTCCTGATGAGGTCCAAACAGTACTCCTCAAAGGAGAGGGTGTCCTCTCAAGAGAGACTGTTGATCGGATAGGAGGAGAGGAGGGATTGAGACAATTGGAGCAGGGACAGACACAATCACAGGTTATTGTTATGAGTCCATATAAACATTTTGATCGGTTCCAACGTGATAGATCATTGATGGGTATAGGCTCAACAGATACAGGACGTAGGGGATATTAGTATGGGATCAAATACAACTCCAAACAATGTGAGAGGATTCCTCCTCCCTCTAAATATATCTATGAGCAATTTTTGGACTGCTCAATCCAGTTATACACAACAATCTCCAATAGCAGGGGATCCTGTCCCTGCTCAGACATCTCCTATGAGATTATCAGCTGTTGGAAACCAGACAGATAACTCCAATCTAACCATCAAAACCAGGAGGGGAGGATATGCAGGATTTGGGGCCGGGTTTACATTTTTAGATAATCAAGAGATAGGACCGGAGGAGTATGGGAGAGATGCTCAAAATAGTGTCTCAGAGTGGGAGAACATCAAATTCTCAACATCATCATTGACTGTTAGCTATTTACGTCCCTCTTTGCTGGATGCAGGAGAGGGGAGTCTCCTCATAGCTTATGAGGAGAGGACAGCATTGGGTTATTATGTCAAAGTTTTAAAGAGGTTTAAGGACGGTACAGAGACATTATCAACAGTGTTTTCAGACACATCTCTCACTAAGAGTTTTTATCCTGTCCTCTCTCAATTACAGGACAACACTTATATTATTGCCTTTTTGGATGTTGTATCACTAGCAACAGGAGACTCCTCAGCAAATATCAGAGTATACTCCTCACTTGATGGGAGTGTATGGACATTGAGGAGTAGGAGAGCTCTCAATACGGCCTTTGATTTGAGCATTGTCACCGGAGCAGGCAAGACAACATATCAAATGCAACGTATGAGATTAGCTCAATCAAATGGTAATCTCTTGCTCTTGTTTGAGGTCCTTTATAATGACACAGCTGCATCAAAGAGGAATCGATTGCTTCAGTATGCATCCTCAGACAATGGAGCAACATTTGATTTAATAACAACTGCAGCTCTCTCTGATGCCTATGCATTCCGATCAACAGCTCTGTATGCAAGAGATGGAAAATTCTCTTTTGTGTATGCAGCTGAGACAAATAAACTGCATTACATGAGTATTGCATCTCCATACACGTCAATCCATATACTCAGAAAGAGTCTCTCTTTTATTGTTGTATCCGGTGATATTGTCACAACAGGCACAAATACTTTGATGACAGGAGGAGACATTGCAGCATGGACAGATGAGCAGGGATCCGATCTGATTATCTACAAAAATGAGAATGTTACAGGAGGCTTTCAATCCTATTACTCATCTAATGGTTTAGATTGGTTTCGTATGGGAGGCAATGGAACAGGAGCAAATGCAAATATATTCTATTCCAATGATAACTCCTCAATACCCTCCAATCTCTTTGCCTGCTCTTGGACAGGTCGATCTGTTGTTGCTCATACGATGACAGCCACAGCAAATAATTACTCTATTGGATTGCTCTATTTAGGAGGATACTCAACGGTTACTCTTCCAGAGACTGAGCTCTCCTCTGAGGCGGTTGAGTGGAATAGATGCGGATACTCCTATAATTTCATAGGTTTTGATCTCCCCTCCAATATAGCAGGACTCAATGTCATTGGAGCAGCAACAGAGACTCTCAACTCAGGAGGAGTCCTCATTGGATCCGGTGTAAAGCAAATCACAGTCTCTGCTCTCCCTACTCTCCCCACAGCTGCAGACTATGTTAATAAGGGTATTTTGATCAGGACATCATTGATCTCAACTGCAGGAGGATCAACTTCTGGAACTCCAAAAAGAGGAATCTCAATAGACATTGACTCCGGATCTGCAGATTACAATGTTGAGCTCAGGATCTCTCAGACTCAAATATTGGTCTATGATCTCAATGGAGCTGCAACAATCGGTACAATCACAGCAGACTCCTCCAATGGTATTGATCTGTTAATACATCTCTCAGCAGGCAAAATCATTGTCTTTTATAGATTAACATCCCCTCAAAACAACAGGAGAAAATGGACTCAAGGTCTAAAAGCAACCGGACTATCAAATGGAGGGGGATCTCTTGCTCAGCAGGTTGTCAAATTCGGACATTTGGTCTATAGCGTGGGAACACTTGAGACAGTATGGACTGATTTTTGTGTTGCAAATGGAGCTGAGATTGGAGTAGGTCTCTATAATTTCAGCTCTCCGGATGATTTAATACCTCGTCCCTATCCATCAAGAGGCAAATATGCTTATGTTGCTGATAACGTCAAAATCTCTGCAACAGATGGTCCCAGCTACGAAGGAGACTCATTTGGGATAACTCAGGATAGTCTCTATCCTGTGAGCAATGTATTACACTCAGTGTCCCCTACTCCTCGCATTGGTTGGAGATCAACATCAGTCTCAGGAGGATCAAATGTTCCTGAGAATTTCTTAGCTTGGAAACTGGATCCGGACATATCAATCCATTTAAATGAGTCTCTCCCCAATGATATAATCGGGCTGCATTTGGAGGAGCATAATTTTAAGGATGCAAAGCTTGAGTATTATGCGGGCGGATCATGGACTGTTTTAGATACGTTCAGCACTGCAATAACAACTCAGGGAAATAGTCAAGGGCGGACATTGAGAGGAGTAACAGGAGGAGGGGTTGAGCCCTATCTCAAATATAATGAGTGCAAAGGTTGGAGAGTCTATATTGATACAGGAGGAGAGTCAGGTTTTGTATGGAGAGAGGTGCTCTCTAACTCAGAAGGTCTCTTTGGAGGGACTCCAACAGGGACAAAACAAGCTGTGTTATTATTGGATGAGAGTGTCTCAGCTGTCACCAATGCAACGATCTATTTAGTACCAAATAAAATGACTCTTTTAATCAATCTCAATGGATTGAGGGTTGAGGCTCTTGGATTGAGAATACCAACACAATCAACATATGATGATGATTTCAGGATTGGACATCTCTCATTGTGTACCTGCATTATACCGGGTAAACAATACCAAAGAGGGAGGTCAATCTCAATAGACTCCGGAACAGAGCAGACTGAGAGCAGGGATGGTATCCGTTATGCTCGCAATATTAGACCAAGCAGGAGGAGATTCTCTCTTGCATGGACAGAAGGAGTTGATGTCTCTGAGCTGCAGGGTCTCAATCCGGATCCGGATTATTGGACAGCATCTCCAACAGCAGGGACAGAGCCCGTTGCAATCGCTAATGATGTCCCTGATCTGTTGCAGGGAATGTTGGATTATTTACAGGGATCTCTCAATCCAATCATCTATCTCCCCAAAATAGACAAAACAATCAATACAAGGATACTCCTCAGAGAGTCTGAGCAGGCTCTTTGCACGTTAGAGGGTGATGTCTCAATAACTAATGTTTTGGGAAATGAGTTTGAGACAGAGGGAGGGGAGGTCTTTAGAGTTGCAGCTCTCAAATTATTGGAGATTGTATAATGTATTATGCAAAATCAAATCTCATTGATGCAGAGATTGTTTTTCTCTTGGATATAACGATACAAGACAGGGATTATAGATTTTCAACCTATCCTGTATATATCTCTGATGGAGACTCTCAGATCCCTTATGAGGGAGAATTGGAGGACATCTCATTTGAGCAATCCCTCAATCAAATAGGGAGAGTTAAAAAACAGATAGACTCAATCTCATTGGCCTTGACATTTCCTTTTAATGTTGCTCAGAGACAGATGATTGGAAAGGGGATTGAGCTCTCAAAATGCAGGTTGTATTATGTATTGGAAAAAAACGGACTAATTGAGTCCTCTATTTTTGAGAGGGTCCTCCTCTATACAGGAGTATTGACAGATCCGGTCTTTGGACATCCTGATCAAGATGTCGGATATGTCGAGTTTTCCATAGAGAATGAGATAGTATTCTCTGATCAATCATTCCTCTCAAATATATTGGGTGAGAATATAATGATTGAGTCAGCTGCATTCTCTGCAACAAGATTCTCAGGAGGAGTTGGAGGGGTCTTTCCTCCTGTTGATCCTGATGGGATCATTGATGTTAATGATATGCATAGAGGAAAAGCATCACCGATTGTTATCGGGTCTCCTGGTGTTACTACCAATCAAAAAGGAGCTCCTGCAAACTTTGGAGCATCCCCATGTTATTTGATGGCATACACAAACACAGCTCCTGATTATGAGGCGTATTATCTCATAGCAGGACATCCTGTCCTTGCTGATACTGTCAAAATGTACGATAACAAGGGACATTTTGAGGATAATTTACCTGTCTATGAGTATGTCTCCAGGAGAGGGGAGACATATAGTTATTTGATTTTGGATGTTACAACTCCAATTGACAGATCTTTTGTGGTCAATACAGACATTGAGTATTGGATTGAGTGGGATGATGGACAGGGTCTCCCCTCCTCTGTTGGAGCAGGAGCATTGACAGGAGGAGGAGATCTCTGCATCTATGCTCTCAACAGTCTCAATATAGACTATGACAGAGAGTCTTGGCAGGCTGTTAGAGATAGACTCAATGAGTATCAATTTGCAGGATATATCAATGATCCCAAAATTAAAATGTTTCAGTGGTTGGAAAAAAACGTAATTGCATATTTGCCAATTGCAGTGTCTGCAGGTCCCAAAGGTCTCTCTCCTGTGTTGGATCTACGTCTTGATACTACATTGATCCAATCACGTATCTCAATCATTGAGGGTCCTGATTTTAAGAGGATCTCTCCGCTCATTCCTCTGTCTGCAGCTGGGAATGTCCTCAATGATTTGGTTGTGCAATATGCACCTTCAGGATTTGCAGACACATCAGGATCGCCTTTTTCCTCCTATGTGAGATCATCATATCAGAGGATCGAGGGGGCAGGGGCTTATGAAGATGTCTCTCCTCTTGCAATCATATCCTATCAAAGATATGGAGTGAAAAATCAGGTTATCTCATTGGATTATGTCTATGAGATGCAAACAGCAGCAAAAATTGCAAATAACTATATGAGACAAAACGCTCTGCCAACACGATCTGCAAAATATGCAGGAGCTCTGTCCTTTGGTTATTTGGAGATAGGAGACATTGTTGAGCTGCAAGACATTGAGATTGGATTGTCTGCAAATCGCTGTCAAATCATAGCTAAAAAATATGATAATTCCAGTTGGATATTTGATATATTGATAGAGACAAACCCTATTTTAAATGAGCGGATACAATGACAATCAAAGAATATGAGTCTCTCCCTCCTGTATTGGAGCTTGTTAAGGAGAGAGGTTTTAAGGTTTTTTCAGATGGAGACTATGATCTCAACATTATTGGACTGAGGAATCTCCAAAATAGAGAGTCCAATCTTTTTGATGATGTCATGCATGTTGTCTATAAAAAGGGTGATATTTGGGTTGATGAATTTTTCCCTTGTACAACGGATCCCGGTGCATATTGGCTGCAGAGGGAGGACTATAAACCCTGCGCTATCTACTACCACGATCAACAGGCAAGAGGAGCCTATCAAATGGGTCTCCATAGAGGGACACCAGCATTGAGGCAGATGTTTCCTGTGCAGTTTTGGAGAGATGGCAACAAAGATCGACATCTGGATTTTGGAGGTCCTGTCTATAAGGATTTAATCTATCTCAATATACATAGAGCCTCAAAACGTGCTGAGGGGTCTCACTATGTTAATAAATGGTCTGCAGGATGTCAGGTGTTAAAATATAGTATAGACATGGATAGAGTGTTGGAGCTGTGTCAGCTGCAGAGAGATACTCTCTCCTATCATACGTTTAGCTATTGTTTACTCGGAGTATAAAATGGATCCCAATACACTCAACTCATTCCTCCTGGATCTTGCAACAAACACTCCATTTGTCGCCTTTTTGATTTGGATGTACACTCAGCAAAGGAAGGATTTGAAGGAGCAGAGGGACGACATGAAAAGCCTCAGAGCAGACTCCAAAGCTGAGGAGAATCTCCTGAGAGAGAGGTATCAAAAAGTCATTGAGGATTTGGGAAAGGACCGGATTGAGATGAGAGAGAGTCTTGAAAAGAGAATCTTGAGTCTTGAAAAATCAATCAGAAAACTGTTTAGTCTCTTTGAGTCTCTCAAATCAGTCAAAGAGACTGTTGATGAGCTCAAAATCAAAGATCAGGTCAAAGATCAAGTTAGAGGACTACAATGATCAACGGGTTTAAGGTACCTGATGGGACGATAATATTAGAGCCTCAAAGGATTTTTAATGATGCAGTTGTTGGAATAGATGGAGTTTTATTGTACTCTCTCAGCAAGCTCATAGACTCATTTATGGAAAAAACAGAGCTGAATTATTTTGAGATAATTGAGCATCTCTCATATAATACTTGGGGTTATTGTCCTGCAAATTGGCCTCTATTGATTGAGGATCTAGAATAAGAATAATGTCTATTTGTTGTTTATTTAGTTGTTACAGCTTGTCACACCTTACTTGATATGCTACTCTTTTAATGTCACTAAACAAAACAACACAGGACAAATCAAAATGACTACAAGCGAAACAACACAAACAGCAATGACACCAAAAGAAATTGTTAAAAAATTTAAAATGCTAGATAAAAATTGCGTACTCAGAATATCGGACAAAAACCTTTGGATCAATAGGGACGGAATCGATCGGGCTGTGATGGTTTGGAGTTCTACCGCATACAAGATCATGGGATCGGTAGATATTAACAATGGTGACCTCTATCTTTTGGTGCGAGAGAATTTGGCAAAAATAATTCTCCTCAACAGAGCGAGCAAAAGTGAATTCACGCGCCTCATCTTGAACATCAAAGGCCTCATTGAAAAATCAGAAAGCGAAGAAGATCAGGTGATAATCTTTAAAAAATGCTTTGATAGCTGGAGAAAGTAAACACAACCAACAAAACAACTCACTCAATCGGCCTCCTTCAAAGGGGGCTTTTTTATTGTCTATTTGTTGTTTATTTAGTTGTTACAGCTTGTCACACCTTACTTGATATGCTACTCTTTTAATGTCACTAAACAAAACAACACAGGACAAAACAAAATGACCTTTTCAAATTCAAATACTCGTTATCAAGCTCAAAAAGAGAATCCAAATTGCTTCTCTTTCCACAAGGTGGCAGGCGGTTATGTCTGTTTTTATTGCGCTCAGGCGCTCAACACCTATCTAAACCAACGATAACAACAAAACAACTAAACAGGACAAAACAACATGTATAAAATAGAGATAGAGCACAACAATCATATTATAGCAACAGCTCATTTTGACTCTGTTGGAGATGCAAAAAAACACATAGAAAAATTTATAAAAAACAATGAAAAAATCTTAGATGGTTTTATTATTAACTATTTAAATTTTAATATTGTGGCTACTTTTGATGGCACTTCTTGGAGTTAAAACAACTCACTCAATCGGCCTCCTTCAAAGGGGGCTTTTTTATTGTCTATTTGTAGTTATTTATGGTTACAGCTTGTCACACATTACCTGATATGCTACTCTTTTAATGTCACTAAACAAAACAACTAAACAGGACAAAACAAAAATGAATAAAGAGCAGGAAAAAATAATAGCAGCTTTGAAGGGTATCAAACCCTTTTTGAGTCTCTCTGTTGCAATGAAGGAGGCTCATAACGATTTGATAAAACGATACAATGAGATAGAGTCTCAGACTCCAACAGCAGCTCCTATTGATGCAGTCAATGTTGGAGACATCTTTGTCTGTGAATGGGGATATAATCAAACAAATGTGGATTTTTATCAAGTTACGCGCAAGACCAAAAAGACAATTGCAATGAGAGCAATACATACAAAAATTGTTAAAACTGGAGATTTTTATGATGAAGTCACTGCAGATGTTGATGTCTACTCAGAGGAGTCTATAAGCCGCAAAAAGGTCAATAAATGGGATGATATACTCTCTGTCAATATAGGATCATTTGGAAAAAGTGCTGTCCTTTGGAATGGGAAAAATAGGAAACAAACAGCATTTTGCAGGGGTCATTAAATGATTTATACATATCTCATCAAAAATATTGATTGGGGAGAGGAGACAATCTCTCCTCTCTCTCATAAGATTTTGCCAAATCAGGAAACAGCAATCATCAAATTCTCAAAGAGCAATGCTCCTGCTGATTATTGGGATCATCTCACAGCAATAGCAGACTATATCTTTGATGTATTTTTATATGATGCAGAGCAATTTGAGTTTACAATAGTCTCCAAAGAGGACTCAAAATGATCAATCAAGAATTGTTATCTTTTTATGAGCAGCTGTTGCTGATTTGCATGCAACATAATTTGACCAAAGAGGTCAAAATGATCAATGAGATCATTGATCGGATAAAAAATAATGATAAAATAAACTGACAGACATTGTGTCTGTCTTGGTAGGAGTTGAGAGAGGAGGGTGATGTCTCCTCTCTCTTTTTTTTATCAAAATGGTATGCAAAGAGAGCAATCTTCTTTTTTGCAGAGGGGACATATCTCAGCTTCAGATCTCTTTTTGAGGATGTATTTGAGATGTCTGATCTCATGATTGGTATCAATGAGAGCATCCCAAATAGTGCTGAGCTCATCAATCAGATCTCTATATTGGAGGAGCTGCTCCTCTGCTCCTCCTCCCCAGTTTACTCTGTTTGATATTTGCTGTTGGAGCTCATTGATCTCATGATTGAGCTGTGTCTCAACTCTCATGTATTGGAGTCTCTCATTATAGAGAGCTGACAGGATTGGATGTATATGCATTATCCTCTGCATCCAATCCATCTATAAAACCTGTGTCTATAGGTCCAATATGCTCTGTCTAGGGAGGTTGCTCTGCTTAGACGATAAAAGAGCCTTTGGACATCTCTGCAGTCCTTCAGAGCTGTATGAGAATCGGCTTTGCTCCAATGCATAAATGTCCGGATTGAGTCCATTGAGAGAGACTCCAATCCACAGAAGGAGAGATGCTCATGAGCAAGGACGATTGTATCAATCAATCTCCTATCATATCGGATGAGCTTAGCGTGTCTATTGAGGAGCTCATAGATAAATGCAACGTCAAATTTGATGTTGTGTCCGACCAAGAGACACCCCTCCAAAAATGACTCCAACTTTGCAGCAACCTCAGCAGGAGCAGGAGCTCCTCTCCAATCTTTAGATCTATATCCATTGATCTCAAGAGCTTTGGGATTGGCTGTCTCAATGTTTAGAGGTTGCACTTTGGTATGATAGACAGTCTCCTGTCCTATATTATCAATACGGATACATGCTATCTCAATGATCTCATGATAATCAGGATCCAATCCTGTTGTCTCAATGTCTATAAATATGATAGGTATTTTCATTTATTTTTTTTCCGAAATTTAACAGAATCAGGACAGGTCTCAAAATGAGAGACTCCAACAAAGCGGATTGCTCCCTTCCAATGATCAGAGCTGATAACAATTTGCTGTTTGATTGAGTCATAATCAACAGGCATATTTTTATTTGATTCCATTGCTACCCAAAGTATCTCTTTGTCGCATGATTTGCATTTGCTTGATTTTTTTTTAAAATTTGGCACTTTTATCTCCTGTGTAGTGACATACTGTATTATAATACAGAGTGTTACAACTCACAAAACAGGAGACAAATTATGTCCTTTTCCGATTGGATCAAAGATCTGATGCAGCAAAATGAGCTCAATG
>Ga0098052_1002012_pt1 | contig 12378 bp, 15 predicted proteins | sample 15_taG_FD_81591 | JGI IMG/M metagenome (GOLD analysis project Ga0098052, IMG submission 81591) | Marine viral communities from the Subarctic Pacific Ocean - 15_ETSP_OMZ_AT15312 metaG | ecosystem: Environmental > Aquatic > Marine > Oceanic | place: Pacific Ocean | collected 2015-01-18 | reverse complement strand
GAACTGATTCTGCAATTGGAGCAATGGGTTTTGTCAGAGATGGTGCTGATAATTCAGGGAAATTTGAGTTAGTAACATATTCAGGAGGGTCAAGAAGTGAGAGTTTAGTGGTAGACTCCTCTGGCAACGTGGGGATCGGTATAGCTGCTCCTTCTAGACCATTTGTAGTTAAAAAGGATGTTACTGCTGGCTCTCTTAATACTTCTCCTATAATACAATTACAAAATTACACTTCCGCACAGTTCACAACTATTGACTTTTCTGGAGCCAATGATAATGCGTTTTTTGGGTACAAAGACCATGCTAGTAGTGCAGATGCTAATCGACATTTATCAATGGGATTCGGTACTACTGAATCTCTTGTTGTGGGAAAAAATGGCAACGTGGGAATCGGGACTGATGCTCCAGATAACACTTTGCACGTTTATAAGGGTTCTGCTGGTACAATAACTGGTTATGTAGAAGCACCTTTAGTTGTAGAAAATAGTGACCATGCCTATATACAGCTTTTAAGTCCAAACAATGTTTGGGCTGGAATTTATATGGGCGATCCACAGGATGTTGATGTTGGAGCTATAGACTATAACCATTCGACCAATACTATGTATTTGAAGACAAATGGTTCAAATGCTGTAACTATTGACTCCTCTGGCGCAGTAGGAATCGGTACTGCTCCGGGTACAAACTTACATGTTTCAGTACCTTATGCTAGGACAGATACAACGGCAAGAGATGCTATGTTTATTAGTTCTAATGAAACTGATGGCTCTTATTCAGGTTTGGAAGTTAGAATAAAAGGTGGTTCTGGTGATTCTGTTCGTAGCGCACATTTGCAAACAGCAACACAGGGAAGTAGTGACGATGGTTATCTTTGTCTTCAACCAAATGGTGGCAACGTGGGAATCGGTGAAACTAGCCCTCTAGGGAAACTTCATATAAAAGAAGGCGATAGTGGGGTTTCTTCAGTCAACTCTAATTTTGACCAATTAGTTATTGAAGATGATGCACATTCTGGGATAACGATTTGTAGTGGTACTGGAAGTGATGGTGCTATATACTTTGCTGATTCTGATGGAAATAATAGAGGACAATTTAAGTATCAACACAGTGGAGATAATTTTTCTTTTGCAACTGCGAATGGTTCTACAGCGATGATTATTGACTCCTCTGGCAATATGGGCACCGGTGTAAGTTCTCCCGGCACTAAATTACAAGTAAATGCTCAAGCCGATGGCAATTATGCTTGCAGTATTCAAAATCTTGCATCAAGCACACCTTATGGATTACAAATCGTACATGGTGGCACTACTGATAATAACAGCACTGCATTTTTGCGTTGTTCTGATGATACAGCTATACGTATGCAAGTTTATTCTGATGGTGATGTTTGGACATCAGATGCAGGGACATTAACATCTGACGAAAGGCTCAAACACAGCATTATTGATGCTACCCCAAAGTTGGATGATTTGCTAAAACTAAAAGTTAGAAATTTTGAATGGAATGAAGATCATCTACCTTGTCATAAAGGAAAGAAGTTGATTGGATTTATAGCACAAGAAGTAGAAAAGATATTCCCTGCATTAGTTACAGAACATGACATTTCACCATCACCAGAAAAAGTTTTTGATGATGAAGGTAACGATATTACACCGGATCATGTTCCTGTAATAAGAAAATCCATTAAACAGGCATTTACTCCTATGATTGTTAAAGCAATCCAAGAACTATCAGCAAAGAACGATACACTTGAAGCACGAATCTTAACATTAGAGAACGCATAATGACACTTGAACAAATAGACAAAATCATAACAGACCTAAGACAACAGATTCCTAATCTGCAAATGCAACTCAACCAAGCGGAAGGGTATCGTCAGGCATTGGTAGACATGGAAAAACCAAAGGAAGAAGAACCTGAAACGGAGGCTGAATGAGCAAGGCACGAATAATCGCAGACTACGCAGGAACAGGTGCTTCCACTGATCTAGCTACTCAGGATGAGTTGAATACTGTTAGTACAGTAGCAAGTGCTGCATTGCCAAAGGCTGGTGGAGCAATGACAGGTGCTATAACTACTAACTCTACCTTTGATGGAGTAGATGTTGCCGCTTGTAATACTACAGCAAATGCGGCCCTGCCAAAGGCTGGTGGTGATATGTCCGGTCTTTTAAAAGCAAATGCTGGTGTTATATTTAATGAGGATGCCGCAGATGTAGACTTCAGAGTAGAAGGAGTAGGTAGTGCACATGCATTATTTGTTCAAGGTTCAGATGGCAAAGTGGGAATCGGCTGTACTCCAGCTTACAATTTAGATATATCACCTTCCTCTGGCGATGCAGAGTTAAAGATTTCTGGAGCTGAAGGACAATCTGCAAGTATTCGTTTATTTGCTGACGAAGGTGATGACTCTGGTGATATTAAGCGATTGTTGACTGATACTTCAGGTAATTTCAAGATTCAACATTATGCGAGTGGAGCTTATGTTGATTCGTTGACCATCGACTCCTCTGGCAACGTAGAAGTAAACAATGGCAACCTAGTAATCGGTACATCTGGCAAGGGTATTGATTTTAGTGCTACAAGTGATGGTGGTGTTAGCACTCCAAGTGAACTTCTGGATGATTATGAGGAAGGGACATGGACACCTGTTTTAGAAGGGTCAACAAATGCAGGATCGTATTCGTATGATACTTACCGTACAGGAGGTACATATACTAGAATAGGAAATACAGTCTTTGCAAGGGGAAGTTTAAGACCCCAAGATCCATCTCCCAGTTCTGACACGAAGGGAGTGGGGAATTTTGTAATAAATGGGTGGCCTTATGCTCCCATTAATCAAACTGGCACAACATCTTGGCCCTATTCTCATGCAGTGGTCATGAAGCAGGGCGGATTTACTACAAGCAGTACAACTTTTGCTACTAGAGGTGATTCTAATGGTTTAAATGTTTATGAACAAAGCACAACCACCATTGTATCAATTGATGTAACAGATGCTGATGAATATGCTACTATATGGTCTTTTACTTGGGCATATCTAGTTTAGATTTTACATATAAAGTAGGAAAATGAAACTTGATAAAATAGAAGTCGTAACAGACTACAAACATCTCCAAATCAGAAAGGTAAAATGGCAATAACAAAAGAAGTAAAATACGACAAGATTGAAGTTGTAGGTGACTACAAACACGTTCAATGTCGGCAAGCAACAATCATAAAGGAAGACGGAGTTGAACTTTCACGTTCCTTCCATCGTCATGTCCTGCATCCTGACTCAGATATTTCTGGTGAACCTCAAGAGACTCAGGACATTTGCAATGCAGTCTGGACTGATGCAGTGAAAGCAGATTGGGCTACATATAAGGCAGAACAGGAAGCACTAAACAGTCCAGAATAATCGGACAAAAATGTCCGAATGCAACCATGAAATATAGGAGTACAACTCCTAAATTACAATGAATGAAAGTACACAAATCACTATTAGGTGGGGCTGGGAACGCATTAGAAAACCGAAAATTATTGAATTTTTGGGCAAGGTTTATAATAGCTATAGCCAACAGTTTCACCTTTTTATTTTTAATTGGACTTTTATTTTTCGTCAACATAAAAGAAGATTCTAGGGACTTGATTAACATACTAATCGGAAGCTATGTAGCTGTTATTATTAAGATTTCAGATCACTACTTTAAAGACCGGAAAGAAACAGGGGATGAGGAAAATTAACTATGGCAATACACGAAGACATTCAGAGTATCTCGGATCATTCTTTATACAAAACAGTTGCTCCGATTGCTACAGCAATTATGCTGGCAAGCATTTCTTGGATTTTTACAATGGTTCTTGATGTGGAAAACAAGAGTTTGAGGAACGAACAAGCAATTACTGTAATCCAGAATGACTCGGAGGATGTGTGGGATGATATAGAAAAGCTACAATCTGACGTTACAAATATTCGTATACACATAGGTAATGGATACAATAACCCGCATGATAAATAAATATGCTACATAAATTTCATTGGGGATTTATAGTATTAGTTTTTATCTTATTCGGAGTTGTTTTTGCTGAAGGTACTGCCATAAAAACAAAGTCGGTAGTCTTGGAATACCAGAATGATTTAATCCAGCAGACATTAAATGTTCATACTAAAAAGCTAGATAACCTTCAAGGGTCACAGTATGAATTACACAATAAAATAGATCGATTAATAAAGGAGTAAATATGCCGTTTTTAGTGCCATTAATTGGCGGAGTAGTAAAGACAATGTGTATGTCTATGCTGAGTGAGAAATTATTACAGCAAGTCATACTAATACTTTTGAAGAGGCTTGTAGAATCTACAGATAATAAAGTTGACGATAAGATTCTTGCAGCCTATGAAAAAAGTATTGCGTAATAATTCCGTCAAGGTCTTATCTTTACTCGCAGGACATTTTGTAAAATTGCTTTAACAGGGATAGGTATGTTAATTACGCCTAATTTTTCAGTCTCAGAAGTTCAGTGCCAATGCGGTTGTGGGGCAGACGATATGGATGCAGAATTTATGCGGATGCTTCAAGCCTTGAGGGAAGAAGCTGGATTTCCGTTTAAACTTACTAGTGCCAGACGTTGTGAAAAACACGATGCAAATGTGTCAAGTTATAAAAAAACTAAGGCCGGGATACATACTTTTGGAAAAGCGGTTGATGTAGCTGTTGGTAATATTAATACTACAAAAACACTAAGACTAATTAAACAAGCGCAGGATATCGGCTTCACAGGTCTGGGACTAGCTTTGCGAGGGCCAAGGCCAAAACGCTTCATACATTTTGACAATAGGGGTATGGGTGATTTAGAAGGGGCTAAAGTTTCCTTGCCAGCCGTCTGGACATACTGATGGAGTTTATATTTGAAACTGAAAATTCTGATTTTGTTATTGAGTTTGATGCTAGTTTTCTGTGCGAAAATTTCAGCGACAGAACCGAAGTACAGTGGAAATTACACCACGGAAACCATACGCCAATTATGGCAAATGTGTTCTGCAGCCCATCAGCAAGCGAGGGTAGACCCAACAGTTTACTTCCCCCAGTGCGACTGTGCAGTGGATACAATGAGGAAAAATTATGACAACGCTTCTGTTTTTTTAACTATGGGAAAACCGGAGTCAGAAAAATTAGCTGTTTTGGTCAGGCTAAACTGTAACGAATACAGGCTGAGTGGCGGAAGAACTGAATAAGTTAGAGGAGATAGATCGCCAGATTCAAGCGGCAAAACGGCAGAAACTTGCTCTGGAATGCAAGTCTGATTTTCTGAAGTTTGTTAAGTTTACGATGCCGAAGGTTAGCGATCCTAACAATATAGAAGAGTCAACCTTTAAGGATGCTCGGCATCACAGGGCGATTGCTTTAGCTTTAGAGAAGGTAGCTAAAGGGAAAATTAAAAGACTGATAGTAACGCTGCCTCCAAGACATGGGAAGTCTGAGATGATAAGCAGACGATTCATCCCGTGGCTCATGGGCAAAGACCCGTACAAGTCAATCATTTTTGCGACTTACAATGAAGATTTTGCACAGGATTTCGGATCAGATTGCAGAGCAATTATGGAAACTCCGCAGTACAAGCAGGTCTTCCCTAAGTTTAAATTCCGTCAGGGCGGTGCTTCTAAAAGTCGTGTTCAGACTGACAATGGGGGTATGTCGGTTTTCGTTGGCCGTGGTGGAAGTATTACGGGCCGTGGTGGCGATGTTTTGGTTGTGGATGACCCTATCAAAGATTCCGTGGAGGCTATGTCTCCAACGCTTAGAGAAAATTTATGGTCATGGTTCACGCAAGTATTTATGACCCGTCTGATGACGGAGAAGTCCAAAGTGGTGATTGTAACCACACGCTGGCATGAGGATGATTTAGTAGGTAGATTAACAGACCCAAGTAACCCGTGCTTCACAGAAGAAGAGTGCAGTAAGTGGAAGATCATTAATCTCCCGGCTTTTGCCGGGGATAATGATCCGCTGAAACGAGCCGAAGGTGAAGTCCTCTGGCCGGAAAGATTTAACAAAGACTTCTTGGAAGCACAAAGGAATTTAGACTCAAGGGGATTTTCTGCTCTGTACCAGCAACAGCCTTCTCCAGAAGATGGGGATTTGTTCCAGCGGGAAAATATACAGTTTTATGAGAAACGCAATCTGCCTAAACATTTAAGGATTTATGCTGCTTCTGATCACGCTGTTGGTATTGACAAGACAAGACATGATTTAACTTGCCTGTTAGTTGTGGGTGTTGATGACAACGAAGATATTTATTTGATTGACTGTTGGTGGGCAAGACAACCTTCAGATGTAGTTGTTAAGGCAATGCTGGAGATGATGAACCGCCACAAACCCTTGATTTGGTGGGCTGAGCGGGGACACATAACAAAGGCAATCGGGCCATTCTTGAGGAAGAGGATGTACGAAACATCCACTCATTGCAGGATTGAAGAGGTAACGCCAGTAGCGAATAAAGTCCAACGCTCACAGTCTATTATTGGAAGAATGGCAATGAAGAAAGTATTTTTCCCGAAGGTCAGTCCGTGGAGCCAGAAGGCAGTAGATGAAATTTTAAAGTTCCCAAACAGCCGCCATGACGATTTTGTAGATACTTTAGCTTGGGTAGGTATGGGACTAGGACAATTACATTCACCATCAGTCCCAGCCAGGAAAAATCTTATTCCAAAATTTAAAACACTTGAATGGGTAAGGTGGCAATCAGACATGGAAAAAAGAAACTCAAAATCACTAGCATCAGGTTTTTAAATGATTGAAATTGAACAGGCAGTTGCAGTAGAAGTTGTTGAAGAGGATCAGGAGCCAACGCTGCGCAGGGAAGCACTTGTAAGTCATTTAATTGACCGGGTGAAAGCTGCAAAAGAATACCACTCCAAAGCCTTCAAGCAGATGAAGGTTGATATGGATGCAGTATCTAAAGGCTATAGTGGCAACAACTGGGATGATGAAAGATATGTTGCCAACATCCTGCAACGCCATGTTCACCAGAGGACTTCTGCACTCTATGCTAAGAATCCCAAACCTGTTGCTGCCAGACGAAAACGTATGGATTATACAGTCTGGGATGGTGAGGAAGAGAGTATGAAGAAGGCATTAAGTGGTTTGGCGAAAGCAAGTATGCAGGGCATGGAACCTAACCAGCAGCAGAAAGCAATAGTTGATGATCGTGCCAAAGTAAAGGTTGCTAATCAGCAAATGGATAAGGTTGCAGAGTGCCTTGAAATGTTGTTCACTTATTTCATGGACGAACAACATCCTACGTTCAAGAGTCAGATGAAAGCCTTAGTACGCAGGGTTATCACAACTTCAGTGGGATTTGTGAAAGTTGGGTATCAGCGTGACGTAGATCGTCTACCTGACATCTCATCTAAAATGAGTGATGTTCAATCACAGGTGGATCACCTTAGAAGAATAGCAAGTGAAGCTGAAAAAGGGGACATTGAGCAAGATGATGCAGAAATGGAAGAACTTCTGCTTTCACTTGAATCATTAAAAAATGAACCTCTATCAATAATTCAGGAAGGATTGGTATTCGATTTCCCAGAATGCGATTCAATCGTAGTCGATCCAATGTGCCGTTTACTACGGGGTTTTGTAGGCGCATCATGGGTAGCACATGAGATGTATTTATCTACTGAAGAGATTAAGGAAATTTACGATGTTGATGTGAATGATAATTATTTATCGTATGACATGAAAGGCAACCAAACCGGGGCAAATGGGGGGAAGTCGAACAATTATAATTTTTACAACAACAATGTAGATAACGTCAGGGATGGATTAGCTTTAGTCTGGGAGATATATGACAAGAACGCAGGACTACTTTATGTCGTGTGCGATGGGCATAAAGATTTTCTTACAGAACCAGAAGCACCTCCAATCAAGCTGGAAACATTCTGGCCGTTTTTCGCATTGACATTTAATGAGATTGAACACAAAGACCTACTTTATCCTCCGTCTGACATCAAACTTCTTGCTCCAATGCAACATGAGTATAACCGGGCAAGGCAGGGACTGAGGGAACATAGACGGGCAAACAGGCCAAAGTATGCAACGCCAGCCGGGATGCTTGAACAAGAGGATAAGGATATATTAAAAGACCCTCCTGCAAATGCAGTTTTAGAATTACAAGCATTAGTTGCAGGGCAGAAAGTGGATGACGTACTACAGCCTGTAAAACAGATTGGTATTGATCCTAACCTGTATGAAGTACGGACAATCTTTGATGATGTCCAACTTGTAGTAGGACAGCAAGAGGCTAATTTCGGTCAAGTTTCTAAAGGAACTGCGACTGAAACCTCCATTGCAGAATCATCCAGAATGTCTGCTATTGGCGCAAACATAGATGATCTTGACTCCTTTATGTCGGAGATAACCAGAGCAGCCGGACAAGTCTTACTCTTAGAGATGAGTAAGGAAGAAGTTATGGCAATCTGCGGCCCCGGTGCAGTTTGGCCAGAGTTTAAGAAAGAGGATGTACTGAACGAGATTTATTTACAGATAGAAGCAGGTTCAACAGGCAAACCGAATAAAGCTGCTGAACTGCAAAATATTGAGCGTATAATTCCATTCTTGATACAAATACCGGGTATTGATCCGAAGTTTCTTGGAAAAGAACTGTTGAAACGCTTAGATGACAAGATGGATTTAACCGATGCAATTATAGATAAGTTACCTTCAATCGTTGCACAGAACATGATGCAAGGTGCGAAGGCTCAAGCGCAAGGTCGAGGGGGGAAACCTCCTGAAGCGCAAGGCGGTCAGGGGGGCAATAATGCTCCGCTACCAAGTCCACCCGGTGGTGGTAAACCACAAGTTGGAGTGAATGTTTAACAATTAACCAAAGGACGTATTATGGCAGAAGAAGAGCCACAAGAAACGGAATCGTCCCCCGTTTCTGAAGAAGTTGTTACAGACGAGTCTACCACAGAAGTTGCGGAAGACATGGCATCATCGTCAGATGCCACGGAAGTTGAAGCAGAAACCGAAACTGAAACTTTAGAGAGTGTGGTGCAAGATGCACTTGGCCCTTTAGAAGAGGATGTTGCAGCGGAAGAAGCGGAAGCTACTGAAGAGACAGAAATCACGGAGCCATTTGAAGCCACTGGAGAAACACCGCCAGAGGATTACAAAGACGTTCCATTTAACAAGCACCCCCGTTTTCGGAGTCTCGTAGCCGAAAAGAACGAGTTAAAAGAGACAACGGCAAAACTTCAGAATGATTCAGACCAGTATGCCAAAATAACGGATTTTATAGAGAAGAACAACTTGACTGCAAAAGATTCGGTTGAGGGGTTCAAGATAATGGCTGCGATTAGAAATAATCCAGAATTAGCCTATAAAATGCTAGGCCATCATTTAGGGAATATATCTAAAATAACTGGAAGAAGATTGCCGCAAGACATCCAGAGTAAAGTGGATGATGGGTTTCTTGACGAGGATGCAGCAAAAGAGTTAAGCCAGACAAGAGCAAAATTAGCACGGGTACAAAACCAACGTAAAGTTGACCTAGCTAAGAGCCAGCAGCAACAGACACGGAATCAAAGTGACATGTTGACAAACGCATTGCAAACGTGGGGTGAAACTACTTTAGCAAAAGATGTGGATTTTAGTCTCAAGCAAGAGGAATTTAATGATCGTGTAGTTGCTCTAGTGAATGAGCGAGGACAGCCACAAACTCAGGCAGACGTACTAGGTCTTGTAGAAGATGCCTATGCAACTGTCAATGAAAGGTTTAAGGCTCGACAACCTCAACCACAAGCAATACGCACGGCAACAGGTGGTAAACTTAGTGGAACCCCTGTAGTTGAGCCTGTCTCATTAAGAGATGCAATAACGCAGTCCTTGAACCAGTAAAGACTACTTCTGTGGGGTTTCTCTGTAATATAAAAGGAACAACATGGCGGCTTTAACCAGCGACCAATTGGCCAACGTGGCCAATGCGAGCCTCGATTATTTTATAAATCGTGGTGACGTTTTAAGCCAGACTATACAAGACAAACCGCTCTTCAATGCAATGGATAAAGCATCCAAAAGCTATCCGGGCGGCAAAGGTCAAGTCGATCTGGCGGTTAAGGGTACATACGAAACAGCATTGGCGGGCTACACAGCCACCGATCAGGTGACGTATTCTAACCCTGACCACATTAAACGGGCTAAGTATACTTGGCACGAACATCACATTGGTATTGAAGTGACTCATACCGAGTTGAAACATGATGGAATTTCCGTAAGTGATGCACTTACTGGGGAAACCAAAAATGTTTCTGGTAGGGATAAAACTGTTCTCGTAAATCTTTTCAAGGATAAGATGGAAGATATGCTTGAGGGTTATTCCCGTGGTATGAATGATTTACTTTATACCGATGGAACATCCACAACAGCTATGACAGGAATCCAAGGTGTGATAGCTGATGATCCAACTGCAACCAACGCATCAGTTGGAACGCTACGGACTGACACAAACACTTGGTGGAGGAACCGCTTTGACGTTGCAATTGCTGCAACATCAACGGGTCAAGTCTTAATTGACAAAATCCATAGTGAAATACGTCAGTTGCGCAGATACGGGGGAAAACCCTCGGTAGCAGTTTGTGGTTCTACTTTTCTTGATCAGCTTACAACTGAGTTGAAAAACAAAGGTAATTTCACACAATCAGGTTGGAACGGGAAACAAGACATCAGTATGGGTGAAGTGTACTACCAAGGGATTCATTTCCAGTACGATCCAAGTCTTGATGATCTGACTATTTCCGGTCAGGCTCCTGCAAAGCGTTGCTACATTATTGACCCATCCAAGCTGTACCTTATGTACATGGACGGGGAGAAAATGGTGCGACACTCTCCAACTCGCCCACATGATTACTACAGTATTTATCGTGCGATAACTACTACCAGTGTCTTGTGTGCTAGTCAATTAAACTGTCATGGCGTTTATGAAATAACGTAATGACCTATTAGCAGTCCCTCCGGGGACTGCTTCATTTCAATAGAAAAATTATTATGGAAAATGTTTACCGAGCAAATGTGGCAATTGGCGGAGACACAGGACATACTGTAGTAAAAAAGGGGATTACAGTCCCTGAATTCGCAGTATTACAACATCTTCATGGAACTGGTTCAATTGATCGTATTGTCTTAACTGGCAAAGATAAAATGACATCAGATAGTGAACGTGAGAGGCTAGGCAAAATATACAAGGAAAAATTTACAGAAGTATTCGGAGCCTTTGGGAATTTACCATTTGACATAAAATCTCTAAAGATGCCTGAAAATTTATTTTTAGATGGGGGGCCACCGATCAACGCAAAAAAAGGAACAAATGGCAAGGAACACAACTCTTCAAGTCCTGCTGAATGACCTGAGAAGCGAATCAGGCCACGCAATTTCATCAGCACTTGGGAAGTCAACTCAAGAGATGATGATAAATCTACTTAACCGGGTTCAACGTAGACTCTGGGAAGATTTTGCATGGCCGTTCCTTCAGGTTAAAAAGGATATTACGCTTCAAGCAGGGTCACGTTATTATGACATCCCTGCCGGATTAACACTTGAACGAGTGCAAAAGGCTTCTTTTAAAGATGGGTCAAGTTGGCAAAAAATCCAGTATGGAATCTCGCCAAGTGATTACACAATCCATGATTCTGATACAGGGTCACGCTCATGGCCGATTCGTAAATATGAGGCATACGGATTGTCACAGGTAGAAGTCTGGCCTATGCCAAGTGAGAATGCAAATACTACTACAGGTGACGGCCTATTCAGATTAGAAGGCACAGGTAATTTATCCACCTTTGTTTCCTTAGATGACACCGCTGATTTAGATGATCAGTTAATTGTACTTTTCGCTGCCAGCGAATTATTAACCCGCCAGAAAAGTCCAGATGCACAAATGAAAGGCCAACAGGCACAGGTGCATTATCAAAGATTAAGAGCAAGATTATCCAAGACTGAACCCCTCGTTCTTGGGGAGAGTGAGGTTAGAGATTTACCAATGCACGTTCATAAGGCTGCTTAACTATGCCATACGTCTTAGTCGAAGATTTTAAAGCTGGGATTGACACTCGCAGAACTTCAGTAACCTCTGTGCCGGGGAGCCTATATGGCCTGAATGATGACGGAGTTGCTGGCCTGACAAATGCCCATATAACCCGTGGCGGTGAGATTGAGAAGCGCAGGGCATTCAAACTTTGGGCTACTCTCCCTGCAGGAGAAACCCACGGCCTAGCTGCGGGAGGTGGGCGAGTATATGTCTTTGCAGACTGTCACTCTGGACGGCCTTCTATGACAGGACAACCAGAGGCATTATCAGTCTTGAAAATGGAAAGTCGCTATAAGGGGAATACTGGCGAAGAG
>Ga0098052_1002008_pt1 | contig 12392 bp, 11 predicted proteins | sample 15_taG_FD_81591 | JGI IMG/M metagenome (GOLD analysis project Ga0098052, IMG submission 81591) | Marine viral communities from the Subarctic Pacific Ocean - 15_ETSP_OMZ_AT15312 metaG | ecosystem: Environmental > Aquatic > Marine > Oceanic | place: Pacific Ocean | collected 2015-01-18 | reverse complement strand
GGAGACGCAACAGTAATTGTACCATTGATAGCCGAGTACATGGATATCAGTGTAAAGAATGATGACCACCTAATCAAAATGGCAGCAATAGTCCAAAGGGCAATGTCAAGATCTGCAAGTGATAATTCCTCAGGAGTATTATTAACTGATGAAGAGAAACGCCAGCTATTAGATACTGTCAAACAAATAGAAGAAGAGGTAACAACAAATGGCTAGACCATTTTCTACTACATCGAAATCTCCTGCAAGAGGCCAACCAGATAGACCAAGGGATATTGTATATCCAGTTGAAGTCATGGAGGTAATGTTAAGTGAAAGTCATCCTGAGTTTAATAAACCGCTAGTAACATTAGGTGCTATCCGAGGCCGTAATTATAATTCCGAACGAGGAGTTCCTATGGAAGATCTAACATGGTACAATCCAATAGATCCTTCAGACCTGAAGATACCTTTAATAGGCGAATCAGTCTTATTGGTTGAATCACCAAACCAGGAAATCGCACGGGGCAATGTCGTAAGGGATCTTTGTTATATTACCACTATCGGTATACTTGGAAGGATTAGTAATAATGCAGTACCCGGAACTTCCAAACCATTAGGCTCCAAGGGATCTCTGACTACGTTTACTGGTAACATGGGTGCTACCGAGGAAGCCCAGATAGGAGATTATGCTCCTGAACTGTTTATAGCTCCATTGGTTGCTTTCGAGGGGGATCGTATAATACAAGGTCGCTGGGGAAATGCTATTCGATTTAGTAACACATCTAATGGTTCTGAGGATCCTTCATTCTGGAATGGGTCTGGAACAGATGGTGATCCTATAACAATAATTTCAAATGGTCTAGAAGATACAGGAGCCTTGACAAGAATTGAAGATTTGAATGACGGCTCATCAAATATAATATTATCCTCTACACAACAGCTTGACATGGAGACATCCAATAAACTACCTAGGGGGTATCAAAAACTAAACCAGTACGCTGGAAGCCAAATAGTGCTATCATCAGATAAGATAATTCTAAACTCTATGGAGGACAATGTAGTAATATCTGGTAAGAAAGGAGTATCGATATCAACTCCAGAATGGAAAGCTGATATAAGCGACCTTTGTGATATTCTTTTAACTGTTGTCGAAGAGTTTCATGCCTTTTCAACAGCCACAAAACCTGCTGTAACTGGAGTAGGTCCAACAGGCCCAACACCTTCTGCTGGCAAAATGACGGAAATACTAACCAAAATAAAAACCCTCCAACAATAATATGGCCTTATCAAAATCAATCCTAAAAGCGTCGCTTAAAAGTGCTCTTCTTGCAGAGACTCCAGACCCAACACTAGCACAAAAACAGTCAGCAGAAAGAATAGCTGAAAAAATGGCAGATGCAGTAAACAAATTTGTTAGATCTGCAACAGTTGTCACCGTAGGAAATGCAACAACTCAGACCTCAGCGCCAGGAGGAATTACCTAATAACTTTATATTTATAGCTATAGGAACCTATTTACATGAAAAAGAAAGAACTAGTTGAAATCATTAGACTTGTAGTTAAGTCTGAGGTTAAAAAGGCCGTTAAGTCGGCCCTCACAGAAGTAAAAAAACAATCCGAAGCCCCAATATCCCTAAATGAAGCTTTGAGTCAAACTCAAGAAGCTGGAGACTGGAAATCTATGGGAACATTTGATAGCAAAGATGCTAGATCTTCATTTGCAGCAATGCAAAATGGAAATTCAAATCCTGGCATGAATGAGTTATTATCCAACCCCACAGTACAAAAAGACGAATCCCTAGAAAAAGCTTTCACAAGGGATTATTCTCAATTAGTAAAGGCTATGGAGAAATAAGTAATTGGCTAGACAGGAACAAAGATATAATCCTTTAGATTTCGAACCCGATGTTGCAATTGGGATCGGCCTACCTATGACCCCGCCTGATGGAGGTAAATATCAAACTCCTCTTTTAGCATACCAAGGATCTAGCTCTTTGGAGAATGCCGACCAGGAACTTGGGTCTGATAGGTTTACAGGGGGAGTATTCCATTCCACATACACAACCAAGGATCAAGTCAAAGCCAACATAAGGAATCTTGTATTAACCAACCCAGGAGAAAGATTTTACCATCCAACTTTCGGAATTGGGATCCAAGGCCTATTGTTTGAAAATATAACTCCAGCGGTTATATCTAAAGTCCATGATGCTATTTATAATCAAATACAAATATGGTTACCATATGTAACAATCAAGGCGGTAGATATCAATCCGGACAGGATAGATAGTAACGAACTCAGGCTTCAACTTGACTATACCATATTTGATAATGAAATGGATCTTCAAACCGTAGTCATATTTACATAGAGTAACTTAAATGAATAAAAAAGAAGTTAAATATTTAGGAAGAGATTTCGGGGATTTCAGGCAGGGTCTTGTTGATTTCGCGAAGAATTATTTCCCAGATACATACAACGATTTCAATGAGACATCCCCGGGTATGATGTTTATGGAGATGGGGGCTTATGTCGGTGATGTGTTATCATACTACACAGACTATCAACTAAGAGAAAGCTTACTATCACAAGCCCAGGAGCGGTCCAACATTTTAGACATAGCTAATTCCCTTGGGTATAAAGCAAAAGCCACTGCTCCCTCACATGTTGATTTGAGTGTGTATCTCTGGGTTCCTGCAACAGGATCTGCTGGTGCTAAAACTCCAGATATGGCTTATGCATTGACTATACCTCAGGGCATGCTTGTTACAGGGGACACAACTTCAGCTAATTTCACAACATTGGAAGATGCAAACTTTGCAAATACCGGCTCTGCCAAAACCTCAGTCTCTGTATATAGCTTGGATGGCTCAGACGACCCGGATGCATTCTTAATTAAAACCAAAGTGAAAGCCATCTCGGGAGAAAGTGTAACTGAGACTTACAATACAACTACTGCTAAGAAGTTTGACAAATTCAAATTAAATGCAAATGATGTTATAGCTATAGAATCGGTCACCGATGAAGATTCGAATATCTGGTACGAAGTTCCATACTTAGCACAAGATACAATATTCGAACAGGTGGCTAACAAACCTTCAGTTGATTCAACAACCGCCGCCGATGCCGATGATTCTCCCTACCTACTAAAATTAAGACGTACCGCAAGACGATTTACAACTAGAATCAACAAAGACAATTATACAGAATTAAATTTCGGTGCAGGAGTTTCAACACAAGCTGACGACCTAATAGTACCAAATCCATCAACAATTGGAAATGTTTTAGAAATAGGAAACGCTGCTCAATTAGATGTGTCTTTTGATCCCGCCAATATGATGCAAACCCGAGCTTATGGCCAAGCTCCATCTTCACCTCTAACCATAAGATATCTTAGGGGCGGCGGCATTGCTTCAAATGTTACCTCCGGCGCAATCAATAAAATAACGTCAAAAACGATAAACCTAGATGAAGACGGTCTTGATCCCGATGTAGTTAATACTGTAAAAGAATCCATTGCTATTACGAATGAAAAGCCTGCAACAGGTGGTAGATCGGCAGAGACTAATGAGGAGATCAGACAGAATGCTCTTGCAGCTTATGCATCCCAGAATCGTGCAGTCACAAAAGAGGATTACATTTCCAGAGTCTACGCTATGCCTCCTAAGTATGGTTCCATAGCAAAAGCATATGTAGCATCTGACGATAGAATAAATAACAACCCAGAACCCCCAGTCGGACCTGGAGATGCAAACCCCCTTGCATTAAATATGTATGTACTAAGCTATGACAACCTAAATAATTTAACTACTACAAACCTTACAGCTAAGAAAAACCTACAAACATATCTAAGCCAATATAGGATTCTAACTGACGGCATTAATATTAGGAATGGATTTCCAATCAACATTGGCATTGATTTCGAAATTGTAGTGCTACCCAGCTTTAATGGAAAGGAAGTCTTAGTGCAAACAATTGATATGATAAAAAAGTATTTTGATATTGATAAGTGGCAATTCAACCAACCTATAATGATTGGGGACTTGGTAGCTAAGATGAGTGTGGTAGAAGGAGTACAAGCAGTGTCTAATATTAACATTAAGAATAACGCTAGTGTAGACTCTGGATATTCTGGCAACTCTTACGACATCGACTTGGCAACAATAAACAATGTGGTATACCCTTCTCAAGATCCATGTATTTTTGAAATCAAATATCCAGATAAAGATATACGTGGTAAAATTGTAGGATTCTAAATTATGATATATTCAATCTTTCCAAAACACACCGCAACGGTATATGAGCGTTACCCAAAGATGAACACATCAGAGGATGAAATTCTAGAACTTAATAAGACGGTATCTAGTTCAGAAGTTACTGGCATATACAACACCAGGATTCTACTTGACTTTGATATAACTAGTAATAGCGCATCCATGGCCGCTGAAGGGATCACCACCCAATTGTACAGGCTTAGCTTATATACTTCAAACTCAAACACACCAGACCCCAACTTTAGAATCATAGTAGGGGATGTTGATAAACCATGGACACCAGGCTATGGTCGTTCAACACATACACCTAAAACCGAGGTCGGAGTTTCATGGTCCCACCCATCATCATCTGATTCTGGGTGGACGGAAGGGAGCCAAGGCCCTACATACACTCAAACGGCGACTGAGGGCGGCACTTATTATAATACTCTACCAACTCAGGACCTAGCTTGGCTTGATGTCACTACCTTGGTAGATATGATAGGAGACCCTGCACAAGATCACGAATGGGCTCCGGACAATGGATTGCTAATCCAGATGCACCCCTCGGAGGAAATCTCTGGGAACAAACATGGCTATGTGAATTTTTACTCTGGGAAAACTTCTACTATCTATAAGCCTCGTCTATCAATGCTTTATGATGACTACTCACCTAACACTGGATCTTTAACTGCACTAGACACAAATAAAGAATATTACGTATACCAATCTGCCAACCAGGGTACATATAAAATAGACTCAACTCCTAAATTCAGATTCATAGGTCGAGAAAAATATCCCACTGCTACATACACAGCTTCAACAGCTGCCCTCGTAGAATATCTACCAACATCAAGTTACTATTCTCTAGTCGATGTTCGTACAGGTGAAACGGTAGTTCCATTTGACACAACATATACCAAAATCAGTTGTGATGCAAATGGAAACTTTGCCAATCTCAAGTTGAGTGGATTATACCCAGACAGGCTATATCAATTTCACATCAGAGTAGATCATAGTGGAACAAAAGACTATCACATCCTAGATGATATGTTCAGAGTGTACGAATAATGTCACATGGAACAGGAAGGGGCGGATGCTATGATATAGCCCTAGAATATAAAAATCAATCTCCCACCCAAATGGGTAAAGCTAGACTTTGGGAAGACACAAACGGTGTGTCTACTATTAAGCTTAATAAGTGGCAAGGTCTCCATACTTCAAGTATAGGCACAAACGAGTATTACAACCTAATACCCTATTTCGAGGATCTAAATCTTTACCAAAACGATCCGCAAGGGGGAATCGATTTCCACGTTGTTTTAAAATACCAAACTCAAACCGTCAATCCTCTGAGCCTTCGAATATTAGAAGTGGTCACAGGCCAAACTTCAGTAAAGCTTGTAGTTGAACGTATAAATGGCAACAGTCCAAACTTTGAAGCATTAGAACCTTTACCATCTATAATTTGCTTTCCTCATCCTCCTGGAGAATCTAGCGATGACGGAGATTTTTATGATGATGGTTCTATAGAATCTGATGAGAATAGAGCAGGAGACGGTCCAGTTGACGATGGAGTAACTTTAGAATACACAACAGGTATAAAAGTATTAGAAGATGTAATACCTGAATCCCCATTGGTGTATGACGGAAATGATTTAATCATTACACTAGACCTAAGAAATATTATTTATAAACCCTCTGCACTGGACGAAATAATAGATCCGGCATTTAAGAGTTACTAATGAACCCCATAAATAAATACGACGTACCAGGAATAGAAGATGTGCTAAGCCGCTATGAAAGACTTAGTGTAAACACAAACAATGGTGCAGGAATATTCTTTAGATGGCAACTTATGGTTGGGGAATCTTTGGTAGACAACTCAAAGCTATCTAATTACTTAGTTAATCCTAATGGCAACTTTAATGTTGATGGTGATGGCAAAGAAACTATAAACTTTAATCTAAAAGACGTATTACATCCTGAGAATAAAACCCCGGGGTCATATTCTTTAAAGTTATATACTCATGCAACGCCTAAAGACCTATTTACAACAAGAGCCGTAGAGTTTTATATAAAAACAATTTCTAATAAAAAAGATGAAATTGTTTTGGGTGTCCACGACAATGTTTCAATAGGTGGTACGACTTCAGAAGCGAACCATGCTAGATTAGTATATCAAACAGAACTTAATACTTTTAGAAATAAAATTCTACCCCTAAATAATTTGGTACTATCACTAGCTGATGGGTCTATTGTTCACATTCTGGCTAATAAAAATTTATCTGAAGGAGTATATAGAGATTCCGAAATAGCAGTAAAATTGGCAAATGGGGTTCCAAAAAACATAAAGCCAGGTCAACGTGCCAAGATAGAGATTCAGATAACAGAACCAAGGGAATGGGATATAATTATTCCTCAACCACCTTATGTCGAAGAGCTCAACATAATGGCTCTCCCTGATTTCACTACCAACTTTTCTACAGCCCAAGGACCCCTATCCTCAAAATATGAAACTTGGGCATCTCTTCTCGGTTCAAATGAGGATGTTAAAAATAAATTACTAAATGCAACTTTTAGCGGATCAAATGCAACTTCTGCAGAACTGGGAATCGATTATAGAAAGTATGAGAACTTCGTACACTTCAGTTCTGCTAAAGAGCGTCTAGATAATTTCAAATATAAGATCCAATTGATAGAGTATTATGATTCTCAATCAGTAGCATTAAGTGCTTCGGCATCTCCAGCAGCAGAAGTAAATAGAGTCCAATTTGTAACTAAGAAAAATGACATCATATCTAAATTTGATGCCTATGAGGACTATTTATATACCGAATCATCATCATATGAAAATGGATCTTATGGTATCTTTAATGCTTCCACTTGGCCAAAAACAAACTCGTCAATACCATATACTCTAGCCCATTCTACATCATCGGCATTTACAGAATGGTACGCTACCCAATCAGCAACCGCACTTGACTATGATATAGACAATGCATACAACCTAGAAAAAACTATACCCGATCATATAAGATTGGATACTGAAAACGCAAACTACTTGATGTTTGTTAATATGATAGGACAGCACTTCGATCATGTTTATAATTATGTAGATCATATGGATATGATTCATGACCGACAGAATGAGCTTCACCTAGGATTATCCAAAGATTTAGTTTGGGATGTTCTGAAGTCTCTAGGTTGGCATGGTATAAATGGATATAACTTCGAAGACTTATGGGCATATAAACTAGGTACCGACAGTTCGGGAGGTTATCAAACAACAGAGGCATCAAGTTCTCAGATATATGTTAATGAAACATCAATGCCTACCGAAGATATTGCAAAAGAGATTTGGTCCCGTACTCTAAATAATTTACCACACCTCATTAGTACAAAAGGAACAGAGAGGTCTGTTAGAGCTTTGGTTAATACTTATGGGCTTCCTCCCACAGTCTTACGTATAAAAGAGTACGGTGGAACTCCTAAGGAGATGTCGACCAGTCAATACATCAAGTATGAAAATTCTGGGTACTCTCTTAAGTTTGATGGAAGCCAAAGACTAGATACTCCTTGGGGCCCATTATCATCTAGTAATTATAATCACTTCCACGGGGACAAATCCCCTGACGTAGTAGAGTTCAGGTTCAACGCTTCAGAACCCCAAACTTCAATACTAGTTCATAATTCTCTTTATTGGGGAATAGAGCTCCAGGCGCATCCATCTGCATCAAACACATCTTCATCATACCACAATCATGGACGATTATGGACCGGTTATTACGGTGGCGCATCTGGATATGAAGCTCAATCGACTTCATACCTTCCTATATTTGATAATGATTGGTGGAATATTCAGTTTGGTCTGAAGGAAGATGGTATGGTCTTTCTAGATATAAAGAAATCCGCTGACCATTCTAATGGCCGAATTACCCATAGTGGATCCATACGAATGGATATGAGTGGTGCTTCCTATGACGCCCAATTATTATGGAATGAGGTTGTTCTTCCACATCAATTAGGTTTTGGAACTAGACAGAATGCTTTTTACAATACTGCATTTGATTGGGTAAGAGCTCAAGACGGCACTGGTTCTCTTCCGGGGTATACTGGAAGTCTCCAGGAAATTAGATATTGGGCTTTCCCTGCAGGTACCGAAATACTTTCTGACGCTGCATTTGACAATCACGTACTATCACCATTGTCAATTGAAGGCAATACGTATACGTCATCATATACAGATTTAGTTGCGAGGTGGCCTTTGGGGTCCACGGGTACAACTTCTAGTATTGAGAGCGCTACTATATCATCAGAGCATCCAAACCAAACCATAACTAAATACGCATTTACTAGTTCCCTGAGTTCAAGTCTTGGAATTCAATCCATGGACATATCAGGATCTGACTTCTCCCCCCATGGGGATAACTGGCAATACGAAGAGGAAACATTTTATACAGTGGTTCCCGAAATTATTGGAACAAGAGCAGTCTCCGACAAAATTAGAATCGCCGATTCAACATACTCCGGAAGCCTACATAAAGACTTATCAGTAGTATCGAGTTCCACCCAACTATCGGCACCTGACTCACCCCTTCTTGGAGTATTCTTTTCTCCTAATGATGATATAGATCTCGACATATCTCACCAAATCGGAGGTGCCAAGTTCGACGACTTTGTTGGGAATCCCCGGGATGCTTATAGATCAACATATAAGGAATTGAGGAACATCCAAAACTTCTATTGGAAAAAATACCAAGCATCTCCGACATTTGCAGCTTACCTTAAGGTACTAAAGTATTTTGATAGTTCATTATTCCTACAGCTCGAATCATTACTTCCTGCAAGGGCTAATAAGCAAACCGGACTATTAATAAAGCCGAATCTTTTGGAAAGACCAACAATTGTAAGGGCATCTCAATCCTTTGCAAACTTGACCTATGAATCCCCTGTGGTAAATATGATACCATCGTCTAGCACTTATATGGCTGAGACAATTACGTCAGATCTCAAAACATATATCGTAAATGGTCGGGATACCCATGTAAACGCTAGTCAACACCTGCCAAATAGTTTTGACGATTCTTTAGCTACAGCATATGGCATAAGCAATATGGCTTCTCAAGACGTTCCTGTTTATGACAGAGCATCAGTCAGCAGGAGAGTGAGAATACAAGGAGAAGATGGAACAGACCAAACGGTACAGGCACAGGACTTCATACCTGCTGGTATCAAGAACCAAAGGTACGCCGGATCCAAATACGGAATCGTCCAAGGTTCTATAGGGGGAATTATAAACCTAGTAAACGACCCTACGGTTACTGGCAAAGGATTGTTCGACTCAGCCACAAATATTAAGTGTTCAATCGAGGTCACAGAGACAAATCCAGTAGAATTAACAACAACCGAAGGCCCAATGACAGGTCTGGGTGATATACAAATTAGATAATCAATATTCAAGATATTTATATATAGTAAAGGAGATCTTAATGGGATATTTAGACAAATCAACAATAACCGTCGATGCTATATTGACAAAAGCAGGTCGAGCAAAGCTCGCCGCTAATGAATTCAACATAACCAAATTTGCATTAGCCGACGATGAAGTCGACTACAACTTATGGGATGAGAACCATGGTAAAGGAACAAATTACTATGGTCAAGCAATCGAAAACCTACCGATGATAGAAGCAGTACCTGATGGCTCAAAAGTTATGAGATATAAACTGATGACGCTTTCAAAGAACATCCAGAAATTACCATTCTTAGTCCTCAATCCAACAGATGCAACATACCCCGTAACCCATGGAGGTACTGGTACGATCACAGCCCAAACCACTACAGGTGGCGGAGGAACCAATTTCATGGACACTTTCTATACTGCAATCATATCCAATGGGCTTCACGCTCAATTCGACGGCGACATCAACTATGACGGTGCATCGGTATCTAAAAACTTCCCTGTAGTAGGAACATCAGGTATTGCACACATTGTATTTACTGGTAACAATACCACTACAGAAACAAAATCTACAACTATAACGATAGTCGGCGGTGCAACAGGAATAACCAGCACTGTAACAATCAACGTAGCTCCCATCCCGGTAGCCCTAGGTTAATAGGAAAATAAACAAATGGCTTCACTCCAAACAATATCAGCAGCTAACTCATCATTCATAGAGTTTACTACATATGTCACCGACGCACCAACTCCTGTCACAATCTCCACCGACATAGTGATAAATTCTGTTGGTGAGAGAATTAATTCTGCAATGTGGGACAGCGGAGACACCACCTTAGAAGCTGGCGAATTTTTCACATCCTCAGCTCAAAGGGCTACATCAGGAGAATATTACCTGGATGTCTTTAGAACAAACCCTGATCTCTCATCTTCTGCAGTTCCACAGTTCTCAATAGCTTATGGTAACTACAATGGATATGGTGAAACAGGACTAGAGGGCCAATCAGATACAATGACCCCCACTAAAGCTATATATACCCAATATGCTGCTTTACTCGAGGATAAGAGCACTACTGACACAGATTTTAAATTCAAAATATCAGGCTCTGCCGTTGATTCTATATATGTTATTAATATTGGTAGAAGTCAATTAAAAGAACGTGTTGATTCTGGAAATTGGGAATTAAAAATTGGAGACAATAAAATATCCTTGGTTGATGAGTATGTAGGCTCTGGTAGTAATGATTTGGGAGATGGGCCTATTAATGTGGTGTCCGGATCAATTGGTGGAGGTATTGTTGCAGGAGAACCTACATCATATGGTCTTTTCTATCCAAATTACGGTGTTATTGTCTTGAATGCTACAGAACTATCTGGTGATGTAACTGGGTTAACTGAAGATCTTAGTACATCAAGTTATGATGGCACAGGAACAGATTATTCGCCAGTCCAGGCCATGACATACGCAAATCCAGACAACTTCTTCTCGGCTATTTCAAGTGGATCTTATTTCAAAGCAAGAAGTACAGAGCACCTACATTCTAGGACATACTTCTGTAGGATTCCTTCGTATGCTGCTAACTTCTCATCCAACCCAACCTTTGTCAATACAACCCTAAATGATGGATCATTTTTACATCCATCTATGGTCGGCAACCCAAAGACATATATAACAACTGTAGGTCTTTATGATGAAAACAACGAACTAATGGCAGTAGCTAAGCTTAGCAAACCTTTATTGAAGTCATTTAATAGAGAAGCTTTAGTTAGAGTCCGCTTAGAATACTAGGACTCTAAATATGGCTGGAGCTTTCAAAACAATAGCTACTAAAAATATAACCCGACACACTGCTCATAAATCTTATGAAGTTGTTCTAGTAGGTGCCTCGGGAAGTTTTGGCACTGAGACAGACTTAGAGGTGTTTGCATACACAGGAATAAAAAATACCGGAGAGTATGGTCTTGCTGACACTGCCACTACAAATGGCCATAATAAACGAGATATCTATAGCTCTATAAACGCAGATTTCTATATGAAAGTGCCCAGCACTCTTTCGGGATCTGACGATGCACGTTCCGTCTATGGTCTTGTAGATCAAACCCATTCTGGATCCCTCCGAACTATTATTGATCCATTAACAACTTCTCAAGTAATTTCAATTCCACACCTAATGATTGGGGATGGGATTAAACCTGGGAGTGTTCAAATTACTTCTGGATCCCTAAGCTATTCTGACGACATCCATGGCAATCTTTTACTAGGCGCAACAAAATCGGGCAATGTGTATTATGAAAGTGGTATGATAGTTATCCACACCGAATCTCTTGATACTCACGACTGCACTCTTAGTTTTAAGAACACCCATGTAATAGAAGAGCATGAGTATATGTGCAACGCTGGTAAGCACGAATTTAATGCTACGACCAACCACTCAGTTCTTAGCGATATAGAAAATAAAACTATGCATGGCTTTGTTAGTTCGTCTGCATGGAATCCCTATGTAACTACAGTGGGGTTATATGATGATGCTAATAATTTACTAGCAATCGGAAAACTAGGACAAGCAATAAAAAAATCTGAAAAGTACGACACTTCATATGTCGTTAGGTTTGATACATAATAAAGAATGAGTCATTGGAAATACAAAGGCACACCTCTGTCTGAAGTTCCCAAGGGATTTTTCGGTTTTGTTTATAT
>Ga0098052_1002006_pt1 | contig 12394 bp, 14 predicted proteins | sample 15_taG_FD_81591 | JGI IMG/M metagenome (GOLD analysis project Ga0098052, IMG submission 81591) | Marine viral communities from the Subarctic Pacific Ocean - 15_ETSP_OMZ_AT15312 metaG | ecosystem: Environmental > Aquatic > Marine > Oceanic | place: Pacific Ocean | collected 2015-01-18 | reverse complement strand
GCGGATGTATGGAGCAAATACATCGTCTTTTGTATCCCATACCAGTCCCTTATAAACCTTAGTAATTTTATAACCAGCATCTAACGCCCTCGCTATATCCGCAGAGTTATAAACCCCCGTCCCATCTTCTAAGGAGTGAATAATCCCTCCGTTTAATTTACGAGGGAGTTGGCTAAACATTATATCCTTAGGTGCTTCAAAATCGATTTCATACATACCTAATTTATCAGGGACTATTTCTTTTACCCATTTTGCTTTTCCAGTAGGATACTCGTTTAACATACTGGTAGGGTAAAGACTTACTACATCCATTATCATTAAGTAGTCTTCTGCGTCCTTATATTTTTTTAAGCCTGAAACGATTTCGTCGTACTCCCTGCTTTTAAAATGCTTCTTTACGGGATAAACATTTGCTCCGTAGGTGCTTCGCTGTATAAAATCCAGTTCATCTTCGCTCGGGATATATATAACCTTATTGTTCCACGTGCTCCATAAGGCATAAGTCATACTCGAGGTGGTGATAAAATCGGTCGTGTGGATATTAAAATTCTTATAAATCTTATCACTAAATGCTTCCCATACATATTTTAGGCAGTATATGTCGAGGTCTAAATAATCAATTACCTCTGCCTTATGTGTTTCTGTATCCTCCCAGCATTTAATTTTTTTGTGGTTAAACTCGCTCTTCCAAAACTTTTTATCTATTTTAAATGATTTCCCAGCGTCTGCGAGACCGCTGGATATAAAACAATAACTATCTAACATTTTATTGTCCTTACCAAAAGTAAAAGTCATTATCGCTCCTTTATTAAAAATAAGTCCCTTTGGGCTTATGCCTTGTTTTATCATCTCAGCGAGTAAAAAATAACAATCAAACCTCGCTCCGTTATGTGCGATAAAAGTTTTACCTTCTTGCTTATTCATATAACTAACAAAGTCCTTAAGCGAGTTTTTACCATAAAACCTTTCCGCTTTTTTAGTAAGTGGGTCATAATACCCCGAAGCATATACTACAAAGTCATTAGTATGTGTAAAAGTTTCAAAATCGTAATATATGATATTATCATAATCTATAGGCTCTGTTCTTTGTTTAGTAGTTGCTGGTACAACTACCTTATCGCCGTTCAAACAAGCCCAGTATTGTTTTCGTTTTTCATTACAGGTATGTTCCCTTAAAAAGTTTTTACCGCAGTCCTCGCATCGTTTTAATTTATTCGTTATAAGGTGGTAGTGTTCGTGGATAAGTACTAACTCATAATCTGGTGTTCCTCCGCAGGATATTAGTTCTCGTTTCATAGCATCGTATATTTTTAAACCTATTTTTAGATACTTACATATCGCGGGGATACTATCTATTTTAATAGGGTCGTTTTTACCTAAATCTAAATCCCTTCTTAATTCATTAACCTCCTTAATCTTTAACTTAATACAAGAGAAGAGGCAGTTATTTTTCGCAGGGTCGCCTTTAGGAGACCATAACTCCCAGTATTTTTTAGCACATCCTAATTTACTTTTTTTACCGCCTTTACAATTTCGTCCAGCGCACCCTCCAACTAAATCATCTCGTCGGGTGGTGGTTATTCTAAAATTAATAACCCAGGCATCATAGCCTTCTGTACTACCAAAGCCTTTACCGAGATTTTGTTTAATAGCCTCTTTTAGTTTTTTAATAAACTCCTGTCGAGTTTCCTTAGTATAAATCCCGTCGTAAATAGTTCTGTTTTGGTACATTGTTGTAGGTGGTCTTATTACTACCTTCTGCTCGTCCCTCTCCGCATCGTCGTACTTAACGAAAAACTTAAACTGGACTACTATATGCTTAGGCTGTATAGGGTGTCCTATAACACCCATAGCAAAATTAGATAATCTATCTATATTATCTTCGGTAAAGGGTATGCCTCGTTCAGGCATTACGACTTTAGTAATAACATTATCATCAAGAGCACCTGTAGTTCGTGTTCGTTCTCGCTTTCGTTTAACCCACCTGCTAAGGTGTCCCTCGATAGATTTTAAGGCTTTTTGTCTTCGCTCTTGTAATTTTCTCTCCTGTATCAATCTTTTTTCTCGGGCGGTTAAAACTTTTACTTTTTTTTTTATTTTAACAACCATTCTTATATTACTATAAATATTTTTTTTTTCTTGAAAATAAATAGTTTAAAATCTTTAAGTATTTTTTTTCAATATTTTTTAAAAATGAGTTGTCCTGTGGTTTTTGTCCTCGCTAATTTTTGTTAATTTTATGTGTCCGTACCTACTTAAAAAAGAGTTAGTCTTATTTCTCTGGGTCGTATCAACACGCTCTCCTGTTGTTAGTCTCCAGACTATATCGCAGGTTAATTTAAGACCCATACCCTCATTTAAATCTTTAATAGTGCTGTATTTACCTGACCGCCACGTACTCGTCTCCCTATCGAAAATCACCACCTCCCATTTATTTTTTTTATAGTTGCTGATGCCTTTTCCACGACCTTTAAAACCTTCAGGCTTGGCATATTTTTTAATAACTTCAGTCATCTTTATTATATACAAAATAATTTTATTTTTTTAAGTAATTTTTATTTTCTCCTGTATATAATAAAAATGAGCGATTACGATTTTGGAAAACATCAGGAAGCGGAATTATTTTCGAGAATAAAAAATAAGTTCGGTGAGGGATTAAAACAAAATGAAGATAGGTATGCCCTGTTTGATTTTAATGATGACACTACCTTTATTGAATTAAAGAGCAGGAGGTGTAAGCACGATACATATACAGACACTATGATAGGTTTAAATAAGGTTAATTTCGCTATAAACAATCCAGCCTGTGAATGTATTTTTTTATTTAATTTTACAGATGGTATTTATTATTTTAAACACTCTGCTGATTATAATTATATTAAAAGATTTGCTGGTAGAAAAGACAGGTTTAGAGACGAGAGGAAGACCTATGCTTTTATTCCAAAAGAGCACCTGTTATGTTTTGATACAGATTAACTCTCTGTCTCGTAATTTTATCATACTTATGTGGATTATCAACTACCTCCTGAGCGAAGGCTCTAACTGATTTTTTAGCATTCTGTGCTTGTTTAGTGAGAGTGCCTTTTCCACGAGGCTTGCCTTTTTCGCCTTTAACTGATGTCGCCTTTTTAATCCAGTCACACTTAGTCATTTTATAACATACTTATTTTTTAAATAGCGAGATTGGTTTAGACGGACTTTGGCGGTCGTCTCGTGGTTTTTGAAGGAAGGACGTACTGCTGACGCTACTTACTTTAAACATATCTTTCGTTCGTCCGTAAGAGCGTTCCATTTTTTGTTTATAATAATAAAGAAAGATTAAAAACCGCCGAATAAACTGCCGTATAGTTTTTTATAATTATCCTGACTATTCTTTTTATTTACAAGTTGCTTAACCTGATCTGGAGTGTATGCGGAGCGACGAGTAGGTGGAGCTGGAGCAGGTACTTTCTTTTTTCTTTTTTTAATAACTACCTCCTCCTCGCTGGAAGAGGTGTCTGTTTCCTCTTCAACAACTACCTTCTTCTTTTTTTTGACTTTTTTAACAACAGGCTGGGGCTCATACTCTTCCACTTCCACTACCTCTTCTTCTACTACCACAGGTGTTGATTTATATTTAGCCACTTTAGCACTACGCTCTTCGAAGGATACTCGTTTTTGTTCCTTCTCCATCTCCTTTTCTGCTCGCCTGAGTTCAGCATTCTTTTTTCTTACTTCAACAGCCTTTTTTCTCGCTTCAGCCAGCACCTCCAATCTTTTTTCACTAAGCACCTTTTTTACTTTTTTAGTCGGTTCAGTCGGTTCAGTCTCGTCAGTCATTTATAGTATATTATAGTAAAATTATTTTTTTTTTGGAGGTTTCTTTGATTGTCACGGATTAGCAAAAATCTCGTTCCCGTCCCACCACAGGTCGCCTGTATTACCAGCACCCGCTGGATTAACCAGTGTTCTAATAGGATTGACGAGGAAACTTGACGCTGCTACTGAGGCAGTCGCTGCGCCTGAGGCATTCAGCATAATACAATTATCGTGGCAGGTTGTTTCGCCTGCGCTTCTCCCGACACATACTGAGTTGTCGCCTTGATTAGTTCGACCAGCTGAGCCACCTATCGCTACACTATAAATACCCTGTCCGCTGTCTCCAGCGTGAGAGCCTACAGCAATAGCACCACCTGCTTGGTTCTCATTCCCTGCGTAATGACCCATAGCCACACACGCACCCACTCCATCGCCATTCGACTGATTATCACGCCCGCATCTGTTGCCTATAGCCACACACGCAGGCCCTTGTGAGTTCTGGAAGCCACAGGCGAGACCGATATTAACAGATATATCACTCGCCTGAGTTCCACAGGTTTGACCGATATTAATACAATTCGTCGAGGTCGCACTACCACTATCGTGTCCTATATCAATATTTATACCTGCCCCATCGACTTCAATATCAATATCATTCCCTGATGGGATATATTCTATTTTACCTTTTATTTTTAGGTCGCCACTAACTTCAATTTCCTTTCCATATAGTGTCCCCACATAAGCCTCTTCAGTTAGTGAAGTCATATCTTTGTTTGTTTATATATCTTATTTATATTTTAATTTTTTAAGCAATTACTGGTAGTCCTTCAACAGCATCAATCGCTGCTGCGCTCACACTCTCTCTCGCACAGAGTATCCATCCTCCTGTAAGACTTCCGTATGTAGCCCATACCAGTTTGTAATACAGACCAGAAGATGCGGGGCCTGTTGTTATTGTTTTAGGTGCTCCGTGAAGACGAGAAACATTTAGGTTGAATGAGAAACCCCCTGATTGGAAATAGATTACCTCCACGCAGTCCCCGATTTTCTCACCATCTGCGAGCGACATAGTAATATCACCACCTTGTGAATTAACAACAAATAGACCCTTAGTTGGGAGTGGGTTTCCGTCATCTAAAACAGAAATCTCACCAACTATCTGTCCTGTCCCAGCGAATGGGATGTTTGTATGTTGCGCTGATAGTGTTTGAGCGTGAAGTTCCCCGACATAAGCCTCATCAGTTAGTGAAGTCATCTTTGTTTGTTTATATATATACTGGAGAAGAAAATTATTTAAATCATAGGTTTCGAAGTGTTCCACACATTATTACGAGGTGAAACCACATTCCATACGAAAGGTTTTGCTATACCAACGGCACTACCTGCTGGAAATGATATAAAAGTACCTATACCATCAATACTATCGCCTGCTGTCACTGCGATGCGCGGGCTCTGTGTTGATGTATTCACTAAGGTTAAGTTCATACCTGCGACAGCCTCTGGGAGTGTAAATGTAGCAGGCCCGAGTGGTGATAAAACAATTATGTCTCCACGACACATATTAGCGTGTATTAGTGAAGAGAGTGTAAATGTATTTACTTCTTTAAGACCACGATATGGTGCTTCTATCTCTACAACTCCGCCTACTGAGGAGACATCAATACTATCTGTCCTTAATTTACTGCCTCCTGTAATATTGATGTTAGTATTCGTACTATTACCAGTATCGCATATTTCCTGTAGCGTTTCAGGCGGATTAAGTACAGGGGGGTCTAAAACTTTATAGTGTAGTGTGCCTACATAAGCGTCGTCCGTCAAGGAAGTCATTTGTAATTATAATATTATACTATATTAAAAAAATACTGAGATATGGCTTATCTTGAAAAATACGATGAAGTGGTTTCCGTTAAACGAGGTCTTTTAACACCAGCCCAGAAAATCAGGACAGGCTTAAAAACAAAAAGAGACATAAGAATGGCGGTGGCTTTACTTAAAAACCCTTTAAATGAAGGTGCTTTAGGAAAAACAAAAATATCAGGGAAAAGACTTAAGGCGGAAGAATACATACTTAAAGAGCCAGCAACTTTCGACCAAAAAAAAGAAAAAGGTAGTAAATTGCGTGTCTTTAAACTTAGTAGTGGGGTCGAGCAGGTGATTAGACCTATGGCTGAAAATAATTTTGGAGATGCTGAAAGCGACTGGGATACTGGAAGCGATTTTAGTGTGCCAGCGAGTGCTATTTTGGAAAATAGACTAATAGGTGAAAGACAGAATGAATTGATAGACTTTTATGAGAGAGGGTTTATTAGTTTAGATGATTTAACACTTCACCTTAATAACCTTAAAGATAGTATCCGTGAAGTCGTAGAAGTTGCTGATGACGGACTGGAAAGGGAAGCGATAATAAATAGGACTGACTCCTGGCCATCAGTACCTGATTTTGATTACTTACGGGATACTACAGACAGATACACAGAGGAGGTGGAAAGTGAGGGTGTCGCTCCATCTCAGGGGACTATGGATTACCCCGACGAACAACCTGAAGGGTCAGCTGAAGAATACCAGCCTCGCTATAGAAGGAATATGGGAGGAGCAAGAGAGGACTACTACAGCGACCCCAGTAATCGCGGGAGTGGGTCAGGTGGAGAACCGAACCCTAACGCACCCAGCTGGAGCACATCTAATTATGAACGAGGTGAAATGGCTTACGGAGAAAGACCATATGAATTACCTATTCCTTAAAGTAAAAAAGATGAACCTTAACGACCTACCAGACGATATTTTAAATTATGAGATATACCCGAGACTACATAAACTTTATATGATTGATTTAATCTATGAATTATATGAAGCGTGTTTAGAATATGAGTGGAGAAAGGAAGAGGACGACGAGGCTGACGAAGACTGGGAAGCAGAGAGTGCTTCAAGCGACGAAAGTTATTCCTGCGAGAGCGATTAAAATAATTAGTATATATAAATATGACATATTGTAAAGAGTATCCCCTAAGATGTAAAGAAGATGACCGACTGGTGTTGGTGAAAGGACAGGGCGAACTCACCTCAAGTGCTTCTCCTATTTACACACAAACAGAAGCGTCGGGGAGACCCTCTTTTCTAAGTCCCCAGCGACGGAGACTGACCCGTTTTGCTTCACCCGAAGAACTTAATAAAAAAGTCAGTCGTCCAGATTTAGAAACCACCCGCTTATTTGATATTGCTAAAAAGAATATTAACGAGTATTCTAAAAACACTAAATTAGGAAGTAAAGTTATAGAACATACACCTGATGAGGTGATTAACTCACACCTGTCTCAAGGTGCTTATGAAACAGCCTATAAAGGAAAAGAAGCCACTAAAAAATTACTTAAAGAAGGTGCTAAATTAGTACCAGAATTAGGTGATTTTGATATAGTCCATAAAGGTCGTTTTACTAATAATAATCATACGACCTACTACAATCCTAAAACCAAAAAAGTGTATATTGCTTTTAGAGGAAGCGATGCTAATTTTGCTGACCCTAAAGCAAACTTAGAGAGTGTGTTAGTCGGTCAGGGAAACCGAGTAAAGAATGCTACTGACTGGGGTGTTAATCTACACACTCTTGCTGGAAAAGAGCACCTTACTAAAAGATATAAAGAGGCTGTGGAAACAACAAAAGCGGTGGCTAATTTTTTTGGAGTGCCTGTTGAAGAAGTTAATTTAACAGGACACTCACTCGGTGGCGGACAAAGTGATTATGTGGCGGAGACATTAGGTGCTAAGTCAGTTTCTTTTAATAGTGCGAGAAATCCACTAAGTAAAAGACCTGTTAAAAAAGGTGCTGAAATAACAACACATACTACCTTATTCGACCCCGTTGGACTTCCGCGAAATATACACGAAAAAATTGTAGGTGTCCCAGACCATATTAAGAAGAATATTATTACTTCCTCTTTAGGGGAAGAAAGTGGCTGGGTTAATCAACATAACCTTAAAACTCAGTTTATCGACCCGCTACATAAACTACCCTCTGGAGAAATTAAGAGCGTGCGAGCGGACGGGCTACGGAACACCGCTGGGATGATAGGAAGTCAGGGAGAAGCCTTAGGCAGACAGATTACGGGTGGGTTAGGTGGTGTAATTTTACCTTACGCACTAACTCCAGAATATGCTACTGAAAAAGAAAAGACCTACCGCCTCGCTGAAAATTATGCGGAAAACGCTAAAATGAATATAGCGCTGTCCCCTGCTCTATTTAAACTTAATCCAGCGTTTGCTTTAATTGATATGCCGAGTATGATGACTGATGTGATGAGTATAGACCCTATGCTTCCTACAGGTGCGAGAGACTTAATTAGAGAAAAATTAGGGCTTGCTAAAAGAGAAGAAAAATTAGAGTATCACGAGCCTCCTAAAATCATTAACTGGATAAATAAAAAATTAGACCCGATTACTGGGAGATATAGTGCCGACCATCAACTTCAACACGATATAGTACAGGCTAATAATTTAGGAGTGTCTTTAGAAACATACTTAAAGTATGATGAAACAGAGGGAGACTATTTTAGTGGATATGGGAGTGGGTCGGGTGCTTTAAAATATTCGGTGGAAGAAGCCGTAGAATTAGGAAAGTCGAATGTTTTAAAATACCCTGAAGAGGAAGCAGTACAAATAGCCCAGAAAAAATATATGCTTTAAAGTAAATAAAGAATGAAAGAAATTAAAGTGCGTGGGTTAGATATTAAAGTGCCTAACGGCAGTCCCTTCGCATACGACACACCAGAGGCACTCCCTAAGGCTCACCAAAACTGCCTTATCGTTGCTCCACGCGGTCAGGGAAAGACTACCTTTGCTGTTAATCTTATAGAGCAGATGCCTTATGATAGAATAATATGTGTAAGTCCCTCAATTAAAAGTAATGCTGGATTATTAAGTAGGTTAAAGATTAACCCCGATGATGTTTATGAAGACCCTGATGATATAGAGGTGGTTGATAAAATTAAAGCGAGTATAGAGAAAGAGCGTGATGATTTAGAAGAGTATTTAGAAAAAAAGAAAAAATATAAGGAGTTGATGAAATACTTAAATAAAGACGACGGAGTGGCAGGTGGTTTTAGAATAAGCGACGACCTGTTAATGGCGTTCTACCAAAATGGGTCATTCGAGCCCCCCGTACATAAGTGGGGACTGGACGCTTCTGGTAATCCTAAAAAACCCTGTATCGCAGTTTTATTTGATGACTGCCTGGGCTCTCAATTATTTACTAAGGGCATACGGAAGTTAAACGCACTAACTATCTACCATCGGCATACTGCTCAATTGAAAGGTGGTGGAGCAATAGGATGTAGTTTATACTTCCTTCTTCAGTCATTTAAGTGTTCTTCAGGTGGTCTAAGTAAGTGTATTCGTGGGAATACAACCAGCCTCGCAGTAGGTCGCACTAAAAGTGATAAAGAGTTAGATGAAATCGCAGAAGAGTGTGGAGGTGAAATAAAAAAGACTGACTTTTTAAAAATACATAATCAGGCAACTAAGGATAGTAAGTTCGATTTCCTATTCTGTGATTTTAATAAGAAGAAAGAGCATCCCAGTATGTTCCGCAGAAATCTTGATACATTTTTAGTTTTATAATTTTTTTCTTATGTTAATAATAAAAATGAGTACTCCACTAACTTCCTTCCAAATACAACAAAAAGACTTCCTTATTAGACAATATCCTATGCTTCCAGAAGATGTTATGGAAACTATTGTTAGACTTACAGAAGACCAAAAGAATGATATTTGTAAAAAAATAAAATCAGGAGAATTGAAACACGAAGATGCGAGGTCGTCTCCAGAAGAATATACTATTCAATCAGTTAAAGTTAGTGATTAAAAAAAATAAAATGTATAAGTATATTAAAATAAAATGATTGTGAAATTCGCCCGCAATATCTTCATCGACTCAGAGATTAACGCTATAGGAAACGGGCAGGTGTCTAAAATTAATTTCCCACCATCTGTCTTTTCCGTAGCACCTAAAGAGCAAATGAGATTAACACTATCTTCGTTCGAAATGCGAAGAAACTTCTACTCGTGTAATCCAAGCAATAACACCCTGTATTTTTACGACCCAACTTTAGCACCTGCTCTTCAATACGCTCCTATTGTATTCCAGCAGGGTACTTATGACGAGTTCGCACCAACTGCTCCAGGTGGGGCAGTACCTCCCCTAAGTCTGGGAGACGCTATTATTAATGCTATTCTCTCAGTCCCTGCTCTACTCGGTTCAACACTCGCATACTCTCAATTCACCCGAAAATACACTTTTACTCTGCCCGCAGGTCTTCCAGCTGGTTCAGGTATAGTTTCATTTCAGGTTAAAAAGTCGTCTCAACTACCATCTGCCAGCATAGTCACTCCTAACGGGTTCTTTAATGATAGTGCTGAATTAATTGGTGGGTACTCTACTCGAGATGATTTTACACCAGGTGCTCCGTTAGATGTATTTACGGGTCTCCCGCTCGGTGGTGCTGTTATTCCAGCAACTCCAATAGATAGTCCTTTTGTATGTGCTCTTAACACTCTGGAAGCCATCTATATTCGCACTACCTTACACTCAGGAAACTATCAAACATACGGCTTCGAAAAAGACCTGCCTAATCAACAAGGTTTAACACCTACTCAAATCTTCGCTCGCATTCCTTTAAGCAGAGCCTACTTCGATAAACAATTCGAGTTCATCTCATTCGAAGACCCTAACTCGCTATTCAGTATGTATCTTCAGCAGACACAACTTTCTCAGGTTATGTTCTCAATAACAGATGATAAAGGACGACTAATTCAGGAGGTGGCTGATGGTCAGGCTCAAGCAGGTAATCTATCCTTTAAAATGAGTTTCCGCTGGGAAGTTCTACAGGACGAATTACCACCTGATGAAAAACGACTGAAGGCTCAAAATCTTAGTAAGAAATATCCAGACCTAACTTTAGTGTAATAAAGGTTTTTTCGAAAAAATAATATTTATATATGGTATAAAAAAAACAACAAGATGGCTGATAAAGGTGCTCTGTCTTACGAAGAAATCCAGGATATGGAAGGGAAGTTCCTTCCAGAGAATGTACGCTATATGGTGGATACTATGAGCCAGTACTCACGCAATCGCTTCCGTCTCGAAACAATCTCTGCTGAGACTGCCTCCGCGGGCAGGGTGGTGACCTGTAATCTACCAGAAGGAGCCTGCTTAGATTTAAAGAGTTTCCGCCTACACTATGATGTCCAGTGCTCTACAACATCCTCTGGTGGTGAGACCTGCTATGCTAAACTACCTGCCGACGCTGCGCAATCTCTTATCCAGCGTGTTGAAGTTAATTTAAATGGAGTGGCTATAGAGCAAGGCTGTCAAGAATGGAATACTATTTACGCTATGAAAAAACTTATGGAAGGGTCTGGAGACCGCAACGCGTCTGTTGGAGTGTGTGTGGCTCACGCTAATATTAATGGTGCTGATGCTCCCGAAGAGCCTGAGACCCTTGTAGTTCAAGACTGGGTGGGCTTCCTTAATGAAAACTCCACCAGGTTCTTATCAACAGACGTCTGGGGACAGACACAGGTACGCCTCACGATGGCACCAAATAGTGTCTTAGTTCCTAAAATTGCTGGACTTAATATGGGTCTTCCATTTACAGGTGCTGGTGCGCCTGCGGGGGCACTCGCTGCTGCTCGTCAAATGTCATACCAAGTCAGTAATATCTTCTTCACTATTGATAGTGTCTCTCTAAATCCAATTTATAATGAGATGCTGAGAAGCAGGCTGGCGAGTGATGACTACCTCCCCTTGAATTACAAAGAATACTACACCTTCTCTCTGGATAATATTACTTCAGGTAGTTCGGTTCCACGTTTTTCACTTTCTAGTGGGTCTATCGATAAGATTTTCGGCACATACCGCGATAGTAATTATCAATCTGTCGGCACCAACGCTTCACTTTTGGTTAATTCAGGCGCTGCGCTCGGTTCTTTTGTTTCAGGGCATAACCGCTTCCGTTCTTACAACTCAGTAGGTGGTGTAGCAATTCCAGCTGGCTACTTACTGGATGGCGACCTCCGTTATAACTGGTCACTCAATAACTGCCAGATGCCACAATACAGAGCAACTCTTACAGATGCTCTCTGCGACCTTAACTACCTCCCTAATAAAGTGGGTCTGGAGAGCGCAGGACATTTAGTGGGTTCTAAGCAGAGTTTTAATGATGGAAAGTTCCTCTGCGGACAACTTCTATCACACCCTTCTAAATATGGAGTTGCTGTCCAGAGTGGGTTTAACAGCAGAGGTATTAACACTATGATGACGTGGAGTGTCTCAGGACAGGTAGTGCCTCCAGCTGACCTTCCGCAAACAGGTACGCAGGATACTGGTAATCTAAGTGCCTTCGTTGTATTAGAGAGTACAGCGCAGGTACGTGCGGGTGTTGGTAAAAATATCGCTGTTTTGTTTTAAAATAAAAAATCAGGTAGTTATAAAATGGATAAGTTAGAAAGTGATATTAAGGACATAAAAAGACTATTAGAAAAATTATTAAACATACTTAAAGAATAGAATTATTTTATAGTTAGTAAATATCATAATTATTTTGTT
>Ga0098052_1001999_pt1 | contig 12423 bp, 9 predicted proteins | sample 15_taG_FD_81591 | JGI IMG/M metagenome (GOLD analysis project Ga0098052, IMG submission 81591) | Marine viral communities from the Subarctic Pacific Ocean - 15_ETSP_OMZ_AT15312 metaG | ecosystem: Environmental > Aquatic > Marine > Oceanic | place: Pacific Ocean | collected 2015-01-18 | reverse complement strand
TACTACCTGAACGACACCTTCACCCTCACCGGTGGCGTGGCGTTCGAGGAATCGCCGCTGGCCAACGACGTGAACCCGGAAGTGAACTACCTGGACGCCGACCGCACCGTGATCGGCCTGGGCGTCAGCGCCACCTTCGACCACGTCTACGGCCTGGTACACCCCCTGCGCGTGGACCTGGGCTATCAGCATCACCTGATGGATCAGCGTGAGTTCCAGATCAAGTCCAGCCAGCCGACCGCACTGAACGACGACGTGGTGGAAACCGCGGGCGACGTCAATGTCTTCGCCGGCTCCATCAGCATGCAGTTTTAAGAGGGAGGGACAATAATGAAGACAACAATCCTGAAGCAGTCATTGCTACTGCTTTCCTCCGCCACGCTGCTGGCCGCCTGTGGCGGCGACGGCGGCGATTCACCGGTGGACGACTTCGGTAGCAACCCGGGCGAATCCGGCGCGCAGGCCCTGCTCTACGCCTACCCGGACAACGGCCAGGGCGAAGTGCCCACCAAGGCCCCAATCGCGCTGCGCTTCACCAGTAACGTGGCGCCGGGCAACGTCAACCAGAGCGTCACGCTGTGCTGCGACGACCAGGGCGAAAACCTGGACTTCGAGGTGGAAAGAGTCGGCGGCGAGCCCCGCGGCGTGCTGTTGACCCCCACGGACGGCCTGGCCCCCGGCACCCAGTACACCGTCGAGATCAACGATCTGCGTCTTAGCAAGGGTACCGCCAAGGACCAGACCCTCACCTTCACCACGCGCACGCTGCAGGAAGGCCCGAAGAGCGAGGTGGTACAGGAGGTACCCGCAGGCGAGGACGAATTCCAGCTCACCCGGACCATCCCGAACGGCTCGGAGCTGGAACCGGTGATGGACTTCTCCGCCTTCCGCTTCCAGTTCACCCAGCCCATCGACCGCGCAACCGCCAGCTACGGCGACGGCAACAGCGTGGTGCTGCGTGACAGTGAAGGCGCGGTGGTGGAAGCCGGCCTGCTGGTGGACGGCGCCTACATGACCGTCGACCCCACGGACGACTACCTGACCCCGGGCGAACCCTACACCCTCACCCTCGGCGGCCTGGAAAGCACCTACGGCGAGACCTTCGCCGGCGAGACCCTCGAGTTCACCCCGAAGGACTCCTCACCGCGCGGCGAGCCGGGCTTCCTGGTGCAGCGCATCACCCAGGACGGTACCTCCCGCCTCACCGGCAAGGGCATCAACCAGGTACCGGTGAACGGCACCCTGCTGGGCGAAGACGCCAACGTCACCCAGGCCCAATCCGAACTGGTGATCGCCGAACTCGCGGACGTCACCCAATACACCGACGTCACCCCGATCCGCCTGCCCAAAGGCACCCTGCTGGAAGGCACGCCCATCGAGATGGTGAAAATCGGCGGTGAAGTGGACGCCGGCTTCGGCTCCGGCGACGTCACCATGCGCGTGCTGTCCGACGCCACCGGCTACCTGGTGCCCAACCCCTACACGGAAGATAACCCGGACCAGCTGCGCATCGTGCACCTGTTCATGGACGTGGGCATCGCCACCGCCAACCCGAAAGCCAACGGCGGCTTCACCCAGAACCTGATGCACATCCATCTGGTGGGCGTGGCCGAAGTGGACCCGAACGGCGGCGTGCTGAACATCGACGCCACCAGCATGGTGGAGCCGGATGTGCTTGGTCTGGAATACGGCTACGGCCTGCTGAGCTTCCAGCTGCAATCCTACAAGGATCAGAACGACGCGCTGCTGGCCGACGCGCGAGCCGCCCTGGAAGACATCACCCCGCCGACGCTGCAAAGCCGTATGCCGGGGCAAAAGTCACCGGAGATGCCCAGGGACGAGAGCGGCGATGAGTTGTCCTGGCTCCAGCAGCCCGGCGCACCGATCGTGCTCAACTTCGATGAGCCACTGGACCCGGCCAGCCTGAACCAACCGGGCGCGCTGACCGTGACCCAAGACGGAACCACCCTGGATATCACCCATACGGTGGACGGCGCCGCCGTTGTAATCCAACCGGAAGGCGGATTGGAATACTCCACGGTGGAAAACAATCCGGAGTACACCGTTCAGCTCGGTAGCCAGATTACCGATCTGGCGGGCAACAACTTCGTGCCGGAGACCTTGACCTTTAAGCTGCCGGGCGAAGTGACAACTAGAAGCGTTCACAATAATCAGGGCGAATATCCCGAGCAGGAGGACGTGCAAACCAACTCGCCAATGGTTCTTAGCGCTTACCCGGGCTACCCCTGTGTCCTCGACTCTGCGGATCGGGATCTGGCCAATGGGTTTGTCGGCCGCTGCGCAGGAGGTCCCGGCAACTGGCCGAACGAGGAATACCCAATGAATGCCTTAAAGCAGGACGACAATTTGCCGCTGATGACTCTTCCGGCCAATCGGCCGATTGTGTTGCAATTTACCAAGGCGATCGACCCCGCCAGCGTCTCGCTGGGCGGTAGCTTCAACGTAGTCCGTGTTGATGAAACTGGGCAGCCGATTGATGGAGAAACGGTTCCGGGGTCTCTAACGGTCGAAGGTCAACGTATTACCTTCGTCCCGGATGAACCCTGGATGGATGGCCAATACTACAGCTATACGCTTGGCTCAAATAACAGAGCAGATAATCCTGCAGACGGCTTCGGGCCAAACAAGCGTGATCAATTTATAGGCAGCAAGGAAGCGGTTTGTGACGGTAGCGAATCGATCTGCGGTAAGGACGGTCTCCCCCTACGCACTCAACCGCTAGGTATAACCAGGCGAGAACCGATTGAAGTCGATGACAACGGCGGCATACTTCGACTGGTCGCCGATTCTAAGATTATGAACAGCTACTATGTGCCAAATGCTGGTGGCCCGGATATGGTCATCTTCTTCAAAGGGGCGAGCGCCAATGACGATGTGTTACAGACGCTACGCACAAGCCCCGATGTCGACACCAATGGGAATCTGATTCATGATGCGGAGAACATGGTTGGTAAGCTTAACCCGGTAGTGCCCAGTGAGCCTGATCTCTATAACACAGAAGGCCGGGTCGCCAACAACGTTGCGACCAGACCCGACGGCACTTATCCCACCGTAATGTACCCCTTCGAGGAAGCAGTACCGGACGTACCTGACCCCAATGCGGACCCTGTTTATGACCCCGAAGGCGTTCAGGGCCTTCCTAACAGCGCTAAAATCCTTTCCTTGAATACTCGGGGAACCGAGCCGCCGGAGATACCCTGGTATGCGGAGGGGGCAAACCCCGCTGTAGATCCGTTCGGCTTCTATGGCTACAGTGCTTTGACGTCTGTCGATGGTGCCAACGTGGGTTGTGGCTATAATGACGTTTATGACCCCGAGACTGGTGAACCTGGGTATCAAGATGTGGCCCTCGTTGACCCTATGACAGTAATCGCGAATATCTCGGCGAATCGATATCCACAAAGCGAGCCAACAGTCTGCCCTGAGAAAAAGTTTACCTACCTCAAAATGGGCTTGAACGCGAGCGTGGGCCAGTATGATGAGGAGAAGGAAGCGATCAAGGTTGAGATATATCCTTCGCAATCGGTATCTACCTCGTTTGTAACCTATGCGCGAAATGCAATCATCGGCATACCAACGCTAATTGTGTCTTCGGGAGAGCAAATCATGAGAATGCGGTATGCCAAGGATGATCCGCTCTGTGAGGATGATGCTCAGTCTGCGCCCTGCGCCCGAACTCAGCCGATCACCGGTTGGATTAAAGAAGGTAGTGATGGGCCGATCCTCACAGCGGAGGTGGATTTATACATTGATGCTCCTTTCCTCGGCCCAAATCTCGGCAACAGCACATTTAATATGAGCCATACGCTGCATAGCTATGAAGTGACCATGTCGCTGACAGGACCTGTCTCCTTTCTCGATGACGGTAGAATGATAGTTCAGCAACGTAACGAGAATCCGATCGATATTGATATGAAGGTGTATTTCGTCCGCCCAGATGGAAATTCAACGGTAAACGGGACTCCTGCGGGTCGCATTCCCTATCGTATCCCGCAGGATGGCGTCTTCCTGCAAATGATTTCCGAGCCCATCAAAAAGATGGAGTAATTTTCCAAAAAAGTTGGCCGCCTGTTTGGTGGCCTTATCCAAAAATATGCTCAATCGTGAAATAGGGTTTACCTATTTTTTTAAGAACGCCCGATGCACTGCATCGGGCGTTTTTTGTGGAGGGATTGGGTTTTAAACGCCGACGGCTTTGTTGACTCTCGTATGTCCTCGATTCTATTTTCCTGGACTGCCAACGACATCATACAAGCGGTCTTACCGCGTTGTCTTTCTCATGATACCGACCTCGGCTCCAACAATACTCGCTCTCCGCCCATCAGTAGCACTGTAAGGTGTTATGTCTATTCAGAGGAGTTTGCACGGGGCGAGCGCCGGCAAAGCCGGCGCAAGGGGACGCCCAGCGTTTGGCCAGGCAGGCAACAGTGCTGAACGCAATGTTGATGGCTCTTATCAGTAAATTTCCAACGATGCGGCGTTATCGAGGGGGCCGTCGATAGAGCAATGCTGTTGCTCTTCATCAAAGTTTTAGAACGAGCTTCTGAAAGCAAAGTTGGCACCGATATTCGGAGGTGAATACCACACCATGCGGTGCTCCACGTTGACCAAGTTACCGACAAGACTGGCATCAACGGCGATATTGCCGAAGTTGACGGTATAAGGTAAAGGCGCTCAGATTATACGGGATGAAGCTGTCGCAGTTGCCTTCGAACGGGCAATGGTTAGCAACCGTGGGGCTTTGAACTACCACGGGCGGTCATCCGCAGTAAGCGAGTTACATGCGAAGCTTCCAGGTGACATATCGGCGCCAGTCACGCGCACGCCGATGCGCCAAACACCGCCGGTGTCCTGGCACTTCTTTACTTCACCGCTCAGGGCCTAGTTACAGCGCCAACTACATGTAAAATACGAATCGGTTCCTGAGAAATTGAACTCACCGCCACCCTCGGCCTCAGGCCGCCCATGCCAATCACTGACATACCCACCGGCGCCGTTGAAATGATAGGCGTTGCCGTTAATCTCCGTTTCGATACAGGGTGAGGGACCCGCATGAGGCTGGGGACAGGCCCGCGTGTCCCAGGTCGCCGCGGCGACGTTAGAAAGCGACCATACGCCTACGCGAAAGGACGCTTAAAAAGGATTTTTCTATGTATGATTATTAACTCCTTGATTATTCAAGTGTGATCCATCAACAAAAGTCCCGGTAAAAAACCGGGGCAAAATGGGTAGTCGCTCAGCGGCCGGCCAGCATGGGCGGCAGCGGCGCTGAGCGCAAACACCGCGTTTTATTAGTAGATATCCAAAGACGTGCCGTTATCGAGGGTGAGGACACTGTCGAGAGAGCAGGTCTGTTCTTCCTCCTCGCAGTCGAAGAACGCACTGTCGATGGCAAAATTTGCGCCAACACCCGGCGTGAACACCACGCCATGCAGGTGCTCCGCATTGGCCAAGATACCGATAAGAGAGGCCGAAAGAGTAATGTCACCAAACCTGGCGGTGTAGGTCGGCGCACCGGGGTCGTACGGGATGAAGTTGTTGCAGTCGTCCTCGAACGGGCAATGACTGGCGGCGTCCGAATCACCGGAGTACCACGGGAAGCCATCCATAGAAAAGAAATTACAGAGAAAATCACCAGCCGACATATTGGCGTCGGTAACGCGCACGCCGATACGCCATACACCAGTGGAGTCCTGACATTTCTTGACTTCACCGAACCAGGTCAGTTCGCAGCGAGGGGTTAATTCAGTGCATGAAAAGTCTAAATTGCCTGAAAATCCAAACTCACCACCGCCCTCGGCCGCGGGCCGGCCATGCCAATCACCGGCGTGCCCGCCGCTGCCGTTGAAGTGATAGGTATTGCCATTGATCTCCGTTTCGACACAGGGTGCGGGACCGGCATGAGGCTGGGGACAGGCCCCCGTGTCCCAGCTCGCCGCGGCGACGCTGGAAATTGACCAGGCAATTACGCCAAAGAGTGTTGAAAGCAAAAGTTTCCTATTCATGATTATTATCTCCTTGATTAATCCGTCTGACCCATCAAGAAAAGCCCCGGCAAAACCGGGGCAAGATGGGGAGGCGTTCAGCGAATGGTCAGCCAGGGTGGCACTAGCGCTGAACGCAATACCGCCTTTTCTTAGTAGATTTCCAACGATGTGGCGTTATCGATCGTCAGGACGCCTTCGATTTCGCAATCGTCTGCCTCACTGCAGTCGTAGAAGAAACTATCGAAAGCAAAGTTGGCGCCAACGCCCGGGGTGAACACCACGTTATGCAGGTGCTCTTCGTCAACCAAGTTACCGATAAGAGTAGCGTCAACAGTGATTTCACCAAAGTTGGCGGTGTAAGTGGACGCGCTCGGGTCGTACGGAATGAAGCTGTCACAGTCGTCCTCGAACGGGCAGTGTGGGGTGATCGTGGGGTCTTTTGAGTACCACGGGAAGCCGCTCACCTCGATGAAGTTACAAAGAAAATCACCAGCCTCCACGTCGGCGCCAGTAACTTTCACACCAACGCGCCAGTTGCCGTCGGAATCCTCGCACTTCTTAACTTGACCGCTCAAAGTCAGGATGCAGTTAGGGTCCCCTGCACTGCATTCCAAGAGCACGTTGTCGCCTGAGAAATCGAAGTCACCACCACCCTCGGCGGCGGGGCGACCATGCCATACATCGGCGTGACCGCCGCTACCGTTGAAATGATAGGTGTTGCCATTGATTTCCGTTTCGATACAGGGTGCCGGGCCTTGGTGAGGCTGAGGACAAGCCCCGGTATCCCAGTTTGCGGCTGCGACGCTGGAAAGGGACCAGGCGGCCATGCCAAAGAGTGTTGAGAGTATGAGTTTTGTTTTCATGATTAAGTCTCCGTGATTGTTTGTCTTCCGTTTGATGCAGCATGTACTGCAACTTCAACGTAGCAAGGATTTCGGAGCGGTTCCGCAGTTTGAAGCGGTTTAATTAGAGTGTTTAATCGACGCCCTTTTTATTCAGAGACTTAGCGAATCTCATATGATGCATGTTTTCTTTGGGTCGCTATTGAAATGCTCTATATACGCGATTATTACGTGAGACATGACGCCAAAAAGGCATGTTTCGAGGATTTTAATTAGGTAAGAAGATAGCCTGCATGCCAGAGCAATCATGCAGGCCGGGAGGACTTCTAGTTTTCTATGCCCGCTGTATTGGCAATAGCAGCGATTACTTCGTCGGGCGTCATATAACCGCCAAGGTTCCTGCCGTCCTCGCTGAACACCGACGGAGTACCGCTAACTCCGAGGCCTTTTGCCAATCTGTATTGATCGGCGACAGGGGGCTGACAAGGCATCACCTTCTGCGAGAAGCTTTTCCCAGAGAACGCGTCGTCGATAGCGACCTGCGGGTCCTCGGCGCACCATATCCTCGCCATGTTGTTCGCTGCTGAGGAGTCAATACCCGAGCGCGGCAAGGCCAGATAATGCACTGTGATGCCGCGAGCGTTCATTTCATCCATATGGTCCTGGAACTTCTTGCAGTAGGGGCACGTTGTGTCGGTAAAGACGAAGATCTCATGCTTTTCGTCGCCGTCGGCGGCGAAGGTGATTGTGGTGCCCAAATCCAGTTCCTGAAGTGCCTGAGCCCTGTCTTGCCTCTCCCGTTCTTCGGTGAGGTCGACCAGCGAACCATCTTTGTAGGCCAAAAGCCGACCCGAGAAGAGGTGGTCGCTGCCCGGTGAAGTATAGAGGAAGCCGCCGTTGCTCAACTTAACCTCCTTGACGCCCTCTACCGGGCTGTCCGTGACGCCCTCCACCTTCAAACTTGGGTTAGTGATCGCCAACGCCTCGGCCACCCGCTCGCGGAGATCCGCCGTGCCCAGGCTGGGGAGTGCCAGCGTGATAAGCAGAACATTCAGAATGTAATGATATTGTTTCATGGGTATGCCCCCTTCCAATGGTGGTTATCAGCTTCTGTCGATGACTTCGACCAGCTCCAGCTCGTAGATCAGCGTTGACTGCGGCGGGACCTTGTCGCGCAGCCCATTTTCGCCATAGGCCAGCTCCGGCGGGACGAAGATGCGCCACTTTTCGCCTTCCTTCATCTGCTTCAGGGCTTGCTGCCAGCCTCTTAGCGCCACGCCCATGTTCACGCGCACGGCTTCGCCCTGGGCCAGGTTGCTCTCGACGAAGGTACCGTCGAGAAGCGTACCGGTGTAGTTCACGAGGACCGCGTCTTTAGGGCCGGGAGTCGCGCCGCTGCCGGATTCTTTCAGTACCTCGTACTGCAGACCGCTCGGCAGGGTCTTCACGCCCGACCGCTGCTTGTTCTCCTTCATAAAGGCTTTACCCTGTGCCGCGTTGCGGGCCATGGCCTGCTGCCTTTCTTCTTCCAGACGTTGTGTGATTTCTTGTCTATAGGCGTCAGAAGCAACGCTAGCTTCCTCCGCTTCGAGAAGTGGATCGTTGCCCTTAAGTTGATCGGTGAGTGCTTTAAGGAATATATCCTCATCAAGGTCGTTCTTAGAAAGAGTCTTTCCGACCTGCTCGCCCAGGGCCATACCGGCGGCGTAAGAGGCCTTCTGTTGGTTGGTTTCAAGCTTAGTGGCTTGCGCTTGCACGGGGGTGTGGCTGCATCCGGCGAGAAACACCAATGACAGCGCCCCCAAGGTTAGGCTTCTCATAGTTTCCTCCTGGTTTTTGTTCGATATCGCTTCGATATCACTTTTAAACTTCCGTGATATTTTTTGACGTTTATTTTCTATGTCATCCTCTGTAAAGATGGATATATATTATTTAAGTTCCGTTTTAAACACGTTGTGTGTCACACATTTTCGCTGGATCTTTATGAGAAGTCAGAAGACGATTTATAAATGCCTGTTTCTGCTGGCTTTATTTTTTCTATCGCTTATTTTCTTTTTTGCGAGAGAGAGTAATGGCACGGATGATGCGGGCAAGACACAGGCCGAGACACACGTCGTTTCCCAACAACCCGATGCGCCGCGCGCGCCGGCACCCGAAAAGGAAGTGCCTGACGTCCTCTTGCCGCGGGAAACAGTGGATACCGATTCACTGGCGTTGCTGGCCGTCTTCCAGGCCCATAGCCCTCTTGCCGCCGCCGTCATCCATACGGAGGGCCAAGGCGCCCACCGGTACAACGTGGGCGATACGCTGGCGGAGGGCGGCGTACTGGCGGCGATCCGGCCGACGGAGGTGATCATCGAAGACCAGGGCAAGCAGATCACTCTTCGCCTGGCGTTAAGAGGTGGAGGACGTGCCGAGGTCGCTGACGCCGATAACGAAGACGCGCCAGGAGGCGATGGCCCCAAGATGCCGCAGCGCGTGCTGGACCTTCTCGAAAGGCTGGATTTGACGCCGGTCAGCGAGGGCGCCCCGCAGGGCTACCGGGTTGGCGAGGATTTCCCCGAAAGCGGCACCCAGGAGGTCGGCGTCAAGCCGGGGGATACCATTGTCGCCATCAACGGCTATCCCGTTGGCGAGTACCACAGCGACTATCTTGTATGGCTTTCTTTCAAGGACACCCAAAAAGCCAGCGTTCAGGTCCGAAGCGAGGACGGCAAACAATTTTCGTTTCATTACCCCGATGACATCAAAGGCGCCAGCGGCTACGTACCGGACAGCTAAGCCGTCAGCACCACGCTTTGTGGGAGCGAGCCCTGCTCGCGAAAGGCGAGCGGCGCTCGCCGGCAAGTCTAGCGGCCTCTGGGCTGCGGCCCGGCTTCTTACAAATACACACTCGAATGACTGACACATTTTTCCGCCGTTGCCCACAGCCAGACCGCTAACGCCAGTGGCACTCTGCTCCTTCAATACAAGGAGGTGGATTGTGACCAAGAACGGAAGTCAAAAAATGGGTGGCAAACATGGGCGCCTTCATTGTATCCTATTGGATACATGTGCTGCGTGAACGCCGTGATTACCACACAGGTCTTCCGAGAGTGGTTGCACCGACTCAAGGATGAGCGCGGCCGCATGGCGATCCTTAGACGTATCAGCCGCGTCGAACAAGGCAATTTTGGCGACCACAAACCGGTGGGAGAAGGAGTGCAGGAGCTGCGCATTCCCGTGGGCCCAGGCTACCGGGTGTACTACGTGCAGACGGGCTACGCCATTTATGTATTGCTGGTAGGCGGCGATAAAGGCAGCCAAAAGCGCGACATTGACACCGCCAAACAGATGGCAGATGCGATCAGGAGAGAGCAATGAAATCATCAACCTCACAAGAACTTGGTTTACGCCCTTTCGATATCACCGAGTTTTTGGACAGCGATGTAGCCATCACCGAGTACCTGACACAGGTGCTGGCAGAGGGTGATCACGAAGAACTGCTTGCCGCCATTGGCCACGTCGCGCGGGCTCGCGGGATGACCGACCTGGCGCGTCAAACCGGATTGGGTCGCGAAAGCCTTTATAAGGCATTGCGCCCTGGCGCCGATCCGCGCTTTTCGACGCTGATGAAAGTGCTGCATGCGCTCGGTGTACACTTGCAGGCCGTGCCCGACAAGATCGCCTGACCTCACAGCCCGTGCCAAACAACCAACGGGCACATGCAAGCAGAGTTTGGTGGGAGCGAGCCCTGCTCGCGAAAGGCGAGCGCCGCTCGCCGGCAAGTTCTAGCGGTCTCTGGAATCCCGCCGGGCTTGACGCCCTTTCGCGGGCAAGGCCCGCTCCTACGCCAGGCCTGGATGTACCTTTTGCGATCCTCGCAACTTTGTTCGCCGGACACGCAAAAGCCGGCTTTCTCAGCTTTCTGACACTGCTTTGCCGGCTTTTTGCTCGCTTTCGGCCCTGGAATGTACGGTTTTTTCATGATTTTTGTGGAACCGCTGCAGATCTTCCGCCATCGCTTACGACGACTGTCCGCACCGTAGGACAGACAGCCCGGCTCGTCGCCGCCAAGCTCGTCTGTAACCATTAGCGAGGTGCCCATGGACGAGCACGACACTATCTACAAGCTGCTCTTCTCTCACGACCGGATGATCCAGGATCTGTTGGTTGGCTTCCTGCCTGAAAAGTGGGTCGCAGCGCTGGACTTGGAATCCCTGGAGAAGATGAACGGCAGCTACGTCACTGACGACCTGCGTGGCCGGCACGGCGATGCCGTTTGGCGAATACGCTGGGGCGAGGAGTGGCTTTATGTGTATCTGCTGCTGGAATTTCAGTCCTCGGTGGACCGCTTCATGGCGTTGCGCATTATGGTCTACACCGGCCTGCTCCATCAGGACTTGATTCGGCGTGGTGAGCTGGGGGCCGACCGTAAGTTGCCGTCGGTACTGCCAGTGGTGCTCTATAACGGCGAGCGCCGCTGGCGGGCGCCCACTGACGTGCGAGCTCTGGTCCAACCACCGCCGGACGGGCTGGAACGCTTTCAGCCCGATCAGGCGTTCCTACTGATCGATGAAGGCGCTTACAGCGCCGACGACCGCCAGCCGCTCAATAACCTGGTGGCCGCGCTGTTCCGGCTGGAGCACCACCGGTCTTCCGACGAGGTGGCCGGTCTTCTTCAACTTTTGGTAAAGTGGCTGTCAGGTCCGGAACAGGCCGGCTTACGCCGGGCTTACCTGGAATGGCTGCGCCGCCGGCTCCCCAAATGGTTTCCCGGCGAAACCTTCCCCGAGATGCACGATCTGCAGGAGGCGTACGAGATGATCACCAACCGGTTCGAGGAATGGAAGGAGCGTCAACGTCTCGCGGGCGTGGCGCAGGGCCGTCTGGACGGCGAACGAACGCTGGTTCTACGCCAGGTACAACACCGCTTCGGCACCGTGCCCCCCACGCTTCGCCTTCGCCTGCAGAACGCCTCCCAGGCCGAGCTGGAACACCTGGCCGACCGCGTTCTGGATGCCACCAGCGTGGACGATCTATTCCAATAGGCAGTAGCGCCAGGCTTGGCCTGCTTTTTGATCCCACGCTGGCTGTGTTCCTTGCGTGGCCGCTCCGTTCCCCGAACGGACTAACCCAGCACCCCGTACTTCCGGTACACCTCTCTCACGAAATGCCGCGAGCCGGTAAGCCGGCAACGCTTCACCGCCGTGTCGATCATCTTCTCTTCGTGAGGGTCGAGGCCGTTGCTCATGTACATCCGGTAGGCTTCGGCCCGGTCCTCGATGCTGCCGCCCAGACGGGTGTACTCCTCCGGGTCTTCCAGCCAGTACTGATGGGTCTTGCCCAGCCGCATGCGGTAGCTGCTGCGGTGGTAGTGATACGCCGACGAGGCGAGCCGCTGGGTCACCGGCAGCCGCTCGATGTAGCAGATGCAGGCCAGCATCCACTGCCCGGGCTCCACCGGGCTGGAGCGGTAGCGCACCTCCCATACGGACGTGGCGCCGTGCAGTCTCTTGCGCCGCGACGAGGCGCTGCAGCTGAGCGCCTTCATGAACCGGGACAGGTTCCCCGGGTCGCCCAGCGGCGTGGCC
>Ga0098052_1001996_pt1 | contig 12437 bp, 12 predicted proteins | sample 15_taG_FD_81591 | JGI IMG/M metagenome (GOLD analysis project Ga0098052, IMG submission 81591) | Marine viral communities from the Subarctic Pacific Ocean - 15_ETSP_OMZ_AT15312 metaG | ecosystem: Environmental > Aquatic > Marine > Oceanic | place: Pacific Ocean | collected 2015-01-18 | reverse complement strand
TTCGGCATCTTTTTTTGCCCTCTTCTTATCTAGTTCGGCGGCTTCCTTTTCGGCATGCCATTCTTTCAAACTAGGAACAAAATATGCTTCGCAACCATAGATCGGCTTGAAATCTTTACCTTGGGAGTGCATCTTCTTTGCGTGAAGCACCTGATAGGCGAGCCCATTCATGTTGCCGTGGTCCGTCAAAGCGAGGGCATCCATGCCGCTTTTATATGCAGAGTCCATATGTTCTTGTGGATATCCAAGGGCATCAAATGGGGAGCCTGCCACGCTGTGGGCATGCAGTCCAACGTATTTTACCTTCGGTGTCTCTCGCTTAACTTCTGTCATTTTTTCTCCTGATTTTTTCTGTAGCATCTTCTTATTATAATCGAAAACCATTTACTTGTCAACTTATTTTCTTCAGTCTGTAGCCTGCGACCCAAACTTCTTTTCCATCTGAGCAAAAGGATACGCGGAGGGCTTGGTTGGGTACCGACTCAATCACTTGTAAGACAAGTCCGATATCATGATCGGGTAGTGAGTATTCTACTGGCTTCGTCATCTCAACCAAGTCGCCAACTTTAAATTTCTCCAACCTCATTTAGAAATCTTTTCTACTCTACTGACATGTATGAAAAACTTGCAGCCGTCAACTAGAACGCCTGCAAAAGAATGTGTAGAGGGAACGTCGGCAGCCACTATGCCAATCTTGTCTTCTGGAGTTGTCAATACGAGATCTCCTCGGTGTAGGAACATACTATGTTTCTGCTCCGACAAGTCGGTAGACTCTTTGACCTTCTTTCTTCTGGAAGGTGACGATGCCATTGGCGTTCTCCGTGTGCTTTATCAGCTGATCTTCTGAGGCTAGGTACTCTCTGTAGTTTTCCCAACTATCTATTTGATGATACCAAGGTATCTCGATCTCTGTTGGCTCATCTAGTATAACAGATTTAAAAATTTCGTCAAGCTCGGTCTTATATTTTCTCACTTCCCGTCGAGCATACACAAAGACGTCACGGTCAAATGTGAAGGCGGTATATAAGCCATCAGCAACGGACTTGCCGTTGTGTGTTACAACATAGGGCTTGCTGGACCTGAGCATGTGTCTCTTCTTGCGGAGAATGTTGGGATCATAAATCCCATAAGGAAATGATACAAAATATTTATCTGGGATGAGCCACTTGCTCACTCGAAAAGACATCCTAAAAGAGTTGATTGCGCCGACCAGCGTGGACCAACCAAGACTCTCTCTCCTTTCGAAGTCAATGGGCTTAATCTTGACATAATAGATTGGGATGCGGCGGATACTATCGCTCATCGTTGAGCGAGGGTTTTTGGCAACCTTGTCGACCTCGACGGGATCATGCACCCAGTCACCAAGGCGGTGGCGGAGGAGTGGAGTTGTACCCTCCTTGCAGACGACCCATATGGTGTTGACGCCTGCACAAGCACACTCGTAAACCGCGTGTTCAATCGCAAGATAGTCTTGGGCAACTGGCATGAGGGAGTCGTGCCATGGCATCTTAAAGTCTAGCTCTGCGCCAGTGACGGGTACTATACCTGCGAGGTGGAAGTCGCCTACGGCATATTTGCCCTTTTTGGACTTGCGCTTGTCGCGGAGGATTCTAACGCCCTCTAGGTTCTCTTCTTCCATTGATACTTTCCAAAAAATGTTCTATACGATCATTATACCCCAACTGAGGAGGATCATAAAGTTCAAAATTAAAATGAAGTGAATCAGTGTTCTCGTAAACATTTCTATGAATAGGAAACACTTCTCTATCTGCGACCTCGATCTTTATAGATAGATAGGCTGGCTTACCGTTGTACGCCTGAGTACCATTCTTTGCACCTTTAAGCCCTGCGTTCTTCATCATGTCTCTCGCCTTTAAAAAGACATATGTCTCAGAGTAATCAAGATCTCTCAACTGGCGCTCTGTCATTATAGACATGGCGCAAGCATCCTTGACAGTAGAGCGTTTGCCCATTATTCGGCGGCTTGGGTAGAATACAATCTTCTTAACGAAATCGCTGTCCTCATCCAAGATGTAATCATAGGGGTGGTTTCCCCCGCGACGGACGCTTATCCAATCTAAGACGAGGAATTCTTTTTTGGGTTGAGTGACCGGTGGTGGCAGTCCTGATACCTGATAGTCTTCCACGATGTATGCATCCTCATACGATACTCTAATGATTTTCGAATTGTTTGTGAAACACGATATGATCTTTTCATCTTCCTCGAATCTAATCTTTGATACATTGTCAGACATCGGGAGCTGACCGGAAAGAGATAAGACAAAAGACAAATGCTGCCAGCGTTCGACCTCTGAAAAGAAGATGCTCGGTGGTGGCTGCGGAATCATCAGCAGGGGGAGCCCGGTTCGATGGGCTTCCTCAAGGGCAGATAAGCTGCCTCCAATGATCAAGGTGTCGTAATGAAGTGAGGTAGAGTAGCGATTCATATATGGCGTCTACGATGCTGGGCACAAGAAGCAACGCTAAAAGCATTGCTGATGGGATTACAACCAAAACCACAAGCGGGATGATGTAATCTAGCATCAGCACTTTTAATACTTTTGTTATTTTTGGCTTTTGGTGCATGGGGGCTTTTTCTCAAGAGGCACCTGAGAAGTGCTGGTGTATCACACCACAAAGCTCCATTCACCTTTTGGTGAAATCTCCGCGTTATCAGAGCCTTACTTCGCAAAGCACATAGTTTGCTTGAAGTAAATAGTGAGTGTTTCCATCGATGGAAACTTCTCTGACCATATTCGGCTCTGCAACGACGAGAGAACCTTCGGAGATCTCTGTTTTAACGGAATCGTGCACCTTCAGAACTTTGGCAACAACGTATTCTGCCTTCTTTTGATAGTCCGCTGGGAGGAGGACAGATGGCTCCGCCTTCTCCTCTTCCTCAAGCGGTTCAATTAGAATGTGCTTGTTCTTTGGAAATATATTCATCAAACACTTCTCCCAACGGTTTCATAGAAGTCCATGAGCTGGTCGAGGTCAACATCATCTTTAATCATCTTATAAGCTTTCATAGCCATCTTAATCTCGTCCTTGTCGAGCCAGCCATTTTCGACATAGTTAGTCTTGAGGGCTTTCTTCTGCTCCTTGAAGGGTTCGAGTGCTTCATCGATTGCAGAAACCGATTTAATGTAATCTACAATGCGCTCTTCTTTAGTTACTTTGTTTTCCGTAGTCATAGTGTCTCCTATTTCCTTTTGTTGGCTACATCAATAATGATAAAATTATCATTATTATCATTTGGTCCATCTCCATTTCGCCGGATTTGCGGAAGGAAAAAGATCTTGGTAAAAATATCTTGACCGAGGAAATTGTTGAATTTTTCAACCTCCTCTTGGACGTCGGCTCTGAAATCGATGATGTCTTGAGGATCTTTTCCAATACAATCCTCCAGCCATGCGACGCATATGAGCTCCTTAACGGTGGTGCCATGCTTCATCAGGAGCTTAATTCCCTGAGCATGTGCCTTGGTCACATCCATTAACCTTCCCTCAAAATAGTACGCATAACCGTTGTCATGATCTCCAGATCCCTTGATACGTCCGTGATCTAATACTCGGTGCTTGTTCAAATACTGGACAGCCTCTTTTTTGGTATAGTTCCAAAGTCTCCTCGATTCAGACGCAGCCGTATTAAAGACTGCCTTGGCGAGCTTATTAATATCTTTGTTGTTTCCCAAGAGCTCTTTTGCATAATCTTTGATACACTCAAGGCGCTCTTTGTCAGTCTCAAAACGATCCAAGTCACCGCAAGCGTTTTCACTCTTAACGAGGTGTAACAGTGCGCTTTTTCGATCAACGAATGTATTTCCAAGATGTGGCAGGTGTTCGTTTTGTTTAATCTGATATTCCACCCGCTCTCGGTTGCTGGTGAAACTTTTAACAACCGCCCTGACCAGTAAGTGGCGATGATTTTCATTTATTCGCTTTATTGCGCCGCATCTGTGGTTGCCGTTGATAGCCTTGAACGGCTTTCCGTTTGGGGCGAAGGTCTTTTCCACCGTTATGGGGACTCGCTGCCCCTCATTCAAGATAGAATATGCAATGTCTTCGATATGCCCTGACTTGTTGCCAGTGGGTCGAACTTGCGATTCGTTGCCCGTAGTATCTTCAAACAAAATATCCCCAATCGGGATTTCAACCACGTCAGTTTCTTCAACTTCTGTTTCTCTAATCATCTCTCTTCCTTTCCATGGAAATGTGATATAATAAGTATAGCACACAAATTAAATAATTGCAAGTGAAATGTTGGGCTTTATCCGCACTTGGCGTATCCGCACTGAGTGCAAGTAGCGCAGCCATCCTGATAGATGAGTCCGTCTGCATTGCAGCTTGGGCATGTCTTGTCCGAGGCTCTCTCGCCATCAGATATGTACTTCTTAAGTACTCTCGACAACACCTTGTTGAACGAAGTAAAATCAGTATCTTGATCTTTTTGCATTTGTTCAACAATAAATTTGACATTTGCGCCATGTCTGAGAGACAGTGAGATCATGCGAGTAAAAATCGCATTGTTGGGGTTATCGAATATGTTAATAATATCACTAATAACCAACTGGTCATCTCCCTCTCCGAGAACCAAATCATAAATTGATCTGGTTGTCTTACGCGGGTACTTTATAATTGTACCATGAGTATACTTATTTGGCAAGGTTATTTTTGAAGAAAGTCCTGCAAATAATTCATAGGGCTTTCCTTCTACCAAACCAATGAGGACAACCCACTTCTCGCCTTTGATTGTAGTGCGGTGGATTTCACACTCAACCAAATCTGGGCGCTGGGCTGCGTCGCGCTGGATGAAGCTAGATGATTCTTCTTCAGAGTCCGTGACCAGAACCCCAGTCCGGGAGCCGTCGACGTACACAGTGATGCCCTTTAGTCCGCGCTTCCAACCCTCTTTATAGAGTTCACCAACAACCTCTGGCTTTGTGCCAGCTGGCAAGTTGATTGTGGAAGAGATTGCATGATCGATGTGTCTCTGGATTGTTTCCTGAATTTCTACTCGACGAAGCCAATCAATCTGATCAGACTCAACAAAGAAGTCTGGTATGTCTTCTGACATCTCTCCTGTGTGAAAGTCATTCTCTTCGCGCCACTCTTGAACATTGTGGTGAAACACTTTGTACTCCTGCCACTTGTCGCCAATCTCGTCAACGAAGTCAACCTTTGTCTCACTGTCGTTGTGGCTAATTTTGCGACGACGTGTATAGAAGTTTCTAAACACTGGCTCAAGCCCTGAACTTGTCTGGCTCATAATTGATACTGAGCCTGTAGGAGCGTTAGTTAGGATGGAGATGTTTCTTCTTCCATGTTTCTTTATCATCTCCTTGATTTCTTTCGGGAGAGATTGGATGTAGGCATTGTCTTTTTCAATTTCCCAATCAAAGTGTGGGAATGCCCCTCGCTCTTTTGCAAGGTTGCAAGACTCTCGATATGCCTCTGTCTTGAGCGTGTTGTAAATCATGTCAATGATTTTGATTGCCTCGTCGCTGTCGTAGCGGAGTCGTAGGCAAGCAAGGGCGTCGGCAAGCCCGTGAGTTCCAAGACCGGTGCGACGACCATTGGCAGCTGCATCTCGGAGTTTGAGCCACAGGGCTTTCTCATCTTTCGTATCGCAGGATTTCATGATTGATTCAATCTTTTCGATTTCCAACTCAACCAAGTCATCAGACATACGCATGGCGGTTCTTACCGTCTTACCAAAGTCGTCAAAATCAAAAGAAGCCTTGGCGTAGAAGGGTTCACTTACAAAGCTTTTAAGGTTAATGGAGATGAGTCGGCAACTGTCGTATGCAGACAAGGGGATCTCTGCACAAGGGTTTGTGCAAATTGTCTTATATGCAGGATACTCGTGAGCTGGCAGGTTCTTTGTGATGTTGTCCCACATTAAAATACCTGGCTCTGCAGTGTTTGTTGCAGACTCTACAATTTGATCCCACACGTCAAGGGCGCAGACTTCCTTGGAGATCTTAGGGTTCTTTGAGCCCACTGGATATGTCAGTGTAAACTTCTCATCCTTCTCTACAGCTTGCATAAAATCATCGCTAATCTTAACTGAGATATTTGCACCAGTGACCTTTGTCAGATCGTGCTTCATCTTAATAAATTGCTCGATGTCAGGATGGCGAACGTCCATCGTAATCATGAGGGCGCCGCGTCTGCCATTCTGTCCCACCATACGACACACATAAGAATAGAAGTCAGCAAAGGACCATGCACCCGTAGTGGTTCCCGCACTGTTGCTGACAGCGGCACCTTCGGGGCGGAGTTGTGAGATATCTAATCCGACACCGCAGCGACGCTTAAAGAGGTTGGCAAGGTCTTTGCCTGAGTCGACAATTGAGGAAATGTTGTCTTCTGGAGATTCTACCACAACACAATTCGATAGAGATACGTTGACGAAGTTGTTGCCGATGCCGTACATTGGAGAACCCTGTGGGACAATCTTCTTAAACCCCTTGATGTTGTCGAAAATGGCTTCCTTCGTGACAGCGTTGATGGAGAATTTGTCCTCCATACGGGCAAACTCGCTGGCTAACCTGATATGCATATCGTTGGGATTCGTTTCTTGGAAATCTCCAGCTTTATCTCTAAGAGCATACTTGGTGATGAACACGTTGGTGGCTAAATCATCTCCATTAAAATATTCTTTTGTCTCTCGATTAACGGTTTCAACTTTTGACATATCTTTCTCCTTCTTATTCATGTTACTTCTTCTCTTCGCGGAACTCTTTATACTTCTCTTTCAACTTATCTCTTTGTTCCTTAGCGGTCACGACAGCGATGGAGCCAGGTGTGTCACCTTGGTTTTGAAGAACCTTCAATTCAATATTGCGGGTGTCCATGTACATCGGGTAAACCAATCCGTCCATGCCGTTGCGGTTCTTCGCAACAAACATTCGAGCGGTGTTTGCCTGCTTGTCTTCTGCTGTGCGGGAAATAGAACAAATGAAGTCTGCAACAAAACACTTGTTGAAAGCTTCGCTGATGGATTCCATAGTAATCACATCGGCGTTTAAGCCTGATCGGTTGGTCTGGGAAGCGGTCCACACGGGGCACTCATATTCCTGAGCAATTCCTCGCAGTTCCTCATAGATTGATTCCAACTCGTTCCTCTTTTCTTTCTGCGTCGAAACAGGTCTGAGGAGATCTCCATAATCCATGATAATCATGTCGATTGGAACTTCTCTTTTGCGGAGCTTTTCCAAATGAGCTCTCAAAGTTTGTGTCGATGCCGACTTTGTTGGGTACTCTTTAATTATAAGACCGCCAGACATATCTTTAATTTTTTCGTAAATTTCGTCTTTTAGACCATGCAGTGCGTTAAGACCAAAGCCAGTAATACAAGAATCATAGCGATTACCGATGACCGTATCCTGAAGTTCTAGTGTGTAGTGGACAACGTTACAGCCTTGTTTGATGGCTTGCGTACCGAGGTGGACAAGAGCCATTGACTTACCTGCGCCAGTGGGGGCAACAACGACGCCAAGTTCACCCTTGCCAAGACCGCCGTGGGTGATGCCATCGATTTCTTTCCAGCCCGTGGTTACGGGGTTTCTTGCCCTGATCTCGAATCTCTTATCAAAATCTAAAAGATAATCATACCCGAAATCGGTGTCGGTGCCCAGCTTTAGAGCATCGTCGAGGGTACTCTTAATCTTCTCAAAGGAGTTGTCTTTAAGAAGCTCAACACTCTTGATCATTGCTTCTTTTAACTTCTGCTTCTTACAAAACTCAAGAGCGTTCTCTTTAACATAGTCTGCGTCTTTAAGTCGTGACTCTTCGGAAAAAGTTCTGGCAAAGAAATCTCGAACCTGAGTCTTGACAAGATCATTTTCATCTTCTAGCTCTGTTCTGAGCATTGTCTCTACGATAGACTTGGTAGGGTGAGTTCCATACCTCTCTTTATATTCAAATATTTTGCGGTTAAAGACCTGAAGATATTTTGTCTCGAAAAAGCCAACATCCATTACCTCACCGATTTGATCGGAAAATTGGCGGTCATCAAGGATTAGGGTTGTGAGCTTCTCCTGAAATGACTTGCCGTAGTGAGCGAACGTTGCTAAATCTTTTTGCATGTGCTGGTTGTCCTCTTTGTGTTTGTGGCGGGGTTCTTCTGTGTATTCATGAACCGTCTACAAGTGGCGAACAGATCATCCCAATTAATACCACCGAAGCCATCGGCAATCATCGATGCCGTAATTGCAGTCTTGTTGAATCCAAGCTCTTGCTTGATTCTTGATTGTATTTCTCGCCCTGCCTGTGCAGACAGATTAGGTGCGGAAAGCTGCATCATCTGGTAGTTAAGATCTGTGATCTCGCTGTTCTCTAATATTGTATCATATATTTTTGCTTTGCCAAGGTTTTTCTCACACTCATCGTAGACATCTTGCAAATAATATTCTTTATTCTGCTTAAGGAAGGGAAACCTTTTGGCGACGGTTTTAAGTCCTACTCCGGGAACTCCTGGGAGGTTATCTGATTTGTCTCCTTCCATTGTTCGAGCGATCACGAAGTTTGATGGGTGAATACCATGCGCTTCGAGCAGATCCTTTTCTCGGATAATCTCTCGCTTGCCTTTTTCTCTTGGTCGATAAACGATGGTCTGACCTTTATTAGAAGTATAAACGCACTGATAAAAATCCTTGTCTGTGGATACAATAATCTTTAGGTCGTCCTGAAACTCTGGCATTGCTGCGACATATGCGATGATGTCATCTGCCTCGAAGCCGGCTATGCGGATCTGGTGGACAGGCATCAAGTCGAGGTAGTCTAGTGTATTCTCATACTGCCAATTTCTATTTGCCCTCTCCTGATTTTCAGTGAGATTGTGTACCATCCTATTGAGTCTGATTGGCTTTCGACCACCCTTGTATCCTGGGCAGAGCTTTCTCTTTCGAGCTGAGCCGCCGTGACCATCCCACACGACGACGATCTTGTCAGGCTTGGTGTCTCTGGCAATCTTCTGTAATGACGATAAAAACCCTTGGCACCCTCCAATGGGGTTGCCGTTGGTTGATACGCTCGGGTTGGCGATATAGTTACGCACATAGATGTTCAAGCCATCTACTATTAATATTCTTTCTTGTTCTTCCATGAGGTACTCCGCTATTGGTTCTCTTCTTTGTTTTGGGTCTGTAGCTCGCCGTCTAAATCGTAAAAATCTGAAGCTGAACCTTCTCTTTTTTCGAATTTGAGGACGATCTCTTCTTCAAAGATCTCCATTGCTGATGTGCGGAACTTTTCATCTTGCATTTTATCAAGCCACATCTTGGACTGAAACTTTTCTTCAGTGCCGTCAGAGTGGATCAGCGTAAACCATGCGCCGGCGTTCTTTAGGCGGTCGCAGCCCTTGATTGCCTCAAAAATGCTTTCATCGTTTTGAATACGAACTTCATCGCCCCAAAGGATCTTGAAGACACACTCTCGACCTTCGGATGCAAAGCGAGACTTTTTAATTCGTGCTTTGACTTCCGAGCCGATGCGGTAGCCGTTGTCGTCAAGGATGTAAGAAGCTTTTGCTTTTCTTCCCGTAAGATAGATTCTTAAAGAAGAGGCATATTGCATAGATTTGCCGCCGGGTGTGACCCAAGGGTCGATCATGGCGGAAATGTGATCTCCTGGACGCGGGATGTGAGTCTTTAATTGATTCAAAACCAAGAACGTACTGTTAGACTCATTTAGCGGAGTAGTCAACATTTGCATTGCCTTGGAGATGATTCGAGCTTTGAGAGCCATTGTCTCTTGAGGGTTAAAAGTTCCTGAATTGTCTGACTTTGTTGGTGTATTAGCCAAACTGTCCCAGATAAATACAGTGTTTTCCTCTCCCTGCGAAAGAGTTAGTTCAATTGTCTCGAACATGTCTTCGACGGATTGTGGTGTTACGCGCAGGAAGAGAGATTCATCAACACCTGCTTGTCTTAAAAAGCTAAAGTCTAAAGCCGCCTCTGAATCAAAATAGAGAACTTGAAATCCCTTTTGAGTGGCGCTTGCAGCTATTTGTGCTGCCATATAAGATTTGCCTGAACCTTCCAGTCCGGCGATTTCAGTAATTCGTCCTACGGGGATTCCAGCCATCTTGCCGCGACAAATGATGCCGTCAAGCCATGTGCAGTTAGTGGGAATCCAATCGGTAACTTCCGATGGGTTATCATCTCCCATTGTGTGGGCTACGTTCATTCCGCTCTTTTTATTGAGGACGGCGGCGAGTCCCTTGATGCCTAGTTTTGATTTTTCGTTATTCTTATTTGTTGCCAAGGGGCACCTCCATTATAAAGTTAAAAAACGACGGGCAGCTGGTGCCCGTCGCTAAGGTTGTGCTAATTTTAAGCATTCAACAAGTCATTAAAGGACTTGTCAACACTCGATGCTGCGTCAGCATTTGCAGCAAACTTTGTCGTTTCGTTAGAAGACGACTCTGCAGATGAGTCATCAGAAAGATACTCATCCAAACATGCCTGTACGTCAGAAGAACTCTTCTTCTCGAAAAGAGTATCTAACTCAGGAATACTATCAAGGATTTCCTTGCAAGCCTCTGGAGTCGATTCAACGCACACCGTAGAGGTGGAACGCTTTGGCGTCAACTTGGTTTGTGGAAATGATTGACCGGGAGCTTTGCCATATTGCAAGTCCAAGTCAGTACCAGCTTCAATGTCTGTGATGTCTCCATATTCTGGATTCAACACGAGGTTGAGCAATGTCTCGTAAGCCATTTTGCCATAACCCCACATCTTGACGCCCAGGTTTTCTTCGCCTCGCACCAAAACTGGTGAGAAGAAGCGTTGGCGAGCTGTAAGCTCTTTTGCCATCTTTACGCTTTCGTCGTCGCCAGCCTTGTAAAGCTTGCGAGCGAAGTCACACACCGCACACTCTTCGCCAAAGTTCTTCTTTGGGCACAAAAAGCCTGAGTTGTTGCCAACATTGTAGTGGAAAAAGTAATCCTTGAAGGGATCACCATCTTTTGGGGCGACAATTCGAATTGTCTGACTTCCATCACTTGGACGCCAGAAAGCGGATTGTCCACCGCCGTTACCTTTTGTTTGAAGCGTGTTTAAGCGGTCACGCATTTTGCTCATATCAATAGCCATATTATTTTTCTCCTGTTATAGTCATTAGGGCAAATATCCCCTAATGCTGGTGGTTATGTTATTATTATATCACGGGATCACACTTGTGTCAAGTGATTATTAGTGTAATGTTAGTGCAGATATCTTTGAAGACTCAGATTGCTTCTTGGCGATAGCGTCCTGAGTAGCTTTGAGTTCTTTTTTCTTTTTGGTGAGTAGAATGTCGTAACACTTGCAGACATCTTCCCAAGTCATCAAAGGTTTTTCGTCAGGATATCCCGCTGCTTGAGCAGTTGCAGGTAGTGCCTGTTGTGCAAAAAGAATAGGACCATAAGGTTCTTTGCCGTCAATCTTTATACGGGCTGATGTACTCCTCCATTCAAGACCGTCGTCATAGCGTTCCTGCACAAGATTATCATAAAGCGAAACAAGAAGATCTTCACCTTTTTTATCGAAAGTGTTGTTGTGATAAATGGGGACAATTGTTGCTTTTGGGGCTTTAAATTTGTTTTGAGTGTATTGAGAACCCTTAGAGCCCATGCCGCTGGATGGGATCACAACATGGTAGGCTTTGTCGTCGGTGTTTTTCTTAGCTTCCTCGCTGAAACCTCCTTTTAAGACTTTCTTGTTTGGGACACTCATTAGCACTTCACCGTCTGCATTTCTTGCGATCTTGGAAGATAAAGAACCCAACGGGTAAGAGCCATCATCAATCATGGAGCCAATCGTACCTTGGAGCGTCGTGGAGTCGACATCAATGAAGCCATTCTTGCTTCTTGCTTTATGATCCGCAACGTTAAGAAGAATTTTCTTGATACTACTGTTTTTCAATGGAAAGTCTTGACCACAATTTGGGTTTCTGTCGGTGCTATAATTTCGGATTGTATCAACTACTTGGTCCGCATTATCTTTTGTCAGCCGACCTTTTATGCCTGCTTCTTTGAGCCAGTCTGAATATGTATCTCTCAGATACCCTGGCGCGGTTGACTTGTTGAGAGGCTTTCTTGGTCTGCCGGTAACGTTATCCATCCCTGCATCGATCACGATCTTTCCAAAATCGTTCTCATCACTGTAAGTGCAGTAAGGCTTATAGCCCAGTCGGAACATTGCGGCGATTCCGTGGTGATAGTATTGAACTTGAAGGTGCCCTTTGGGATTAACGATTGTTGGAAAACCGTCATGAATGCCGTCGTAGCTCGAGTCGTTTTCTGCTGCGATGAGGATGCTATCTTCCAAATTCTCTACATGGGCGACATCCAACACCTTGCCTCTGGCGGAAACATTAATCGAGGCGTCATGCAACCTCAAGGTTTTTCTATCCACATAGAAATGATACGCTGATAAAAAACCCTCGCCA
>Ga0098052_1001994_pt1 | contig 12440 bp, 28 predicted proteins | sample 15_taG_FD_81591 | JGI IMG/M metagenome (GOLD analysis project Ga0098052, IMG submission 81591) | Marine viral communities from the Subarctic Pacific Ocean - 15_ETSP_OMZ_AT15312 metaG | ecosystem: Environmental > Aquatic > Marine > Oceanic | place: Pacific Ocean | collected 2015-01-18 | reverse complement strand
TTGTTGAATCCCAAAGACCGCTGACTGAAATAGTGGCATCTTTAAGCCCTACAATGTAGCTCTTTGATGTGGAACCGAAAGCAGTTGTTTCGGCTGTATCTATAGTTTCTGGGAAATCTACTGAAGTGAGCGTGTTTGCAAGGGAACGTGATGTTCCACTTGTATCATCAAGCTCAAAGTCAGTTGACTTACCATGAACAAAGGTTGGCATAAGTTAGTCCTCCTAGAACCTTGCTAATGACACCATGAAGGTGATTGAACCGGAACTTCCGGCTGTTGAAGCAGTAACACGAACATATTGTTTAATAGTTCCTGATATTGCAACTAACTCACTTGTCTTGGTCGAAGCCCCGACAGATGTGAATGATACGAGGTCAGCCGCCGAACTAAAGCCGGAAGAAGCATCGTGTTGAACTTTGATAGTGGTTGCACCACCACCGATTGAATTAAGAGGCACATGGATAATAGCCATCCCACCGCCTGTTGTTTGTGAACCGTGATTGTGTCCAGTTAAATTTCCTAAAGCGTTGTAATCAATACTTGCACCTGCGGTTAATTGAACACCGCTTCTTATTCCGTAAAAGTCTGGTCGATTATTTGCTGAAGAATTAAAGTCTGCGGTAAGAGTAGAAACATCTGAAACAGGATTAGAAATCGCATAATTCACTTCATTAGCTTGAGCCATAATTGCTTTATTGCCTATTCCATCCCCATTTTCAGTAACAGTTATAAGAGGAGTTGTAGCATTACCTAACAAAGCGTGCAGTTCTTCATCTGATCCATCTGTATCGGATGACCACATACCTGAAAGAGAAACTGTACCGTCAGATAATCCTTTAATATAAGATTTTGTTGTAGAATTGAAAGAAGTTACTTCCGCTGTATCCGTAGTCATTGTCATTTCTGCTGAATTTAACCAAGGTGTTAAATCAAACTCATCGACATAAACCTTAGTTCCTTTACCGTGAACGAATGTTGGCATTACTTCTTACCTCCTGTTTTTTTAGCAGGTGGTTCTTCCTCTTGAACGAATGCCTCGTTTATGTCAGGAGTCTTAGGATCGTCAGGTATGTAGTGTCCTTTATCATTCCTTGCACGTTCTTTAACTACATCAGATTCTAAAGCCAAGTAGCCTTCATCAATAAGCCACAAGCCTTTTGGCTTTGCAACTTCTACAACTTCACCAGCTTCATAGCGTTCGCCGTTGTAGCTGATTCCTGAAGTTCCACTTTCGCCTCCGGTGACAATATATTTCGGCATCACTCACCCTTCTTTTATGGCACAGCGAGAACCGTTTGTCACCGTTCACGCTGGACACAGGACACTTAGGTCACTTTGGTAATTCCATGGTAGCACCTGTATTTGTTTATGTCTCGTACCTGATAGAACGATTTTAAGCGTTTACTACAGTTTCGATGATGGTTTATATGCCCTTAAAACCATTGAAAGCTCAACGGTTTTAAAAAAGTTTAAAAAATATCCTGTCCAATTGTATAAATGGGGTTATATGTGGTTATAGTGGTCTTTGATGGGAAATATAAAAACAAACCGAAAGGAAAACCCAATGGAAATGACATATGATTATACAGTTAGCAGACTAGAGAACCCACAAGACAAAATTGAAGGCACACTTTCAATCGGTGGAGTTGATGTTACAAAAGATCACATAGCAGGTCAGGTACTAATTGTTGAAATTGAACAAATCGCTGAAAAAGCAAATTTCAATATCTATAGCGATGCTGTAGTGCTTTCAGTAAAAGATCAAAATGGTCTTGAGGTAATCGAGGCTTAATGCAAGTTCCCCTGAATGGTTTAACCAAGTTCGATTCTTGGACAGGGACGATGGGAAAACAAACAAACCGAAAGGAGAACCATCAAATGGAAAACGAAACAAGTAAAGAATTTACAAAACAACTTATGCAAACAATTAAAAAGCAAGACAAAGAAATTAAAGGTTTGCGAACAGAAATTCAAAAGCTCAACGAAATGATTGATACTAACGGTCAGGGAGAGGGCTAATGGGTAACAGAGCAGTAATAAGTTTCACTGAGTCAGGTTATGCAAATTGCAAAGCAGGCACTTTGGACACATCACAGGTCGGGCTTTACCTTCACTGGAACGGCGGTTTAGAATCCATTGAAGCTTTTTGTAAAGCGGCAACAGATTTAGAAATTAGTGACCCAGCAAGATTCATCCAAATGGTAGGCAACTGGTTTGGAGGTAATCAAAGTGTTTACGTTGACGTAATTAAAAATCTTGATTATGACAACTATGACAATGGCGCTTACGTCCTTCGTAAAGTTGCAGGTGAATGGGAAGTAGTTCAAAGAGCTTACGTGCCTGAACACCTAATCGGCTTCAAAGTAGCAAACCATGACCAAATAGTTCAGGAAATGTCACACGATGTATTTACTAAATCAGTAACTCATTTTATGAAAGGAGAAGTAAATGCCTAAATTAGCTCCTACACAAAACGATTTACGAAATACTGAAATAAGTAACAATCGTAAATTATTACGAAAAGCATTAAGCGAATTAACTCGTAACGGCTGGTGGACAAGAATGAACCATGAGTGTTGCCAAACTTGTTCAATGCATGTAAGCCCTGACGATAAACCTTGTTTAGCTTTCACTAAACAAAATGAAAAGAATATAGAACTTCTTGGTGAAGTTTACTTGTGGCACTCAGGTGAAGCGGTCTTCTATGACTCAAAAATGGGTGGAATGGGTGGATTGGCGCATCGAGCTAGAGCTTGGGAAGCCGTAGCAGTTTTACGTAAACACGGTTTAAAAGTCCGTTGGAGTGGAGAAATAAACGAAAGAATTGGTGTGATGTTAGCTTCTGATAGTGACTTGGAAGGCTACTCATGTTAGAACTTGGATTATTTCTATTTGGTTTCATACTCACAGGATTAATCCTCGAATGGAGTGGGGTTAAAATGTGGAACTGTGAAGATGAAGAAAATACAGATTTGTCACATAAGTAAAATATAATGTTTGCATGGAGGAAAAACATAAACAAATTTGTTATGACGAGGAGGGGTCTTTGGTTTGCGTATGCAAATTAGCTGAAAATCTTAAAACACCTATAACAGATGAGGAATTATCTGCAAAATTAGCTGAACATATAGCTTGGGCTGTAGACGAAATATTAGGAGATTCGGTAATAAAATGAGCGCTCTTAATGGACACATGCCTCATGTGAACAACTATCAACCTGATGACGGTTGGCAATACACAGTCCTTGTCTCAGAGCTTCCCTATGAAGGTTTCATGGGTGGCGGTGACCCTGATGCTTATGTAGTGGTTACTGTTTGGCTTCCCATGTCTCAAATAGGTAGGACTTACGTATTGGCTAAAGAAGGAGTTCTGACTACAAGATATGTAGCTGAAAAGTTTGGTGCTGGCTTTGATACTTCCAACGCTGAAGATTTAGCAATGTTGAAAATGGTAGCTGACGCTATTAGAGAGACTTTAGGCAGACCGCCACTTGATGATGAAGGATGGCGATGAGTAACGAAATGACTTACAGGCGACTCGTCTTTGATGTTGCCTGTCACGGTGAATGGGAAGAACTAATGCCAGCAGTATTAACAGTTATGGGAGCAGTCGAAACTCCATTTATCGGTGGTAGTGGAATAATGATTGTTGCAATAGATGAAAAAGAAATGGTGTTTGAAGAAATGCCTGAAGTACCTTTAATAGCTAACGCTGATGTATATGAATTCCCTGCAACATTCGGAACAGAAACGGAAGAAGAAGATGGAACTGAATGAACAACAAAAAGAAGAAATAGTTCTAAAATTAGGCATCTTATCTCATCTTTTAAAAAGTGCGGCTCAAATAATGCAAGATATAGTTGCAATCGCTGAAAATGTCAAAGAAGAAGAAATAGAAAAACTTATAACAGAACATGCAGACAAAGGAATGGAAATGATAAATAAGTTCCTAGAAGAAATGAAAGACATCGAATAAAAAATGCCTGAACCATTAACTAGCCCGCCTCAAGGTGGATTAACTTGTTGGGATTGTCAAATGACATGGAAGATCGGTGAAGAAACTGATGCTTTTTTTAAGCATGATTGTGTAGTGGAGTCTTACGATGAATGAAGAAATAGAAAACGAACCACAACACGTTACGTATGTTGATGAGTTGTTGTGGTTGTTAGAAGACTGCAGGCGTATCGCTTATGAAGAAGCGCAAGTAACTATATTACGTCCGATTATTGATGGTATGTCTGATGGTATATCTGAATGGCTTGAATCATTGAAGAAGCCACCTCATATTGCGGTTTGGTCAGATGAAGAATTATTAGTTAGTTCAGGAGCAGAAGATAACTATTTATTGAAAAGATTATCCGAATGACGAACATTAAGCAGGATTAACGAATGGAAGAATTTGTCTTAGGGTTAACTATAGCGATATTAGGAATTTGTGTAGGGATGCTCATTTCTGTTCTACAGAATTAACTGCTTTACAGCGAGGACATTTAAGCCTGTAAGGAGTTGAAACCATCTCAGCTAAAAGCTTTTTACAGCTTGTGCATCTGACATGGAAAAGAGTTTGCCGTACAACTACAGCTCTATCTTCTCCGTAAGCGTCATCCATTTCACAGAGCCTTAACCGCCGTGAAATTACACGAAAAAATCATTCGTTCTTCTTCATCTCTTTCCAAACCAAAAGGAGATTGAATAGCTTCTATCTTGTAATAAGTAGTGCTAGTTAAAGTTTCGTTGATTACTTTCGTTAATGTTTTCATTATGTCAACCGCTAACGACTGGCAATCAGAATAACTAGAAGCTCTTGTATGACACATTAAACCAGCGTTCTCAATAGGTGGAGAAGTATTCCCACCAAATACATTTATAGGAGCATTGCCACCTGTCTCATATATAGCAACACAAGTAGCAGGGGAATCTGGCATACGCCCAAGAAAAAGATTAGTCCCTAACGTTAAAGTTGTATCAGTAACATTTGCCGCTAAATAAGTTCCTACATCACCTAAAAGAGCCATTACCTCATCACCCTTTTAATTGCTTTAATAATTCTAGGTGTAATAGTCATTTGTTTTCTTCTAGCAGGCCATTCAAGATACTTAGCGGCTCTACTTTCCCCCGGAACTCCAGTACTTCTTCCACCTCTAGCTTTAGAAGGATGGAAATAGCGAAGATTTTCGTGTTGAACTAGAGCATAAGGGGCGGCAGGTCCCCCATAAGAAATAGTAAACTTTTGCGTCATAGTAGGACTGCCTTCTTTTTTTATTGTAGCTGATCCTCGTAAAACACCTTGATCGAAAGGAACTAAAGCCATTGATTCACTTTTAACTTCGTTAGCTATTTCATGTAATTCTTGATTAACGGACATGATGATTTCAGGAGCGGCAGTTTTAAGAATTCTTCTAACATCTTGTATGCCCTCTAGTTTTATATTTGCTACCATTATTTATTCCCAACGTAAGCAACAACTCCGACTTGCCCTAAAGGATCTTTCCTAGTCTCGACTTTAACTAATGGTCTAGTAGCACTAATAGGAGCGCCTAAAGTTACTTGATCTTCTACATTTAATGTCAAAGAAGAATCAGGAACGTAAATAACCCATGCAATTTTTTTATTTTCATCCATATCACGTTCAGCTTCATTAGCTCTACGAATGTAAGCATCATAGGAAACAGCGCTACCAGTAAAGGTGCGTTCACCGTAATTGTTTACAGTCGAAGTTGTACGAAATTCAATCGTGTCTGGAGTCATGTTGACCTTCAGATCAGTCATAAACTGTGCAGAAGGTTGAGCCATTAGTCAGCGCCCGCCCAAAGAGGTTTAAGATCAGTTTCAGTATTTCCATAACGATCATCGTTAAATTGTCCTTTGAAAAATCCGGGTCGAACAATATTAGAATTATCCCAATCAATGTCTTTATCTGAGACTGTTATACCGCCTGCATAAGGTGTAGGTGTAAGCCCTTCACGACCTGCCATCTCCATAAGATAAGCGGCTTGGCTTTGGTAAGCTTTAGCCTTTTGGCTCATGCTTACCTTCATGTCACCCACAGACTGATCTGCAAGGCGTGAGAATTTAGAAGCAATAGTTATACAAGCACGATAAGCGGCACTGTATAAACCAGTAATAGCTGTAGTGCTACCTGTTATTTCTTTATTTATCCAACTTATTTCTTCATTAGCTAGAAGCTGATCGTTCGTGTCTGTGTCCCCACATAGGAAACGAATAGCGTCTAAAGCACTCGAATCAGGGTCACCGCTGTAAGACCAAGCCATGATTATGAACTATAAAAAATTGAGCCAGCAAGAGTCCCAGAACCAGCAACGTCTACATAAATACCATTAGTGAATCTCACACCGTTAGCTATGTTTACGTTACTTACTCCACTTGAGGCAACACTTATATATCCAATGATCGTACCTGAAGCTGAAGTTCCGTCATGGATTTTTGCTGTAGCGGCATTAGAACCGCCCGATTCGTAAAAAACACCCCCGTAAAAAACACCATCTCCAGTCACAGCGGCTTGATCTGAACCTGTGAGTGCTACTGATGTTGAACAATTATTTGGTGGTTGTGCCATATTTTCTCCTTAAAAGCGCTTAAGCCAGAGCCAGATTAACCGGCTCTGGCTTATGCGGTGGTGTTGTGTTTCTCTATTAAGCGGCTACTGCATTAGAGAAGAAGTATCCTAAAGCGGATGAAACGATCTTGGTGTCCCAAGCGGACTCAATTTCGATTCTGTCAGCTTTACGTTCTTCCATGCGGAAACGACTTACAGCAGAAGCTGTACCTAATCCAGAACTAATACCGTTCCATACCATTGAATATCCTGCTGATGGAACCATCAGACCCGGATTCGCTGGTGTGTAGCAAAGCAAAGCATCTCTATCACCGATCTGTGAGTAAGAAGCTGTAGCTCCTTCAGCGGCGCTGTTGTATGTTCCTGCCATTACTAGGACACGATCAACATTGAACAAGCGAGCGAGGAGATCCTCAGTCACTGAATCCTGTGTTGTGTATTTGATTCTGTCTACGATGTCTGCATTGTCAACAAGTGCTGAGAATACTTTGTATGACATGATGAGTGTGTTTGGAACATACCCAGTGTTTGTCAATACTGTATTCTTACCTGCTTCAATGTCAGCTATAGGTGTAGAGCTAGCGGCACTCCAAAGTGTACTTGGTGTGCTGTCAGTTCCCCAAATGCTTGTTGTGAAAGCGGCGGCTGCCCATTCGACTTCTTGACGAATCAACATTTGTTGAGTCAAGAAACGTGTGGCATCCATATCAGGGTTCAGTGGGCTATCAGAGTTGGCTCTCGTTTGATCGCCAATGTCCTTATGTAGTGCGAAAACATCGCAAGAATAAGAAGCTGTGCTGAGTGAGTACCCAGTTCCAGCGGACTCTGTTCCATCTGCTCTACGTTGTACTTGATCCCGCATGAAATCAGCCTGAGAGTATGTGAAATACTTATCAGTCTGTTTCGCTACGGAAACTTGTGGAAACGCACGAGAAGCAACGAAAGCATAAGCTTCCTGCATATAAGCAACTGACATATTTGTCAGTATCGCGTCTACGTGTACGTCTGTTGAGGTTGGTTGTGGCATTTGTTATTCCTCCTTAAGCCGCACGAGCGTTCGTGATATTGATGAACGCTGTGAATGTTTCACCGGCTGAGGCGGCACCGATTGCTTGACCAGCAACATACACTGTTGTGTCTGTTCCTGCGGCAATGGCATCACCTTGTCCGTCTGCGGAAGTACCAAGAATATTGCCAGCGGCGATTGTGCCATCAGCTACAAGCTTGGAAAGTCCATGCGTTGTAACGATTGCTTGTCCGCCTGATTCAGGATTGTTTTGAAGAACCCCGATTGGCTTATCTGTGATAGCGGCACATACGGTTACTGTAGTAGCCGCTGATAGCTTCACGAAATGGTACTGTTTGGAGGACAAATCTGCACTTGCGGTGAGTTCACCGAAAGAGGATTGTTGCCCTTCATATGCGGCCATAACTTAGACCCCCTGTTCTGTCCTGTACCTTGAATAAAGGTCAGGATTTTCTACTGCCACAAGCCCGATTGCTTCTGGCAAGCTGGTTGCTCTACCTGCTTCAACAGCAGATTTAGCGAGGGATTCAATTTGGTCATAAGCATCAGTTGATGTTTCGTCCAAATCGGAACCCAATTCTTTTAACACGCCAGCCTCGGCTAATACTGAAGTGCAACCGTCAAGAATATTTTCTATAACTGTTGTTGCTTCTGGATTAGCGGCTCGGAGGGAGCGTAGAACAGGTGCGAAATCTTCAACAACGACACCCGGAAGGATGCGCCATCCGGCGACTCGCTCAGTGGCTTTCTCCATCTCACGTTCTTCACGAAGCGAAGCGGCTTCAGCCGTTGCATCATCAAGTTGTTTACGAAGATCAACCAGTTCTTTAGCTACCAATTCCGAGTCGGAAGCGTCACTCTTTGATACAGAAGCAACGGATGCGGCTACAGTTTCCATTTCTGGTTCTGCAACTACTTCCTCTGCAACTGCTTCAGGAGTTTCCACTTCTTCTTCAGCCGGAGCGTCAATGGTGCTTTCTAGTTCACTCATTGTCATTCCTTCGTTGGTGTTATTGTCTTGTGCCTCCAACTCAATGGCTGATATTACTTCATCTAAAACAGCGGCTGAATCTTTACGAACCAACCACCCTTCATATAAATGCGCCGGATGATCTACACCTGACGTTTCATTTATTTCAAGCTCTACGAGCTTTTTGGTTTTAGTTTTCGGCATTTATCCTCCGTTGGAGACCCCTTTAGATTACAGCAATGTAGTTCGTTTGTCTCGTATCTGAAAAGGTATTTCTTTTTTAGCTTCTTAGACAGCTTTAGAGCAGTTCTACACGTTTTGTGTTTATGAGGTGTTGTTTTATTTATTGGTATCTATAAACGCCTTAGAACCGTTCTAAAAATTTTATAAAATATTCTGCCCAATGTATACATGGGGTTATATAAATGGTTATAGTGGTTCTTGATGGGAAATACAAAAACAAACCGAGGAGAAATAATGAAAAATTCAATGGGAGTTGCTAGAGTTACCGCTTTTGAATTTGCGGCTGATCTTGAAAGAAAAGCCGCAAACAAAAAGTTCCGCAAAGATTTTACCGAAGTTGTTCTCTCCATCCTTACCTGTGGACTTTCCACAGTGATAATCGGAATAGTAAAAGGAATATAAAATATGATTATAAGAACATTCACATGGGATGAAGAACCTGTTTCTCCCGAAAAACCAACTTTCACTAATCTTTATAAAAAAGCTGAAAAGCTATCTGTAAAAGAAATGGAAGAAGCTCTTGGTGGAAGATTCAATTATTTAAGACAAGGGGCTTCTGCTTGGATGATTAAAAAACGCCAACATTACGAACGCCACATTTTTGTTACTGACTTCATCACAGAAGGAATACATGCGAGATACCCAAAAGTTAAATTTCATACCGCAGAAGATTTAGATAATCCTAAAATAGCTCAACAACTTGAATGGCATCAACAAATCCACTGGATAAAAGATGCAGTATTCACTATTCCTGAAGGCAATGAAGATGGCTCAGACCGAATAATAACTTGGAATGGGGAGGAGGCAAATAATTAAAAAATAACTTTTAATGGAAATTTGCGGAAAGGGGGCTTCGGCTCCCTTTCTTTTTTATCTCTTACCACCGAAATAAGGAGTGGCATGACCTAAGCTCACCATCTCCTCATTCAAACATTCTCCTTCTTCATTTAATATTCTGCCGAGAATCCTACCGAACTTACCTTTCTCATCTAAAGAAGTTTCGATAATAACTTTGTGTTCCAAAGCGCTTATCCAATCTTCGACATAGCGTTTAGCGGCGAGTCCTGCTTCTTTCTCTACAGCATCTTTTGTTCTCGACTCAGGAGCATTGATGCCCATGAACCTGATCCTGCCTTTGTAATAAATATCGAAACCCAAATTAAGAGTTACGTCTATTGTGTCTCCATCTACTACACGACCTACAGTTGCTTTATAGTGGAATAGTTTTTGTTTACTCAAGAGTTGACCTCCAATGGTCTTGCGAGGAATGTAGCTTGGCGGTTCTGCTTGTATTATTTTTTCTAAGCCAGCTTTGTTTCTTCGGCTATGTTGACGTAGTTCCCGCCAAGATGATCTTATACCGATATACACTCCTCTGAGTTCTTTTACAACCTTACCATCTTTCAAAATTGTGTAAAAGACACCCTGTTGTCTAAATATCCGCTAAAGTTAATCACCATGTCAGAAGAATTGTCCTTGAAGGACTTTTTGGAAAAGCAAACTCGCACTACGGCAACAGCGTGGGTTGAAACTTTACCTGATGATATTTTCAATCAGATATGGGATGCCTTCCACGACTCTGAGGTTCCTGTCGGTAAAGTAACAGCCGCTAAATGGTTACATTCAATAGGTTACAAAGAAGCCACTGGCGGCAGACTGGATGCGATGTTTATTCGTGAACGCCGACAATAATAACTCTCTTTCAGAGTTCGCTAAGGATGATGTAGCTGTTCAAGAGATGGCGAAGTTGTCTCGTCAAGCTTCTAAACTTCGTCAAGAACTTTCAATTTCCAAAGCACAGATAAAAGAACTTGAAGCAGACTTAGAAGAATCTGAAAGACGTAGCAACTTAATAAGCAAACTTGATAAGCGTACATACAAACCACCTAAGTGGTTGGTTAAAACAGGCAAGCAAGGGACAGGTGTTGTTTGCACTATTCTGTCTGACACTCATTTTGATGAAGTAGTTAAACCTGAAGAAATACAATTCCGCAACGAATACAACCGTCAAATTGCTGTTGAAAGACTGGAGAAGTATTTTCAGAAACTTATTATGCTTTCCAATGAGTATATAACAGGCATTGATTATGATGGAATTGTTTTATTTTTAGGTGGCGATATTTTCTCAGGTGATATTCACGAAGAACTCACTGAAACCAACGAGGACACCATGCTCGGTTCGGTAATCTTTTGGACTGAGCAAGTAGCCGCTGGTATAAATCTTTTAGCTGAACACTTTGAGTACGTTCATGTTCCTTGTGTAGTGGGTAATCACGGTAGGCGTACTCGTAAAAGCAGGCACAAGTTAAGAGCTAGAGATAATTTCGATTGGATGCTTTCTAAAACTTTAGAAAGACAATTCACAGACCATGATCGTGTGACTTTCGATGTCGCTGAAGGTGCTGATCTGATAGTTAATGTTCAAGATACAACATATCTTTTAACTCACGGCGATCAAGCTAGAGGTGGTGGAGGTATCGGCGGGATATGGCCTCCACTTATGAGAATGGTTGCACGTAAACGACAGAACACTAATTTTGATTACATGGTGTTAGGTCATTTTCATCAATTAATCATGGCTCCGTCATCAGGGTTTTTATTAAACGGCAGTCTTAAAGGTTATGACGAATATGCGGCTATAAGCAATTACGCTTTTGAAGAACCTCAACAAGCTATGTGGATTGACACACCGAACAAAAATATTCTTTGGCAAACCGCTGTAACGATGGATTAAAATGTCTGTTCAAAAATGGCTACAAGAAGGTTTTGATAAAGGATATTGTTCAGATATTTCTTGTGAAACTCACGAAGCTGATTATTATACAGATGATGAAATTAAAGAATTTAATTCAGGGGAAGATCCTTGCATCTATGTAGTGAGGATAAAAGATATTTCTATGGTTCCACAAAAATACATTCGCCGGGACATTCTTCAGCAGATTCAATAACAGCTTCAGCTAATTCATCAGGGACATTAACTGTTTCACTCATTTTGTGAGTGGGTTCTTTAGGAGTGGGTGTGCCTGCTTCTTTAACGTAAAATAATCCGTCATCGTGACCGTAAAATATGTCACCGCATAGTTCTTCACATAAACCATCTCCAGTACATAAATCTTGGTCAATCCAAACTTTCATTATTCTCCTTATGGGTATGTGACATCAGCGTCACGTATTGTTAGGCGGTACCAACCGCTATTAGCATTATTGTAAACCGAACCCCTTACTACATAGTCTCCCGCAGATAGTTCTCTCTCAATGCGAGAATCCCACATATCCGAAACATTTTCGATAACAGGATCACCATTGGCAAGCGTTACGTTCGGTGTCTCGTCAGGATCAGTTGCGGTGCTAGGCGGATTAGTGCAAGTGTTACCACAATCTCTACCACCGTCATCGTTTGCTAGAATCTGATTACCAACTGTTATTTCTGATGTATCTCCTGAGTGGTCACCATCATCTGAGTCTGTGTCGTGGTTCAGGTAGATGTAAGGGTCAGCGTGTTCGTTATTAGAGCCGAACTGCGCTCTGGTTAAGTTGCTTTCAGCGTCTATACGAATGTCCATAAGCCCATCACCGTCTGTGCAGTCGCAGGCTTCGTTTTCTTCAGCGGCAGTAGGAACCGA